>ERZ1643246.1073-NODE-1073-length-31143-cov-16.565878_pt1 | contig 31143 bp, 25 predicted proteins | sample MGYA00579265_ERZ1643246 | MGnify/ENA primary metagenome ERZ1643246 (study PRJEB29033, sample SAMEA4952261) | chicken gut metagenome | biome: Broiler Chicken; feature: Gastrointestinal Tract; material: Caecum | place: Ireland | collected 2018 | study: Broiler...
TGGAGAAGGGAATTTCCAAGGGCTCACCATCGTAGGTATAAACCGTGTCCATCGGATCTTGCAGGCCAAATTCCGCAGAGCCCATCTCATTGTCTGCCGGCTCCTCCTCAAAATAAGCGTCCAAGTCGTTTGATTCGTCCGGGGCCGGGTCGCTGGCCTGCGGTGCGCTGCACCCAGCCAGCAAACATACAAGCGCCAAAGAGAAAAAAAGAAGTCTGTGCATAAAAAATACTCTCCTTATCGGTAGGATAAGGAGAGCATAATGGGAAAAGGTCTACGATTGGTCAATCGGCATCAATTTTTTCTGCTTGTATCTGCATTTCCACGCAGGCTCCGTTGCGATTGCTCAGAGAGAGCGTTCCACCTTGTTTCTGGCACAGGGTGTTGCAGATCGAGAGGCCAAGCCCGAAGTGGTCATTTTCCGTATTCTCTTTGTAAAACGGCCTTGTGGCGGAGCGGAGGGATTCTTCCGAAAAGCCTGCCCCATCATCATATACCTGGATGGTAAGCATTCCTTCTTGCCACCCGGCCTTCAAAGCGATCTCATGGCAGGCGAAACGCAGGGCATTAGAAATCACATTGTCGATCATGCGATGTACCAAGGTCCCATCCAGCATGACCTGAATATCCGGGACCCCACTAATATCCATAGAGAATTGAAGCTGGTGCTGCTGCGCTAAAACGGCGTATTCGTCCTCCTGTTCCTCAAAAAATTTCCGCAAAGAGCAAGATGTTGGCTTCACTGGGATGGCGTCCATCGCCTGTATCTCGCGCACCTGGTTTGCGTACTGTTCCAGTCGGTCTGTTGCCAAAGAAAGATTGTGGATCGTGTCCATCAGTTTGTCCTCGCTGATGCGTCCAAGCGGGACATTATGCGAGAGATATTCTGTGTAGCCCTTCATCACGGTGATGGGGGTACGGAGGTCATGGGCGATGGAGGCGCTGAGCTTGCGCCGTTCCTCCATCATAGCCCAGGTCTCTTGATTATTTTTTAGAAGGGCGGCCCGCATGGTTTCCATCGCCCGACAGAGCTCACCCATTTCGTCCGAAGCGGGATAGTCCAAACAAAAATCCAAGTCGCTTTGTGATATGCGGTCGGCGCTCTGCAAGAGTAATGACAGCGGCTGTTTCAGTTTGATGGAATAGAACATCCAAGCGCAGAAGATCGTACCAAGCACAAAAAGTAAGGTCGGCACCAGGACCACGGCTGCTTTTGCCGCATAGTAGGCCACCCGCTGGGTATCGCTCAGGTTGGCGATTTGGTACTCGGTGGATAAAATCACAAGCTGTCCATTTTCCCCTGGGACAATCTGTTCATCATCCGCAATCACCAGGTTATATTCATCCTCAGTTTCCTGGGGTGGCAGCACCTGATAGTCCGTTACACTTTCCAAGATGTGATTTTGCACGTTGACACAGGTAAAAATGGTCGCTGCCGAAATACCTGCTACAAGCACCGCCATAACAAGGACAAGTGATACGAAAGCCCGGCGGAGAGGCATGGAGCGAAGCCAGTGTTTTATTTTACCCATTTATAGCCGCACCCCCAGACTGTTTCAATATACTGCGCCCCCAGCTTGTTTCGGATGCGGCGGATGTGTTCCTTCACCACAGCATTGTCAGCGGTGCCGTCAAAGCCCCGCACCTGTTCATAAATTGTTTCCCGGCTGAACACTTGTCCAGGGTGGAGGGAAAGCAGTTCCACGATGTCAAATTCCACCTTGGAAAGTTCTATGGGCTGGCCATTTCGTGAGACGGTCCTTGCGGCGTAGTCCACCACAATGTCTCCAAAGCCCCGTACACTGATTTTTTGCTGGATGCGGCTCTCCCTGCGCAGATGGGCTTCCACCCGAGCGGTCAGTTCTGCCAGACTGAACGGTTTCAAAATGTAATCATCACCGCCTGCCCGCAGACCAGCTACTCGATCCGCCTCCTCTATCCGGGCAGTCAAAAATAAGATAGGACAAGTTACATGGTCACGGATCGCCCGGCACAATTCAAGGCCATCCATCCCCGGCATATTGATGTCCAGCAGAATAATATCCGGCTGCTGGGTCAGCTTTTGCAGGGCCTCCTCGCCGCTTTTTGCCGTGATTACTTGATACTGTTCCATCTCAAATTGATCCCGCAGCATATCTAAAATCATTTGCTCATCATCTATGACCATAATCGTATAGTTCATGGTTTCACCTCGCTCGTTGGTATCATAATAGGAAAAAGTCTATAAACAGTCAAGTAAACTCTTTATAATGGCCCATTTATGAATTCATATAGAGCTTTTCTCGTTTTTCAAATTGTTTCGTTCTGGTTTAATCAATTTCTGATGCGCTAAAAGTACTTTTTTCTGCTTTACAGCAATTTTGTATGAGTCTGTTTGTTTTATAACCTGTTGGATTGTTTGGATATAGAGCCTTTTCAAGTTCATAATACAAGCCTCCTTATCTTTTTTGTCCCTATAATAAGACGGAATACAACGCTCAATCTGACGTTCACACGCATTTTAAGAAATTGGCAAGCAGGGCAAAGCGGGACCCACTTTGCAAAATGCTTGTTGGGGGAGCACCCCCAATCCCCCCGGAACGCGCCGTGTCCGGCGCGGCTGCGCGTCCCGTGGACGCTATGAGAGCACGGCCAGCTCACCGCTGGCCGTGCTCTTTTTCCTGGGCGCTGTCACGCCCATCTCGGCCCATGATCTGGTCCACGTTGGCCTTGACGGCAAGCAGCTCCCGCATCTCCTCGCGGGAGCGCCGGTAGTCAGCATAGGCGGCCTTTTTCTCCGCCAGGAGGGCGGCGTACTCGGCCTGCAAGTCTTTCATCTTTGGTAACTTTTTGACGTTCAGTTCGTCAAAGGCCCGCTTGGCCGCCTGATGGAGCAGGATGTCGGCCTCGTGCTCTGCCCGGAACTGTTTGGAGTATCCGGCCCTGCGGTAGGCGGCATAGACCTCACGGGTCTTGGCGTAGTTGACGATGTGGGTCCGCAGCACGGCGATCTCCGCCATGCGCTTCTCCGCCGCCTTGATCTTGTCCCCCAGTTGGTGATAGCGGTCAGTGGCCGCCGCCGTCTTTTCAGAGAGTGCCTGATAGTCCAGAAGCTGGTGCTGATTGAGATAGGCCAGGGTCTGCGCCGTCTGCTTCAGATTGAACTTGCTGGCCCACCGGGCGTACCCGGCCCCCTTGCCAGAGCGCAGTTTGGCCTCAATGTCCACCAGCAGGCTGACCCGCTGGGCGGGCTGACGGACCTCTTGCTTCCGGTCCGGCTTGTGTTCCTTTTCCCCGGCCAGGACGGCCCGCAGGTCCGCCTCTCCATAGCCCTCTCCCAGTCGGTCCAGGCGGAGGAATTTCTTGCCTGTCCCAGTTCGGAGAGAGACGGATTTGCCCCGGTGCTGGACCGCGATCCCGGCCTCGGTCAGCAGCGCCAGCATGGCGTCCAGGTCCGCCGGGCGGCGCTCCAGAGCGGCGTCAATGGCCTGCCGGAGCTGCTCCCGCTGGGAGGGCTTGGCCTGCTCACCCAGCCACTTGTTGTAAGACAAACTGCTCCGCTTGGGGTTCTCAATGACAGACAGCCGGTGCTCCAGGCAGACCAGATCACTCAGCCGCCGCACCGCCATGGCCGAGCGGAGGAAGTCCCGGAACTTGCCCTTGCAGTCCAGGGTGGTGGAGTTCCAGATGATGTGATTGTGGATGTGGCGGCGGTCTGTGTGGGTGGCGACGAGGAAAGCGTGCTTGCCCTTCAAAAACCGCTCCGCGAACTCATAGCCGATGCGATTGGCCTCCTCCGGCGTGACCTCGCCTGGCTTGAAAGATTGGCGCACCTGATAGGCGATCACGTCGTTTTTCTGGTCCCGCCCGGTGGCGGCCCGGTACTGCCGCTTGGCAAACAGAAACTCCGCGTCCACGGTGGCCGGGTCGCAGGCAAAGGAGGAAATCAGCTCACCGTCCTGTGTTTTCTCCGGGTTCTTGGCGTAGTCCGTGCGGTCAGAGAGGCATTGAGCAACGGTCCGGCCCTTGTTGATGTGCATGGAGATGATGCGCGTGGTTGCTATGATTTGTCACCCCCTAAAAAAGAGAGGCGGCCCCGCAGGGCCGCCTCTCTGTCAGCGAAATTCGTTTGTTATCCATACACCCGGTCCTGGATGGCATAGCGCAGGTCCTGGAGCTTGCCCAGAAGCCACGCCGCCGCCATGGGCAGCCCAACCGGGCTCATCAGGAAGGCGATCACCAGAAGAATGATACCGTTCTGGACCGAGTAAGTGACCAGCACCGCCACCCCCAGCAGGCCCACGATGGTCCCGGCCAAGCCAAAGAGGAAGGCGGCGCAGGACAGCAGGCGGAAGCAAATCCAGATGAACAGGGCCAGGGCCAGCACCACCGGCGCGGCCAGTAATTTCAGCAGCAGTCTCATTTAACATCCTCCTTTTGACACCGTTCCAACATCACATCGCGGGCGGCTTGAATCATCCGGGCCTCGGCCTGGGTCAGATCCCGCTTCCCCTGGGTCAGCTCCACATACTCCAGGTAGTTGGCGTAGGCGTCCAGCAGAGTGTCCCGCAGCTCCTCCGGGGTCCGGCACAGCTGGGCGTCGCACCAGGAATCCCCCGGCGGGTTCCACTCCAGCACCGTGGGGCCACGGCTGGTCTGGACCACCTCATAGGCCGGGTCCTGGTCGATGTAGGCTCGGAATACAGACAGGACCTTTTCAAATGTCAGCATGGTTTTCACGTCCTTCCTTCGGTCCCTCTTTCTGACTCCATCATACTGCGGAACACCCCTGTCCGCAACGATGTGGAACTTCGCCGCAAAATGCGGCGAAGTTCATTCAATGGCAGAGAGACCTTTAAGGACGCTCCGGGCGGCCTCCCACAGCCGGTCATTGCTTTGCCGCAAATCCTCCAGATCCGCGTCATAGAAGCGCCCGGTCTCATGGACCCGGCGGGTAAGCTGGTTGAGGTTATTGCTGGACCGGCGCAGCAGGGACACCAGCTCCCGCAGCTCCGGCAAATCCAGACGCACCACATAGCCGTCAATGGCCATCTTGCGCAGATAGGCTGCCATATTTTCCGTGCCGTACTGCTCCATCTTCTGATGGATCAGCGCCTGTTCCTCCGGGGTAACGCGGAATTTCAGTTGAATCTCCCGTTTCCGTTTCGCCATGGTCAGCGTTCCTGTCCTCTGGCTTTGTTCCTGTCTGTGTGGCCCGGCTCAGCCTTCGTCTCACTCAGCTTCTTTCGCACCGAGGGCTTGCGCAGCCGCAGAGATTGGGTACGGTCCTCGTCTTTGGTAATCAGGGCGTAGGTGCCCTTTCGCCCTTCCAGCGTGGAGATCGACAGGGAGCGGAAGGGCAGCATGGAGGCAAGCCGGTTCCGGTTCTTGCTGTTGGCGCGGGCCAGAAAATCCGGGGAGACCTGGACCATGAAATGGGTGCCGCTGGGGCTGTTTGGTTCCCGCGCCGCCTGGAGGGCGGAAAGGATGCGGGCAGCCTCGGCACGGATGTCGTCTTTGGTGAGGGGCTGGGTCAGCAGATGCTCGTGTCGGGCCACATTGATAAATAAATCAACGAGGCCGGGATTGTGCCCGTCCACCACGAACTCCACATTGCGGTCCTTCCCCCAGGCGTCCGTGTCCTCAAAGACGGGAATGGTCCTGGCCCACGTTTTGTTGTCACGGGAAATCCGTCCGTCATGCTCCTTGTGGCGCACCGTGTTGGCGAGGACGTAGAGTGTCCGGTCATAGCCGAACTGCTCCACCACCTGGGAGACGGCTTCCCGGCCCATGCAGTCGTTCCGGTAGTGCTCCGAGATAGCCGCGTCAATGGCCTCCGCACAGGCGATATTGGCCTTGCGGGAGGCCCGGTACTGCTCCAGCTCCCCGTGCTCATGGGCATAGCCTCCGGGATAGCGGTACACCGGAAGCTCTCGCTGTGCCTGGAGGGCGGTGTAGGCCCGGTCCGAAATGCAGTCCAGCATGGGGTCCAGGTCGGGGCTCTCCCGCTCTTTCCACTCCCCATAGATGGCCTCCATGGGCGAGGGCACGGCCAGGAGCGCGGCGGCCTGGGCCTGGGGCATATCCATGAGCTCCGCCGCCGCCAGAATGTCCTCCCGGACGGCGTACTCGTATGCGTGGTTCAGAATTTCCTCCGGCGGCTGGCCCATCAGCCAGTCCCGGTACTTGGCCTGCTCGGCGGCCAGTTTTTCATAGAGCTGTGTGTTCATTTCCTCTGGTGCCATGTTTATCGTACCTCCTCTCGGTTCCTCTGCTTTTTCTCTACTGTCCTGGGCGGCACAGGCCGCCGCAGGCCCTCCAGCACGGAGGGACGCTCCGCCTTTGCCACGGTTTGTTCCCGCTGGGCCGTGCCGTGGCTGCTGTCTATATCCAGCTGCACATTCAGCTCGGCCAGCCGTGCGCTCTTTTCCGCCAGCTCCGCCTCCTGGGGGAAGGGCTTGCCCAGCTCGGCCTTGGCGTCCTTCAGCTGTTCCCGCAGGTTGCCCAGCCGGATTTGGAGGCTTTTCACCCGGTCCGGCATATCGGCCAGGGCGTTGTCGATGCGGGTCAGGTTGCCCCTGGCATCGGTGCCCAGGGTGGCCCGGTGGGACATCGCGCCCTTGAGGGTCAGGATGAAATCGGAGCCGAAGTTCTCCACAGACAGGAACATGGCAAAGCCCCGGTAGCTGCCGATCTCCACCGGCTCGTTGTCCTTGACCTCCTTGCAGGCTTCCAGGATGGCGGCCCCGGCGTTGTCTTTGTCGGTGAGAGTATCCCCCCGCACCACCATCCCGGCGAAGCCCTTCTCCACCTCCGCCGCCTTGCCGTCCACGGCCTCCTTGACCGTGACCGGGTGGGGGTGGGCGGCCAGGGTCTCCATATCTTTCTGAAATCCAGCAATGAAGCCCTCGGCCTCCCTGATCTGCTCCGGGAAGTAGCGCAGCACATTGTCCTCCATGCGGAACTGCCTGCTCTGGTGATCCGCCTTGAGGATTTTCAACCGGGCCACGTCGATGTCCAGATCCATTTTCTCCTTGATGAGTGGGTTCCCGGCGCACAGGGCCTTGATCTCGGCATAGGAGAGGGCGGTCTCGTCCACATCGTCGCAGGAGCGCACCGGGGATTTGGAGGTCATAATCTGAGAGATGAATTTCTGCTTGTTCTCCACCGTCTGCCACAGATAGCTGTCGAAGGTGCCCTCAGTGACATAGCGGTAGATGTGGACCTTCTTGTTGCGATTGCCCTGCCGGACGATGCGGCCCTTGCGCTGCTCCAGGTCGCCGGGCCGCCAGGGGCAGTCCAGGTCGTGGAGGGCAATGAGCTTATCCTGGACGTTCATGCCCGCGCCCATTTTGAAGGTGCTGCCCATGAGCACTCGCACCCGGCCCCGCCGCACCTTGGAGAACAGTTCTTTTTTCCGGGCGGGGGTATTGGCGTCGTGGATGAAGGCGATCTCCTGGGCGGGGATGCCCCCGGCGATGAGCTTGTCCCGGATGTCCTCATAGATGGAGAAGGGGGCGTCCGGCTCCACGCCGTCCAGCAGATCAGTCAGAGCGTGGAGGTCCCCGCCGACCTTTTCTCCCGCCGCCATAGCGGCCTTGTCCCGCTGGGCGGCGGCCTTGGCCCTGGGGGTAGAGATGTCGCAGAACACCAGCTGGGTCAGCTTATCCGCCGCGCCCTCCTTCCAGATGCGCAGAATGTTATCCACGCACCGATTGACCTTGCTGTTTGGATCATCCGGCAGCATGGGGTTGATGATGCGCTGGTCCAGACCCAGCTTGCGGCCATCCGACGTGATCTTGAGCATATTGTCCTGCTTGGGGTTCATCTGCCCGGAGTGGACTTGCGCGGCCCGCTTGGAGAGCTCCTGCACCATAGCCTTCTGGTGTCCGGTGGGCTCAGCTTTCTCCACATGGTACTCCACCTCCGGGGCCGGGAGGTGGAGCTGGTCCGAGGTCTTGATGTCCGCCACCTCGCGGAATATCGCCATGAGCTCCGGCAGGTTGAAGAACTTGGAGAAGCGGGTCCGTGCCCGGTAGCCGGTGCCCTCGGGAGCTAACTCGATGGCCGTCACCGTCTCCCCAAAGGTGGAGGCCCAGTTGTCAAAGTGGTTGAGCCCCTGGTGCTCCAGCGTGGCCTGCTGGAGATACCGCTGCATGGTATAGAGCTCCGTCATGGAGTTGGAGACCGGGGTGCCGGTGGCGAACACCACGCCCTTGCCGCCGGTGATCTCGTCCATGTAGCGGCATTTCAGGAGCATATCGCTGGATTTTTGGGCGTCGCTGGTGGAAAGGCCCGCCACATTGCGCATTTTAGTGTAGAGGAACAAATTTTTATAGCTGTGGGCCTCGTCCACAAAGAGGCGGTCCACGCCCAGCTGCTCAAAGGTCACAACGTCGTCCTTGCGGCGGGTGGTGTTGAGCTTTTCCAGCCGGGCCTCCAGGGACTTCTTGGTTCGCTCCAGCTGCTTGATGGACACCCGCTCCGCGCCGCTGGCGCGCAGCTCCTCGATGCCCTCCTCGATCTCCGCAATCTGGTCGTGAAGCAGCCTCTCCCGGCGCTCCCAGGAGACCGGCAGGCGCTCAAACTGAGAGTGGCCCATAATCACCGCGTCGTAGTCCCCGGTGGCAATCTTGGCGCAGAACTTCTTGCGGTTCCTGGCCTCAAAGTCCCGCTGGGTCGTCACCAGGATATTGGCGGCGGGATAGAGGCGCAGGAACTCGGAGGCCCACTGTTCCACCAGATGATTGGGGACGGCGAACAGAGACTTGCGGCAAAGCCCCAGCCGTTTGCTCTCCATGGCGGCGGCCACCATCTCAAAGGTCTTGCCCGCGCCCACCTCATGGGCCAGGAGGGTGTTGCCGCCGTAGAGTATGTGGGCCACGGCGTTGAGCTGGTGTTCCCGCAGCTTGATCTCCGGGTTCATGCCGCCGAACACAATATGCCTGCCGTCGTACTCCCGTGGGCGGATGGAGTTGAACAGGTCATTGTACTTGCGCACCAGGGTATGGCGGCGCTCGGGGTCTTGCCAGAGCCAGTCCCGGAAGGCGTCCTTGATGGCCTGCTGCTTCTGCTGGGCCAGGGTGGTCTCCTTCTGATTCAGCACCCGGCGCTCTGTACCGTCTGCCTCCTTAATGGTGTCATAGATGCGCACGTCCCGCAGATTCAGCGTGTTCTCCAGAATGTAGTAGGCGTTGGCCCGGCCGGTGCCGAAGGTGTCGTAGGCCGCCACGTTGTCTGAGGAGATGGCCCCTTTGTGGGTGACAGTCCACTCGGCGGTGTAGTCAGAGAAGTGGACCTGTATCCGGTCCTTGACATAGTTGGGGGTGCGGAAGGTCTCGTACATGAACTGCTGGATATACTTGGCGTCAATCCAGGTGGCCCCCAGGCGCACCTCGATTTCAGAGGCATCCAGGTCCTTGGGGAGCGCCTGTTCCAGCGCCTCCACATTGTCCTGGAACACAGGGTTGGTCTCCGCCGCCCGGCAGGCCTGGGCCAGCTTCTGACGCACGTTGCCGGAGAGGTATTCGTCTGCCGCCACATAGACGGCCTTGCCGTCCTCCGAAGCCGGCAGGGGGAAGATGACGCCCCGCAGATCGGAAGCCAGCTCCGCCTCGGTCTTGCCGGTGAGCTGGGCCATGTAGTCCATATCCACCCGCGCCCTCTCGGAGATAGAGACGGCCAGGGCCTCGGAGGCGGTGTCCACATGGGTCACGGCCCGGTGGGGCTGGATGGTCCGTCTGGTGAACATATCCGCCTTTTCCCGAAAGTTGCCGTCGTCGTCCAGCACCTCCAGGGAGCAGAGCAGATAGTAGGCGCTGTCCTCTGAGAAGGCCAGCTCATTGGCCCGGCTGTTGATGCGGCCATATTTGGCGGTGAAGGCGTCATAGAGATTGTTAAGGTGCCGCTGTTCCCCCTGGATGGCAAGAGGGTCCGCATCCTGCATCTGGAGGTCAATGAGCCTGTGGGCGCAGTCCCGCAGCTCCACCATGCCTAGGACGCGGGCCAGGGCGGTGGCGTTCAGCTCTGGCTTCACCATGATGCTGTTCTCCCGGAAGTACACCTGACCGTCCACCACGGTATAGGAGTAGTTGCGCACATTGGGGTCCGCCGGGATGCTGTGCTCCACGGGAGCGGCCTCATCCCCGCCGCCCAGCTCCGGCAGCTCCACCGCTGTAATCCGGCCCTGGATATGGCTCACCGCCTCATGGAGCTGTTGTGCAAGATCCGCGCCGGGGATGGGCTTGCAGACAAGCTGCGGCCCATAGGGGCCGGACTCGACCTCCAGATTGCCCAGCACCATCTCCGGGTGTTCCTGGAAATAGCGGTTGATGGTGACAAAGTTGTGCCGGGCCTCACCCCTGCTGTTGGTGTGCTCCTGTTCCATCAGGGTGTCCGTCTGCACCCACAGGGGCGGATCTGCCCCCAGCTGGCGGGGCATCTCCAGCTTCTGAAGGATCACCAAGTCCGTGGTGATGTCCGTCCCCGCGTTGGACAGGAAAGCGTTGTTGGGCAGGCGGATGGCCCCCAGCAGCTCACACCGCTCCGCGAGGTAGCGCCGGGGCCGGTCGTCCTTCTTGTCCATGGTGCCGCCGCTGATGCCGTTGGAGGTGAGGAAGGCGATGATGCCGCCCGGTCTCACCTGGTCGATGGCCTTGGCAAAAAAGTAGTCATGGACAAAGAAGTGCTGCTTCTCGTAGCGGCTGTCCACCAGACTATATCCGCCGAAGGGGACATTCCCGATGGCCGCGTCAAAGAAGCCGTCCGGGAAGTGGGCTTTCTCGAAGCCGCGGACCAGAATGTTGGCGTCCGGGTAGAGCAGGGTGGCAATACGCCCGCTGATGCTGTCCAGCTCCACGCCATAGAGCTTGCTGCCCGCCATGGCCTCCGGCAGCAAGCCGAAGAAGTTGCCCACGCCGCAGGCAGGCTCCAGAATGTTGCCCTTCTGGAAGCCCAGGTTGCCCAGGGCCTCATAGACTGCGTTGACGATAGTGGGGCTGGTGTAGTAGGCGCTGAGCGTGGAGGCCCTGGCGGCGGCATACTCCGTATCAGTCAGCAGACCCTTGAGCTCCTGATACTCCTGGCTCCACTCCTCTTTTCCAGCGTCAAAGGCGTCCGGGAGGCCGCCCCAGCCTACATAGCGGGACAAGACCTCCTGTTCCGCCGGTGTGGCCCCGCGCCCCTCGGCCTCGATCTGCTTCAAGGTGCGGATGGCCTCGACGTTGCGCCGGAACTTCTCCTTGGGGCCGCCCTCGCCCAGGTGGGTGTCTGTGATGCGGAAATTCCCGGCTTCGGGCTGGGGCGGCTCCGGGTCATGGGAGGGCGTTGGCGGCTCCGGTTCGCCGGTGCGGATGGTCTGGATCACCACATCATAGGGCAGGTGGTTTTCCTCCGCCGGATAGGAGGCCACTGTCTCGGTGGTGAACTTCGGCTCCGCCGCCTCCCGCGCCTCTGGCCGGAACAGCCCCGCATTGCGCTCATCCTGTCGCAGCCACTCCTCAAACTGTTCCCGCTGGACCGTCTCGTGGCTCCAGACATACGGCCCGGTGTCGATGCGGATTTCCTGTTCCCCGATGTAGCCGATGGTGCCGCTGATTACATGGTCCGGGGCGGGCAGCGTCACACGGTCCCCCACCTGATAGGCCGGGGTGCCCGTCAGGCGCACCGCCTCCCGCTGGACCGGCGTGTGGGAAAAGCCGTCCAGCTCCTGTTGATACAGGGCGCGGAGGACGGCGGCCAGCTCCCCCCAGGAGGCGGAGACGGTGGCAAGTATCTTGTCGTCGTCCCGGATGATCTCCACCTCCAGGCCGGTAGTCGTGGCCCGGTAATCTGCCGCCTCGCCGGTCACAAGGCCCATGGTCTCCACACGGCCCGCGAACTGTGCGGAAAGGCGCTGGGCGATTTTGGTGTTGCCCTCGCCGTTTCTCAGCCATTGGGAAACATAGTCCTTGTCCTGGGCGTCCAGCAGCCCGGAAGCCAGTACCTCCCGCAAATCCTGGTCGAACCGCTCCAAATCAGCGGGCAAAAACTCGGTAATGGGGCCGTTGCGCTGGTCCTGCTTCAGTAGCCGCTCAAAGTTCTCCCGCGTCTCCAGCCGGTAGACGGGGTAGGCCAGCGCGGGGTCCAGAAGCTCCACCTGTCCCCGTTCCAGAGAGGTGATGGTGTACTCCTTGCCCTCCAGATAGACAAAATCCCCCGCGCCGTAGGCGGAGGAGAGCGGGTCGCGGGGCTTGCCGTCGATGGTCACGACCTCCGGCTCAAGCTGATTTTCCGGGACAGCATCCTGCATCTCCGCCCAGTCCTCATCGGAAACCGTGATGTCCACTTCATGGGTCGGTTCCCCGTCCCCGACGGTGATGGTATCCCCGTCGCGGGCCATTGGCTGCTGGGACAGGTCCGGCGGGGCGGGGTGGGCCAGGATGGGGTAGGTCTCGTCCAGCACCGCCTGATGGAGGCGGTTGTGGAAGCTCGCCAAATCATAATAGAGGCGGAGGAAGATCGTGTCCTCCATGGTGCGGACCGCCCGCTTGATGGCCTCCGCCCCCTCCAGCATGGCGTTCTCCCGGTCTGAGTTCTGGCAGGCGTTCTGGTAGGCTTTGTCCGCCAGCACCTTCTCCCGCACGATAGGAAGATACTGCTCATAGATTTCCCGGACCGTGGGGGAGATTCCCGGCTCCGGCGCTTTGGCTGCCTCGGGCTCTGACACGGGCCGAAACACGCCATTGTCCAGATAGTTCTCAAACAGGAGGCGGAACATCTCCACCGGCTGCTCCCGGTCCGGGTAGTCCGGCGTGGTGTACCAGACGTGCTTTTCGTCCACATGGTCAATGACCAAGCGAATGACCGGGTCGTTTTCATCCGTGTGGCTGTCTAAAATATCTCCGGGCCGGTAGGTCTTTCCGCCCCTGGTGGTGTAGACCTCTGCCTCACCCGATCCGGCGGCACGTTCTACGTCGGCCATGACCCGCTGGATGAACGGGTCATGGTCCAGCTTCTCCGGGTCTGCCACCTGGCCGTTGACGATGCCCCGCCGGGCCAGCTCCTCCCGGATGGCGATGGGGTCAATGCTGTCAAAATTGTCCTGCTCGGCCTGGGTATAGAAGCGGTCCTCCCGGATGAGCTGGGCGATCCGGCGCTGGACCTTGGGCCAGGGTACGTCAGCCGCCGCACCGTCCACCGTCACAGGGAAGGCGGGCAGGCCGTCGCCGTATTCCTGCCGCAGCCAGGCGGCGGTGTCCTTTTCCCGTCCGTGCTCCTTCATGTAGCGGACGACGGCGTGTTTGCTCTCAATGCTGCCGTTCCACTCCTGGATGGCGGCGTCGATGTCGGCCTGTGTGACCGCCCTGGACGGCTGGGGCCGCTCCGGCACCTCCGGCACAGTCTCTTGAGTCGGCGTCTCCGCTGCGGCCTCCGGCGGGGCCTGTTCCAGGGCAATCTCCTTTTCCGCCAGCAGACAAACCTCCGGCCAAGTCAGCCGCGTTTCGGCATCCGGGTTGCTGATGCTGCCCTCCCACACGTGGAGCTGGTCCGGGAAGCCCTGGAAGCCGATGGTGGTCCCATCCTTGGCCGGATATTGGTGCAGGGCCCCGCCAAACCGCAGGCGCAGGTAACTGACCCGCAGCGTTTCCTCCGGGTGGTCCGCGAAGAACTTGACCAGGGTCTCCCAGGAGGCCGCCCCATCCTCGTGGCGCAGGATTTCCGGGAGATACTGCCGGTGGAAGGGCGGCGCGGGGATAGGGTCTGGCGTGGGCAGCGCCGGTCCCGCCGCCGAAGCGTCCAGGGTCAGCTGCTCCGTGCGGTAGGGCGGCGGATATGCCACACGGGGCACCGGCGGGGGCAGCGCCTCTCCCCGCTGTTGGAACTCCCGCACAATGGCGTCCCAGCGTTCTTTTTCCGCTGGTGTGAAATAGTCCTGGCCGGAGACCAGCTCCTTCAGCCGGGCGGCGGCCCTGCTCCAGGAGATGTGTACGGAGCCGCCAGGGGAATACCGCCGAAACTCAATATCCTTCGCGGTATAAAGGACAGTCCCGTGGCTGCCGTCCTGGTAGGTCTGGCTGTGGGCGTAGTAGGGACCGTATTCCTGTTTCAGAAAGGCCACGGCGGCCTTGGTGTCCGGCATCCCCAGGTACATGGCGTAAATGCGGAATTTGCTCTCTTGTCTGTGGCTGGACCCGCGCCGCAGCTCCGTATCCCATTCCTCCCCGGAGATGGAAAAAGCGGAGGGCGTTTGTACGCTCTCCGCTTCCAAAATGGACTCCCGCTGCTCCCGCTCCGTGGGGAATAGACTGAATTGCCCGGCTTGTTCGATTAGTTGAACACCAGCTCGCTCAGGATGATTTCCTCCGCCTGTGCCTTGCAGTTGTTCATCAGGCCCACCCAGCTCATCGGGTCTGCGGCCTTCAACGTCTCCGTCGCCCCCGCCTCCTTCGCCAGCTGGGGCATCATCTCGTCCAGTCTCTGCCGGGCGGTCTCGTCGATCTCCCGCAGGTGGGGATACAGGCTCTCCTCCAACACCATCTTCTGGAACAGGATGGGCCGATGCTTCTCCAGGAAGTCCTTCCGCATCCGCCCGTACCTGCCCAGGGGCGCGGCCTCCGCCGGTTCGTTCAGGGTCAGGTTGGGGATCAGGTAGTCTCCGCTCTGGATGTAAGTCAGCTCGTTGGTCATGGTTCTGGCTCCTTTCCGCGATTTTCTCGCGCTCATACTGCTTGATGGTGATTTCAATTCTCCGCAGGACCTGCTCACTGGCCTCGCTCACCGCTGTTCCCAAGGCAGCTGCGGCAGCGGGGGTGTTCCAGTCAAAGACGCTCAAAAAGTCCTCGTGCTCAAAATACCGCTCCGGCTCCAGCCCACAGCGGGACAGAAGGGCGTAGGCGGTGCTCACGGAGGCGGCGCTGCGGAACGCCGCCCCGATGTTGAACTCATCATATTCCTCCAGAAAGGAACCGTCAACGATGCCGAGGATTTCCTGCTGGTGCTCCTCCCAGTAATCTGCCGCCAGACGGTTAGCCACCAGCTCCAGCTGGGGAAAAAGCGGCTGCCCAGGGTCGTCTGGTACGTTGAAGTGCTCCGCCAGGGCCTCCCGCACCGCCGTCTCATGCTCGGGCCGGAGCTGCCACAAATAGGGGCGGCGGGCACGCTCCCCGCCGCCGGTATCCGCCACATCGAACACATAGCGCAGGCTTGGCTTGCCGCTGCTGGTGTCTACCAGGGCGATGCCCTTGGCCCCCCGGCGGACGTACCGGCCCATCCGGTGGTTCCAGAAATCGTACTCCGCGCAGGCCGTGGCCTCCGGGCGCTGGGCGTAGATCATCAGCTGCTCATGGTAGGGATACTTATAGAGGCGGGCGGCGGTGGTGAGAAAGGCAGTCCACTCCCGGTAACTGCCTGTGATCTGCCGGGCCGTCTGGTCCGCCATCTGAGCGTAGAATTGGGCGCTTGCCGCCATGGTCATCTCCTCCTTCCATTTTTGGATCAAAAAAGGGGCGGCACAGCGGCCGCCCCTTTCCAGTCAATTCAGTCCTCAAAGTCCGGGATGAGTTCCAACTGCTCATACTCCGCGTCACTGATGCCCCGCAGCTTCTCCAGGGCGCTGTCCGTCAGCTCCCGCAGCTCCGTCTCGTCCGGCTCCAGGTATCCCCGCATCTCCTCCAGGTTGGCGATCAGGCCCTCCCTGGTGCCGGGGTCATAGATGCTCATAAGCTCCTGTTCCTCATAGGTAAATGCGTTCATCCTTTATCGCTCCCTTTCCGCGCCTTTATCCGGCGCTGTTTTCCTGCGTCCTGGCTGGGGCGGCTGCTTCAGCCGCTCCACCACAGATTTTTTCTCCCGTTCCTTTTGGACGGCGTTCGCCAAATCCAGAAGGGAAATCTGCTGACCGGCCTTGACCTGGGCCTCCAGCTCCGCCACGCTGGGGGTGTTGTTGATAATACCGTCCAGCTGGTTGTCGTTCTGCTCAACGCTGTCCTCGGCAGCCCGGAGGGGATTCCTGGCGGAGAAGAAGCCGGGCAGCTCGGAGAAGGCGTACTGGTCTACATAGTGGCAGGATACCACACCGCCCTGCTTGAGCGCCACGATGTCGCTGATACTCATGCCGGGGCCGAGGTAATCCGCTGGGTGAGCATCGGTGAACTGCTTCCAAAGCTGATTGAGCTGCTGGAGGGTATCTCCCTGGCCGGTAAGCGGGGCTGTGTAGACCAGATCATAGTTGCCCTTCCGGGGGGATTCCCCCTCAGCCCGCAGCCGCTCTAAAGGAATGTAGCGGATGTCCCGCAGGTCCGGCCCCCGGTGGAGCTGGTAGATGGCGAAGCAATCCCCCTGGTGGTCCAGGAACGCGGCCTCCCGCTTCTGCTGTTCCTCCTCCCGCAGGCGGTCTTGGATGGCGTCGTCAAAGTCCGGGCTGGCCTCCCATTCCTCCCGTGGGATGGCAAAGAGGCCGTCGTGGTGGTCAAAGTCCGTCTCGTCAAAGACTAGCTCCGGGTTCTCACCGGGGCGGATGATGTAGACCGTGAAATCGCCGCCATACATGAGCTCCGCCGTGTCCAGAGATACAGGCAGGAGGTCCCCCTCCGTATAGCCCGCTTCCTCCAGCTCCTCCATCGTGCAGTCCAGATCCGGCATGGGGTAGGTGTCCAGCTGTGTGTCCCAAAGCGCCGCGTCCTCCTGCTCGAAATGCTCCCGCAGCTGCTCGATGTAGGGATTCACCGGCGGTTCCATCTGAGCCTCCTGCAATTTCTCCACCAGCTCCAGGGAGGCGGCCTCTACCTTCTCCGGCCTCTCGCCCATGGCGTCGAAGATTTCCTCCCGGGCAGCGGCCAGCGGGTGCTTGATGGGGGACAGGGCCACGTCCTCCTGGTCAATCACACCGCCGTCCAGCTGCCGCAAGGTCTCCTTGTCGTAGAGGGTGTAGTCGTAGCCCTCGTCCCGGAGCTGAATGTGAAGGTAGGTGGCGTCGTCCAGCAGGTAGAGAGCTTCCAACTCCCTCGGCTCGGTCCGGTCCAGCTCCCGCACCTGCCGGGCGGTGATCTCGCCCGCCTCCAACTGATACAGCAGCTCCCGGCATCGGTCGGTCGGCCCCACATAGATCACTTCACGGGGGATATAGTCCTCGCCGGTCCACTCGCTGGCCTGGAGATAGCCCTGGTCCCGATAAGAAGTCGCGTGGGGATTGGCCTCCAGATAGAAGGTCAGCCCCTGGTCCCGGAGGTCACTCAATTTCTCCAGCCGGTCCAGCATCGCCACAGCGGTAGGCAATCCAGTCTGCTCTCCCACATGGTCCAGGGTATCCTGGATGCTGGCGAAGTGGCCCGCCCGCAGTTCCTCCGTGATGTCCGTGACGGCCTGTTCCCTGGGGTCCAGGGTATAGGGGTGCTTTAGCAGCCCGGCGGTCTCCAGTTCCGCCATGTAGTCCAGGAAATCGGCGGCAAATTTCTCCGGGGTGTCGGCCTCCTGGAACTTCGCCGCAAAATGCGGCGAGGTTTCCTCCTGAGAAAATTCAATTCCTTTCTCCTTGCAGACCTCCGCGAAGTGGCGGTCGATCTCACCGATGAGCTGATTTGCCGCCTTGTTGATGGTCGCCAGACAGGCGCGGAGCTCAGACAGTTCCTTGTCCTTGCTCCAGGAGGCCAGATAGCCGAAGCTGTTGGCCCCAGTCTCAATGCCGAAATACTGACAGACCACATAGGACACACTCTCCGCCTCCAGCTCCTGGGAGGTCTGAACCGCCTTGTCCTCACGCACACCTTTCTGATTGTGGAGGATGGAGTGGGTGATCTCATGGACGACGGCGCATACCGTCTGGACCTCGCTCATGCCCTCCCGGATGGCGATGCGCTGGTCGTCCAGACTGAAATAGCCGTCCATGTTCGCCGCCATGGGCTTAATCTCCATAGTCACCGGGGCGGTCCGGCGCAGGGCCTCCATGAACGCCTCGTACTGCGCCACGTCGCCGGTCAGGTCTTGGGCCAGCTGCGGGAGAGGCTTGCCGTTGGTCTGAGAGACATCGAACACCGGCACCGGGCGGAACCGGGGCACCTGCACCTCCCGCTTCTCTGTGACAACCTGGCCGTTCTCATCCAGCACCGGCGCTTTGGTGTCCGGGTCCAGCTTCTGCCGCTCCACTGTTTTGACGATGGGAATGGGAGCCATGATGTAAATGGCCTTTTCCCCTTTATTGATGAACCGCTCGAACTGCTCATGCCACCGCTTGGCGCTGGCTACACGGGTGGCGTTGGGCCGCTGCATATGGATGAGAAGGACGTTACGGGCGGAGTAGGTGTGGAACCGGGACATGACGGAGAGGTAATCCCGAAACCTCCCGCTTTCAAACACATCCCGGATACCCTGTTCCAGCCGCTGGTTCAGGTCCTTCATGCGCTCCTCGCGGCTGGGATAGCTTTTCTTTGCCATAAGGCGCTCCTTTCTGTGAGTATAAGAAATGCCCCCACACGGGGCGGGAAGTTCCCTCCCGTGTGGGGGTGGTAGATGGTGGTGTGTAGAAAAAGCAGTCGCATTTGGGGCGGTCGGGGTGAAAGGATATGCCCTGCGCCGTTTGCGGCAAAAAACCCTTGGAAATACAGGGCCTTCCGGCCTCACTTTTTCTACGCTCTGCCCCGGTTTTTGGCCGCCCAGGCCCGCTTGTGCCGCCGGGTGCGCCTTGCAGCACAGTCCGGGCAGTAACGGGTGTTGGGGGACCGGGGCAGGAATGGCTGGCCGCACTCCGGGCAGCGCCGGCGGTGGTCCATGCCCATGATCTCCCCATACAGCTCCCGATCCCCCGGCAGGACAGCGGTGCGGAAGTAGCGGCAGAGGACAGAGCAGGTCAGCATCTGCGGGCAGGCGCAGGGGTCATACCCGTCATCCAGCAGCAGGCAGCTGCCATGGTCGCAGTTGGCACACAGGGATCGGATGAGCCGCCTGGCCCGGCGCAGCTGGGCCTCCGTCATGCGCAAATATAGCTCATTATTAGGATGTTCGGTCAACTATGCTTAGCACCCTTCCTAAAATATAAGGGGAACAATCATAGATTGACTGCTCCCCTTTATAATTTATTCGATTATTCCAAAAGATTCGCACTTAATTGATGCCTTTTTCCCAGCAGAAAGTTCGCCAACAATTTCAATATGTGCGCCACGCTCATGAGCCTCGATTGCCTTATCATAGTCAGCCTTTTCTAATTCTGAGGTAACTGTTCTAGGCTTTTCATTTTCATCCAAGTAAACCACAGCGATCTTTCCAGTTGTCCTTTTTTTAACATCTGGAGAAGACTCAAGTTTCTTTATTCTTCCAATTATCTTTGTGGATTTACTTGTCTGCTCTTTTAATTTTCGAATAGTTTCAACTATTGGTTGATAATAGTCATGAGTGAGCGAGACTCGATTAGTCTTTGATTCTTTGTTCTTCACTGTGGGAGACCACTCAGCAATAATTTCGATATTTGAATCCTTTGAGTCAAGATTCAATCCAACGAGGGCCTCATAAAAATTGGCGCTGATTATTTGGTCTGATGGTTCTGCCAGCAGTTGCTCTTCACCTTCATCAATGTGGTTCTTTATTAAAACCAAATTATTTATGACGCGATTTGTGACCTTCCTTGTTAATGATTTTTGGCAATCTTCCTCATCAGAAAAAATACTTAGTTGTTTATATCCTTCCTCTTCACTAAATTGAGCAAATGGGCAAACAACAGAAATAACATAGCTGCCAATTTCTGTTTGCCCAAATCTACAATTTGATAAAAAATTCAAAACTGTGTCATCAATTCTACCCTGATGATACTTCTTAGGATGTAATATATCTAATGCCGTTGCAGCTAATAGTTTTTTAGTATTCTCATACATCCTTATTGCATCATCAAAAGTAATGCTACCAGTTTCAATCTGCTTTTTGTCCAGCCGTATTTTTAGAATATCTGTATTGGGATTAAGCAAATATAACATAATCTGTTCAAAAGACCTGCACTCAACTTCAGATACAGTCTTTACAGCACGATACATTGCTTCTTTATAGTCGGACAACTGCTTGTCCATGGGTAGTGTAATTTGGTGAAAAGCGCCCCCCATTTCTTTTTGAAAGACTCTAATATTTTTTCGCATAATTTGAAAAGAGTTCCATCCAGTATCTTTTAGATACTTAACAAAAGCAAGAGGATTTATCTGTTCAGTTAATTCTAAAAAATCGACTGAATATATCATACCGCCCCCTCCTTTGCAATTTTATCCAAAAGGCACAAAAGACTCTTACCATTAAGAACATTCTTTTTGTCCAATTTAATGCTTACCCAATTTGAATTATCACTCATTTGCTTTTCAGAAAAACTGGCCCAGTACATACATCCTTTAATTAACAAATCTTCCTGCGTCCAATGCACCCATTCGGAATAGTCCTCCGGTAAAATCAATAGACCCAAAATTATAGGGGTTGTGGCTGGGCAACATAAGTCATTATAATTTTTAACTTTTAGCTTATAGTTGATATAATCTCCCTTATCTTCATACTGTGACGGAGATGAAGACGCTTTTAATTGGATTCTCAATTCCGAATAAAACTTTTTCCCGTCATTTATTTCGATACATTTTTTTAGTAAGCCATCAGTACTATCATCATCGTGTCTTGAGATTTCGTAAGCAATACCAGCATGAGCACATATTGCAGATATGTAGCTTATACTGATGTCCTCTTTAACTTTTGATTCGTGCATAATGCCTCCCCCTTTTATTTTATTATAGCACATCTATTGTGTCCGTCTACACTTTTAAGCATGCTGAAGGCTTTTTCATAGTTTGAACAGGCATCAATAAAACTCTAATGAAAAAGTGACATATTTTTGTCGGTCTGTCATTTTAATTACCGCGTCGTAGGTCCTGCCCGCTTTCTCAGACCACAGGCCGGTGACAGGGGCTCTCCCGTCTTTCAGCAGGGCCGCCACGATGGCACGGGTGGGCGTTTTCCTTCTGTTTTCCCACCAGCGGTTGTTTTTCCAAATGGCAAAGCCGCAGGCCCGATCCTCGCAGAAAAAGCCCTGTTTCCGCTCGGTAACGGCCTTCCCGCACCGGGGACACCGGCCCACGGCCTCATGCTCCGAGGGGAACAGCACATTCCCGCCCTCCACCGGGCGGACCGTCCCCACCAGCTCCCGCAGCATGGCGGAAATCTCCGCCATGAAATTCTCTGCGGTCAGCGTGCCCCGCTCTACCTCCTTCAGCCGGTGCTCCCACTCGGCGGTCAGCGCGGGGGATTGTAACTGTTCCGGCAGCACCGTGATGAGCGCCGTGCCCAGGGGTGTGGGCAGGAGGGAGACGACCTTCTTGGCCTTTCTCCGCTGGACAAAACCGGCAGACACCAGCTTCTCCAGGGTGGCGGCCCGTGTAGCCGGTGTGCCGATACCACGGCGCTCCGCCTCCTCCGGCATATCCCCGGCCCCGGCGGTCTCCATGGCGGAGAGCAGAGTGTCCTCCGTGTAATGCTTGGGCGGCGTGGTCCTGCCTGCCTTGACCTGGACAGCGGCCACCGGGAGAGACTGGCCCTCGGCCAGATCCTCCGGCTCGCCCCCTGCTTCTGCGTCCCCTGTCTGCGCGTACACCTTCCAGCCAGGAGACACGACCTCCTTCCGTTTGGCGGTGTAGAGGGCTCCGCCGCACATCGCCGTGATGCAGGTCTCCGCAGAGCGACAGGGCGGGCAGACGGCCCGGAGCAGGCCCAAAGACACCAGCCGCAGCACCTCCCGCTCCCCAATGGGCAGGGCCTCCAGCTCCATCTTGTTCGCGCTGGCCGTGGGCACCACGGCATGGTGGTCGCTGACTTTGGCGCTGTTGCAGACCGGCCCGGCCAGCACTACCTCCGGCGCGTCCACGCCGCAGAGGGCGGCGGCCACAGCGGTCAGCGCCGGGACTCCGGCCTCCATATCGTCTGTCAGATACCGGCTGTCTGTCCGGGGGTAAGTACAGAGCTTTTTTTCATAGAGGGTTTGCAGGTAGTCCAGCGTCTGCTGGGCGGTGTAGCCAAGTGTCCGGTTGGCCTCCCGCTGGAGGGTGATCAGGTCGTAGAGGGCGGGGGGCTTCTCCGCTTTCTCCTGCCGCTCCACCGACTGGACCATGGCGGCGCTGCCCCGGCACCGGGCGGCGGCCTCCAGGGCCTCCTTCTTGCTGGCCTTCCGGTCCCCGGTCAGGGTGAGGCCGCCGCAGTCCAACTCCACCGTGTAGAAGGGCTCCGGCTGGAAGGCGGCGATCTCCGCCTCCCGCTGGACGATGAGGGCCAGGGTGGGCGACACCACCCGGCCAATGTTGAGGGTACGGCCATAGAGCAGGGAGAACAGCCGGGTGGCGTTGATGCCCACCAGCCAGTCCGCCTTGGCACGGCAGAGGGCGGCCTGATGCAGCCCGTCATAGTCCCTGCCAGGGCGGAGATGGGCGAAGCCCTCCCGGATGGCCGTGTCCTCCATGCTGCTAATCCACAGCCGGGAGATGGGTTTGGAGCAGCCGGCCAGGGCATAGGCGGTGCGGAAGATCAATTCGCCCTCCCGCCCAGCGTCGCAGGCGTTGACCACCTCGGCCACGTCCTCACGCCGCAGAAGGGTGCGCAGCACGTCAAACTGGTCCCGCTTGTCCTTGGCGATGGTAAACCGCCAGCTCTCCGGCAGGATGGGCAGGTCCTCCAGCCGCCACTTGGCGTAGTCCGGGTCGTAGGCGGCGGCGTCCGCCAGCTCCGCCAGATGCCCCAGGCACCAGCTCACCAGCCAGCCGCCGCCCTCCCAATACCCCGTCCGGCGCTGTTCGGCCCCTAGGACGGCGGCCAACGGTTGGGCCACCGAGGGCTTTTCGGCAATCACAAGGCGCATGGGTTTCACTTCCTTTTTCAAATTTCTGTTTGCGCTTTCCGGATTCTCGTGTATAATGGAATTGCAAGGAGGTGCTGAAATGGTTCATTCAATCTCAGATGTGCAGTCCATTTTGACCCCCATCTTTGACCGCTATGGCATTTCACGCGCCGTCCTGTTCGGCTCCGTTGCCAAGGGCACAGCGACAGCGAAAAGCGATCTGGACCTGCTGGTGGACAGCAAGCTGCGCGGCCTGAAATTTGTGGGTTTCATGGAGGATGTCCGGCAAGCCGCCGGGATGCCGGTAGATGTGTTCGACATATCCCATATCGAACAGGGCTCACTGATTGACCGTGAAATCCGGTCTACCGGGGTGACAATCTATGAGAAATGAGATTGTCGTCCAGAAGATGGCTGGATATGTGGCAAAAGTCCTGGACTATTGCCGGGGCTACACCTATGACAGCTTTGCGGCGGACATCAAATTGGTGGAGGCTTGCGTGTTCAATCTCAGCCAGCTTGGGGAGCTGTGCCGCGTGGCTGACGACGCTTTTACCAAAGCCCACCCGGAAATCCCTTGGCGGGAGATGTATGGCCTGCGCAATCGCATTGTCCATGACTATGAGGGGGTCAATCTGATGCTGGTATGGGAAATCATCAGTGAGGACCTGCCGGAACTGCAAAACACACTGAAACAACTGCTGTAACAGCACCAAACGCCTGCCGGTTGCAGGCGTTTTTGTTATGCCGTGGCCGCAGGTGCCCGGTTGATCCCCCGGTAGCAGGGCAGGGCGCAGCCCTCCCCATACCGCTTGCAGCCGTGGCATGGGTGGCCCTTGGGGGCCTGGGGCGGATGGACCGGCCTGGGACTGCGGGGGACCTGCATCATCATCCGCTCATAGGGGCTGTCGGTGAAGGTCCTCATGTGCTCTTGCCCTCCCCGTCCTCGTCCTCATCATCGGCCAGACTGTCCTCGTATTCCTCGTCGTCCTCGCCGTAGTCGTAGTCGTCCAGATCGTCGGGGCCCTTGGTGCTGGCCTTCCTGCCCTTCACCAGCTTGAAGTAGGCAAACGCGCCGCCTCCGCCCAGCACCAGTAGGACCACCAGCAGCACGGCGGGGTTGAGGCCAACCGATTCCTCCGCCGGTTCCTCTACCGGCTCCGGGGTGGGCTCCGGTTCCGGTTCCGGCTCCGGCCCCACACACTCAGTCATGTTCACAGCGCACACCGGGCAGGCGGTGTCCACCGCCCCAGCGGCGCATTTGGTGGTGCAGTCACAGACGGCGGGCTCCCCATCCTCCATGAGGGCCGTCAGATCGGCCTCGTCTACGGCGTTGAGGAAGTAGACTGTGTTCTCGCCGTCCGCCGCCCGGTCAATGATGATGTAAAAGGTGTTCCCGGCCTTGGTCTGGACGGTGATGAACTGCTTGTCTCCGGCGGCCTCCCCCTGGATGTCGTCCACAAGGGTCAAATTGCCCTCCGGGGTAAGGGGCTCCGCGCCCCCGGTCACAGGGGCATCATCCTCCGGGGTATCCGTTTCCTGGACCGTCCCGGCGGTCTCCGCTGTCTCCGGGTCGTCGGCATAGGCAAAGGCAGCGGGGGTCAGGGCGGCGCAGCACAGCATTACCGCCAGCAGGCCGGTGAGCAGGCGCATTTTTCTCTTAATCATGTTCAGGTTCCTCCTCTCCGACAGCCAGCACTGGCAGCGGGCCGGATTGGCGGGCGGCCTCCATCAGAGCGGCCAGCTGGTCCGGGGTCATACCCACCCGGCGGACCATACCCACAATGTCCAGGTTCTCCAGCTCCGTCACCTGTTTGTCAATTTCCTCGTTGCGGGCGGTGAGCTTGGCGATCTTCTCGTCGTTTTTCTCACGCTCCGCCAGCAGTTTTGTAATTTTCGGATTCAATGAAAACACTCCTCTCAGGGCAGGCGGCCATAGCAGTATAGGTGCTCCTGCCAGTAGCTCGTATTCAGATTTGCATAGGAGATGGGGGACCCACAGTGGATCATCATGCCGTTGCCTACATAGATGCCACAGTGGGAGACCCCCGGCGTGTCATAGGTGCCCTTGAAAAACACCAGGTCTCCCGGCTTGGCGTTGGCGGCGGTGACAGGGGTGCAGAGGTTGCACAGGCCCTGGGCCCCCAGGCGGCCCACGTCCCAGCCGGAGTGATTGATGACCCAGCTGACAAAGCCGGAGCAGTCGAAGGAGGTGGACGGGTTGGACCCACCCCACACATAGGGAAAGCCCAGGTACTTTTCCGCCTCGGCCAGCATAGCGGCAAACTGTTCATCCTCTAATGCCTCCGGGGGTACGTCGTAGTCCAGGTAGTCCTCCACCACTGACGCGCCGGGGTATTGATCCTGGGGAAACAGGTCCGGGCGGTTGCCCAGGGTGGCCATGTAGGTGGCGTACATACTCAGCCGGTCCTCGTCCAGCAGGTACACCGGAAGGTGGGACAGGTCTGTGACCTCCAGCGTCACATAGCAGATGTAGTAGTCGTAAGCCACCTGGACCGTGTGGGAATTGCCCTCGCTGTCCGTCCGGGTCTCCGTGCGGTAGCGGGTCTCCACCTCCACCGTCTCCGTGAGCACATACTGGCGGTCGAACAGCATTTCCAGAGTGGGTTGCACTTGCTCCAGCGTCCACTCCCCCTGGTGGTAAGCGGTGAGCAGGGAGATGAGCACATAGGGGTCGTGGCCGATCTCCCCCAGGTCAAAGTGGTACTCGTCATAGGAGTGGTTTGCCTCGTAGTTGTCCAAATAGGCTTGCAGATCCGCTTCCATCCCGGCGTAGGCGGCCTCGGCCCCCAGCATGGCCTCGTCGGTGGAGGGATAGGTGGAACCGGCGACGCCACCGCCGACACCGGAGAAAAACACGGAGCAGGAGGACAGACAGTTGAGGAAAAAGGCAACGGCCAGCAGCAGGCCGCCAGCGACCAGGAAGCCCTTCTTGTGCCGCCGCACAAAATCCGCCGTCTGCTTGCTCTTTTTGGCCGCCGCCTTGGCGGAATGGGTGGCCTGGGCGGCGGCCTGTCCTGTGGCAGCCCCGGCCTGACCGGCCCGCCGAGCGGCGGCATACTGCTGTTTGATAGCCTGTTTCTGCCGCCAGCGGGAGACGGGATTGCTGGCAAGTTGGGGATTCTCCCGCAGGCTCTTTTGGTACAGGGCGTTGACATTGGCCTTTTCCAGCTTCCGCTCCGCCGCTGCGGCCTTCCGGTAAGGGCGCAGCTTGTGGCTGTGATACCCTTCCCGGACCAGCCGCCCGGCGGTCTCTGCCGCCTGTTCCGACTTGTGGGCGGTCTCCACCCCTACGTTGTCCTCCTGGACCTCGTTGATCTCCCGGTGGACAGCCCCCAGCACGGTATCGGCGGGGGCGTCCCGAAGGGTATGGGTCAGCTTGGAGGGGGGCTTCTTTTTGTCCTCAAAGCGGAGGTGTACCGTCACCGCTCCTGTGTCCGGGTCAACAGCCAGCTCCTTGACCGTTTTCTTGGGGATGGCGGCCTGGGCCTTGTCCGCCCTGGCTGCTGCCCTGTCTGCCCGGCGGATGGGTTTCTCCAGCACCGGGTCCTCCCGTTCCTCTTTTGTGAAACGCAGGCGCGGCTCTTTTCTCACCCGGACACCTCCTGGGGCTTGGTGGTCATAATCCCATAGAGCTCTGTGTCCTTGGGGAAGCGGTCCACGAAGGGCAGAATCACGTTGCCGTAGAATAGCAGCCCCTCACCCTCGCTGGAATGGGTCACATAGGAGAGCTGGTGGGGGCTGATGTTGAGCTGCTTGGCTAAAATCTGCCGGTCCCCCGCCGCCTGATTGAGCATATAGATGAAGTCCGAGTTCTCGAAGATGTTCTCGATCTCGCGGGAGGCCAGCAGATCCTTGATATTCTGCGTGATCCCGGTGGGGATGCCGCCCCATTTGCGAAATCGCTTCCAGATTTCCACGCTCCAGCTTGCCAGCTCCCCCTTGAGCAGCAGGTGGAACTCGTCTACATAGTAGCGGGTGGTCTTTCCCGCCGCCCGGTTGACTGTGACCCGGTTCCACACCTGGTCCTGAATGACCAGCATCCCCAGCTGCTTGAGCTGCTTGCCCAGCTCCTTGATGTTGAAGCACACCAGCCGGTTGGTCAGCTCCACGTTGGTCCGGTGGTTGAACACGTTGAGGGAGCCGGTGACATACAGCTCCAGCGCCGCCGCGATGCGCTGGGCCTCCGTTTCCGGCTGGGCCAGCAGCTCGTCGTAGAGGTCCTGGAGAATGGGCATCCGGGTCGGGTCCGGGTCCGCCAGATAGGGGCGGTACACATTCCGCACACAGCGGTCAATGACGGTTTTCTCCACCGGCTGAAGGCCGTCCTTGCTGCCCACCACGATGTCGCAGAAGGAGAGCAGGAAGTCCACCTTGAGGGCCAGGGGGTTGTCGTCGTCCGAGTAGTTGAGGTTGATGTCCATGGGGTTGACGTACTGGGTGCTGGTGGGGGAGATTTTCACCACCTGCCCGCCCAGGCGCTTGACCAGGGGGGCGTACTCGTCCTCCGGGTCGCAGATCAGCACGTCGTCCTCCGTTACCAGGAACACGTTGGTAATCTCCCGCTTGGCGGAGAAGGACTTGCCGCTGTTGTGGACGACAAGGCCGTTTTCCAGGACAAAGTTCAGATACCGGGGCACGGACAGGTCATAGACCGGGATCTTCTCCGCCAGCTTTTGGACCGATACCCGGACGACCATGTGACTTCCGCTGAGACGCTGGCCCTCCCGGATGTGCTTTGCCTCCACATATTGGCCGCCGCCGTCCATAATGAGGTGGGTGCCGGTACAGCGCAGAGCGTCCCCGTCCTCCAGATGGATGGTCCAGAGCTCATCCGTGTACTTCTCCACCCGGATGTCCCTGGCTCTGGCCGCCACAATTTGGCCGGTCTCCTCGTGATAGGCTTGCACCATGGCCGATGTGACGCCCTGTTCCACCAGCTCCGCGAAGCTGGCAACGGAGCCGTCTGCCATGCGGATACGGGTCTCCCCGGCGAAGCAGCCTGGGGTGCCGAGAATCAGGCCGTTGGGGTTTTTCAGCAGCTTCCGGTCCACCATGATAAGATTGTTGGACAGAGCGTTGATGCCGTAGTACAGCGCCTCCGGGCTGGTCTGAAACAGCTCCTGGGTGGTAAAGGGGACAAAGATGGCGGTGGAGCTGGTGGTGAGGCCCCGCTGAATTTCGATCTGGTTAAGGCCCAGGGGCAGGCAGCTCATCAGCCCCTCCTCCGGCTGGAGGTCCAGGGGAATCAGACGGCAGTTGTGCTTCTGAGCGATGGAATTGGCCTGAAACAGGTTATTGTCCAGCTGCTTCCGGCTGTCCGCCGTGTTCATCAGCAGGAATGTCACCAGGAACATCCGCTCATTCCGGCTCTGGAGGTCTTGCAGCAGCTTCTTGGCCTCCGCGCCGTAGGTAGCCAGGTCCGATGGGATGATGTCCATGTCATACCCGGAGCGCACCGCTTTTTTCTGTTCCTCGATTTTCGTGCGGTCCAGATCGGTGATCTTCCGCTTGATGGTCTTGATGGCGCTGACTTGATCCACAGACTGGATGTGCATGGACACCACAAGACTGGACTCCATATCCAGAAAATCCGCCAGAATACGGTCATTGAGCTCCGGGGCCAGGATTTGCAGGAAGGACACCGCCCCCCATTTCCGGCCCATGCGGAAGGCCCGGCTGCCGGGGAACTCCAGGGAGGACGGGGCAATGAAATCCTTGGTGCTCAGACCGGAGAGGGCCAGCCAGTCCCAGGAGAAGCGGAAGGGCTCCGGCTCATCCATGTGGAACATATCGTAGAGCAGGCGAAGCCGCTCCGCGCCGTTGAGCGGCGTAGTCGCCACCCCCAGACGTTTGAGGTTGTTGATGATGTCCGTCTCGATGCGCTCCAGCCGGGGCTTGGCCGCCCTGATACTCTCCGCCTCCACGCCGAAGGTGAGGTACTTGGTCTTGACAAGGCCGTTGTTGCCCCTGGCGAGTTGGTTCTGGAGCATGGCGGTGTACTCCGCCCGGATGCTGTCAAAGCTGTCCCCCTGGGGCGGGATTACAATGCGCTTTTCGTAGTTCTCCCTGGTGGCGGCCAGATCAAGGAAGGAGAACTGGAAGCGGATGGAGCTGTCAAAGTAGTTGAGGCAGTCCGACCACCCCTCGAAGATGGCCGTCTTGTCCTCGTTCTGACTGAGCTGGTAGTTGATGTCCTGGAACTGCACCGTCTTGGTGTAGTAGGTATCCGTGACCCGGCACACGCCGTCCGGCCACATCCGCTGATAGGGGATACTGTCCTGGGCGGACAGCTCCTTTTTATCGGTCCGGGCCGCCCTGCGGATGGCCGCGTCGATCTCCCGGCGCTGCGCCCTGGTCAGCTTCCGCCGGGGCTGGGCGTCTGCCCCGGCGGAGGTCTGCTTGCTTGCCTTGAACAATGTGATACACCTCCCGATCTAATCGGTCCTGCCGCGCAAGGACGGCATAGAAGTTGTTGGTCCGGTAAGGCCGCTTCTTGGGGCGCAGGAAGTGGAGCCGCAGGAATTGCAGCGCCACCTTCTCCATGGGCTGGCCGTTGCGCTCGTACATCGCCAGAAAAAAGAAGGGCAGCATGACCAGCACCATGAGCAGGGCGGCGGTGCTGGTGCCCAGGCCGCTCCGGCATAAAAAGAACAGCGGTACGCCGATGAGCGCGCCGCCGCCGAAGCAGATCAGCTGCCGCTTGGTCAAATTGAAAGCGACCTTGGATTTGATTTTTGTCAGGTCCTTGGGGACCGGAACATAGGCCATTTACAACACATCCTTATAAATGTAATATGGGTCCTGATTATAGCTCCTTTTCATAGCGCAGCTTCTTTTGCGGCGGGTACAAATCCACAGCCGGGCGGCGCTGGCCGGTCCAGCGTTCCCCTCCTGCCAGTCCGGCGCAGGTCCAGCCCACCGCCCGGAGACTGGTGCCGGGTTCCGTGTCCAGGGTGTAGGTGATAATCCTCTGATACCCCAGCGCCTTGGCTGCCCTGGCCGCCGCGCCGTAGAGAAAGCTGCAAGCGTTTTTCTCCCCAGTGGTACACAGGCGGTTGACCTCCAGGGTCTTGCCATCGTCCAGATACCGGCTCACGGGCCGCCTCACAATGGCGACCCCCACCAGCCGCCCGTCCTGTTCACACCCCAGGGAAAACTTGTGGCCGGTCACAGACCGGTGGTGCCGGTGGTGGGCGGCCACAAATGCGTTGGCGTCGGACAATTTGATGGAGATAAGTTTCAGCATCGTCCCTCCATCAATGGGCGTTGAAGATGGAGCGGGCCATGCTGCTGGTCTTGAACAGGGTGAAGCAGAGCAGCACCGTGTAGCCCATGCACGTCCAGATGGCGTAGATGATGTCGCCGTCCAGGGCGATGTTCTGCACCAGGGCGGCGTAGATGCCCACGCAGACAATGATAAGAAACGCCTGGAAGCCCAGGGCTAACAGGCTGCGCAGGTAATTCTGACCGATCTGTCCCCATTCGTGATTCATCATGGTAGCCATGGGGATGGGCGCAATGGACGTGACCAGATATATCTCAATCATCCTCCCGAAGGTGACGAGGAAGATGCAAATGACCAGCGCCCACATGGTAATGCCCACAAAGAGGGACTGGAACCACAGGCCGACCAGCGGCCCCAGGTCCATCTCCATCAGCCGGGTCTCCAGGTCTGCTGTAATACTGGAGATGTCGATGGCGGCGTCCCCCACAATGACCCCGGAGGCGTTCTGTACCACGCCCTGAGCCAGATCGAAAATCCCCATCACAATATCCCAGGTGTTGGTGACAATGAGGATGGCGCAGGCGCTCTTGAAGATCCACTTGAAAAAGGCCGCGCTTTCAATGTCGTGAAAATTGTTCTTGTCTACAATGAGCTGGATGAGTTCCAGCGTCATCACAAAGGCCAGAATGACCCCGGCAATGGGGACCATGACTGTCTCGGACAGACTGTGTACCATGTCAAATACGTCCCCGTTCCACGCCTGGGGGGTCAAGCCGACCTGGGTGGAAATCTCACCGACCTTCTGATTGACCGTGTTGAACATCCCGGACAGGTTGCCCATGATGCCGCCCACCAGAATCTCCTTCAGCCAGTCGGTAAGGGCTTGCACCAGGAAATCCAATCGGTGTACCTCCTCTCAGACTGTTCAGTTGGGAGAGGGCCGCGCCCGGCCCCACAGGGTCGGACGCAGCCTTGATGCGTCCCATCAGGTTGCAAACAGGCCGGAGAGCAGGGGCACCAGCACCATGCCCACGATGGCTACGCCAGCGCCGGCCATGAGCTGTTTCATACCCAAATAGGTGTAGGAAACCGGCTCGATGGC
>ERZ1643246.1075-NODE-1075-length-31093-cov-4.824795_pt1 | contig 31093 bp, 29 predicted proteins | sample MGYA00579265_ERZ1643246 | MGnify/ENA primary metagenome ERZ1643246 (study PRJEB29033, sample SAMEA4952261) | chicken gut metagenome | biome: Broiler Chicken; feature: Gastrointestinal Tract; material: Caecum | place: Ireland | collected 2018 | study: Broiler...
TCTTTGTCAGTGGCTCCGATCGTTCCTGTCGTGATTTTTATCGCGGCGATTTTTGGATTTGTCGCGCTGGCATATGATATAGGGGCAAGAAAGGTTCTGAACTGCGACCTTGCGGAAGCGCTGCAAAGTGATTCTATGGGATAAGGATTCAAAAAGCGGAAACGTATACGGAATGGATCTCCGTATATGTTTCCGCTTTTCCTCATCTTCTACCTTTACAGGCTCTTCTCCAGTCTCTGAGCAATGGCCTTGATGAAGCCTTCGCTGTCCAGCACCTTCGGATTTTTCAGGCTGGTGATGGCCGCCAGGTCTTTGGTCATCTGGCCGCTCTCGATGGTATCCAGAGTGGCTTTCTCCAGCTTGTCCGCAAATACCATCAGTTCCTGATTACCGTACAGTTCCCCTCTCTTTGTCAGGGCGCCGCTCCAGGCGAAGATGGTGGCCACCGAGTTGGTGGAGGTGGTTTCACCCTTCAGATACTTGTAGTAATGGCGCTGTACGGTGCCGTGGGCCGCCTCATACTCGTAATAGCCGTGGGGGGAAACCAGCACGGAAGTCATCATGGCCAGGGAACCGAAGGCGGAGGAAACCATGTCGCTCATCACGTCGCCGTCGTAGTTCTTGCAGGCCCAGATAAATCCGCCCTCTGCCTTCATCACACGGGCAACGGCGTCATCAATCAGCGTATAGAAATAGGTGATGCCTGCCTGCTCAAATTTCTCTTTGTACTCACTGTCATAGATCTCCTGGAAAATATCCTTGAAGGTATGGTCGTACTTTTTGGAAATGGTATCTTTGGTGGCAAACCACAGATCCTGCTTTGTGTCCAGCGCGTAGTTAAAGCAGCTTCTGGCAAAGCTCTCAATGGAGCCGTTCAGGTTGTGCATTCCCTGGGCAATGCCGGGACCGTCAAACTGATGCACCAGCTCCCTTGTCTCCGTTCCGTCCTGGGCGGTGTAAACCAGCTCCACCTTTCCCGGTCCCGGAATCTTCATCTCCGTATTCTTATAGACATCTCCATAAGCGTGACGGGCGAGGGTGATGGGCTTTTTCCAGTTTTTCACGCAGGGCTCGATTCCTTTCACCACGATGGGGGCCCGGAACACGGTGCCGTCCAGCATGGCACGGATGGTGCCGTTGGGGCTTTTGTACATTTCTTTCAGGCTGTACTCTTTCACCCGGGCGGCGTTGGGGGTGATGGTGGCGCATTTTACCGCAACGCCGTACTTTTTGGTGGCATTGGCCGCATCGATGGTCACCTGGTCGTTGGTTTCATTTCTGTGGGTCAGTCCCAGATCGTAATACTCTGTCTTCAGATCCACAAAGGGCAGCAGAAGATCTTCTTTGATCATCTTCCACAGGATTCTTGTCATCTCATCCCCATCCATCTCCACCAGGGGTGTCTGCATACTGATTTTTTTCATCACATGTCCTCTCTCTCTTTGATTTCCAGTTCGTCAAACTGTTCCAGATTCTGAATGGTGTTCATAATGTGCTGTGTCGCCAGCTCTTCCGCCTTCCCGGCATCTTGCGCCCGGATCGCTTCCAGGATCGCCTGATGCTCCTCATTGCTTTTTCGGGATCGGCTGCGGCTGGTGATAGACATCTTCCTGGCCTTCTGCACATACTGATGAAAATCACTCAGCGTGTGGGCCAGCATCCGGCTGTGGGAGGCCTCATACAGGATCTCATGAAACCGGCTGTCCAGTTCAAAGACCTGCTCATAATGTTCCTTCTGTGCATGAAATTTGGACAGATATACCGTCTCCTCCAGTTTCTCCAGCTCCTCCTCGGTCCGCAGGCGGGCGGCCCAACCGGCGCACAGTCCCTCCAGCCGGGAGCGGATCATATAGATATCGTGAATATCCTTTGCGGAGATCCCGTCCACGAAGGTTCCCCGGTGCGGGATCACCTCCACCAGTCCCTCCAGCTCCAGCTGGCGGAAAGCCTCCCGGACCGGGGTTCTGCTGACCCCCAGCTCCTTTCCCACAGTGCCCTCCACCAGTTCCTCGCCCCGCTTATAGCGGCCGGTGAGAATATCCTTTCTGAGCTTCTGAAATACCTGATCCCTCAGAGAGGATTTCTGCGTTGTCATAATATTCAACCCTCTTTCTGTTCTCCCAGAATGATGCCCAGACGGCTGCAGGTTTCCTCTATCACCGTAATCAGCTCCTCATCGGTCAGCACGGTAACCCTTCCCTCCTCATACTGGGCATCCACCCAGGCTTTTACAAGGGAAACCAGTTCGCTGTTCTTGTCAATCTGAGCCTCCCCGCGCAGCCGGTAATGGGTGTTGATCCAGTGAGCGATTCCTGCCAGGCCGGAGGTATTGGATACCGCCACCTGCACCGGCCGGTTCAGAAATTTCTCTGTATCAAATATATTATAAATCTCTTCATTTTTCAACAGTCCATCTGCATGAATTCCCGCACGGGTCACATTAAAATTCTTGCCTACAAAGGGAGTCCGGGAAGGAATATGGTAGCCGATCTCCTTTTCATAGTATTCTGCCAGCTCCGTAATCACTGTGGTATCCATGCCGTCCAGACGGCCACGCAGCTGTGCGTACTCAAAGACCATGGCCTCCAGAGGAGTATTGCCGGTTCTCTCACCGATACCGAACAGGGAACAGTTGACGCCGCAGGCTCCGTACAGCCAGGCCGTGGTGGAGTTGCTGACCGCCTTATAGAAATCGTTGTGCCCATGCCATTCAATCAGCTCGCAGGGTACGCCTGCATGGTGCATCAGGCCGTAAATAATTCCCTGAACGGAGCGGGGAATCACCGCACCCGGATAGTTGACGCCATAACCCATGGTATCACAGCAGCGCACCTTGATGGGAATCTGATACCACTCCATCAGCTTCATCAGTTCCATGCAGAAGGGGATCACATAACCGTAAATATCCGCCCGGGTAATGTCTTCCAGATGACACCGGGGACTGATGCCGATCTCCAGACACTCACGGATTATATTAAGATAGTGTTCCATGGCTTCCCGCCGGTTCATTTTCATTTTATAAAAAATGTGGTAGTCAGAACAGCTTACCAGAATACCCGTCTCCTTCAGCCCGATATCCTTTACCAGTTCAAAGTCCTTTTTACTGGCCCGGATCCAGCTGGTAACTTCAGGAAATTTGTATCCCCGTTCCATACATTTGTACACCGCATCCCGGTCTTTTTTACTGTAAAGGAAAAATTCACTCTGGCGGATCTTTCCATTGGGACCTCCCAGCTTATGCAGATAATCAAAAATCGTCACAATCTGCTCCGTAGTATAGGGCGCCCGTGACTGCTGCCCGTCCCGGAAAGTAGTATCCGTAATCCAGATGTCATCCGGCATATGATGCGGCACCGTTCTGTCATTAAACGCGATTTTCGGTACCTCGTTGTACGGAAACAGGTTCCGGAACACGTTGGGGGTCTTCACATCCACCAGCGGATACATATGCTCTTCCAGTTCCAGCAGGTTCGTTCCTTCATTCATTCTGACTTTTCTGTTTTCCATGGTATCTCCCTTCTGCAAATTTCCTGTCCGTCTCTCATCGGTTCCTTTTCTGTCCGGTGGAAGCCGAGTTGTTTTTGTGCATCTTTGTATTTCTGTATCATTGTATACAATTATACATCATCTGTCAATGTTTTTCTGCTGCCGTTTTACATTTCCAGAAATTTTTCCTTCTGAAACAGCCCCCAGCCCTGCCGGTTTCTGTCATACCCCAAATCCCGAGCCGACTCCCTCAGCAACATCTTGATTTCCACATTGGTAAGCTCCGGCTCTTTTTCCAGCATAAGGGCAATAGCCCCCGCCACCTGGGGCGTGGACATGGATGTGCCGCTTTTGGCCGCGTAAGTACCTCCCCTGCCTCCGGGGGCACAGGACATAATCCGGGCGCCGGGTGCCACCACATCCGGTTTGCAGACACATTCGCTGGTGGGGCCGCTTCCCGAAATCCCCTCTTCTCCTTCCAGCAGATCGCTGGAACCTACGGTAATGACCTTGCGGCTGCTGCCGGGAGCCGTAATACTGCCAGGGGCAGGCCCCATGTTGCCGGCTGCCGTCACAATCACATAGCCCTCGTCCCACAGTTCCTCCACCCCCTGGATCAGCTGATGGCTGTTCCTGGTTCCGTTTCCTATGGTCCCTACGGAAATATTGATCACCCGGATTCCATAGATCCGGCCGTTTTCCCGGATCCACCGAAGGGCTTTCAATACATCCTGCACCTTGCCGTTTCCCCGTTTATCCAGCACCTTCAGCGCCGCCGCATGACTCTGGCAGGCAGCTCCTGCGTATTTACCGGCGCTTCCTTTTCCGCTTCCCAGGATCAGCCCTGCCACATGGGTCCCGTGTCCGTTGTCGTCATAAGGCCGCTTCCGGCCGCCGATAAAATCCTGAAACACCACAATCCTGGTATCAAAATCTATATGGGGGTAAATCCCCGTATCCAATATGGCTACACCGACCCCCCGGCCGGTGAGTATCTTCCTGCTCATAAGCATCTCCATTTTTTCTCTTCTCTATAAGATATGACAAAATGCTCCGGTGAGTGGCCGCTCTGTCCCTCATATCCCTCTGTCCCGCTTCATACACATACAAAAAACGGAGGTTCTTTCTCACATGGAAAATATACAGGATATCATTTATTCCGATGACTACGCGGATCTGATCATTCCCTTTCGAAATCTGACGCCGGAGGATTTTCTGGAAGTTTACGCACAGTTTCATCCTCAGATCATCAATGAAGATTACGCTGTCATCCACGCGCTCCTTCCTCCCGGCAACACTATCGGTCCCGCAGGATTTCTCTACAGTATTGTTCCTAATCTTTTCACTGTTCTGGATACCACCAGTCTGGAAGCGGCAGGAATTCTGAGAACTCAGACACAGCCGGCCCTTCAGCTGGAAGGGAACGGTGTTCTGATGGGTTTTCTGGATACCGGTATTCTCTACACCCACCCGGCCTTTCAGGCTCCCGGAAATCTCAGCCGCATCCTCCGGATCTGGGATCAGACAATTCCCTCACCGGAAGGAAACGGCCCCTTTGGCTATGGAACAGAATATACCGGCGAAGAAATCAACGCTGCCCTGCGGCTGCCGGATCCCCTGTCGGCAGTTCCCACCACAGATGTCAACGGACACGGGACCTTTGTGGCGGGGACCGCGGCCGGAAGCAGCGATCCGCTGTCAGATTTTACCGGAGCTGCGCCTAAGGCCCGGATCGCCATGGTTCGGCTGAAAGAAGCAAAACAAAATCTCCGCAGTTTTTACTTTGCCTCCGGTGACGGCCCAATTTATCAGGAAAATGACCTGATGACCGGAATCCAGTATCTGGTGGATCTGGCCAGGCGGCTGTCCATGCCGCTTGTAATCTGCCTTGCCCTGGGGACCAACCAGGGGGATCATATGGGCTTCACTCCCCTGGACCGTAGCCTGGCCAGACTGGAAGCACTGCCAGGTGTGGCAGTGACGGCAGCGGCAGGCAATGAAGCAGGAAAAGCGCATCACTATTTCGGAGCGGTTCCGCCAGGCCCGGATGCCTATCAGACTGTGGAAATTTTGATACAGGAAAATACTCCGGGATTTGCCCTGGAATTGTGGGGACAACCGCCGGAGCTGTTTTCCATCGGTCTTCAGTCCCCGGTAGGGGAGATCGTCCCCCGGATTCCCGCACGGCTCGGGCAGACAGAAACCGTACAGTTTATTCTGGAAAATACCAGGGCCTATGTAAATTATGAACTTGTTCAGAACACTTCCGGCAGTCAGCTGATTTTTCTGCGTCTGGAAGATCCTACTCCCGGAATCTGGAACGTGAATGTATACTGCGGCAGCCGCCTCAACGGAGAATTTCATATGTGGCTCCCCATCACCGGATTTGTTCGGCCTGATGTAGTATTTCTTGCTCCGGATCCCTATACTACAATCACCGTACCCGCTGTAAGCACTCAGGTCATCACCCCCGGCGCTTACAGTGCCTATACGGACAGCCTTTTTATTCATTCCAGCCGGGGCTTCACCCGGGACGGACGGGTGAAACCTGATTTTGCCGCGCCGGGCGTGGATCTCACAGGGCCTTCCCTGCAGGAAGGCTACGCCGCCAGAAGCGGAACCAGCGGCTCAGCCGCGCTCACCGCCGGCAGTGCGGCGCTTCTGATGGAATGGAGCATGCGGCGGGGAAATAATCTGCGGTATTTTACCGGCTATGAGATCAAAAACTTTCTTATACGCGGAGCCCGGAGGGGACGTATAGAACCCTATCCCAACAGGGAATGGGGCTACGGCACCCTGGATCTTTACCAGTCCTTCTTCTCTGTCACTTCCTCATAAAGAAAAAGATTTGCCACCGTGAAGCCGGAAGGACGAACTGTTGCCAAATTTTTTCTGCAGTCTGTAACACCTGGAATGTCTCCGTCATAAGATGAAGTGTAAATAATAATCCTGGAGGAAGAAACCATGAGTGATATTACAGCAACCAACTGCGGATGTGAGCGCGACTGTGGATGCGGATGCGGAAATTCCGGACTTTTCGGCGGAAACGGAGGATGCTGCAGCCTGATCTGGATTCTGCTGCTTCTCTCCTGCTGCGGCGGGAATGACGGATGCGGCAGCGGATTCGGCTTCGGACAGGACAACTGCTGCTGGATTCTCCTGCTTCTGCTGTGCTGCGGCGGATTCGGAAACGGAGGATGCTGAACGTTCAGTCACAACGAAAAGGGACCGGAAATCCGGTCCCTTTTTCACGGGTGTTTTTTCCATTTTTCTTTTTTCTTTTCCGCTTCTTCCCTGTCCTTTTCTTCCCGGCAGGGTTTCCCCTCCTGCCGTCTTTTTACGCAGTCCAGATCTATCTCATACAGCTCATTTCCGCGAATGACCAGCCTGGTCTTCCTATCCTTCATTTCCGTTTCCGCCTTTCCATCTGGTTTCTGTCAGCTGCGGCGGCATGAATTCCGCCGGAACTGTTCCTCCACTTTACTATATGCGGATGTTCCCGCCGGTTCTATTTTTCTCCTTTTAGTCATAAGATTTACAAAAAAACCGGAAGGTGCACGATGAACGAAGAACAGTTTTCACCTGTGACGCCCCTGGATGCCATGATCTCCCAGGATTCCCTGCAGCTTCTGAAAGCAGCCGTCCCCTACATGCCCGGCCGGGCGGGAAGAATGCTGTCTGTCTATGCCAAAATGATGGAGCTTTCCAATACCATCGCCCTGTTTGACCATCCCCAGCCGGAGCTTTCCATAATGTCCTCCCAGGCCAGGAACACACAGCCTGCCGACATTCTGGGGGATATCCGTCAGTATACCGGAGGTGCCGCCAGGGACGCCGTGGATCAGCTGCTGTTTGTGCTGAATACCATTCAGCTGGTACAGATGTATCAGGAGAATCCGGAACCGCAGGGGGTGGAATAGATGCCGCAGGACTGGATGAAGGATCCGCTTCTGGCAGGAATTGATCCTGCCAAAATGGCTTTGCTGAACTCTTTTGTCAGTCAGGGAACCGGAAAATCCCAAAACGAAATCGTCTCCCTTCTGATGGCCGCCGCCAACAGTTCCCGGTCCCGCGGCCTTCAGTTTACTCCGGATGAGATGGAAAGAGTAATCCAGGTGCTGAAAGCGGGAAAAAGCCCGCAGGAAATCGCGAAAATGGATAAAATGCTGTCATTGATGAGAATGATGCAGCGATGAAGCCAGAGGACCGCCGCAGGGATGCATCCATGCAATTCTTCCCCGCAGCGGCCCTTTCTCTGCCATTATGCTCAGCTCTGATAATGTTCCAGGATACAGTCTCTGAGCAGCACCAGCGCGGCAACCACCGACTGTTCCCGGATTTTATTTCTGTTTCCGTTAAAATGAAATTCTCTTACCTTTGTATGATCCCGGTAAGCGCAGCCGATATAGACCAGTCCCACCGGTTTTTCTTTTGTTCCGCCGTCCGGACCCGCAAGACCGGTTACCGACACGCTGATATCGCAGTCTGTACTCTCCAGCGCCCCTTTCGCCATCTCTTTTGCCGTCTTCGCGCTGACAGCGCCTTCATCTTTCAGCGTAGACTTTTTCACCAGCGTAAATTTCCGTTTTGCCCGGTTGGAATACGTCACCAGACCCTGCTTCAGTACCTCGGAAGCCCCCGGCACATTTATGATTCTGGCGGAAAGCGCGCCGCCGGTACAGGACTCCACCGTGGTCAGAGTCAGCTTCTGATCTTTCAGAAGATCCACCACGCAGTCCTCCAGCGTCTTCTTCTCATCCGTGGTGTAGATGTTCTTTCCGAAACGCTCCTTCAGCTCCCGGATCATGGGTTTGATCATCTTCTTCGCGGCAGCCTCATCCTCTGCCCTGGCAGTGATCCTCAGATGGACCTCGCCGGTTTTGGCGTAGGTGGCGATGGTGGGGTTCGTCTGGCTGTCGATCAGATCACGGATCTGCTCTTCCAGCATGCTCTCCCCGATACCGCAGACCTTCACCATACGGGAGTAAATCACCTCCGGCTGTCTGCTGTGCAGGAACGGATACACCTGATTTTCAAACATGGGAATCAGCTCATTGGGCGGTCCAGGAAGAAGAATCACAAGCTTGCCGTTCTCTTCCAGAATCAGCCCCGGCGCCGTGCCGTTGGCATTGTCCAGAACGATGGCTCCCTCCGGCACCATCGCCTGCTTCCAGTTGTTGGCCGTCAGGGTCATATCCGGATGGCTGATCAGGTAATTGTCCATGTATTCCTGAATACACCGGCGGCTGTGTTCATCCTCCACCAGCTTCTTTCCCATCACCTTCGCGGCCACTTCCTTGGTCATATCATCCTGGGTGGGCCCCAGCCCTCCGCACAGGATCACCACATCGGAACGTTCCACTGCCTGGGAAATCACCCCGTACATCCGTTCCTCATTGTCACCCACCACCGTCTGATAATACATGGACAGTCCCAGACGGGCGCACATTTCCGACAGGTAAGCCGCGTTGGTGTTGACAATATTTCCCAGCAGCAGCTCCGTACCTACACAAACTAACTCCGCAACCATTCTTTCACTCCTTTGTCATCCGGCTCTGCCGGTCTTATTCCGCAACAGTTCGGCCTTACGGCTACGCTGTCCAACCCTATTCCTGCATGGACAGCACCTTCCGGTTCTGCCACAGATAAGTCACCAGGGAAATCACCGTCAGCAGCAGCGAAGCGTAGATCAGAACCTGCTCCAGAAGGTAAACACCGCTTCCCAGGTCGGCGATCAGTACAATCGTCATAATCATCTGACATACGGTTTTAGCCTTTCCCCAGTAATTGGCCGCGATCACCACGCCGTTGTCGGAGGCAATCAGACGGAAGCCGCTGATAATAAATTCCCGGCCGATAATGATAATCACCACCCAGCTGGGGATCCTGTCCATATCCGTCAGACAGATCAGTGCCGAGCAGACCAGCAGCTTGTCCGCCAGGGGATCCATAAATTTGCCGAAATCCGTAACCAGATGGTCTCTTCTTGCCAGATAACCGTCCAGCCAGTCCGTCATACTGGCAACCACAAACACGATCAGGGCCGCCCATTTGCTCCAGCTTCCCAGATCGGCCAGCATAAATACCACAAAAAACGGGATCATAATCACCCTGAGCAGGGTGAGCTTATTGGGTGTATTCATCTGTTTCATCCGCGATCTCTCCTATCAAATCATATTCCAGGGCTCCGGTAACCTTTACCTTCACAAAATCTCCCGACATCAGAAGTTCCCCGGTGTTAATAAAAATGTAGCCGTCCACGCCAGGCGCGTCCATGCAGGTCCGGCCCACATAGGCGCTCTCCCCGGAAACCTGTCCTTCCACCATGGCCAGCAGAACCTTTCCCACACAGGCCTCCCCGTGTTCCATGGAAATTTCCTGCTGAAGCTCCATAATCCGGTCCCGCCGCTCTTCCTTGATCTCCTCCGGCACCTGATCCTTCATAATTGCCGCCGGCGTATCCTCCTCCGCTGAGTAGGTAAACACGCCCAGCCGCTCAAATTCCATCGCGTCCACAAAGTCCATCAGTTCCTGGAAATCCTCCTCGGTCTCGCCGGGGAAACCGGTAATCAGAGTGGTGCGCAGCGTAATATCCGGCATCGCCGTCCGAAGCTGCTCTATGATATCCTCCAGATCCTTCCGGGTGGTTCTTCTTCCCATCCGTCTGAGGATTCTGTCGCTGGCGTGCTGGATCGGCAGATCCAGATAGTGACAGATCTTCTTCTCCCGGCGCATGGTTTCAATCAGCTCCGGGTAAATCTCCTCCGGATAGCAGTACAGCAGGCGGATCCACCGGATACCGGGGATCCGGCACAGCTTCTCCAGCAGAATATGAAGGGATTTTTCCCCATTGAGATCTTTTCCGTAGAGAGTGGTCTCCTGAGCCACCAAAATCAGCTCCCTGACTCCCTGGGCGGCCAGCTCCTCTGCCTGCGCCAGCAGCCGTTCCATGGGAACGGACCGGTAAGCGCCCCGGATTTTCGGAATAATACAGTAGGTGCAGTTTTTCTCGCAGCCTTCCGCGATTTTCAGGTACTCATAATGGCCGCCTGTGGTCACCACCCGTTTCCCCGGCAGGGTGGGAATTCCCTCAAGGGGAGCAAAATCCAGCACCTTCTCCCCTGCCAGCGCCGCGTCCAGCGCCTGCACAATCTGTCCGACGCTGCCCGTCCCCAGTACGGCATCCACCTCGGGAATCTCCTCTGTGATTTCCTGGCGGTAACGCTGAGCGAGACATCCGGTCACCAGCAGCGCACGGCAGCTGCCTTCCTGCCGGTACCTGGCCATCTCAAGGATCGTATTGACACTCTCCTCCTTGGCGTCGTGAATAAAGCAGCAGGTATTAATCACAATTCCGTCAGCCTGGCTCTCATCATCGGTGATCTCCCAGCCGCTCTCCACCAGAGCGCCCAGCATTTCCTCCGAATCCACCAGGTTTTTGTCGCATCCCAGTGATACAAAAAATACTTTTTTCATCTGTTTTCCTTTTTATCTTTTCTGATTTTTCTGCGCCCGGCCCTGGGCAGACAGCAGAGTGACGCGAAAGCCGCAGTTCATCCGGCGCATATAGAGTGCGGAAGGGCTGTTGCATGGCACCAACCGGTATATATATGCAACAGCCCTTTTTAAAGTCTTATTCCTCTTCGGAAAGACCGGCCTCTTCTTCCAAAGCAGGCGCTTCCTCCGCCTCTGTCATCTCTTCGCTTTCCTCACCGGCGTTTTCTCCCTCTGCCGGAATCTGCGCGTCTTCCGCCGTCTCCGAAGCTTCCAGTTCCTCCTGCTCCGCTTCCGACAGGATCTGTACCTTACCCTTGTACAGTTCTTCCACCGCGATGGACAGCGGCTTGTTGGACGGATAGCTTACCATAGGCTCTGCTCCCGCGATAATCTGCCGCGCCCTCTTGCTGGCCGCAAGGACAATGGAGTACCGGCTGTTGCATACCGGGGTATTCTCCTCCTCAGAATTACTGTTTACCACCTGCATCAGTTCTGTATAAGACGGATGTATCATACTTAAAATTCTCCTTTCCTAAGTTCCGGCCGCATGGCCATAAAGGTATCCCCTTGCGGGGTTTCCTAAGTTCCGGCCGCATGGCCATAAAGGTATCTCCATTATTTTCCGGAGGTCATCTCATCAAGTTCCCCGCGGATCTTCTCCACAAAATCCAGGTTCTCCTGCATCCGCAGACGCTCCCGCATCACCAGCCGGTGAATCTCCTCCACGCACGCGTTCAGATCGTCGTTGACAATCAGGTAATCGTACTGATCCATCAGTTTGGCTTCCTCCCGGGCCCTGGCCAGCCGCTGAAGAATCACCTCCATGCTCTCGGTGCCCCTGGCAATCAGCCGCCGCTTCAGCTCCTGGGCGGAGGGCGGCGTCACAAACAGCAGCAGCGCCTCCGGATTCATTTTCTTGACCGCCAGCGCGCCCTGCACCTCGATCTCCAGAATTACATCCTTTCCGGCCTCCCGCTGTTCCTGCACGTAGGCCTTCGGCGTCCCGTAATAATGGGAAACGTACTGCGCGTACTCATAGAGCGCATCCTGCCGGATCAGCTCCTCAAACTCCTCCGTGGTCTTGAAGAAGTATTCTCTTCCGTTTACTTCCCCTTCCCGCGGATCCCTGGTTGTGGCAGAAATGGAAAGGGCGTAATTGTCATGGGCGGCAGTCAGCGCCTTCACCACCGTACCCTTTCCCGCGCCGGAAAAACCGGAAATAATAATCAGACTTCCTCTTTTACTCATCCAGATCCCCTCTTGCTTCCAAATTTGTCTTGTCATCCGACTGAATCCTGCGGCCGATGGTATCCGGCTGCAGGGCGGACAGAATCACAAAGGATTCCTCAGTCATCAGGACTGCCTTCGTGCGCCGTCCCTGAGTGGCGTCGATGATCCGCCCGTTCTCCTTGGCCGCCTGCACCATCCTCTTTACCGGCGCGGCGTCGGGCCTCACCACCACTACTACCTTATCGGCATTCACCATATTCCCGAACCCGATATTGATAAATCTGGCCAATTTTCTACCTCTTATTCAATATTCTGAATCTGTTCCCTGACCTTTTCGATCTCGGTTTTGAGATCAATGGCAATATTGGAGGTTTCCAGATCATTGGCCTTGGACAGAATCGTGTTTGCCTCCCGGTTCATCTCCTGGGCGATAAAATCCAGCTTCCGTCCCACGCCGTCTCCCTGCTCCAACACCTGTTTCATGCTGCTGATATGGCTTTTCAGCCGTACCGTCTCTTCATCCGTACAGATCTTGTCGGCGAAAATCACCAGCTCCGCCGCCACTCTGCTCTCCTCCACCTGCGTATCCGCCAGAATCTCCGCAAGCTTTGCCTCCAGCTTTTCTCTGTACTCCTTCACAATCTGCGGGGAACGCTCCTCAATGCGCTCCACCTTGCCGGTCATGCCGTCCAGCTTTTCGGCCAGATCCCGGGCCAGTGCCTCTCCCTCCTTCTGTCTGGAGGACGCGAACTGCCGGCAGGCGTTCCGCAGACACCGCTCCAGAAGCTCCCAGATCTCCTTCTCGTCGACGGGCTCTTCCTCCATAGTGAACACTTCCGGACACCGTCCCAGCACCGAAGCGGTCACATCGTTCTCCACTCCCAGGCTGCAGGACATATCGCGGAAATACTCCAGATACTGTGCCGCAATCTCCGGATGATAGGTGAGGGATACATTGCTCTTGGTGAAATCCTCGCAGGTGATAAACACATCCACCTTTCCCCTCTGCATGTATTCCTTCATCAGACTCCGGATAGAAGCCTCGAAAAAGCTCAGTTTCTTCGGCATCCTGATGTTAAAGTCCAGATAACGGTGGTTCACCGATTTGATTTCCACGGTAAACCGCCGTTCTCCATCCTCCTCCTGTGCTCTGCCAAAGCCAGTCATACTTCTTATCATATTCCGTCATTCACACCTTTTCTTTCTTCGCAGAAAACATTTGCTCTCCGCTTTTCAGTCAATTCCCATCCTGCCCCGGAGGACAGAATGGGAATATACATATGAATTTATTATAAGTCATTACAAAACCCTAGTCAAATGCTTTTTTTTTTACTATAATAAAACAATGAGCGGCATGGAAATTGAGCTGCTTATTCTTACAATTTTCACCGGCGCGGCACTGAGGCCGTTCCAGATATGACAAAATATGACAGGCAAGGAGGCCAAAAAAAGCCATGGCATTCGACGGTATCACCATTTCAAATATAGTGGCGGAACTGAACCACACCATCGTCAACGGGAAAATCAACAAAATCGCTCAGCCGGAGGCAGATGAGCTGATCTTTACCATCAAGAATCAGAGGACGCAGTACCGGCTGTTTCTTTCCGCCAGCGCGTCCCTTCCGCTGATTTATCTGACGGAAAACAACAAGCCCGGTCCCCTGACTGCGCCCAATTTCTGTATGCTGCTGCGCAAGCATATCGGAAGCGCACGGATCGTATCCATTACCCAGCCGGGACTTGAGCGGGTGATCCGCATTGAACTGGAGCATTTGAACGAACTGGGAGATCTCTGCACAAAGTACCTGATGGTGGAGATTATGGGAAAACACAGCAACGTCATTTTCTGCGATGACAACGGCATGATCATCGACAGCATCAAACACGTTTCTTCACACATGAGTTCCGTCAGGGAGGTTCTGCCCGGACGGTCTTATTTCATTCCGGAAACCCAGCACAAACAGAATCCCCTGGAAGTGACGGAGGAGGATTTTATCCGGCAGGTACTGACCCGGCCCCAGCCGGCGGCAAAAGCCATCTACACCTCGCTCACCGGTATCAGCCCGCTGATGGCCGAGGAGATCTGCCACCGGGCGGGCATTGACGGGGGACTGCCCACCGACGCTTTGGGCGACCTTGAGAAAATTCATCTGGCTCATACGTTCCAGGGAATGATGGAGGACATCCGGGAGGAGCATTTTGCGCCCAACATTGTCTACCGGGACAAGGAGCCGGTGGAATTTGCCTCCTTTGCACTGACCCAGTACGCGGATCTCGCGTCCGTTTCCTTCCCCTCCATCTCTGAGGCTCTGGAAACATATTATTCCATGAAAAACATCGTCACAAAGATCCGTCAGAAATCTTCGGATCTGCGGCGTATCGTCCAGACTGCCCTGGACCGTAACCAGAAAAAGTACCAGCTGCAGCAAAAGCAGATGAAAGACACGGAAAAGAAAGACAAATACCGGATTTACGGGGAGCTGATCAATACATACGGCTATGAACTGGAGCCCGGCGCGAAAAAACTGGAGGCACTCAATTATTACACCAATGAAATGATCTCCATCCCTCTGGATCCCACACTGACGGCTCAGGAAAACTCCCAGAAATATTTTGACAGGTACGGTAAACTGAAGCGGACCGCAGAAGCTCTGGAGGAACTGCTGGTAGAAACCAAAAGTGAAATTGACCACCTGGAGTCCATCGCCACATCTCTGGATATTGCCCTTTCAGAGGAAGACCTGGTACAGATCCGGGAGGAACTGATGGATTACGGTTATATCAAAAGAAAGCATACCGGCGGAAAGAAAGTGAAAATCACTTCCCGTCCCTTCCACTATCTGTCCAGTGACGGCTTCCACATTTATGTGGGGAAGAACAATTTTCAGAACGAAGAGTTATCCTTCCGGTTCGCTTCGGGAAATGACTGGTGGTTTCATGCCAAAGGCCAGCCTGGCTCCCATGTAATCGTGAAAACAGAGGGAAAAGAACTTCCTGACCGGACCTTTGAAGAAGCGGGACGGCTGGCCGCCTACTACTCCAAAGGGCGTACAGCTCCGAAGGTGGAGGTGGATTATACTCAGAAGAAAAACCTCCGGAAACCAGGCGGCGCGAAACCCGGATTTGTGATTTATCATACCAACTATTCTCTGTTGATCGAACCTGATATCTCCGGACTGAAACAACTCTGACAAGGAGGCATACTGCATGAGAAAAGAACCGAAAGAACCAACGATAATCCGGAAGCCCGTGGAGCGGATCGAACCCGCTCCGGACAGTGGGCTCTCCGAAGCCCAGGCGGCCCAGCGCATGGAGCGGGGCTTCAGCAACGCCCCGGTGGATCCCCCTTCCAAAACGGTGAAAGAAATCGTCACCAGCAATGTGTTCACCTACTTCAACCTGATTTTCGCCGTCATCGCCGTGATGCTGATCTGCGTGGGCGCTTTCCGGGATCTGACCTTTCTGCCCATAATCATCGGCAACACGCTGGTGGGTATCGTACAGGAGATCCGTTCCAAAAAAACCCTGGACAAGCTGAATATGCTCAACGCTCCCCGGGCCACGGTTATCCGTGACGGCAGGCAAAAAGTAATTCCGGCAGACCAGACGGTACTGGATGATATCGTGGTCTTTGCCGCCGGCAACCAGATCTGCGCGGACGCTATTGTCATCGACGGGGAGGTTCAGGCCAACGAATCTCTGCTCACCGGTGAATCTGACGAGATCACAAAAAAACCGGGGGATCCCCTGATGTCAGGAAGCTTTATTGTCTCCGGCCAGTGCCGCGCAAGACTGGACAAGGTAGGCGCGGACTCCTATATTTCCCGTCTGACCCTGGAAGCCAAGGCCACCCGGGAAGGTGAACAGTCGGAAATGATCCGGTCTCTCAACCGCCTGGTACAGGTGGTGGGATTTCTGATCATCCCCATCGGCGCCATCCTGTTTATCCAGCAATACCTGTTCGGCGGAAATACCATCCGGGAAAGCGTGCAGTCCATGGTGGCGGCTGTCATCGGCATGATCCCCGAAGGTCTCTACCTGCTGGCCAGTGCCGCTCTGGTAGTAAGCGTGGTGCGGCTGGCCACCAAAAAGGTACTGGTTCATGATATGAAATGTATTGAAACCCTGGCCCGGGTCAATGTGCTCTGCGTAGACAAAACCGGAACCATCACGGAAAACACCATGAAGGTGGACCGGCTGGTTCCCCTCGCTCCCTATGACCCGGAAACCATGCCTCCGCTGTCCGGTCTGGTGGGAGATTTCGCTCACGCCATGTCCAGGGACAATATCACCATGGCCGCTCTCCAGGAGTATTTTACGGAGAACACCGGGATGGCTCCCACCTCCATCACCTCCTTCTCCTCCGCCTACAAATACAGCAGCGCCACTTTCCTGGATCAGTCCTACGTGCTGGGCGCGCCGGAATTTGTTCTGCGGGATGATTATGAGACGTATCAGGAGGACATCGAGTCCTACAGCGGCGAGGGATACCGGGTGCTGGTTTTCGGCCTCTATGACGGCGCTCCCGATGGAAAAGAACTGACAGAAAAGGTAACCCCTTACGGACTGGTACTTCTCAGCAACCCCATCCGAAAGGATGCCTGGGAGACATTCCAGTATTTTGCGGATCAGGGTGTGGATATCAAGGTGATCTCCGGCGACAACCCGGTAACGGTATCCCGGGTAGCTTCGGAAGCCGGCATCAGCCGGGCGGAGAATTATGTGGATGCTACCACACTGAAAACCCAGGAAGATATCGATCAGGCCGTGCTGAATTATACTGTTTTCGGCCGGGTAACTCCCAACCAGAAACGGCAGTTTGTCCGCTCCCTGAAAGCAGCGGGTAAAACAGTGGCCATGACCGGCGACGGTGTCAACGATGTGCTGGCCTTAAAAGACGCGGACTGCAGCGTGGCGATGGCCTCCGGCAGCGACGCCGCGGCCCAGGCTTCCCAGCTGGTGCTTCTGGAATCGAATTTTTCCTGTATGCCCTCCGTGGTGCTGGAGGGCCGCCGGGTGGTAAATAACATTGAGCGGTCCGCCAGCCTGTTCCTGGTGAAAAACATTTTCAGCTTCCTGCTGTCACTGTTCTCCATGGCGTTCATGATTTCCTACCCGCTGGAGCCTTCCCAGGTGTCGCTGATCTCCATGTTCACCATCGGCATACCGGCCTTCCTGCTGGCGCTGGAGCCCAACAAAAAGCTGATCGAAGGCCATTTTCTCACCAACGTGCTGCTGAAGGCGCTGCCGGCAGGGCTCACGGATGTGCTGATTGTGGGATTTCTCACCATCTTCGGCCAGGTGTTTGAGATGAATTCCGATGAAATCTCCACCACCGCCACTCTGCTGCTGGCCATCGTGGGTATTATGATTCTGTACAAAATCAGTCAGCCCATGAACGCATTCCGCTGGGTGATCTGGTTCGGCATGATTGCGGGACTGCTGATCTGTATTTTCTTCGTCAGCAACCTGTTTGCCATCAGCAATCTTTCCATTAAAGGCGGAATGGTTCTGGTAATCTTCGCCATCGCCACGGAGCCGGTGCTGCGGTATCTCACCATACTGATCCGGGGCCTGGAGAAACGTATCAAGCGCCACTATGAAAAACTGGCGGACAGACAGTAAAAAACAGGGCAGCATGGCAGTTTGGTATCATATCAAACCGTCATGCTGTCCTTTTTCCGCTTTTTTATTGCCCGACATAAACCTGCGCTTCATAATTCCACTGCAGAATACCGGATACGACAATGGGCTGCACCGTAAAGGCGGGATTCGCCCCGTATTCCGTTCTGGCTGTATGGAGCAGTCCGGCAAGCCGCTGTTCTCTGTTTTCTTCCGTGCATCCGGCGCAGAGATACGTTCCCTCCGGCAGCACCTTCAATCCGTCCGTATCCACATAGCGGGTACAGACGGCAAAGAGCCTTGTGATTCCGTTCTCCGTATACATGCCGGCCAGATCCTCAAAAGAAAATTTATCCTTCAAAGCAGGCGTAACTTTATCGTAGAAATGGCTGAGATAATTCCAGAGATTATCAAGCGACGGCTTTTCCAGGGTATCCGAAAGCAGAATCACACGCTTTGGATATTCCCTGAGGAAGGTGCTGCCGCGATTTTGCTGCCCCTGCAGTTTCCTTTCGTAATCCGCTTTTGCCAGCTGAATTTTTGATTTGCTGTACTGAAGGGCCGCTATCTTTTCATCGGCCTTTTTCTCCGCCCCATCCAGAAATTCCACGATTTTTTCCAGGTCGTCATATTCCAGAACCTTTTTGATCTCCTGCAGCGGCAGATCCATAAGCTGCAGAGCCCGCACCGTATGCAGCCGGACAATATCCTGCTCCGTATAATAGCGATAATTGGTCCATTCATCCTTTTTGGCCGGTTTCACCAGCCCAATGCGGTCATAATGGCGCAGCGTCTCGCTGGTGGTATGAACCGCCTTCGCGGCTTCCCCCACTGAAAAATATTTTTTCATTTTTATTTTCTCCTGTTGACTTTTGTGCTACACAAAGGTTTATGATTCATTTTAGCATGAAATACTGCGGAAATCGACAGGAAATCAATTCTTTTTGGAGGAATGACTGTATGATAGAGCTCAAACAGGTTACAAAACAATACGGACAGGCAACCGTACTGAAAAACATCACGCTGACTGTTGACGAACCGGGAATCTACTGTCTGCTTGGCAGAAACGGCGCGGGAAAAACAACCCTTCTCAAATCCATCGCCGGGTATCAGAACATCACGGAAGGAAGTATTCAGGTGGACGGCAAAGCCATCACCACCGCCACCCTGGATACCGGCGTCAGCTATATCGAAAATTTCGCGAAGCATTTTAACTTTCCGGTGCGGAAACTGCTGCGGATCGCTTCCGAAGTGAATCCCGATTTTGACTGCGACTTTGCTTTTGAGATGATGGACCGTTTTGAACTGGACGGAAAAAAGAAGTTCCATCATCTTTCTCTGGGCATGAAAACGATGGTTTCCACCATTATCTGCCTGGCAAGCAACCGGCAGGTCGTTCTTCTGGACGAACCGATGCTGGGATTCGATGCCATCATGCGGATGGAATTTTATGATATGCTGACCGAAAGCTTTCAGAAACACCCGCGGATCATCATAGTGTCCACCCACATCATCGAAGAACTGGCAAAGACCATTCAGAAGCTGATCATCATTGACCGGGGACGCATCCGGTTCTTTGATACGCTCCAGTCCATTGAGACTAAGGCCTTCCGCGTCAGCGGGCTTCAGGAAAATCATCCGATGTTTTTGCAGGAATTTTTTGTACAGATGGTGGGACACAAAGGAGGTGTTACCAGATGAAAGCTCTTTTGGCGGTTACAAAACGGCTGCTGGCCAGCAATAAAATCAGTTTTATCCTCACAGCGGTTGTGGTACTTTGCGCCACATCCTCCGGCGATGTGATTTTAAGCAACGGAAATTACACCTGGCTGCTGGCGGTGCTGACCCCGTTCTTTTTCGTATTTTATGATTTCACAAAGCTGATGCACCTGGGGGCCAGCAAAAAGGATTACTTCTTCGGCTGCCTGATCAGCTATGGATTTCTGGCATTTTGTATTTCCCTGGTGAACACGGTTATACATCTTCTCATCGACCCTGTATATCCCGCAAAGACCGTAATCAATCTGATGGATGTATGCCGGTGGACAGAAAACGGCATGTTCGTTGCCGGACTGCAGCAAATGTTCTTTTTGCTGCTTGTGATGATGTTTCTTCATGTGCTGCTGTCCATGCAGGCCCATTGGTATGGTTGGCTGACTGATGCTTTACTGGTGGCGGTCATTTGTGTGTTTACGCCGATTGCGTCCCTGCGCGCCGTCCTGGCCGGATTTTTCCGGCTGATTATGCTGAACGGCAATGCCGCCCTGCACATTTTTGTCTGTCTGCTGCTGGGCGCCGCCCTGTCTCTCGCAGGGATTGTGGTCTTAAAAAGAAAAACTTTATAGGATTGTAAAATCTGAATTGTCAAATATGGAGGAGTTTCATGAAAAGAATCATTTCATCCGCAGTAGAGTGATGGATATGGGTCCGAAGGCTTTTGAGTATAGCGAAGCGGCGGCTGTGAAATCATGGATTTGATTTTCACAGCCGCCGTTTCTCTTAATCCGTATGCTCCGATGCCTCAGGGGCAAAGACGCTGCTCTCCAGCCGGATACTCATATCGCAGGTATCACAGGAAAACACCGTCATATCGTCCTATTCCCAAACATCCAGCTCCCTGTCTTTATAGTAGAATTTTCTGTCCTTCTCTCCGATCTCACGGAGAACCTTACAGGGGACACCGCAGGCAACCACATTTGCCGGAATATCTCCGGTCACCACGCTTCCTGCGCCGATAACGGAATTATCCCCGATCTTCACCCCCGGCATAATCTGCACACCGGAGCCTATCCAGACATTCCGGCCCACATGTATGGGCAGCTGATATACATAGTGATGCTCTCTCAGCACCGGAAGGATGGGATGGCCGGCCGTGGCGAAAACCACATTGGGGCCGATCAGACAGTAGTCGCCAATGTAAATATCGCCGTCGTCCACAAAGGTCACGTTGGAATTGATATAGATTCCTTTTCCCAGATGCACATGGCGGCAGCCCCAGTTGGCATTGATGGGGATTTCCACGGAAGTGCCCTCTCCGATGTCCGCGAAAATCTTTTTCAACATTGCCTGACGTTTTTCCATATCCGAAGGCATCAGACGGTTATATTCCATCATCTGATCCTGATATTCCCGCTGGTTTCCCTGCAGTGCCGGATCATCATAATGATAGGGCAGCCCCTGCTCTCTTCTCAATACATTATCCATCTTTTTTCTCCTGTCGGAAAACTGCCGTTTTCCCCATCCTGCACCGCCGGCAGAGAAACATGTGTCGTGTTTGTCCGTGACGCTGCGCAATGGGTAAACGGCAGTTTGTCTTGTTCTTTATTTCATTACGATATTCACAATCTTCTTGGGAACGTAGATCTCCTTCACCACATTTCCCGTCAGCTTGTCAGCCACCGCCTCTTTTCCTTTGGCGATCGCCTCCTCTTTGGAAATGTTCACCGGAATGCTGATTACCGCGCGGGTCTTTCCGTTGATCTGTACGGGAATCTCCACCTCATCGTCCTGCATGGCCTCCTCGTCATGCTCCGGCCATTTTGCCGCGAACACGGAAGTGTCGTGGCCCAGTACCTGCCACAGTTCCTCGGCGATATGGGGCGCGAAAGGCGCCAGCAGCAGCGTGAAGGTAGAAAGGGTCTCCTTGTCGATTCCTCCAGTGGTTCTGGCCATCTCAATGAAGCTGTTGTTGTACTCCATGAATTTGGAGATCACCGTGTTCAGGCTGAAGCTCTCCAGACGCTCGGTGACGTCGTGAACCAGGCGGTGGCGAAGTTTCACCATCTCCTTGGTCTCCTTCACATCCTTCTCCACGGAATCCTGCACCAGTTTCCAGAAACGGTTCAGGAAACGGTATACGCCGTCGATTCCTCTGTCATCCCATTCCGCGTCCAGTTCCGGCGGTCCTACGAACAGCTCGTACAGCCGCAGAGAATCACAGCCGTAATCTCTTACCAGATCATCCGGGGATACCACGTTTCCTTTGGACTTACTCATCTTGATGCCGTTCTTTCCGGTGATCATACCCTGGTTGAACAGCTTCTGGAAAGGCTCGTCAAAATCAATCACGCCGATATCATACAGGAACTTGGTGTAGAACCGGGAGTACAGAAGATGCAGTACCGCGTGTTCCACGCCGCCGATGTACATATCCACCGGCAGATATTTGTCTGCTTTCTCTCTGGAAACCAGTTCTTTATCATTTTTATTGTCCACATAGCGCAGGAAATACCAGGAGGAACCCGCCCACTGGGGCATGGTGTTGGTTTCTCTCTTGGCCGGGCCTCCGCAGCAGGGACAGGTGGTGTTTACCCACTCGTCGATGGCCGCCAGCGGGGACTCTCCGGTTCCGGTGGGCTCGTAAGACTCCACCTCCGGCAGCCGCAGCGGAAGCTGATCCTCCGGCACCGGCACATTGCCGCATTTGGGGCAGTGTACGATGGGGATGGGTTCGCCCCAGTAACGCTGACGGGAGAATACCCAGTCACGCAGCTTGAAGTTGACGGTCTTGCGTCCGATACCCATTTTCTCAATCATGGCCGGCGCTTCTTTTTTCAGCACCGCGGACTCCATGCCGTTCCACTCTCCGGAGTTGATCATGGTTCCGGAAGCCTCGGTGTAAGCCTCCGTCATATTTTCAATTTCTTTTCCATCTTTGGCGATTACCTGAATGATGGGAATATTGAACTTCTTCGCGAACTCGAAGTCTCTGTCGTCATGAGCCGGAACACACATGATGGCGCCGGTTCCGTAGTCAGCCAGAACGTAATCGGACAGCCAGATGGGCACCTTCGCTCCGTTTAACGGGTTGATCGCGTAGGAACCTGTAAACACACCGGTTTTCTCCTTGTCCTGCAGACGGTCCACATTGGATTTCATAGAAGAATCGTAGATATATTTCTCCACGGCCTCCCGGGTCTCGTCGGTGGCCAGCTCTTTTGCCAGCGCGTGCTCCGGAGCCAGTACCATGAAGGTGGCACCGTGCAGGGTGTCCGGTCTGGTGGTGTAGACGGTGATCTTCTCATCCCTTCCCTCCACCGGGAAATCCACCTCCGCGCCGTAGGATTTTCCGATCCAGTCTGTCTGCATCTTCTTTACCTTCTCCGGCCAGTCCAGCTTGTCCAGATCATTCAGCAGACGGTCCGCATATTTGGTGATTCTCAGCATCCACTGGCGCAGATTCTTCTTGGTAACTTCCGCGCCGCAGCGCTCACATTTTCCGTTGACCACCTCTTCGTTGGCCAGACCGGTCTTACAGGAAGGACACCAGTTGATGGGAAATTCCTTCTCATAAGCCAGGCCCTCCTTAAACATTTTCACGAAAATCCACTGGGTCCATTTATAAAAATTCGGATCCGTGGTATTTACCTCTCTGTCCCAGTCATACAGAGCCGCAATCTGGTTGATCTGCTCTTTGATATGCTTTATATTCTGTGCCGTGGAGATCGCCGGATGCACACCCATCTTGATGGCATAGTTTTCCGCCGGAAGTCCAAACGCGTCCCAGCCCATGGGATGAATGATATAGTAGCCGTTCATCAGCTTATAACGGCTCCACACATCGGAGATTACATATCCTCTCCAGTGTCCCACATGAAGTCCGTTTCCGGACGGATAGGGGAACATGTCCAGGCAATAATATTTCGGTTTCTTTCCGTCATCCACGTTCACCGGATGCTCCTCCCAGATATCATGCCATTTCTTTTCCACTGCCCTATGATTATAAGGTACTGCCATGGTAAAAAAACCTCCTGTCTCTTTCTTTTCCAATAACATGAATAAAAAAGCCCTTCGTCTTCTGAACTTCTCAGTCAGACAGAGACGAAAGGGCTTGATTCCGTGGTACCACTCTGTTTCATGGAAAAACTGTTTCCATGCACTTATCAATTCTGTAACGGGAATACCCGCTTTCTCCTACCGGGAAATCCTGTCGCAGAACCTCCTTTGGGAAAAAGAGCTCCAAGGCCAGTTCAGAACATTCCCTCACTGCCTTGCACCCTCCGGCAGCTCTCTGGATCAGGATCCGCTCCTACTCTTCCTCTTCAAAGCCTTTGCTTTTGAAACCTTTTGTTATTCTACCCCACCAAAGATGTCTTTGTCAAGTATTCTGCCGCAGTTTTTCCGCCATCTCCTCCACGGTGATGCCCAGCAGCGGATGCCGCTTCCAGGACGCGATCTGACAAAGCGGATCCAGTACAAAGGAACGCAGATGCATTTCCCGATGGGGGATCTGAAGCTCAGGCAGGTCCAGAACCAGATCATCATACAGCAGAATATCCAGATCCAGCGTTCTGGGTCCCCACCGGACCTCCCTCCTGCGGTCCGCGGCCGCCTCGATTGCATGGAGGACCTCCAGGAGTTCTTCGGGCTCAAGAAATGTCTCCAGACTCAGCGCTCCATTGAGAAAATCCTCCTGCTTTACGCCGCCGTATGGCTCTGTCACCAGGTAATCTGACACCTGCAGTACCCGGCAGTCTTTTCTGGCCTGCAGCGCTTTCACGGCTCCGTCCAGATAGGCCCTGCGGTCTCCCATATTGGACCCCAGCGCAAGATAGGCCAGATGACGCTTCCGCGAGATGGACACTCCCACAGATTCCAGCGGAAGTCCCACCGGAGCCCAGGGCTTGCGGATCGTGAGATCGATCCGGGAAACCGAAGGATATTTTCTCAGAAGTTCCTCCACCAGATTTTCTGCCAATGCCTCCAGAAGCCGAAAGGTATGGGCGGTGGCGTACTCCTGTATCCGATGACAGACCTCGCCATAATTCACTGAATCGTCCAGTTCATCGGTAATTCCCGCCCGCCTGGTGTCCGTCCACAGCGTGAGAGTAAAAAGAAATTTCTGCCCCAGTGTGTTTTCTTCCGGAAATACGCCGTGTTTTGCAAATACTTCCAGGTTTTCTATGATAATCCGATCCATAAATCCTTTTCCTTTCCCTTTCAGTCTGCCGCCAGCAATGCTTCCATCATTCGGATCAGACGGCAGTTTTCCCTGACGTCATGTACCCGCACAAAGGCAGCGCCCCGGATAATTCCCAGCGCCGTGGTGGCCAGCGTGCCTTCCACTCTCTGATCGGAGGGAAGATCCAGCGTCCTGCCAATGACAGATTTTCTGGAGGTGCCCAGAAGAATCGGAAAGCCCAGTTCTTCCATCCGGTCCAGATGATTGATAACCGCCAGGTTTTGCTCATACGTTTTTCCGAACCCCATGCCCGGATCCAGCAGTATCCTGTCTTCCTCCACTCCTGCTTCACGCGCCAGCTCAACGCAGATCTTCATATCGTCCAGAAAATCGGTCCAGAAGTTTTTATATACTGCTTCCTGCCGGTTATGCATCAGACAGCAGGCCGCGTGATATCTGGCAGTGATCTCCGCCATCTGCGGGTCCGCCCGGAAGCCCCAGATATCGTTGACCATATCCGCCCCCGCTTTCAGGGCTGCCTCGGCCACCGGGGCTTTATAAGTATCTATGGATACCGGAACATCCAGCCGTTCCTTGATTTTTTCTATCACCGGGGCCACCCGGCTGATCTCCTCCTGAATGGAAACCTGCTGATAACCCGGCCGTGTGGATTCTCCTCCCACATCGATCACATCAGCGCCTTCCCGAACCATCTGCTCCGCATGAAGCAGCGCCGCGTCCATCCGGTTGTATTTCCCTCCGTCCGAGAATGAATCCGGTGTCACATTCAGAATTCCCATCACATGGCAGTGGTTTTTCAGATCCATCTGCCGGTTTCCTATCATCATCTGTCTTTCCTCCCCTGTCTCTCAGCAGGTTATTCTGTGATTTTTCTTTTCCTCCGGCCAGTAGCACTCATCACTGGCCGGGCAGACAAAACAGTTTCTGCTCAGCTTGTCCGCCTGATACAGATAACGCGCCAGCACCTCCTGACTGTCCTTACCCCGGTGGTTTTCGATTGCCGAAACAATTTGCCGGACTTCCTCCGGGTCAAACCCGCACTCCGGCAGCAGCTCCCGCGCCAGTACCACGCCCGCCTCCTGATGGGGCGTTCCCTCCCGGTACTGCATCCCCCGTCCAAGATCGTGGAGAAGCGCGGCCGCATAGATGACTTCCCGGTCCAACGGACTTCCTTCTTCAAGGCTGCGGATGTACATCAGACGCGCCACGTCCAGAAAATGCTCCAGGGTATGCCGGCAGAACCGGCGGGAAACTTCCGCCTCCGTAATCGCCTTCAGTTCTTCCTGATACCGGGGCATGGCAAAAAGCTGCCGCACCCGTTTCATCTCCGCCGCCATCTTTTACCGCACCATCTGCAGGAAGGTCTGCTGCAGAGACAGATCATCGGCGAACACGCCGCGGACAATCGTGGTCACGGTCTTCGCGCCCGGTTTCTGAACGCCCCGCATGGTCATGCACAGATGCTCTGCCTCGATCATTACCATCACGCCTTTGGGGGAGAGATGCTTTTCCAGCGCGTCCGCAATCTGCGCCGTCATATTTTCCTGAATCTGCGGCCGTCTGGCAAACACTTCCACCGTCCTTGCCAGCTTGCTCAGGCCAGCCACATGACCGTCGGGGATATAGGCCACATGCGCTTTCCCGTAAAAGGGGAGAAGATGATGCTCGCAGACGGAATAAAAAGTGATGTCTTTTTCCAGCACCATGTTGTTATGGTCTGCCTGAAACTGCTTTTTCAGATGTTCCGCCGGATCTTCATACAATCCACCGTAAATCTGGGTACACATTTTTGCGATTCTGTCCGGGGTTTCCAGAAGCCCCTCCCGTGTGATATCCTCTCCGATTCCCTCCAGCATCAGCCGTACACCCTCTTTGATCTTCTCGTAATCCATTTTCTTTTCCTCCTGTTGTTTTTCCGCGGGATGTCTCCGGCCCTTCATATTTTTCAGGCAGCAAAAAAACATCCCGATGTGTGAATTGCATCTGGAATTAACACAAATAATATCCTTCTGTCATTCCATCGGCAAAGATCGAATGACAGGCATTCAATCCCTTCACATCACAATCGAGATGTATTTCATCTGGTTGCTGCAACGGGTGCGGATCTCATATCGTAAGACTTGCTTTTCGTTTCCGCGGCAACTCCCCATCCTCGGAACACTTGACGCATGAAATCCTATTTTGCATATTATTTATGACAGCAGAAATTCCCGGAAGAAAACTGCTGTTTTTTCACGGCAATGAAATGCTCGCGCATCGTTCTTTTCATTGCTGGGAGAAGTATACCATACTTTTCCGCAAAAGTACAGTATTTTCTCCCTTTTCCACAGGACAGTCCGTCCGGAAGGCCGACACGCTGCCGATCTACTCCAGTCCTGTCACGGTGCAGACCGGATCTCCTTCCAGATACGCCATGGTCACAGAATCCCCTTCCGTCAAAGCCACGACCTTCAGGAAATCCTGAACCGGCACATCAAAAATCCGACTGTCTCCTTCCAGTACCAGATAAAAGTGGGAATTCCCGTCGATTACACTCTGCGCAATCCGGGCGATCCTTCCGGAAACCTTCTGAATCTCTCCCCCGTCCGCGCCGGAAGAAATTCCGCTGGAGGCCAGCATCTGAATGTATGCCTCTTCGCACTGAGATACGGAATCTCCCACCGCCACGTTCTGATACTTCTGGATATTGACCATGGCATACTTTTTCACAAGCCCGGCGTCATCTTTCAATGCCATAAAGTAGGTCGGTTCTCCGGAAATATTCAGCAGAATGGGGAACGTGGCCCGATAGCCCAGATTCTGTACCTGCCCTTCCGCCGATTCCATGGCAGAATACTCCTCCGCTCCGTTCACCTCATAGTAGCGGGTCTCCCGGGTACGCTGATTCATCAGAACGAATCCCACATTGGACCGGTCTCCGCTGACACTGGTTACGCCGGTATACACCCACACGTCATCCTCCATGGCCATGTAATTATACCCGTCCGTGGTCTTCAGACACCCCTTCTGCCCGAACACACTGTTGATGTAGCCGCCTCCCAGTGTACCGTGATAGTCATAGAGCTGAATCAGAAGATCCGCCGGATTCGCCCGATCCACCCACTCCGGACAATCCTCAATGGCGTAGTCCTTACATTCCCCCGTCTGCGCGTTGCACAGTACCACGCGGCCGATGGTCTGTCCTCCAAACAGCCCGATCTCGAATTTTTTCACCGGACAGATCCAGTAAGGCGTGCCCTTGTCGTCAATCTCAAAACTCAGCTGATCGAAAAGATAGGTGGGATAGCAGAAACGCAGATGCCGGTAAATATTACGATTCAGATATTCTGCCTCCGAATACCGGATCGGCTGTTCCAACTGTACCAGCTCCGTGTTCTGGGTGGTCATATCTATCATAATATAAGCCGGAATTCCGGAAGACTGATTGGTCAGCCACTTGACGGGACTGGCATAGACCAGCGGCGTCACCCGTACCGGTTTCCCCTGATAGTTGATCTGTGAATAAAGCTCGCTGACTTCGAACTGGGAAACCATATCCACCATACTGCCCATCTTCCGGTTTCCCAGAAGCGAGGCGCTGTCCTTATCCAGCAGCGGAATCTGGCTGTAATCCACCGGCCTGATGTCTTCTGTAAAACTTCGATCCTCCACCGTCAGAAGCTTACTGTATTTTTTTGCATTGACAATCGGCGAGGACAGGATTGCTCCCACCACATAAACCAGCACGATGACGCCCACCACGGCCAGGCCCGCTTTCATAAACCGGCTCTCCCTGATCTCGCTGACAGTGCGAAGCCGCTTTCTGGACGCGTACGCCGCCAGAATCAGCAGCCCCAGAACAATAAAAAACATCCAGAATCCGGTGGAATGAATGTTGATGGCCGGCAAAGCCACATAGTAGTAAATACCCGCCGCCAGCAAAATTGCCAGCACCAGCAGCAGCTTCCATTTTCCTTTTTTCATAAACCGATTCCTTTCCTTAAAATCCCTTTCCGGGGTTTTTCTGCGGCAGGCACCCGGATTTCAGTGAAACCGCATACCGGCTGTTCTCTCCCGATACCGGATTCTTCTGCCACCTATGAAGGACAATATAAGCCAGCCTGTCATTTCCGTCAAGGCAATTTTCATGGATTTAAGAGAAATGTTAGACAGTTGTAACAACTGTACATATTTCCACAAAAAAGCGGATTCCCACAGAATGTGAGACATCCGCTCTTTTTCCTCTTTCTTCATACTCCGGCCCCGCGGGCCTTTTCTCAGTCTTCTCCGTTCTCCAGTTTTCCGGCTCTTGCTTCGATCTCCTTCTCCTGTACATCCGCAGGCGCCTGCTCATATCTTGCAAACGTGTAGGAGAAATCTCCCGCGCCTCCCGTCATGGAACGCAGGGTTGTGGAGTAGCCGTAAATCTCCAGCTGCGGCACATCCGCTTCCACAACGGTATATCCGTCCCGGTCGGGATTCATACCCAGCACTCTTCCTCTGCGTTTGTTGAGGTCTCCCATCACGTCACCGGTATATTTGTCCGGAACACGAACTTTCATGTTGACAATGGGCTCCAGAAGCACCGGGGAAGCTGCCAGGAATCCCTCCTTAAACGCCATCTTGGTGGCGGTCTTAAATGCCATTTCGGAGGAATCCACCGGATGATAGGAACCATCGTACAGCACTGCTTTTACGCCCACCACCGGATAGGCCGCCAGCGGTCCCGCTGTCACAGACTCCTGCAGTCCTTTTTCCACGGCCGGGAAATAATTCTTGGGTACGGCGCCTCCCACCACGGTCTGTTCGAAAACAAAGGGCGTCTCCAGATCCCCGGAAGGCTCGAAGGTCATCTTGACATGGCCGTACTGTCCATGGCCGCCGGACTGTTTCTTATACTTTTTGTCAATGTCGGATTTCTTCCGGATCGTCTCGCGGAAAGCCACCTTGGGTCTGGAAACCTCCACATTGACCTTATACTGCTCCTTCAGCTTGCTGACAATCACATCAATATGCTGATCGCCCATTCCGTAAATCAATGTCTGGTGATTGGCGGAATCGTTCACCACACGCATGGTCAGATCCTCCTGGCACATCTTTGTCAGCGCCTGGGAAATCTTGTCCACATCCCCTTTGTTCACTGCTTTATACCGCTTGCAGGTATAGGGAACGGAGATATCCGGTTTTCCGTAAAGCACAGGGGTGCTCTTGGTTGCCAGGCTGTCGCCGGTGCGAAGCTCGCTGATTTTTGCCACCGCTCCCAGATCTCCGGCATGAAGCTCAGGAACCTCCACCGGACGGGCGCCTTCCAGCACATACAGTTTGCCGCACTTCACCTCGGTGTCCTGATCCACATCGTAGAGGACATCGCCAGACTTGATAACGCCGGAGCATACCTTCATCATGGAATATTTTCCCAGGAAGGGATCCACGATGGTCTTGAAAATAGTGGCGGATTTGCTCATGGTAAAATCGTAATTGGCCTCGAAAATCTCACTGGTGTTTTTGATGATACCGGCTTTTTCTCTTTCCGCCGGGCTGGGGAAGTATCCGCAGATATCATCCAGCAGGTTTCTCACGCCCTGAAGATTCACCGGGGAACCCATGCACACCGGCACCAGGCTTCCATCGCCCACACACAGGGCCAGAGCCGCGGAGATCTCCGATACGGAGAACTCATCGCCCTCGAAATAGCGGTCCATAAACTCCTCGCTGGTCTCGGCAACCGCCTCCAGGAGAATCTCCCGGTACTTCTCAAGATATTCCCTGGAATACTCCGGAACCGGGCACTCCACCTTTTCGTCCTTATTCATATAGCGGCGGCCCTTATTCTTTACAATATTGATATATCCCACGAACTTTCCATCCTCACGGATCGGCATGTGAAGAGGCGCGATTCTCTTTCCGTAAAGTTCCGTCAGATCTTCTACCACCTGACGGTAGCTGACGTCATCGATATCCATCTCTGTAACAAAAATCATACGGGGCAGACGGTACTTTTCACACAGCTCCCAGGCTTTCTGGGTACCTACCTGCACGCCGGATTTTCCGGATACCACGATCACCGCCGCGTCCGCTGCGGCGGCAGCTTCCTCCGCTTCGCCCACGAAGTCAAAAAATCCGGGAGTATCCAGAATATTCACCTTCATCTTATCCCACTGAATGGGAACCATGGTTGTACTGATTGAAAATTTACGTTTGATTTCCTCTTTATCATAATCGCTGATGGTATTTCCATCCGCAACCTTGCCCAGCCGATTGGTAATACCGGAAAGATAGGCCATCGCTTCTGTCAGGGTTGTTTTTCCTGCTCCGCCATGACCAAGCAGCACCACATTCCTGATTCTGTCAGTTCTG
>ERZ1643246.1076-NODE-1076-length-31074-cov-6.272027_pt1 | contig 31074 bp, 26 predicted proteins | sample MGYA00579265_ERZ1643246 | MGnify/ENA primary metagenome ERZ1643246 (study PRJEB29033, sample SAMEA4952261) | chicken gut metagenome | biome: Broiler Chicken; feature: Gastrointestinal Tract; material: Caecum | place: Ireland | collected 2018 | study: Broiler...
TTCTGTATTCGGGAATTATACCCTTTCATCTGATTATACTGTAGGCTCAGATGAAGTCATGTATGTGGAGGAAGACAATGCTTTGACAATAAGCGCAGGAGAAGCATTGATCAATCAGGGAAAGATTGTAAACAAAGGAACGATTCAGGTAAATGTAGGAGGAACATACAGCGGCGATCAGCCTGAGACTAACAAAGTGCAATATGAAATCGGATGGGATACTGACGGCGACGGTACTGCCGATGAAAACAGTTTTTATGAATATGGAGCATCGCTGATCTACAATGGGCAGACGCCATCGAAAAATGGAGACGCGCAGTACAGCTATGAATTTACCGGTTGGAGTCCTGCGATCGCCGATGGAGCGACCGTCAGTTCGGCAGCCCTGTATTCCGCCACATTTACTCCCGTATTAAACTATTACACGGTAACATTGCCTCAGGAAAACGGTTACAGCATAACCTATACGGGAAATACAACCATACCGTATAACGGTAACTTTTCCTTTACAGTTGCTTTTGACGAAGGATATTATTCCGGAGAGAATTTTGCTGTCAAAGTAAATGGTACTTCCATCCGGGGGAATGATAATGGAGTTTTCAATATTACAGGTATTACAGAAGACAAACAGATTACCATTGAAGGCGTTGAGTACGATGGAGAGAATCCTGTTCTAAATGGTATTGAAGACGGAAAAACCTATTGCGGGGAAACAAACTTTACCGTTGCGGATGATAATCTCGAAAGTGTAAAAATCAATGGAAACGCTGCGGTGCCGAATGTTGAGGGATTTTATATTGTCACTCCGGCGGCAAATGCTCAAACGATCACCGTCGCTGATAAAGCCGGCAACAGCATAAGTTATACGATTACTGTAAACGATGGACATACCTTTACAAACTATGTTCCCAACAATGACGCTGCCTGTACTGTGGACGGAACCGAAACCGCGAAATGCGACTACTGCAATGCCACAGATACAAAAACCATCGCAGGCAGTGCCATCGGTCATAACTGGAATCAAACTGTTTATGTATGGAGCGAGGACGGCAAAACCTGCACCGCAAGCCGAACTTGCAGGAATGATGCAGATCACAAAGAAGAGGCTGCTGCTGTCATCGCCAGTGAACAGAGCAAAGCAGCTACCTGCACCGAAAAGGGTGAAACCACTTACTCGGCGTCCTTCACGGAGGATTGGGCGGACGGGCAGGTCAAGACTGTAGCGGATATTCCGGCGGCGGGCCACACTTTGAAAGAAGTTCCGGCAAAAGAATCGACAGAAACCGCTGAGGGCAGCATCGAATATTGGTATTGCGAGATATGCGGCAAATATTTCAAAGATGAAAACGGTCAGACGGAAATCAGCAGGGAGCAGACGATGATTCCGGTAAAGGAAACGGGGACAGAATCTGTCATTTCTCCTGAAACCGGAAATGACAGCAATATCGTCCTTTGGATTGCGGTACTGCTGACGGCGGGGACAGCCCTGACCGGCACAGCTGTTTACAGCCGCAGGAAAAAACACAGTAAATAATTCGTAACAATGTGCCCGGGCGTGAATGCGCGTTCCCTTCCGAGGTACAAACGCGGCGTTTGCTTTTACGAAAGAGAAGGGATATACTGTAAACAGGTATTTTACAGGAAGTTTACGTGCGGATGTGACGTCGGTGTACAAAGGGGATAAGATGTATCGAGTGGCAATTGTGGAGGATGAAGCCGGTTATCGGGAACAGGTCCGGGATTATATTGAAAAATACGGAGAAGAGCATCATCTGACCTTTGAGATTGTGATGTACGAGGATGGCAGGGAGATCGTGGAGGACGGGGAGCATGTCTTTGACATCATTTTCTTCGATATTGAAATGGAGGAAATGAACGGTATGGAGGCGGCGGGAGCGATCCGTCAGCGGGATGAGAACGTGGTCATTGTGTTTATTACCAACATGGCCCAGTATGCTATCGAGGGATATTCCGTGGGAGCCTTGGATTTTGTCCTGAAACCTATCGATTACTATGGGTTTTCCTTCCGGATGACGCGGGCGCTGGAACGTGTCAAAAGGAAGGAAACCCTGGAGATTGTGCTGCAGACAGCCACCGGCATCCGCCGGGTGGATTCCGGAGATATCTGGTATGTGGAGATCGACAACCGGATTCTCTATTTCCACACCAATTCCGGAAGGTATTCCATGCGCGGAACCATGCAGAAGGCGGAGGAGATGCTGCGGGATTACCATTTTGTGAAATGCAATCACTGGTATCTGGTCAATCTCAAGTATGTGACGGAGATACAGGACAATATTGTGATGGTGGCCGGCAATCCGCTGGAGATCAGCAGAAGGAACCGGACAGCTTTTGTCCGGGCGGTAACGGATTACATAGGAGGGCTGTGAGATGGGAGAGATTTCTGCGCGGGAAGTCATTGAGGTGGTGTTCACTGTGCTGGCAGCCGGTGTCTTTCTGCGCCCGCTGCATAAGAGGGAGCCCTTTCTGAGGAGGTCTGTCGGCGCTTTCGGTCTGGCTGTGGCGACGGCGCTCGCGTTGACCTGGGTTCTGCCGGAGGGAATGGGCTGGGATATTCTCCTGCAGTGTTGCTATCTGGCGATTCTGACCGGAGTGGTATTTGCCTGCGTCAGGCTGCGCCGCTTCGCCTGTGTCTATGTAGCGGTGTGGGTGCTGGCGGTGTCCCGGTTTATCATGAGTCTCTGGATCGGTTTGCGGGGCGCATTTCCGATCTTTGCGGAAAGCGACGTGGCGGCGCTGGCGGGATTGGCGGCGCTTTATACCGTCATTTATCTTCTGCTGATGTTTACCGCGGCGCGGACTATGCCGAAGGGCGGCAGCTATGATATCGGACCGCGGCAGATGATCTCTGCCCTCCTGATGGTTCTGATCATAGAGTGTCTTACCTTCGCGCTCTTTTACGGCGGCGGAAATTTTCATCTGAACATGTATTATATCGCGGTGCTTCTGGCGGAGTTCTACTGTCTGACTATGCTCTACATGCAGACGGAGCTTTTCAAGAAGAGTGCGCTGGAAAAAGAATTTCTGACCATGAATCTTCTCTGGCAGCAGCAGAGGGACCAATACCAGCTGACCAGGGAGAATATCGATCTGATCAACCGGAAATGTCATGACTTAAAGCACCAGGTCCAGGCGCTGCGGATGATGGGGAACGATGACGTCAGAGAGAAATACTTAAAGGAGTTGGAGCAGTCCGTACAGATCTATGACGCCATGGTAAAGACCGGCAATGAGGCGCTGGACACGCTGCTCACGGAAAAGAGTCTATACTGCGAGGCCCACGGCATCAAGATCAGCTGTGTGGTGGACGGAAAAAGCCTCGCTTTTCTGGATCCGGTGGATCTCTACGCGATTCTCGGCAACGCGCTGGACAATGCGGTGGAGGGAGTGAGCGGATTTTCTGACAAGACAAAACGTCTGATCGATCTGGCGGTCTATACGCGAAATCAGTTTCTCGTGATTACCGTCAGCAACCCGGTGGAGGGAGAACTGCAGTTTCTCGGAGGACTTCCGGTGACAACCAAAAAGGACAAGGGATATCACGGATTCGGGCTGCGGAGTATCCGACATACGGTAAAGCAATACGGCGGTCATATCAACGTTTCCGTGGAACATGGAACCTTTCTCCTGAAGATGATTATTCCGCTGCCAAAACAGGCATAATAAAGAAGAAACACCACTTAAGACGAAAAAACAACCACTTTGGAAAAGGTGGTTGTAAATTTTTGCCTAAAAATATAAGATACGCTTAGATCTGATTGTAAAAAATGACAAAAAGCGAGGAGAGCATGAGAAAAATCACTTGTATCAATGACCACTGGAAGTTTCAACTGTCCGATGGCAGACAGGAGACGGTAAATCTGCCCCATACCTGGAATGCCCTGGATGGACAGGATGGCGGCAATGATTACTATCGCGGGACAGGACGCTATACCCGCGGATTTTCCATGCCGGAATTTGACCGGGAGAGGGAGACCGTGTATCTGGAGTTTTGCGGCGTCAACGCCTCCGCGCGGGTGGAAGTCAACGGCACTTGCGTGGGAGAGCACGACGGCGGGTACTCTACTTTTCGGATGGAGATCGGGGATGTGCTGGAGCAGGAGAACACACTGACCGTGACGGTGGACAATTCCGTCAACGACCGGGTGTATCCTCAGAAGGCAGACTTTACTTTCTACGGCGGTATTTACCGGGATGTGAATCTCATTGTGGTAAACCGGCATCACTTTGCCCTGGACTATTTCGGAACGCCGGGACTGCGGATCACGCCGCAGGTGGAGGGCACCGACGCGAAGGTAACTGTCGAGGCGTACAAGGACAGCCCGGAGGGAACGGTAAAGATCACAATTTTTGACGCCGACGGCAGGAGCGTGGCGGAGACGGAATGTCCGGACGGCAAGGCGGTGCTTGCGATTCCCGGCGTGCATCTGTGGAACGGAAGGGAGGATCCCTATCTCTATGAGGCCAGAGCGCAGCTTCTGGTGGATGGCGAAGCGGTGGACGAGATCTCCAGCCGTTTTGGTGTGCGGACTTTTTCGGTGGACTCGAAAGAGGGATTTTTCCTGAACGGAACATCCTATCCCCTCCACGGCGTGTCCCGGCATCAGGACTTCAAGGGCATCGGCAACGCCATCACGAAGGAGTATCACGACCGGGATATGGAGATGATCAAGGAGATCGGAGCCAACACTATCCGTCTCGCCCACTATCAGCACGATCAGTATTTTTACGATCTGTGCGACGAGGCCGGGATGATTGTCTGGGCCGAGATTCCCTACATTTCCGAGCATATGCCGAACGGCCGGGAAAATACCATCAGCCAGATGAAGGAACTGATCATACAGAACTACAATCATCCCAGCATTGTGACCTGGGGATTGTCCAATGAGATTACAATTTCCACGAAAAACACGAAAGACATGCTGGACAATCACAGGGTGCTCAACGATCTGGTGCACAGCATGGATGCGGCCAGGCCGACAGTGCTGGCCTGCTACGCCATGTGCAATCCCTTTGCCAGGGTCGTGCATCTTTCGGATCTGGTAAGCTACAACCTGTATCTGGGCTGGTATGTGCCGGGGATGTTTTTGAATGATATTTTCCTGGATCTGTTTCACCTCATTTACCCGAAACGGTGCATCGGCTACTCCGAGTACGGCGCTGAGGGCATGCCGAATCTCCACAGTGAGCATCCGAGGAGAGGAGATCACACCGAGGAGTACCAGGCAAAATATCACGAGTATATGATCCGGTGCTTCGCGAAACGGCCCTTCCTCTGGGCTACTCACGTCTGGAACATGTTCGATTTCGCGGCGGATGCCCGGGATCAGGGCGGCGAGCCGGGTATGAATCACAAGGGGCTGGTAACCTTCGACCGGAAGATCAGGAAGGACAGCTTCTATCTCTACAAGGCGTACTGGAATCCGGAGCCCATGGTGCACATCTGCAGCAAGCGCTTTGAGGAGCGGGGCCGGGAGCGGATCCGCGTCAAGATTTACTCCAATCAGCCGGAAGTTGCGCTCTATCAGGATGGAAGACTTCTGGAGAAGCGGCAGGCGCAGAAGGATCAGCGGGTCTTCGTCTTTGAGGTAAGTCTTTCCGACGGGGAGAATCATTTTGAGGCTGTGGCCGGCGACTGCAGGGATGAGGCGGTTTTCCGGAAGATGGCTAACCCGAGAAGCTATAAACTCAGCAAAAAGAAATCCTCCAGTGCCAACTGGGTGTAGAGAGCACGAAGCTCGGAGGAGGAAATGCCGGTTCCGAACAGGGATCGGTGCTGATCTGACAAGATAAGAACGGATAGGATAAGAGAGAAAGGGGAAAAAGATGAGTGATAAACAGACAGCGTCGGCTTCCGCGAATACAGCGACCAATCGGGCAAAGCTTTACCAGCTTGTGCTGTTTCCCATGAACAATGGCGCGACAAACGTGTACTACATTTTAACCATGAATTTTATCGCCTACTACGCCAACGGCGTATTGGGGCTGGCGCTGATGTTCGCCACCACAATCGTGACGGCCATGCGTCTCTTTGACGCGGTGGTGGATCCCATCATCGGCGCGCTGATTGACCGGACCCAGGGGAGATTCGGGAAATTCCGTCCCTTTATGATCCTCGGGAATCTGATTATGATCGCCAGCGCTCTGATCATGTTCTTCGGCATCCGTGTTGTGCCGGATGATCTGATGTGGCTGCGCTATACCTGCTTCGTGATTTTTTACGCGCTGTACATGATAGGCTATACGTTCCAGACAGCCTGTACCCGCTCCGGTCAGACCTGTCTGACCAACGATCCGAATCAGCGGCCTATGTTCACGATTTTCAATACGGTAGCAAGCCTGGTGGGAATGGGTATTGTACAGTTTCTGGCTCCGATCCTCGGAGAGATGCTGGGTGGATACAACAGCCAAAGCTTCTTTAACATCATGATTCCGCTGGCTATTGTGGTTTCCGCAATCCTGACGATCCTGGCGGTTGTCGGCATCTGGGAAAAAGATCAGCCCAAGTATTACGGCGTGGGCGGCAGCCAGGAGAAGGTCAAGCTGAGAGAATACGTGGGGATTCTGAAAGCCAACAAGGAACTGCAGCGCCTGATCGTCGCGGGAGCCGGATGCAAACTGGCCTTTTCCATCGCCACCAACATGACGGTGCTGTGTATGCTCTACGGCGCCATGATGGGCAACTACGGCGGGCTCTATCTGCCTATGATGATTATCGGCTATGTGTTCTCGGCGCCTTTCTTCCTGCTGACAGTGCGCACATCCCAGAAGCACGGGCAGAAGAAATCACTGGTAACCTACACGAAAGTAGCGCTGATCATGTATATCGGCGTGCTGGTGCTGCTGCTTCTGTGGCGGCAGGGAGTGCCGGGCGTGAATCTGTCGCTGACGCACATCAATATCTACACCATCGCCTTTATCATCTTCTACGGTATCGGTTACGGCGCCTACTACGCGACTGCAGATATGCCGATTCCGATGGTGGCGGACTGCTCCGATTACGAAATTTACCGCTCCGGGCGCTATATTCCCGGAATTATGGGAACGCTGTTTTCCATGGTGGATAAGCTGGTAAGCTCGCTTGGTTCCACCATTGTGGGGGCTGCCGTCGCGGTAATCGGCATTACCACGCTGCCGGACAGCACGACGCCCTATTCTCCGGGAATGGAATGGGTCGTGGTGGTACTGTTCTGCGTAGTGCCCATGATCGCCTGGATCGCGACGCTGATTGCCATGAAGGGTTACACCCTGACCGGAAAGCGGATGAAAGAGATTCAGGAAGTCAACGCGAAGCGCAGGGACGCCATCGCCGGGGGCATGAGCCTGGAAGAGGCCATGGAAAAATATAAATAATCGAAAAAAAATCTTCATTCTTAAGGAAATTGTAAGAAAAAACGGAAGATAATGTGGTAGAATGAGGGTGTCGCTGCGGCGGCACCCTTGTTTTGCACATATTTTCGAAAAAGATGGGAGACAGAAAATGAAGAAAGTACCGCAGGAGCGGCTGACCAAGCGGCAGCGGCTCATGAGAAAGCGAAAAAAGAGAAGAAGGAGAATCCTGATCGCGGAGCTGGTTATTCTTGTTCTGCTGATTGGCGGTGTCTATGTGGGATCCAAGCTGGGCATGATCAATTTTTCTCAGCTGATCGCCGGAACCAACGCGCTGGATGAGGAGACCCGGAAGCTGATGGAGGGCTACACGACCATTGCGGTCTTCGGTGTGGACAACCGTTCCAACGGAGATTACGACACCGGAAACAGCGACGTGATCATGCTTGCCAATATTAATAATGAGACCAAGGAAGTGAAACTGGTGTCCGTCTACCGGGATACAGCCATGGATGTGGATGGGGACGGCACACTTCAGAAGTGTAATTACGCCTACAATCACGGAGGGCCGGACGAGGCGGTGGAGATGCTCAACCGCAACCTGGACCTGGATATCGACGGTTATGTGTCCGCGGACTTTTACGCGCTGGCGGATGTGGTGGACGCTCTGGGGGGAGTGGAGATTGATCTGACCAACGAGGAGGCAGCCATCATGAACCAGTCCTACATTCACTTTGTCGAGGATGTGGTGGGCAGAAAGTCCAAGGAGGTGGCGGGCGGCCGCCAGACTCTGGATGGTATCCAGACCGTTTCCTACTGCCGGATCCGCTACACGGCGGGCGATGATTTCAAGCGGACAGAGCGGCAGCGTCAGGTGCTCTCGCTGTTGGTGGACAAGGTCAAGAAAATGAACGTGTTCCAGATGAACGATCTGATCAACGCGGTCTTCCCCAATGTGGCGACCAGTTTCAAACTGTCCCAGATTCTCGGCATGGCTTCTGTTATGCGGGATTATGAACTGACGGAGACCAGAGGGTATCCCTTTGCCATGCATGTGCAGTCCTGGAAGGGCCGGGGAGACATGGTGGTGCCCTGTACCATGGAGTCCAATATAAAGCAGCTCCACCAGTATCTTTTCGGGGAGGAGGACTACCAGCCCACCAGCACCGTGCAGGAGATCAGCGATGCGATATACGACCGCTCCGGTCTCGGCGAGGAGGATGCGCTGAACTACGGATATTAATATAACTTTAACGTTTTTTTAGCAAAAGCAAAATATTTCCCCGGTATACTGACCACTGTCAGCAGGAAAGAAAAACCTGCGTCGGTGGTCTTCTTTTTTGGAGGCGCCCGCTCGGGAAACCCCGACGGAATGGTAAGAAAATCAAAGCATATCAGGAGGAAATAAAGATGAAGAGAGAAGAGAATACATTATATCTGGTAACCGGAGCGGCAGGATTTCTCGGCGGCCATGTGTGCCGTCAGCTGCTGGAACGGGGAGACCGGGTGCGGGCCTTTGTGCTGCCGAAGGATCCGGCGGCAAAATATCTGCCGAAGGATGTGGAGATTGTGGAGGGGGACCTCTGCGACAGGGAATCCCTGGAACCCTTCTTCTCCGTGGAGGAGGGGACAAAAACCATCTGTATCCATGTGGCCAGCATGGTAACGGTGGATCCGGATTTCAATCAGAAGCTCATCGATATCAACGTGGGAGGCGCAAAAAACATGATTGCCAAGTGTCTGGAGCACGGGGAGTGTGAAAAGCTGGTCTATGTCAGCAGCACCGGGGCGATCCCTGAGAGTCCGAAGGGGGAGAAAATCCGGGAGGCAGATACCTTCGACCCGAACCAGGTGGTCGGATGGTACTCCAAGTCCAAGGCTATGGCCACCCAGGCGGTGCTGGACGCGGTAAAATACCAGGGATTGAACGCCTGTGTGGTACATCCCAGCGGAATCCTCGGCCCCGACGATATGGCGGTCAGCGAGACCACCGGCACCATCATCCGCATAATCAACGGGGAGATGCCCATCGGAATGCAGGGCTCCTTCAATCTCTGCGACGTGCGGGATCTGGCGAGAGGCTGCATTCTGGCTGCAGATAAAGGCCGCAGCGGCGAGTGCTATATCCTCGGGAATGAGGAAGTGACCTTGAAGGAGCTGTGCCAGATGCTGACCGCTGAGTGCGGATGCAAGCCGATCCGCTTTTATCTGCCACTGGGGATTGCGAACAAGATGGCAAAACTTATGGAACGCCAGGCAAAGAAGAAGGGGAAGAAGCCGATGATGACCACCTTCTCCGTCTATAATCTGGCAAGAAACAACACTTTTGACTACAGCAAGGCAAAGGAGGAACTGGGGTATCAGACCAGATCCTATCAGGAGACGATTCACGATGAAGTGAAGTGGCTCGAGAGCGCCGGGAAAATCCGGACCGCGAAAAAGACGCAGTCCTCCCATCAGAAGCGGGAGGCGCTGGCAGGTTGACGTATACCGCCCAGGCGGTGCCATTATATAAAAATAACCCTCTCGAAAGGGCGGAAGCAGAACGGACATACCGGGCCGTGGCTTTCGCTCTTTTCTTTCGCAGGCAACCGGGTTCTGCTTCCATTATTGTAAATCAATGGCAGTTTGTGCTACAATAAACTGATTCTATAAGAAGTGCGGAAGGGAGTGAGCAGTCTATGTCGTTTACAGGATTTATGTTCCGCCAGCTGGCGGGGAAGGGAGACGCGAAGAGAGACGCGAACCTGAAGGAGCCGGCGGATGTTACGGCAGAGAAAAATATCAATTACGCGAGGAATCAGGATTCCTGGAATCTTCTGGACATATACTATCCGAGAGGGACAAAAGAAAAACTTCCGGTTATCGTGAGCGTTCACGGCGGGGGATACGTCTACGGGACAAAGGAAGTCTACAAATTCTATGGTATGTATCTGGCGCAGCAGGGATTTGTCTTCGTGAATTTCAACTATCATCTGGCGCCTAAGGCAAAATTCCCGACACAGCTCTCGGAACTCAATCGGGTGTTGGAGTGGATGACAGAACAGGCGGATGCGTATTTTATGGATCTTAATAATGTATTTCTGGTGGGGGATTCCGCCGGAGCCCAGATGGCCAGTCAGTACGGAGCCATCTGGTCCAATCCGGAGTACGCGAAGCTGTTTCCCTTTACCGTGCCGTCGCAGATCCATATCCGTGCCCTTGGCCTGAACTGCGGCATGTATGAGATCGGTCTTCCGAAGCCGGGGGAGAAACAGGAGGGAGCCGCCTCCATGACGAAGTCTCTGATGAGGGATTATCTGGGGAAAGATACCGGACGTTACGGAAAGATGCTGGATGTAAAGGAGTTTATCACGGAAAAGTATCCGCCTGCCTACATTATGACGGCTTATTATGATTTCCTGAAGGAGAAGGCCGAGCCCATGTATGAATTTTTGAAGAGCAAGGGCGTGGATGCCGAGTGGAAATGCTACGGCAGCGAGGAGACGAAATACATGCAGCATGTGTGCCACGTCAATATGAATCTGGAGGAGGCAAAGCAGATCAACAACGACGAGTGCGCTTTCTTCCGAAAACATATGAACTGAGAGAAAGAGAGGATGTTATGAAAGAGATCAGACAGGAATTTCTGACAGGGGAGAGAGCCCTGTTTCATGGGCAGGACCTTGCCATTTACGATACCACCTTCGCGGACGGGGAGTCGCCTCTGAAGGAGAGCAGAAACATTTACCTGGAGGGCAGCCTGTTCCAGTGGAAGTATCCCCTCTGGTACAGCAGGGATATCCGGCTGAAGGACTGTACACTGTTTGAGATGGCCCGGGCGGGCATCTGGTATACCCACAATCTGGAGATGGAGAACACGCTGGTGGAGGCGCCGAAGAATTTCCGCAGAGCCACCGGACTGCGGATTCGGCAGGTAAGCTTTCCCAACGCGGCGGAGACCCTGTGGAGCTGTCAGGATGTGACCATGGAGCATGTGACGGCCCGTGGCGACTATTTCGCCATGAACAGCAGCGATATGAAGATTTCCGATTTTGAGCTGGTGGGCAATTACTCTTTTGACGGGGTAAAGAATGTGGAGATCGACCGGGCCCGGATGATCTCGAAGGATGCCTTCTGGAACAGCGAGAACGTGACGGTAAGAAACGCCTTCATCTCCGGGGAGTATCTGGGATGGAACGCGAAGAATCTGACCTTGATCGACTGCACCATCGAGAGCCTTCAGGGCATGTGCTACATCGACAATCTGGTCATGAAGAACTGCAAGCTTCTGAACACGACGCTGGCCTTCGAGTACTCCACGGTGGACGCGCAGATCAGCAACCGGGTGGACAGCGTGATGAATCCCTCCGGGGGAACGATCCGGGCGAAGGAGATCAAGACCCTGATCATGGAAAAAGACCGGGTGGATGTGAACAAGACAAAGATTATCTGTGAGGCGTGAGAAGATGCGGTACGATTTTGACAGAATCATAGACAGAAGAAGCACCAATTCCATGAAGTGGAATGTGGCGGAGGGGGAGCTTCCCATGTGGGTGGCCGACATGGATTTCGCCACGGTGCCGGAAGTGACGGAGATGTTGCAGCGCCGGGCGGCCCACGGGCTTTTCGGATACGCGGAGGAGACAGATCAGTGGCGGCAGGCTTACGCCCGTTGGTGGCGGGAGCGCCATCACTTTGAGATGGAGGAGGACTGGCTGGTATTTTCCACCGGCGTGGTGCCGACCATCTCCTCCGCTGTCCGCAAGCTGACCACGCCCAACGAGAACGTGGTCATCCAGACACCGGTGTACCATGTGTTTTTCAACTCCATCTTAAACAACGGATGCCGGGCTCTGGAAAATCGTCTGATCTACCGGGACGGAGTCTACGAGATGGATTTTGACGATCTCGAAAGAAAGCTGGCGGATCCCCAGACGACACTGATGATCCTCTGCAATCCCCACAATCCGGTGGGAAAGATCTGGGATTGGCAGACGCTGGCGAGAATCGGGGAACTGTGTGAAAAACACCATGTGACGGTTATTTCCGACGAGATTCACTGCGACCTGACCGATCCGGGGAAGGAGTATATCCCCTTCGCCTCGGTCTCGGATACCTGCAAAAGAATCAGCGTTACCTGCATGGCGCCCACCAAGACCTTCAACCTGGCGGGGCAGCAGACCTCGGCGGCCATGGTGCCGGATCCCTTCCTGCGGCATAAGATCTGGCGGGCTGTCAACACCGACGAGGTGGGAGAGCCGGGAGCCTTCGCGGTGGAAGCGGCAGTGACAGCTTACACTTACGGCGCCCCCTGGCTGGATGCTCTGCGGGAGTATATCTGTGAGAGCAAACAAATGGTGTCAGATTTTGTAAAAGAACAGCTCCCGCAGCTGCATCTGGTTCCCTCTGAGGCCACTTACCTGCTGTGGCTGGACTGCGGCCGTCTGCTGGAGGCCGGCGGGAAACAGGTTGGTGTTGGAGCGGATGGCGGAAGAACAGCCGGAGAAAGAACGGATGGTACCGCGGCCGGTACGGCGGCAGAGCCAACCGCCGAGGAACTGGCAGCTTTTATCCGGCATGAGACAGGACTCTATCTGTCCGCCGGGAATGAATTCGGCGGAAACGGCAGCGATTTTCTTCGGATGAACATTGCCTGCCCGAAGACGGTTCTGCGGGATGGTTTGGAGCGGCTGAAACGGGGCTGCGACGCCTGGAGCAAAAGATGAGCCTTTCCGCTGCCGGTTGGGGAAGGAGGTGCGGCAGCAGAAAGGTTCTATAAACGAATAAATAGAAAAAGTCAAAATCACTGGGCGGCTTCGGCGCTCCCGCCTGCCCGCTCCCGGATGTAGGATGAGATCTCATCGGGCTTCTTGTGGAGTACCACAGCCAGCTCGCCGTAAAGATTATCCTTGGCAATCCGCATATAACGATCGTCCACGGCGGTAATCTTTTTGCCGGCCTTCAGACGGGACTGTTTGCGCTGATGGATCGTCTTGATAACCTGTACCCATCGGACGCTGTCACAGGAACTGAGGGAGTGCTTGTACAGCACTTCCACGGTTTTCTCGTCAGAGATGGTAAGAGGAGCGATATCGGGCAGCGCTTTCATGAGCTGTTCCGTCTCATCCTCCGTCAGGATCGGACGCATGACAACCCGCTGGTTGTCCACCGGGGTATAGATGTGTCCGCCGGGGTTGCGCACGGGCGACAATGTATAGTAGAGCTTGTCCTTGGATACATCCGGCAAATCAACGGGGCCAATTTTTTCCACGCGGCAGACTCCGCTGGTTCCATAAACGATGTAATCTCCAATCTGAAACATATGTCGCTCCTTTCCGGCAATTTTCTCTCTTTTCATCCAGTATTTTTCACTACTCTTATTTTACCCCCTTTTTTGAAAAATTGTAAGTTATTTTTAAAATTTTTTTATAATATTTCGAAAATTATGCGGGAAAGGGCAACAAAATGAAAAGGGAGACCCAGCAGGATCTCCCTTTCTCAAGAAGCGTTTTTATAGGATTGTCACATAACGTCCTCACGGAAGGTATAATCAGCTCCCTCGTACCCAACCATCCGGATGGTGTCATAGTCGATAGCATCCACGGTCTCCGCTGCGTCGGCAACAGGAATCGCGCAGCCTTTGCGGACAAACAGAGGCACCTCGTTTAAGGCCACCTCCACATAGTGAAGTCCCTTCGGAAGAATCTCTGTGGAAATGCTGCCATCCGGAAGGAATTTCACAAACATCATCTCCTCCGGCAGATAGACCGCGCGGCCGGAGGCGTTCTGGGTATACACCGGAGCGATCATGATTTCGCCGCCCAGCATCAGCTGGTCCTCTGTCTGTCTGGCGATGGGATCCTCGGGATACACAAAGCCAAGCGGTTTGAAATACATGTCGTTGTCGAAGGCCGCCTTCAGGTACTCACTGTAGAGGTAGGGAATGAGACGGTAGCGCACGCCGATGACGTGGGCAAAATCTTCCGGATTTTCGAATTGATAAAATTCCTGTTCCCGTGTGCCCATGGCGGCGTGGTTGCGCATCAACGGCGTGAATACGCCCAAGGCCAGCCAGCGCAGCAGCAGGTCTCTGGTGGTGTTTTCCCCGAAGCCGCCCAGATCCGCACCGGCGTAGAGGAATCCGCACATGTTCAGGGAGGGCATCATTTTCAGGTTCAACAGCAGATGAGACCACCAGGAATTGTTGTCGCCGGTCCAGACGCCGCCGTAGCGGTGCATACCGATATAGGAGGAGCGGGAGAACATGAGAATCCGCTTGTCGGGGCACAGCCGCCGGAAGGCCTCCCCGGCCGCCCGGGTCATGTTGTAGCCGTAAAGGTTATGTACTTTGCTGTGACAGATCATGTTTCCGCCCACATTATGGTAGAAGGACGCGTAATCCTCGGCGCTGTTTTTGACCATATTCCCCACATAGCTGATGGCCATCAGGGGAATCTGGGATTCGCCGGAGGCCATGGAGGAGATCAGGCCCATCAGTTTCTGCTCGCCGTCCTTGGAGTAGAAGATGGCCGGCTCGTTCATATCGTTCCAGAAACCGTCAATGCCCTGGTCCAGCAGAAAGCGGTACTTGTCGCCAAACCATTTTCTGGCGTCAGGGTTGAGCACATCGGGGAAATGAGTCATGCCGGGCCACACGGCCGCCTCGAAATAGCTCCCGTCCTCTCTCTTGCAGAAATATCCCTTTTCGACGCCCTCCTCATACACATCGTAGCCGTCCTCGATCTTGACGCCGGCGTCAATAATGGGAATCAGGTGGATCTTGTCATCCTTCATCTCCTGTACAAATCCGGCAAAATCCGGGAAATTCTCTTTGTTAATGGTAAAGTCCTTGTAGTGATCCATATAGTCGATGTCCATGTAGACCATATCCAGGGGAACGTGATGCTCGCGGTGTTCCCGAACCACCTTGCGGAAATCGTCGGGGGTCACATAGCCCCAGCGGCTCTGGCCGAATCCGAACGCGTATTTCGGAGGGATGTAGCTTTGGCCGATGATTTTACGGAACTGTTTTACGATATCCAGAGGATCCTTTCCGTCGATCACATAGAGGGTAAGATCCGCCTCGTCACAGGTAACGGTCATAAGGTCGCTTTTGGTGTAGCCGATATCAAAGGTAATAACGGAAGGGTAGTCGAAGTACATGCCAAAGCTGCGCACTGTGTTGGAAACCAGAATGAAATTGTGGGCAGCGTAAAGGGAAACCTTTCCCTCTGTGTGCATGTTGTCGTCGGTACAGTTGCTGGTGTAGAGATAGCCCCGTTTGTTGATACCCCGGCTGGCCTCCCCAAGGCCGTAGACAATGTCGTCGGGCTCCATAGAGAAGGAAAAGGCAAATCCCTTTTCGGTAGTGATGGTTCCATATGATGGGACCCCATCCGATGCCGGCAGTTGTTCCACAACGGACTCGGTGTCGAAGGGTGTTCCGTAGACGTATTTCTTTATCATAATGACCTCCTTCATGGAATGAGTATTGTTGTCTCAATTATATCACAGGCAAGAAGATGGAAATCTATCATTTTTTTAGGAATTTTTATCATAAAATGCCGGAATTTCGAAGGGGCAATACGAATTGACAAAGTATCGTGGACAGGGGGACAATAATATGGTATTTAAGATAAAATCAGGGATATTATACATATGCGGACAGATTGTGTTTTGGATACCCTCATTGCCGCCGGGCTGGACAATGCGCACGGAAAGAAAGAAGAGACGGAGAAAATGCTTCGGGGGCTGACGGGGGAAGATTTCTTTCGTATCTGGAGCGCAGAAATGTCAAAGCTGTGCCTACGAGCGCTACTGTGAGCGGTGTCCGGGTGTGCTGTACGCGGAATCCGGCGCAAGCGATCAGACCAGTGAACGTTTCTGCAGGCAGGCAGAGTACAATTATCTGCTCTATGGGAAACCGTTGGACGAGTAAGTTACCTCCGCAGGGCGTTGTCCTGGAACCGGAAATAGTCCGGCCGGTGGCGGGACTGGGTAAACTCAAACATGATCCCGTCGCTGTTGTAGGTGTGGCTGCTGATGACCGCAAGGCAGTTGTAGTCCTCGGCGTTCAGCTGCAGATACTTTTCGTCGATCTGGGTAATCTTTTCCACGCTGATGACACGTTTGCTGTTGACGATGGTCATGTGCAGGGTGTTTTCCAGATACTCGTAGATGGAGTCCTCGGCGATTCGGGCGTTCAGGCCGGGGGTTTCACTTTTCCGAAAATAGTTGTGATTTAAAATCAGCGGAATGTCGTCCAGATAGTGGACACGCTGGATATAGTAGAGTTCTGTTCCGATGGGAAAACCGGTGCGCCGGGCGATATGCTCGTCGGCACAGAGCTCCGTAAAGCGCAGGACTTTGGTCCTGCCTTTTTTATGGTTTCGCAGGGAGGACTCCTTAAAGGATTCGATGCTGCCGATGGTGTAGGAGGCCTGTTCCACCGGCACATAGATATTGCGGACACCCTTCCCCTGCATGGTCTGTACATATCCGTCGGTTACCAGCCGGGCGATGGCCCGCCGCACGGTGTTTCTGGAGCATCCGTAGGTCTCAATCAGCCGGTTTTCCGAGGGCAGCAGTTCCCCACGGGGAAAAATTTCCTCCTCTATCTTCTGTTTCAGGTCTTTGTATATGGTTTCATATTTGCTCTTTGGCATAAGAACATCCCCATCTTGTTTAAACATTTCATTTTTCTTCATCTTATAAAAAACGGTTCGGAAAGTCAAGCGTGCATACAATCCCTTCTTTTTCGGGTATGCTAGAGAGGAATGACTGTGGAAAGCGTTGTTTTTTGCAATCCCGGTAAAGATTTGAAAAATTTTTGATAACACTCTTGACATGTTTAAACAAGCATGCTATTTTCAAGTTGTTCAAACAAGTACGGAAATCAGGAGGAGGAAAGGATTATGGGAAAGTATGAGAAGGAGGCCCGGGAACTGCTGGACGCGATCGGCGGCAGAGGCAATATCGCGGCGGTCTCCCACTGTATGACCAGAATGCGCTTTGTGTTGAACGACGAGAAGAAGGCGGATATTGAGGTCATTGAGGGCATCGGCTGTGTGAAGGGAACCTTTACCCAGGCCGGGCAGTTCCAGGTCATCATCGGCAACGACGTATCGGTCTTTTTCCAGGATTTTACCGCCTGCGCGGGGATCGAGGGAGTCAGCAAGGAGGCGGCGAAGGAGGCTGCCAAGGACAATCAGACCTGGCTGCAGAAACTGATGAGCAATCTGGGCGAGATTTTCGCGCCGATCATCCCGGCGCTGATCTGCGGAGGTCTTGTGCTGGGCTTCCGAAATGTCATCGACAGCATCGCTTTTTTTGAGAACGGAACGAAAACACTGGTGGATATCTCCCAGTTCTGGGCGGGAGTGGACAGCTTCCTGTGGCTGATCGGCGAGGCGGTATTCTGGCTGCTGCCGGTGGGCATCGTCTGGTCCATCACAAAGAAGATGGGGACGACCCAGATCCTGGGCATTGTGCTGGGACTGACGCTGGTGTCCTCCCAGCTGTTGAACGGCTTTGACGTGGCGACTACGCCGGCGGATCAGATCCCCAAGTGGGATTTCGGATTTGCCCAGGTGGATATGATCGGATATCAGGGACAGGTCATCGCCGCCATGATGGCAGGGTTTGTGCTGGTGTATCTGGAGCGGTTTTTCCGTAAGATCTGTCCGGCGGTTATCAGCATGATCGTGGTGCCGGTCTGCTCCCTTGTGCCGGCGGTGTTCATCGCCCACATGGTGGTAGGGCCTATCGGCTGGACTATCGGAAATGCCATCGGAGATCTGGTTTATGCCGGGCTGACATCCAATATCAGGTTCCTGTTCGCGGGACTGTTCGGATTTTTCTACGCGCCCATTGTCATGACGGGACTGCACCACATGACCAACGCTGTGGATTCTCAGCTGGTTACAACTACGGGAGGAACCATGCTCTGGCCCATGATCGCACTCAGCAATATCGCCCAGGGCTCCTCCGTGCTGGCCATGAGTGTTCTGCAGAAAAAGAACGAGCGGGCACAGCAGGTCAATGTTCCGGCCCTGGTGTCCTGTTACCTGGGTGTCACGGAGCCGGCACTCTTCGGCGTCAACCTGAAATACGGTTTTCCGCTGGTCTGCGGTATGATCGGATCCGCCTGCGCGGCGCTGATTTCAGTGGGATTCGGTGTGCAGGCCACCAGCATCGGCGTCGGAGGACTGCCGGGCATCCTCTCCATCTTCCCGCAGTATTATCTGATTTTCCTGCTGGCGATGGCTGTGGCGATTGTGATTCCCTTCGTGCTCACGCTGATTGTGGGCCGCAGAAAACTCTCTGCCCAGGAGCGGGGTGTGGAGGCTTCAGCAGCCGGGGCTGCGAATGTGGCGGAGGCAGCGATTTCCGAAGCGGCGGCAGAGGTCGCGGGTTCTGCGGCAGAAGTTTCGACTTCCGGCGACGGAGAAACGGATGCAGCGGATGAAAAAGTTTCCGGAACAGCGGCAGACGCCCGGGAAGCCGGCCAGGCAGGCGGTGTGTTGAAGGCGTTCCTCAGCGGTCAGGCAATCCCGCTGGAGGATGTGCCGGACGATGTGTTCTCCCAGCATATCATGGGAGACGGTCTGGCCATCGAGCCGGCGGATGAGACGGTGGTCGCTCCGGCAGACGCGACAGTCAGCGCGGTCATCGAGGATTCCCGTCATGCCTGCGGATTGACGCTGGACAACGGCATGGAACTTCTGATTCATGTGGGCATTGACACGGTGGATATGAAGGGAGACGGTTTCGAGCTGTTTGTGGCAGTGGGCGATCAGGTGCGCTGCGGTCAGCCGCTGATCCGTTTCAGCAGGGAGAAGATTGCGGCCGCGGGGCATCCGGCCACCACGGTCTGCATTGTGACTGACCCCGGATCAACCGAACATATTGATTATCATACCGGCATGGAAGTTTCTGCCGGCCAGACGGAGATTGTAACTTTTGCGTGACGGACAGGAGGAGCATATGGCAGATTTCAGAAAGAGCGTGGTGTATCAGATTTATCCCAAGTCCTTTTGCGACAGCGACGGGGACGGATTTGGAGATCTGCGGGGCGTAATCGGGAAGCTGGATTACATTCAAAAGCTGGGGGTGGATTATATCTGGCTGACGCCCTTCTTCGTGTCGCCCCAGCGGGACAACGGATACGATGTGGAAGATTACTATCGGATTGATCCCCGCTACGGGACTATGAAAGACTTTGAGGAGATGGTGGCGGAGGCCGCAAAGCGCGGCATCGGCGTCATGCTGGATATGGTGTTCAATCACACCTCCGACCGTCATGAGTGGTTTCAGAAGGCTTTGGCGGGGGATGAGGAGTACAAGGATTTCTACATTTTCCGGAAAGGCAAGGCGCCGGGTGTCCCGCCTACCAACTGGAAGAGCAAGTTCGGAGGGAGCGCCTGGGAGTATGTGGAAAAATTTGACGAATACTATCTGCATCTCTTCGATGTATCCCAGCCGGATCTGAACTGGGATAACCCGAAGGTGCGCCGGGAAGTGCAGAAGGTCATCCGCTTCTGGATGGCAAAGGGAGTCAAAGGATTTCGGTTCGACGTGGTCAACCTCATCAGCAAGGGCAAGTTCGAGGACGATTTTGAGGGAGACGGACGGCGGTTCTACACAGATGGCCCCAACATCCACAAGTATCTGCGGGAGCTGAACGCGGCTACTTTCGGCGCGGACACTGGGATCATAACGGTGGGGGAGATGTCTTCCACCTCCATGGAAAACTGCTTCCACTATGCGAACGAGGACGGAAAGGAACTGTCCATGGTGTTCAATTTCCACCATTTGAAAGTGGATTTCATGGGAAATGAGAAGTGGGTACTGGTGCCGGTGGATTTCCAGAAATTGAAGGATATCCTGTTTTCCTGGCAGGAGGGCATGGCACAGCATCACGCCTGGAATGCGGTGTTCTGGTGCAACCATGATCAGCCGAGAGTGGTGTCCCGCTTTGGCAACGAGGGCAGATATTGGAAAGAGTCGGCGAAGATGCTGGCCACGATGATTCACTGTCTCCGGGGAACACCCTACATTTACCAGGGCGAGGAGCTGGGCATGACGAATCCGAATTTTACGGATATCAGCCAGTACCGGGACGTGGAGAGTATCAACCATTTCCGGATCCTGCAGGAAAAGGGCTTGAGCGAGGCGGACGCCTACCGGATTCTCCAGATCCATTCCAGAGACAGCGGACGGACGCCCATGCAGTGGACAGATGGGGAGAACGCCGGATTTACCGATGGCACGCCCTGGATTGAGGTAAACAAAAACTGTGGCCGCATCAACGCCGCGCAGCAGCTTTCGGACGAGGATTCCATTTTCCATTACTATCGGAAACTGGTGGAACTGCGAAAGACATATGACGTGATTGCCATGGGGGACGTAGAGCCCATGGCGCGGAGGGATCCGGCGGTCTTTGCTTACCGCAGAACCTGGGAGGATGAGGAACTTCTGGTCATCTGTAATTTCTACGGAAGAGATGTGACCTGGGACGGCGACGGGGGCCGCTCCCCGAAGACACTCTATGAGGACGGGTATGAGCGGCTGCTGGGCAACTATGAGGATTGGAGGGAGGAGGGCGATACCTTTGCCCTTCGGCCTTACGAGGCGATCGTATTGTATCGGAAAAAGAAATAAGGAGAAAGACGATGAAAGAATTTCAGTATGTAATCAAAGACGAGGCGGGAATCCACGCAAGACCGGCGGGAATGCTGGCAAAGGAGGCAAAGAATTTCAAATCGAAAATTACCCTTGTGGGAAACGGCAGAGAGGCCGACGCGCTGCGGTTGATGGCGGTTATGAGCCTGGGGCTCAAGCAGGGCGCTGAGATGACCGTGCGAGTGGAAGGCGAGGACGAGGAGCAGGCCGCCGAGGCCATGAAGGCTTTCCTGGAGGCGAACCTGTAAGGGGAGCCGGCGAACAGCGAAACGGGTATTCTGCCTGAGAGGGCGGAGTACCTGTTTTTGATTTATGGAAGTAAAATAAAAAGAAAACTTGCCAAATGGTAAACTTTATTGAATAATAGATGATGGAGAGGTTTCTAATAAAAATGGCAAGACTGTTTATCGCAATTTCGTTGTCCGAGGAAATGAAAAAGGCTCTGGTGGCCTGTATGCACGATTTGAAAAAGCAAGGCGTGGAAGGAAATTATGTACCGGCCAGGAATTTGCATCTGACATTGGCATTTATCGGAGCATACGATGATCCGGCAAAGGTAAAGAAGGTCATAGAAAAGGTTCCGCTTCCCCAGTTCCGTTTGAGTCTGTCGGAAAAGGGAAATTTCGGGAATTTGCTCTGGGCAGGCGTGAAGGGAAATCAGAAACTGAAAACGTATGTGAGAGATCTGCGGGCGGCGTTGAGAGAGGCGGAGATTCCATTTGACGATGATAAGTTTATCCCACATATTACTTTGATTCGGAAAGCGGTGGCGAAAAGGTCCTATCAGGTACATCTGGGCAAGGCGGAGATGATGGTAAAGAAGGTGTCGCTCATGAAGTCGGAGATAAAGAATGGAAAAGTAGAATATCGGGAGATATAAAATATGAAAGTACTTGTCATACCGGACATCCATCTGAAACCATGGATGTTTCAGCGGGCTGCGAAGATCATGGAGCAGGGGACTGCGGAGCGGGCGGTTTGTCTTATGGATATTCCCGATGACTGGAATCAGGAATATAACATCAACTTATACGTCGAGACCTTTGACGCGGCAATCGCGTTTGCAAAGAAATACCCGGAGACCCTCTGGTCATATGGCAATCATGATCTCTGTTATATATGGGACGAGCGGGAAAGCGGATACAGTTTTCCGGCGGCGGAGATTGTACCGAAAAAGATAGAAGAGTTGGAACGGGCATTGCCGAAGGGAAATGAAATTCGGTATGTTCAGAAAATTGACCAGGTTCTTTTCTGCCACGGCGGGATTGCCGACGATTTTCTGAGAAAGGCGCTGCCGTTCGTGAAATACGATGATGTGGACGAAGTGGTTTCCCAGATCAATGGATTATCAAGAGAGCATATGTGGAACGATATTTCTCCCATATGGCACAGGCCGCAGTATGCCGTGGCAAGAATGTATCAACCGACGGAAATTCTGCAGGTTGTAGGACATACGCCGGTAAAGGAAATATACAGGGAAGGGAACGTGATATCATGCGATGTGTTTTCGACTTACGGGAATGGGATACCCATCGGAACAGAGAAATTTTTGCTGCTCGATACGCAGACGTGGGAGTTTCGGGGGATATGATGAGAAATTTGTTTGATCATTCTATATTCTGCCCGCTGCAAGGTAAGGTAATGGATTAAGCCTGTAATAACCCTCACTTCCCCTGCATACACTGTAAAAACAGAGTATTCAGGGGATTTGTTTTGTGAAAAGCTATATAGAAGAGAGAGCGCTGGAAGTAGGGAATTATATCGTGGAGCACAACGCCACGGTCCGGCAGGCGGCGAAGAACTATGGCATCAGCAAAAGTACGGTACATAAGGATGTCTCCGAACGACTGCCGGAGATTAATCAGTCGCTGGCGGCGCAGGTGAGGAAGGTGCTGGACGTGAACAAATCGGAGCGGCATATCCGTGGCGGGATGGCCACAAAAGAAAAGTATCTTCATCAGCATGAGATTGAAAATCAAGCGGCAGATATACACGGGTAGTTGATTTCCTGGGAACGGATTTATTTTTGGAGGACGCCAAATCAAAAAAGACATTTGGGTTGGTAATCAGTGGGGCAATTGCGCTGTAATGCGTCAGCGCGATTGCCCGCTTTTATTACATTGAGAAGAGCCTCCTTTTTCCAAATATTAAACAATAAAAATTATAATGGAAAATATGAGATTTTGTCTCAAATGTTGTTTACAAAATTGCAACGTGGTATATAATAAAAGATAAGAGAAATCGTTCATACTATGTGGCATTGAAAGAAAATGGAGGTAAACGCCAATGTTATGCCAGTTTACAGTAAAGAATTTTAAAAGCATTCGTGATGAAATGACATTTGACATGCAGGCAGCCGCCATTTCAGAGCATGAAGACAGGGTAATAAAAGATAGAGACGGGGAATTATTCCTCCCGGTATCGGCGGTTTACGGACCAAATGGTGGAGGAAAGTCCAATGTGCTGGAGGCACTGCACAGTCTGGTGTTTAAGGTGCTGAGACCGTTATATGCGACCAGTGATAGTGAAAATGCGGTAATCAGAATAAAAAGAATATTGATTGAACCGTTTGCCTTTTCTGCTGAAACCGTGAATGCGCCCACAGAATTTGAACTATTTTTCAGGACAAGATTGGCAGAATATCGATATGAGCTCACTGTCAGGAAAGATGTGATTGAGTATGAAAGACTGGATCGGGTAAAGCTGGAAACCGGACGCAGATCGGCGCTTTTTGAGAGGGATGAAAATGAAATTACGCTGAAAGGTGTTTTTTCCAAATTAAAGACCAGTGAAGATTTATCCGAGACACTCCCATTGCTTTCTTATTTAGGTATTACCTATGCCAAGAATGAAGTGGTGCAGGATGTATTGAGCTGGTTCGATAATGGAATCGACTTTCTGAATTACGGAAATCCACGCCAGGAATTGCGTATGGCAATTTCAAATTCGGACCATGTGAAGAAATTGATGCTGGATATGATACAGGAAATGGATTTGGATATTGTGGACTTCCGGGTGGAGGAGAGAGAACATGATCAGATTGAAGTATTTACAAAACATGTCGTTGACGATTACGAGGCGGAATTAAATCTGTTTGATGAATCCAGCGGGACAAAGAAGTTATTCGGTCTGCTTCCGTTTATTGCGAAGAGCCTTTCAGTGGGAACAACGCTGGTAATCGACGAATTGGATGCCAAGATCCATCCGGTTCTTCTCAAATACATCATTATGATGTTTAATGATATGACAATTAATAAATACGGGGCACAGATGATCTTTACATCTCACGATCTGTCTACAATGAACAGCGATGTGTTCCGGAGAGATGAAATCTGGTTTGTCGCAAAAGGGAACAAAGAGAATTCTAAATTGTATTCTCTGGTAGAGTTTAAAAATGACAAGGGCGAGTCAGTACGGAAAGATGCAAAATTTGACAAGCAGTACCTGGAAGGAAAGTATGGAGCTGATCCGTACCTCAGAAAAATCATAGATTGGGGGAAGGTTAATGCCTAAAAAAGCCGGAATGGAGGCGTGGAAGAAAAAACGACGCAAGGAATATCTGGAGAAGAGGGAATTCCGTTATTATATCTTCTGTGAGGGTCAGCAGACAGAGCCATTCTACTTTGAAGGATTTAAAAGATATATTGAAGAAAATCCCATTTACCGAGATATGGTGCTGATTGAAATAGAACCCTGTCAGGCAGAGACCATGCGTGTGATCGGAATGGCGGAAAGATATGTAAAAAAGAACAAAATCCAGAAGGGACAGATCTGGTGTGTATATGACAAAGACAGTTTTCCTGCGAGAGATTTCAATGGAGTCGAACAGCGGGCAAGGCAATTGAGTCGGGTCAATCCAGATCTGCAGTATCACGCAGCATGGAGTAATGAGTGTATTGAATTTTGGTTCCTGCTTCATTTTGCATATTATACGTCTAATAATCATCGAACAGAATACATTTCATTTCTGAATGATAAGTTCCGGGAACTTGGGATTGGAAAGTATCAGAAGAATATGAAAAATATATTTGAAATTCTGATGGAAAAGGGTAATCCGAAACTGGCAATACGGTATGCGAAGCGGATTATAAAAGAAGGACAAGGTAAGACGCCGACAGAGATAGCACCTGGTACGAAGGTGTATGAGTTGGTGGAGGAACTGGCGAAGTATTTGCCGCAAAAATATATTGTCTGAGATCTCGGCATACGCTATAATACTATCGTTATGCTTAGAGAACGATTAAAAGAATTCTGGAAAAAAGAAACGGTATTTTGTATTTCTTTTCTGCTGGCAGCGGTGTCGCTTCTGGCAGTACCTGTGGATCGGGGGTATCTGGCGTATCCCGATTATCGGACCCTGGCGCTTTTATTCTGCCTGATGATGGTTGTGGCGGGATTTCAGTCGCTGGGGATATTCACGCTTCTGGGGAAGCTGCTTCTGCGAAAAGCGGGCAGCAGCAGGGGAATCTCCATTCTCCTGGTGCTGCTCTGTTTTTTCTGCAGTATGATCATCACAAATGATGTGACGCTGATTACTTTTGTGCCCTTTACCCTTCTGGTGTTTCGCATGGTACATAGGGAGGATCGGGTGCTGAAGATTGTGGTGCTGGAGACCATCGCGGCGAATCTGGGGAGTATGGCCACACCAATCGGAAATCCGCAGAATATCTATCTGCATTCGGTTTCAGGGATGGGGATGAAAGCGTTTCTTCTGGCGGTTTTGCCTTACGCTGGGATTTCCCTTGTGCTGTTGCTGGTTGCGCTTTTGGTGGAAAAGGACGAGCCCCTGGCGGGCGCGGCAGATGGGTTGGAGGACAAGTCTCCGGGATCGCAGGACGGCATTGCGATGCGAAGAATGCTTACCGGGGCTGTCCCCTATCTGCTTCTGCTGTTGCTCAGCCTTCTGGTGGTGTTTCGGATTCTTCCCTATGGAGTGGCTCTGATCGCGACGGCGGTGGTTGTCTTTGTGGTAAATCGCAGGCTTTACCGGTCGTTGGACTGGTTTCTGCTGCTGACGTTTCTGTGCTTTTTTATCTTTATCGGAAATATGAAGCGGATTCCGGAGGTCAGCGATTTTCTGATGACGGTTCTGGAGGGACGGGAGCTGTGGCTGGGTATTCTGGTCAGCCAGGTCATCAGCAACGTGCCGGCGGCCATTCTGCTGTCCGGCTTTACCGACCATTTCGCTCCGCTGCTGACCGGGGTCAATCTCGGCGGGCTGGGAACGCTGATCGCTTCCCTTGCCAGTCTGATCTCCTTCCGGTTTTATGCCAGGGAATACCCCGATCAGAAGGGGAAATTTCTTGGTGTCTTTACCCTTTGGAATGTGGGATTTCTGCTGATCCTGATGGCGGCAGCGGTTGCAATCGGACGGGTACTCTGATAACATAAAAACGCAGGATGAGCGGATATATGAAAGAGGTTTCTATATGGAAGATAAACATATTGTGAGAAAACGAAAAGATCGGAAAATGGGAACGAAAAAACCGGAGTGGGCAAAGCGCAGAAGATTTTTCCTCTGCACCTTTGCCCTCTTTCTGATTTCCCTGCCCTGGTCTTATCGGGGATTTTTTGACGCGGAAACGGGAGATTTCCGGCCCCTGTGGCTGGTGTTGTGTTTTGCCGTCTGGGCGGTGGCGGCGGCTCTCTCCTTTGTGAAATGGGAAGGATTTCAAAAGAGAGCGACGCTGTGGCGAGAGATCGGTCTGCTGGGAATCTCCGTGGCCGGATTGGCGATGTTCTGCATTTTTTCGGTGGGGGATTATCAGCTGACGCCCTGGTTTGTGATATCCAACCTGATCCCGATCTATATTCTCGTGCGGATCATCCATCTTTTTGCCAACTCCCTGACGCTGACAGCGACGATTGCCGGGATCATCTGTCTGGCCTTTGCGGGGGTAAACTTCTATGTCTATGAACTCCGGGCCCGGCCCATCTATCCCTGGGACATTTTCTCCCTGGGGACGGCGGCTGTGGTGGCGGAGGATTATCAGATTGTGGCCTGTGTGCAGCTGATCGCTTCCTATCTGATCTTTGTAATCCTTCATCAGCTCGTCACTTTTCTGCCGAAAGAGTCGGAGCGCAGCGCGAAGAAGGCCGGGACCAACGCGGCGGTGGCGGCCTGTCTGGTGCTGATCTACGCCTACGGTATCTTTCCGCAGTTTTCCACCAGCATCTGGGCGGTCATTTTCAACAATGCCGAGAATGGCACGGTGGCCTCCTTCATCTCCTATCTGCCCTGGGCGTTTCTGGAGAAACCGGAGGGGTATGACGTCGCGGAGGCGGAGGCCTATCTGGAGAAAGTGGGGGAGACGAAGGCGGACGAGAGCCGGACGTCGGCGGTCAACATTATCATGATCATGGACGAGAGCATGACGGATTACGCGGTGTTCGGGGATCGGGTGGAGGAGGCGCTGCCGGAGGATCCGATGCCCTTTTTCCATTCCCTTCAGGAAAATACTGTGCGGGGCAATCTGTATGTGAGCTGCTACGGCGGAAATACCTGTGATACGGAGTTTGAATCTCTGACCGGAAACAGCATTCTCTACGCGCCCAACACGCCCTTCGAGACCCAGTTTCACGGGCCTATGCCCTCCATCGTCAGTACCTTGAAGGATGACGGTTATGAGGCGATTGCCATGCATCCTCTGGGCGCGGCGGACTGGAATCGGGATGACGTGTATCGGTATCTGGGTTTTACGTCTTTTACCACGCTGGAAGATCTGGATCAGGAGGAGGAAAATTTTGTCCGGGGAAATTACAGCGACCAGGCGGATTTCGCGTGGATCGTCGACCGGTATGAGCAGAAGGAGGAGGGGGAGCCCTTTTTCCTCTTCAATGTGACGATGCAAAATCACGGCGGTTACGGCCAGGAGACTCTGGACGGAAACTGGCAGGTGTCCACGGATTTATCTGCGATTGGGGACTATCCCCAGGCGGAACTGTTTCTCTCCCTGATGAAGGAGACGGACCAGGCCATCGAGGAGCTGGTTACCTTTTTTTCCCAGGTGGAGGAGCCGACGATCATCTGTATCTACGGGGATCATCAGCCGGATCTCCAGGACGATTTTCTCGATGTGCTCTACGGGGAGCCGGAGAGCGAAGTATCCCACCAGGAACGGCAGAAAAAATATACGACGCCCTTTGTCATCTGGGCAAATTATGATATCGAGGAGACCACGATCGACAAGATGAGCGCCAACTATCTGGGGCCGATGCTGTTGCGGTACGCGAATGTAGACATGTCGGCCTATGACACGTTTCTGCTGGATCTCTATGAGAACTATCCGGTTATCGCCTCCACCGGCATCTATGACGCCCAGGGAAATTTCTATGACAATGAGGAGGAGGCAGACAGCGAACGGATCGACCTTTACCAGAAACTGCAGTATTACCAGATGAAGGATGCCAAATAGATGCCGGCGGCGGTAACGCCCAGGACACCGGTTTTTACAGCGCCGCCGTCATAGCCATCCCGTCAGCGGAAACGCTTACAGCGCCGCTGTCAGCAGAATGCTCCAGATGGGAATTGTTACCATGGAAAGAATCGTGGAGGCCACCACGAGCCGGGTGGCGAAAATCTCGTCGGCGTGGTACTTGGAGGCCAGGATGCTGGTGGTTGCGCCGGCGGGCATTCCGGTCAGAATCACGCAGACGCCGGTGACCAGCGCCGGAACCTTCAGCAGCAGGCAGACGGCGTAGAGGGCCACGGGCATCACGATCAGCCGCAGCAGGCTGTAGGCCAGAACTTCTCTGTCGAAAAGACCGAAGATATTGGCGTCCGCCAGAATCATGCCGATGACCATCATGGACAGGGCGGTGTTGCAGTTGCCGATGGTGGTAATGGTGTTTTCCGCCACGGCGGGGAGCTGCCACTGGGTCAGCATCAGGATCAGGCCCACAAAGCAGGCGATGATGCAGGGGTGGGTGGCGACTTTTTTCAGCGTTCCCTTCCAGTCGGTGCTCTGGGTGTAGATGGCGATACCGGAGGACCACATCATGATCCGCATGGGGATCAGGAAAATGCTGGCCATGGCAAGACCGATGGAGCCAAAAACCCCTTCCGCCACAGGATTTCCCAGAAAGCCGGCGTTGGAGCAGATGACGCCGTACTGGAGGCTCATGCGGTGGCCCACTTCCTTTTTTCCGTAAAGAATTTTTCCGATGATGACGCTGCAGATCTGGATGACGATGGAGATGATCAGTACCAGAGCAAACTGCCGGAGAATCTGATGGTCAAAATCGATCAGGAAGGATTTGACAATGTTGCAGGGCAGCACCAGGTTGATGACCAGATCGTTGATGTTCTTCTGTCCGGTGGGGCTGATAATGCCGATCTTTTTGATCAATGCTCCGATGAGGATCAAAAGGAGCATGGTAATCTGCAGTACAAGTACGTCGCTCATGATGTATGCCTCTTTTCTGTAAAATCTCGGTCAGGCGCCGCCGCTCAGTTTGCTGTACAGGCTGGAGAGGGAGATGCCGAGCTGTTTGGCAGCCTCTTTCTTGCCGGTCAGATCGTGACCGTAGAGATCCAGCGCCTTATCGATTTCTCTTCGCTCAAATTGCTGCACCTTTTCCTTTAAGGTCCGACCCTGGTTTTCCTCCTGCTGGCGGGAGATGTCCAGTGTGGTCACGATGGAGATGGTAACGCTTAATTCTCCCTGATCAAACAGCGGATAAATATTGACAAAATATTCTTGGGATCCCTCCCGCCGGAAAAATCCCTCCAGCGGCTGCTCGCTGTGGAGTACGTCCGGCACGCGGGAATGGGGACGAAGTTTTTTGACTGGCGTTCCCCGGACATCGGCAAGACTGCGGCCGATCATCCGGCCGTAGGCCTCGTTAAAGTATACGATGCGGCCCATCCGGTCGCAGATCAGGATACCCTGTTGTATGGACTGAAAAATGGAATTCGCTTTCATGAATCCCATTATAATACAATCGGTCAAGGATGGGGAGATTATTTCCAGAATTTTGGAATAAGTTGCAAGAAGTATCACAATAAGAGTATAATGTTTTCATATATCGACGCTGATTTTTTGAGTTCTCCCCGAGGGGGGAGCGGCGAAGAGAAAGTGGGAAGAGAGGAAAGAAAAAATGGAGAAAGATTTCGAAGAAGAACAAAAAAAGCAGAAGAGAAAGGCCTGGCTCTCCTTTGCCACATTGATCGGCCTTATGATTGTGCTGCTGGTAGGAGCGGCTTTCGTGAACCGGTATCTGTTTTATGCCGTGATTGTCATCTACGTATTGATGGTCGTCTATGTGGCCGTACAGTCCGGCACCAACTATGTGGGACCGTTGAAAGTGCTGGCGATAACAGTTATCCGCAGACAGTATAAGCCGGAGAAACGCAAGGGAGAGATTGTCTTTTACGGCGCCAGTAATTTTACCTACTGGAGTACCATGGAAGAGGATATCGCCGGATTTAAGGTGCAGAACCACGGTTTTGGCGGAAGCGATGACGCGGGCCTGATGAAATACGCGGAGAAGCTTCTCTATCCCTATGACCCGAAGATTGTGGTGTTCCAGACGGGCTCCAACGATTATGTCCACGTGGAGGGCACCGACGAGGAGAAGATCGCTTTCTGCATGAAGCGGAAAAGGGAAATGTTTGAAACATTTCATGAGAGGCTGCCGAAGGCGAAGTTTCTGGTTATGGCGGGGATTCTGCTTCCGGGCAGAAGCCAGTATCTGGAGCTGACAAAGGAAATCAACCGTCAGTTGAAGGAACTCTGCGAGAACACCGATTACATGACCTATGTGGATGCGGAGGACATGACCTATCAGAACGGCAGTTTTGACAAGAGCCTCTTCCAGGAGGACAAGATTCATCTGACGCCGGAGGCGCGGGTGCGCTGGGCCGACGAATACATTATTCCGGCTCTTGAGACCGCGGTAGCGGGACTGGGAGCGGAAGGCGAGAGCCTGCGGAAAGAGGCGGCGCCGGAAACGGAGCAGGAGAAGAAGGCCTGAATGTGCAGATGAAAAGGGAGCAGCGGTTTTGCTAACGCCACATAAGGCAGTAATTTAAAACAACATTGAAATATACTTTACGGG
>ERZ1643246.1077-NODE-1077-length-31070-cov-8.900951_pt1 | contig 31070 bp, 41 predicted proteins | sample MGYA00579265_ERZ1643246 | MGnify/ENA primary metagenome ERZ1643246 (study PRJEB29033, sample SAMEA4952261) | chicken gut metagenome | biome: Broiler Chicken; feature: Gastrointestinal Tract; material: Caecum | place: Ireland | collected 2018 | study: Broiler...
CAAGAAACGAAAAGTGGCCATTAGAAACGTTTCGTTTCTAATGGCCTTTTTTTATGTCTGAACGATTTTTGGTATACATTTTGGTATACATTTCAAATTTGATCCAATTTTTCCATCATCTTGCGCTGGCTGTCATTGAACCAGTGACCATAGCATGAAGGGCATCTGCAGTCAGATCGAAGCCATTGAGCTGCAAGAAGAATACAATGAGCGGATGAAGCAGCTGCTGGGCAGCATGCCGGCTCAGGACAGGTGCCGATGTCTGATCCATTGCTGGATGAGCGTACCAGAGAAGTGCTAGAGAAGTCCCTGTGAGGGGGATTTTATCGAAAAAACACAGATTTTATTATAAAGCAAGATACTCCTGTTGCGCTTCGCTAGTGTGAACCGCAACAAGGGTATCTTTATTTTATGGAAAATCTATGTTGCTCATGCAAATCAGTCGATTGTATCGATGCAATTCTTTGCGCATTGTATGAATGCTTTTAGAGCCGGATTCCCTTGTGACGTTTTGTAATAAATGCCAAATGAAGATGATTTTCTCCACATTGAAGGCCTTAAAACAAAAAGAATACCTAAGCATGAAAGAAAATTCTTCGGACGACAGGAAAAAGTAGATCAAAAGGGAATTGCGGGCCGAGGTGCTGCGTCGTTTGGAGGATGGCATCTTAAGTACATGAAGGTCAAAATCACGTATGAGGGGGGGCAGCAAATCGAGCGCTCCTTTGTGTCAGAGGAAGCCTTGATGAACGCCCTGTGCCACAAGCAGTATCAATCTGGTATGCCTATTCAGATCATCGTATATGAAGATAAGCTGTATATCACAAACTGTGGATGCCTGCCGGAAAACTGAACGCTTGAAAACCTGATGAGCATGCTTCCAGCCCATACAATTCCAACATCGCCCATGTGTTCTATCTGGCGGGGGATTGAAAGCTGGGAACGTGGCATTGAGAAAATCTGCTCTGCCTGAAAAGGACGGCGTGCCGCAGCCGGAATATACCATCAACCCCGGAGACATTATGATAAAATTCACTGCGCCGGAAGATCGGGTCATCCATTCTGTTACCGGCAGGGTGGCAGAAAAGGTAACAGATAAAGTGACAGATACCTTGGATGAAACATCGTGCAAATATTGAGTTTTCTTGCAGTTGATCCAGCTTACACAACGACTTTTCTTGCCGAAAACTTATCTTTGAGCTGGAAAACCATTTCACTGAGATTGAAAATGTTCAAAGAGAATGGCTTCATTGAGCGTGTTGGTTCTGACCACAAAGGATATTGGAAATTACTTAAATAAAGCAAAATACCCTCGCAGCAGGCTGACACAAGTCGTGCTGTGAGGACATTGCTGATTATTACGTGTACAGCTCATGCAGGATGATTTCTTCTGCTTGGCTGTGGATGCTGTTTATCCGACGCACCCACTCTATCTGATTGGTGGCTTTCAGTGCCTTGGTTGCACCTTCCTGGCGCATCATGGCAGTCTCGATGAATATCCAGCTGATTTTTGCAGGCAGCATTGATCTTTGCAAAATGGGGATAGAGCTTTTCCGTGAGCAACAGGGTGCTGTAAATAGCTGGATGACACTTCTTCAGATAGAGGCATCGCATCCGATCATATTTGCCGATTAATCCACCCTTTATACATCATGCTAGAGAGTGCAGACTTATTCATTATAAAATAGATTAATCAAAAAAGGTTAATGCTTTCCGAAGGAGATCATTGTATTCATTGGCCACCTTTTTCAACTCTTGAGGTACTAAACTAACATCGAGTTCCCTATTATCATTATAGTAGTTCTTAAATAATTCGGAATAATTCTTAGCAATAGCACATAGCCTATCAATATCCTTTTTTTTGTTTTTCTGTTGGCCTAATCATCATAACAGATTTCCTTTCTATTGGTTTATTGTTCCACTGCTTCCATTATATATTTTTTTTGATGGACTTGTGTGTTTGATGAGATGAAAGAGCAGCTGGAGCATGATGCGCAGAGTGGTTGGTATCCAGCGTTTCATGGGTATCGCTCATCAAATACTATCCAGTCAATGAGGCTTTCTGCTTCGCGTCCGATATCGGTAATCTCATCCATGGTGGCAACGCTTGATTCATCCAAGGCATTCAGAAGTTCAAATGCATCGGAAGCCGCTTTGATCATCTCTGATTTATCCTAGGAGTTTTTCCGTTCATGCCTGCTTTTGCGTAAAGGAAGCCATGCATGACACGGCTTCCTTTGCTTGATAGCTATTCAGTGATCTTTTCGAACATCTCGGCGCCTACGCCGCAGATCGGGCATTTGAAATCAGCGGGGAGCGGATCGCCTTCGTAGATATATCCGCAGATCATGCATTTCCAGCGGATGGCGGAAGCTTGCTCTTCTTCTGGCTGGTAAGTCGGGGCGTTCTTCGGACTCTTGCCTTTGATGACTTTATGGTAGTAGGCATAAGTCATCGGCGTGCCTGGGGTCAGCGCTTCCATGGCGATGATCTCGCCGAGGAAGACGGTATGTGTGGCGGTATCCATCGTATCGATGACTTTGCAGACGATGCAGCCGGAAGCATCGTTGATCACCGGCAGTCCTTCCAGCATCTTGCAGCTGACGTCCTTGAATTTGTCTGTATCGCGGGAACTGTGGAACCCAAAGGTGCCGATGAGCGAAGCGTCGCTTGTCTCGGTAAGGATGGAGACGGCGAAATGCCCGTTCTTGCGGATGCAGGCATTGGTGTAGTTGTCGTGGTTGACGCTGACCGCGATCGTCGCGGGAGAAGAAGTGATCTGCATGACGCTGTTGGTCACGCAGCCGACGGGACGCTCGCCATCCATCGTGGTGGTGATGTATACGCCGTAGGAAAGGTCATAAAGTACTTTGTTGTTCATGAAGCTGCTCCTTTCTGCCTCTGTATAAAGTATGCCCCGATTTCGTGTGGATGTCGAGGAATGCAGGCAAAATCGCGTCAGGTTCTGGCAGGATGCGCATCTTTCATCTTGCGCATGACCTTTCTGAATTCGAAGGTGAACAGGGTCGCGGTCGTCAATACGGCGATGGTGTCAGCGATCGGCTCGGCGAGGAATACGGCAAGCACATCATCTTGCATGAACAGGGGAAGGATGAAGATCAGCGGGATGAGCACGATGATCTTGCGGAATACAGCGAGGAAAGCGCTGATCTTGGAGTTGCCGAAGGCGATGAAGGTCTGCTGGCAGGAGACTTGGATGCCCATCAGGATGATGGCGCCCATGTAGATGCGCAGTGCCCATACGGTGATCTCGGTGAGCTGCGGCTCGTTGGTGAAGATGGCGACAAACAGGGAGGGGAACAGCTCGACAGCTGCCCACAGCAGCGCGGAGTAGGTAAAGCAGGCAATGGTCTGCAGACGGAAGGCCTTTTTGACGCGCTGGGCCTGCATGGCGCCGTAGTTGTAGCTGATGATGGGCTGTCCGCCCTGGGTCAGGCCTTGCAGCGGCAGCATCGCAAACTGCATGACGCTGGACAGGATGGTCATGGCGCCGACGGCCAGATCGCCGCCGTAGCGCAGCAGTGAGGAGTTGAAGCAGAGCACGAGCACGCTTTCGGTCGCCTGCATGGCAAAAGGGGCCACGCCCAGCGCGATGCAGGGCGCGAGGATCTTCATGCGGATGCGCAGGTTTTCTTTTTTCAAGCGCAGGACGCTCTTGCCTTTGGCGAGGAACCAGATGGCCCACAGGGCGCTGAGGGCCTGAGAGAGGATGGTGGCCCATGCTGCGCCGGCAACGCCCATATCAAAGAGGAAGATGAAGATTGGGTCAAGGATGATGTTGGTCACGGCGCCGATGCATACGGTCATCATGCTGATGGTGGAGAAGCCTTGCGCGGAGATGAAGGCGTTCATGCCCAGGGTGATCTGCACGAAGATGGTGCCGATCGCGTAGATGGTAATGTATTCCATGGCATAGCCGATGGTGTTCTCGCTGGCGCCGAACAGATAGAGGAGCGGCTCGCAAAAGATCAGCACGATGGCGGTCAGGATGACCGATACGATGATGAGCGAGGAAAAGCAGTTGCCCATGATCTGCTCAGCGCCTTTGTTGTCTTTGCGGCCCATGCAGATGCTGGCGCGGGGCGCGCCGCCCATGCCCAGCAAATAGGCGAACGCGGAAATGATCATGATGAGGGGAAAGCACACGCCGACGCCGGTCAGCGCGGCAGAGCCGATCTCGGGGATGTGGCCGATGTACATGCGGTCGACCATGTTGTACAGGGCATTGACGACTTGTGAGGTGATGGAGGGAAGCGCCAGGATGAGCAGCAAGTGCCCGATCGGTTCTTTTCCCAGGTCAACTTCTCTTGACATTTTCAGTTTCATAAGTATCCTCCTCTGTTCTGAAGTGGCTGATGATGCGCAGCATGGTGTCTTCCATCTGCGCGATGTCGCTTTCCGGGATGTCCTGAAGCAGTTCCCGGTTCATCTCGCTGACAGCTTGTTTCAGGCGCGTGGTCAGCGCCTGTGCCTGAATGCTGAGGCGCAGCTGGATGATGCGCCGATCATGCGGGGAGCGGCTGCATTCGAGCAAGCCGCGTCGGCGCAAGTTGTCCACGCTGCGGCTGACCAGGCCTTTGGATACTTCCAGCAGCACGCAGAGCTGGGTCGCGGTCGTGACCGAAGGATTATTGCTCAGCATGAGCAGGATCGAGATCTCGCTGGGCGAGAGATCTTCATCAGGAAAGCGGCGGTTGAGCTCCAGGGCGTAATAGCGGCGCACTTGGGAAAAATAATTGAGCAGTGTCTCCACATTACGTTTCATGTGATCCCTCCTGAATCGTTTACAAGTAAACCATATACAGTATAGTGCGGTCCGGAAAAGAATACAAGGGAAAAAGTTTTTCTTGCGCAAACGCGTGTTGTCCCGGTGGAAGGGCAAAAGAAAGTATGATACAATTAAATGACAAAAAAACTGAAAATAGTCCATCAGGAACGAAGGGAGTGAGCGTATGAAGATCATCGTGGCCTGCGATTCTTATAAAGGCTGCATGACATCCAGAGAAGTGGCGGATAACATCACCGCCGCCATTCACCGTGTGGATCCGGCAATCGATGTGGTCTCTTATACGATGGCAGACGGCGGCGAAGGGACTGCCGCGGCTTTCTGCGACGCGTGCGGCGGCGAGATGGTGGAAGCGGCGACCACCAATGCGTATGGCCGCAAGATCAGCGCGCAATATGCGCTGATCGAGGATGGCCGGACCGCGGTCATCGAGGCGGCAGGCTGCATCGGTCTGGCCATGCATCCGCGGGAGAAGCGTAATCCGCTCATGGCGAGCAGTTTTGGTGTCGGTACGCTGATGCTCGATGCGCAGCGGCGCGGCTGCCGGCGGATCATTGTCGGCCTGGGCGGAACAGCGACCAATGACGGGGGCATGGGGCTGCTGCAGAGCCTGGGCGCGCGCTTTTATGATGAGAACCATAAGTATCTTTCACCGCAGGCAGTCAATCTGGAGAAGGTGCGCTACATCGATTTCAATCGTCTTGAGCTGCTTGCGGATATCGAACTGACGGTCGCCTGTGATGTGAAAAATCATCTGCTGGGCAAAGAGGGCGCGACCTATACGTTCGGCAAGCAGAAGGGCCTTTATCCCGCGCAGCTGGAACGGGTGGACCAGGGCATGCGCAATTTCCGGGATCAAGTGAAACGCTACCGGCATATCGATCTGGATGCCTTTGCGGGCGGCGGCGCTGCCGGCGGCATCGGCGCCGTGCTCATCGGCCTGCTGGGCGCGAAGATGGTGCCAGGCATCGAGCTGCTCTTGTCTTACAGCACCTTGGAGAAGGAACTGGCAGACTGTGACCTGGTCATCACCGGCGAGGGACAAAGCGACGCGCAGACACTCATGGGCAAGGTGCCGGCGGGCATCGCGGCGCGGGCGGCCGCGGCCAACTGTCCGATCATCTGTGTGAGCGGCGCGCTTGGCATCGGCTATGAGAAGCTGTATGAACTGGGCTTCATCGGCATCTTCAGCATCGCGGACCGCGCCATGAGCTTTTTGCAGGCGCTGGAGCAGGCACCGGCCAAGCTGCAGGGCTTCATCTACTCACTGATGCGCACCATCGTATCGCTGCAGCGCAATTCCCGGTCAGCCGGATTTACATTATAAGCGAACAGGACTATAATGAGGACATAACAAAGGGAGGTCTTGTCATGGCATTTGAAACAACGGTGGACGGCATTCAGATCCGATCCAACGAGGAGCTGAGCGAAAAGGATTGCCGCGCGTATATCCGCTACATTCAGTCAAAGAATCATAACCGCAGCATCGAGCGCATCAATCTTGATTTTGATGGTGACGATGTCAATCTGGGTTATTATCTGGAGCCGCAGGGATTTGAGAAGATCCGCCGCATCACCGGTTATCTGGTCGGTACGGTAGACCGCTTCAATGACGCGAAGCGGGCGGAAGAGCGCGACCGCGTCAAACACATGTAGGAAGAGCCGGGTGACCGGTTTTTTCTTTCTGTTTGATGCAGATGATCAAAAAAATGTGCAAATGACAGATTTTGAAATAGAGGATGAAAAAACTTTGAAAATGATTGCGAAACAGTTTCATAACCGATATAATAGAATGGAACTGTGAAAGAGATGAAATGGGAAGCAGGTTGTAAAATGAACACATGGGAAGAAGTATATTCGCAAGCGCGGCAGGAATGCAAGATCTGCCGCTGCTGTCCGACATGCAACGGAAAAGCATGCCGCGGTGAAACACCGGGACCCGGAGGAAAAGGATCGGGTTCGGCATTTGTGCGCAACGTGGAGATGCTGGAGAAAGTCATGATCGTGATGGACACGATCACAAGCAATGAAGAGGTGGATACTTCTTCTGATTTCTTTGGCGTTTCGGTCGCTTTGCCGGTATATGCGGCACCTATCAGCGGGATCCGGCAGAACTATGGCGCGGACATGAGCGAAATGGAATATACGGAAGCAGTCGTTTCTGGCTGTGAGGCCGTAGGCACGGTCGCCTTTACCGGCGATGGCAAGATCGACAGCATGTTCAAAGAACCGATGTCGGTGCTCGGCCGTCATGTCGGACATGGCGTACCGACGATCAAGCCATGGGCAGAGGGCCACATGGACTGGCGCGTCGACTTGGTCAATGAGAGCAGCTGCCCAGCAATGGCATCAGACATCGACGCCAGCGGGCTGAGCAATCTGCGCAACAGTGATGTTCCGGTCGGATTCAAGGATGTGGATGCGCTGAAGCAGCTTTGTCAGCGCGCATCCAAACCGGTGATCTTGAAAGGCATCATGAGCGTGAAAGGCGCGCGCAAGGCCATGGAGGCCGGTGCGGCCGGAATCATCGTTTCTAACCATGGCGGCAGGGTGCTCGACGGCGCTCAGTCCGGCATCGAAGTATTGGAAGATATCGTCGCGGCAGTCGGAGATACGATGAAAGTATTCGTGGACGGCGGTTTCCGCAGCGGCAGCGACGTCTTCAAGGCACTTGCGCTCGGCGCAGACGGCGTGCTGATCGGCCGGCCGATCTCGCACGCAGCCATCGGCGGCGGCAGCGAGGGCGTACAGATCTATCTGAAGAAGATCCAGCTGGAGCTGCGCGAGGCGATGGCGCTGGCTGGATGCAAGACGATCAGGGAAATTACACGAGACATGGCAGTCTGTGATTTTTAGGAGGAAGACAATGAACACACTGGAGAACAACGCATTTTTCTGGCAGAAGCTGGATACTCTTTATTTATCATCCAAGCTTGTGGTGGATCGTCCGAAAGGCACTTGCCACTATAAGTACAGCAACCTGGTATACCCGGTGGATTACGGATACCTCAATGATACGACCGGTTCGGATCAGGCGCCGATCGATGTGTTCCGCGGTACGCAGAAATCCAATCTGATTCAGGCTGTGGTCGTCAGCGCGGACATCCTGAAGAAAGACTGCGAAGTGAAGCTGCTGGTCGGCTGCACGCAGGAAGAGGAGTACGCCATCCTGGAGTTCCTCAACCAGACCGAGTTCCAGAAAGCCATCCTGGTGCGCCGCAGCAAAGACGTGCCGGACTGGGCTGTAAATGACTGAGATCTTGATCCCGGAGCATTCCGGGAATTTTTTTGTCCGTTCAGGAATATAGTGAGGCAGGGAGGCACAGGATGAAGAAAGTGCTGCTGGCAGCGTGTCTGATGCTGTTGTGCGGCTGCGGCGGGATCGGATCGATGACGCACGGCAGCCTTGACATGGAACGGGCCCTGACCCAGATGGCCCAGACGATGCGTGAAGCCAAAGTCGGCGTGATGATGAACGAAACAGCCAATGACACCCAGACCCTGGAATCGCTTTACGGCCTGGAATTGTCCGAAGAAGAATATGCGCTCATCTGCGCCATCCGCGCGGATGTGACGCAGGAAGCCGCAATTTTTAAGTGTAACGCGCAAAATAGGAGTATAATAGAAACGAGAGTAAATGAGCGCGCAGACGCGGCCAGGGCCCAGGGCCTGCCTGTACAGACCGGGGAAAAGGGGGATTATCTGTACATCGCGATCGGCAAAGACGCGGTCTGGATGCGCAATTATCTGAAAGGTTTGTAGAATATATGAGAGTGATCAAAGAGATATACCGGCAGTTTGATTCATTCGACGGCCGCCTGTTTCGCTATGCCCTTGCCTTCAGCCTGCTGCTGGCGATCGCGCCGATCCTGATCGCGCTGATCCTGGTCTTTCAAAACAGCATCATCCTGAATGAGGGCGCGGCGGAAGTGCTCGTTTCCGTGCTGATCCAATACTTGCCCCGCGATATCATCGTTCCATTTGTTGAGTGGTTCTCCGGTGAGGGAGAGCCCATCGGCTTCTGGGCCACCATCTCGACGCTGGCCATCTCGTTTTATCTGGCCAGCCGCAGCATCTACTCGTTCTTGCTGATCTCGGCGCAGGTGGAAAAAGTCAAGGTGCCGGCTGTCTACATCCGTCTGCGCGCGATCTTGCTGACAGTGTATTTCGCGCTGTACCTCTGTGTCTTTTATTGCCTGGTCGTCGTCTTTGACCGCGTGTGGCTCATCTTGACGGCCATCCTCGCGATCGTATTGTTCATGTGTATGTACCACGCGCTTTCCTTTTATCACCGCCCGATGATGTATGGCATCGTCGGCTCGCTGTTCAGCGTCTGCTCCTTCGTCATCCTGGGCGCCGTGCTGACCAAGATGCTGGAGACATTCACATCATATTCCACCGTATACGGGCCGATGGCATCATTCATGACTTTGTTGTTGTCAATCTACATCATCGCCTGTATTATATATCTGGGATTCTGCGTTCACATCGTGCTGGAAGAGACAGCTGATGTCAGCGAATGTGAACTGAAGAGAGGGATACTGCTCAGGCTGTCAATGGGCATCCTTTCCAGAATGGGACGAAAGAGAGGATCACATGAGAGTAACGATAAAGAAAATGGGGATCAACGGTGAGGGCATCGGCTACATCGACCGTCTGCCGGTATTCGTGCCGGGCGCGCTGCTCAATGAAGAAGCAGAGATCAAGGTGACCGAGCGCACGCAGCGTTATGCCCGCGCCAAAGTAGAAAAGATCATCAAGAGAAGCGAAAAGCGCGTCAAACCGCCTTGCGCCATCCAGCATCGCTGCGGCGCCTGTCCTTATATGGTATGCGAATATGCGGAACAGCTTCGTTTCAAGCGCGACAATCTGCGTCAGTCATTGATCAAATACGCGCAGATCGATCCGAAGCTGATCGCGCCGGTGCAGCCCAGTCCCGCGCAGCTGCATTACCGCAATCAGTTCAAGCTGCCGGTGGGCATGCAGGAAGGAAAGCTGGTCAATGGCATGTATATGCCGAATTCCAACATCTTCGTGCCGATGGAGACATGCCTCATCCATGAAGAAGGGCTGGAAGCGATGCGCAAGGCCATCCTCGAGGTATTGAACCAGCATGCGCTGCGGCCATATGACTGGCATCAGAAAAGAGGACTGCGCCATTTGATCGTGCGCGGCTTTGAAGGCCGTTATCAGTGCACGCTCGTCACCGGGGAAGAACAGCTGCCCCAGGAACTGATCGATGCGCTGCTGCAGCTGGAAGGGCTCGTTTCCCTGTGGCAGAGCATTCAGACAGCCAAGAAGACCCCGGATATCTTCGGTCCGAAGATGATCTTGCTGGGCGGACAGCGCAGCCTGACCATGCACTTGCACGGTCTGCGCATCCCGGTCTCACCGCGTTCGTTCTTTCAGCTGAACACCGCGCAGGCCGCGAACCTGTATGCCTGCATCGATGATATGATCGCGCCGGGCCGTAAGCGAATCGTGGAAGCATACAGCGGCATCGGCGGCATTTCCATGTATCTGAAAGACAAGGCCGAAGAAGTCATCGGCATCGAGATCATCAAGGACGCCGTGCTGGATGCCAGAAAGGCCGCTGAACGCAACGGCATCAAAAACGTCGAGTTCATCTGCGCCGATGCCGCCGATAAACTGACTTATCTGGCAAAGAAAAAGAACATCGATGTGCTGGTGGTCGATCCGCCGCGCAGCGGCCTGGATGAACTGATGCTGGAAACGATATGCAGAAGCAGGATCGCCAAGATCATCTATGTCTCCTGCAATCCTTCTACGCTCGCCAAGAACCTGGCCGTGCTCAGCGAACGCTATGACGTCAGCAGGATCGTTCCTTTTGATATGTTCCCGCACACCGCGAATCTGGAGACGATTGTTCAGCTGGAACGCCGCCAAGGCAGAAGATAAATGAACCTGAAAAGGAGCCAGATGATCTGACTCCTTTTTCTATGGATATTGACTATTTCAGGCAAGGATCCAATCTCCGATCCATTCGTCTTTGGAGTAGTTATACAGCCGCTTGTATAAGATGCCATTGATGACTTTATATCTCCAATCTATGTAATCGGCGCGTGTAATGCTTGTTTCATTCATGCCAATATCATTGGCATAGATAGTCGTCCCGCTAAATAAGCAACAGATGCTTGCAAATACCAAAACAATTTTTTCATTCATATCCTCCTGGTTTATTCCTCTATGATCTTTAGCACATTGAATAATTCTGAATCAGGATCCAGGATAGCTATTGATTGTCCATCCAATTCTAATGTATAAGATCCATCTTTGTGATGGATGATATACCCTTCTGACAGATCATCCAGGTCATAAGTGCTTTCTGTGTTCGGCGTGTCCGCATAATATGGTTCAAAAATAATTACATCAGAAAACAAAGGCAGGCAAAGCGCTGCAGCCAAGATCAGCTTTCGCGTTTTCTTCGTCTTGAAGCCTTCGATGAGATAATGGGTACGATAATCTAACATCTGCTTATCGTCATTGATGAAACAAGAAGAAAGTCGTTTGTAACTTTTTTTTCGGATGTTTTCTTTTACCTTTTGACGGATATCCAGAAGATGATGAAGGTACTGTTTGTATTCGGCAGGATCCATGGCTGAAGTTACCTTGCTGTCGGCCCGCATTTCAAGATAAAGATCGACTTGCTTTCGCAGCACATAGATCAATGGGAACCACCAATACAGGATCGTCAGAAGATTGACGATCTGCTTGATATAGATGTCCTTGTGAATGATATGCTGAATCTCATGAATGATGATGTTCCGCGCTCTTCTGCGGAATATGCGATGTCCGGAAGGAAGATCGTCTGGTCAAAGCCCAGCACCATCGGCGTGTTGATGAACGCTGACAGACAGACCGAATAGTTTTTCCCCTGAAAGTCAGGCAGAAGATCTTTAACCGATGTACATATAGAACTGCGCTTTAATTCCCTTATGTATAGCGATGTCCGCCAAAGCACCGATGCATAGCGCAGAGCGGCGATCACGGATCCGCATCCCCACAGGAGGAGCAATAGGCCCTGGACATCAAGATTTGCTGTGACAGGGGACAACAAGAAGTCTCTGATCGCAGTCATGACATGTTCAGAGTAAATGCTGATGGTAAAGAAAAATTCTACAGGGAAAAGGATCCGAAGCAAGACAGCGATCATCAGGATACCAAGAAAGTCTGTTCTGAACAGCCTATAATGTTTTTTGCCTGTAAGAATGAGATGAAGCAATAAGATCAAGACAGAAGCGGCGATCAGTGTCATGAGCAATGAAGAAAAAGAAAAACGCATCGTTATTCCTTTATCTCCTGATCGATGAGCTGCCGCAGCGCAGAGATAAACTCCTCATCATCATTGCCATTGTTTTGCACAAAGGTCGAAGCAACTTGTAAAAAGGTGTCTTTGTCCAACAGAGAAGCCACATACTCCGCTTTCGTGATCGAAGGGAGATATTCACGCATCAAAGTTTTCTTATTCTGAGAGATGCCTGAGACATGAATAAATCCCTTTTTTTGAAGTTTCTTTAACACAGGCTGAATGGAATTTGAGGTGATTTCAGAAATAACTTGCTGGATATCACCGACAGCCAGAGGGCGGTCATTGTTCCAGAACACTTCCATGACATCTGATTCCCTTTTAGTAAGATGGTTCATTTTCATAGCTGATAACCTCCTGATGAAATTTTAAGGCAGTTCCGTCATAAATACAAGGAGATTATAAGCACTTGTTGTAATTGATTTTGATGAATATTCAAAAAAAGAAGCGAAAAATAAGGCGTCAATACAATAAACTCTCCTCAATGAATTATTATAGAATATAAAAATTTTACTATAAAAGACTTATTTATTTTGCTTTATTGTTTTATTATGACATCAAACAAAGAAAGCAAAAGTAAACTGGAGATATATGATTGATGGGATCTGAGGTGAGGACATGAAAAAACTGTTGTATGCGTATATCGCGTTTGTCGCGATATTGTTATTTAGCTTTTCTTATGATTCTTATAATTTGATCAATTATTTTAGGATCAATGTCATCAACAATGGTTTGACTGATTCGCCAGATGTGCATTACGCGTACGATCTGACTTTTATTGATCGGGAAGCAAAGGAAGAAGTCATCCGCTTTATCGTAGATGTGGCGGAGGCAAATGATGTGCAGTTTGTTTCGAAGAATTTTATCCCGAATGATGAAGGGATCACAAAATACGATTACTACATCCTGACTGAGGATAATGACTGGATCTATGCGCGGCTGCGGATGACCTCAGGAAAAAAAGTGGATTTCACAGATGCACATGACAGTGGGTATCTTTCTTCAGATATTCATGATACAGAGGCAGCTGGAACTTTCTCTTCGTATGACAATACCTATTTCCAAAGCGAAGATGAGGTCTTTCAGTTTAAGAATGCAGCCGTCTGGTTTCAATACGTCGAGAATGATATGACATCGTTTTATTTTGATACGGCAGAGCATGGTCAGTTGATCGCAGATCAGGTCAATCAGCGCTTTACTGATGAAGTGGTCATGTCATATTCATCGGTTCATGGCGGTCTGGAAGAAGATTTTCAAAAATCATATCGGCAGGAAGATATTCTGTTGGCACTCGGCTGCAGTGCTGTTGTGATCCTGTTGATCTTGTTCTGTATCATCATGAAAGAAAAACGGGAGATCCTCATCCGCCGGATGCATGGGCAAAGCGCGCTGAGCATCGTGCTGAAACAGTTTTTGCCTGTATTGGCCATTGCCTGGATGGCATTTGTGCTCGCGCTGGCGCTGGCCTGGATCATCGTGATCCATTCCGGGGATCCGTTTTACGCAGAGCTTAACCATGATCTGCTTCGTTTTGCGGCAGTGGGCGCAGTATTGATCATTCCGCTGTTGTTGTTGAGCTATGTGTATATCGTGATGACAACGCATGTCATCGAATTGAAAGAAGCACAGCCGTTGAATCGCATGCATCTGATCAATATCGTGCTCAAGGTCGGCATCAGCGTGTTGATCCTGATGCCGTTTGTCACATCCATGAACATGCTTGTTCCTAATCTGAGTCAATATATCTATATATCGATGAATGCGGAGCAATATGAGGATTATTACAGCTTCGCTTATTTCGAAGGCAGAAGGGAAGAATTGCAGGAAATTTATGAACAGACCATTTATTTTGACATGACCGATTATGCGCTGATGAGCGATGCGGCAGCTTATGCGTTGAGCGGGATGCCGCTGGATGAAGAAATCAGGATCGATGAATATAATCTGCCATTGATCAGAGTAAACAAGCCATATCTGCGTGCGCACAAGATCATCGCAGAGGATGGAAGCATATTGGATACGGATGAGCTGGGCGATAAGACATATCTGATCCCGCTGCAGTATAAAGAGACATATACGCCAGATGATGGGGATATCGTGTATGTCAGAGATACCGGAACACATGAAAACCTGCAGCTGCGGGAGCCGGTATATCAGGCAAGCAACCCGATCATCGTGCTGTATGGACGCTATGATACGATGGCAATTTCAGAGAACAATGTCTACTTGAAACAACCGAGCCGAGCTGCCGCAGAAACTTTATTATCCAGTGTGACACAGTCGGATTATCGTCTGTTTACGCTGGATAGCGATATCAGCAATGCCAAGGTCCGCACGATGAACGCTGTACAGACGGCAGCTGGACGGATGATCATGTATGCGGTCGTATATGGATTGTTCATCTTCCAGTTTGCGACCTTGTATCTGGAGGATCACAAAAAGGAGCTGTCGATCTCGTATATGTGCGGAAAATCGAGGCTGAACCGATATGGCAATTTGTGGCTGATCAATTTGTGCGTATATCTGGCGATGATCCTGGCCGCGATGACCTGGCAAGGATTGGCGCTGTCTTATTGCCTGAAGTTCGCGGTGATCTTCTTCCTCTTCGATACGGTGGTCATGTTGTTCTTCATCTATCGTTTTGAGCATAAGAGCATCGCGCAGACGCTGAAAGGAGAGTAGGAAGATGGAAACGATCATCATGGCAGAAAATGTGAAGAAATCATTTCAAAAGCATATGGTGCTGGATCAGTTAAAACTGAGAGTGGAAAAAGGTGAGCTGCTGGCCATCGTCGGGGCAAGCGGCTGCGGCAAATCGACGCTGCTGAATATCCTTGGTCTGCTGGACCGGCAGGACGAAGGGGACATCGTACTGTTCGGAAAAAAGAATGTCCGCCCGTTTTCTCGTCAGGCCCAGCTGCTGCTAAAGGAAAAGATCGGCTATCTGTTTCAGAACTATGCGCTGTTAGAGGATAAGAGCATCGCGTATAATCTGGAGATCGTGTTCAGCGCAAGGATGAAGCGGGAAGCAAAGCGGCAGAGGATCGCAGAGGCCCTGGAGGCAGTGGGACTGAAGGGAATGGAAAAGAAGAAAGTGTGTCAATGTTCCGGCGGAGAACAGCAGCGGGCCGCGATGGCGAGGCTTCTGCTCAAGCCATGTGAACTGATCCTTGCGGATGAGCCGACCGGCAATCTGGATCCGCAAAATAAAGAGAAAGTGTATGAACTGCTGAGAGGGCTGAATGCGCAGGGGAAGACGGTGATCATCGTCACTCATGACATGGAACTGGCAAAGCGGTGTGATCGGATCCTGGTGATGAATGAAGGAAGATTGAGCGCTGACGCATGAAGGAGGACCGGACACGATACGTGCCGGTCTTTTCATGTGGACAATTTTTCAGAAATGTCTAAAAGCAGATGAGGATGCGTTCAGCTCATGCACAGAGTGTGATATCATCAACATATTATGAGGTGATGCCATGGCTGGTTCTGATGTTTCCAAGCGCCTGCTTGCGGATGCGCTGCGCACCTTGCTGCAGGATCACTGGTTCAGCGAAGTGACCGTGACGCAGATCTGCAGTCTCTGCGGGATGAGCAGGAAAAACTTTTATTATCATTTCAAAGACAAGTATGACCTGGTGAACTGGATCTTTTCCAGCGAATTCATCGCGCGGGTCCGGGCTCATCAGGGCGTGAGGGACTGGCATCTGCTGCAAGAGCTGTGTGAGTATCTCGATGCGGACCGCGCGTTTTACCGCAGGGTGTTTGCGGCAGAGGGACAGAATTGCTTCACGGAGTATTTCAGCGAATTCATCGCTTCAGTGATCACTGAGGAGGTGCGCAAGCTGTTTGCGGATCAGGATGAGGAAGACATGTCTTTCTATATCGGCTTTTACACCGATGCGTTCGTGATGTCGATCCGCAAGTGGATCTTGAAGCAGGGCGACATCTCTTCAAGGCGCTTCATCGCGCTGCTGCGCAATGGGCTGATCCATACTTCGCTGGCGGTGCTGCAGCGGCTGCCGAAAGAAGATGAGCGGCGGACAGCTGGTTTTGTTACAGATGGGCAAAAGTGAGACATGTATTTCCCGGAAAATATCTTACAATTAAGCTGTCATGGCTGTGTGATGCGGCCATGAAACAAAGGGGAGAAATTGATGCAAAAACAAAGATCATGGCGTGTGATCCTGCTGGGGATCATTTATCTTGGCGTATCCATCGCTGGTTTTGCGCTGAATGTGCAAAAGCAGGATATGCAGGCTGTCGGCATGGGCGTGGTGGCCTTGCTCACCCCGTGGATCCTGCCGCTGCTCATGCGGCTGTGCCGGCTGAAGATGACAGAGGAGATGTGGATCATCGATCTGCTGTTTACTTTTTTTGCCTCACTGATCGGCAGCTGCTTCGGCGGCTATGGCGTGCCTTTCTTTGACAAGGTGCTGCATTTCATCAGCGGCATCCTGGTGACGAATGTCGCGGTGATGCTGTTTCAGTGGATCGTGCATGCCGCAGAATGGCAAGACGCAAGGACCTGGCGCATCTTTCTGCTGTTCATCACATTTGCCAATCTGGCCACCGCGGTGCTGTGGGAGTTTTATGAATACTTCATGCTCGTCGTATTCAATAATGATGCGATCCATCATTATGACAGCGGGGTGCATGACACGATGACGGACATGCTCTGCGCGTTTTGTGCCGGACTGATCGTCACGGCGCTGTTCGTACGGGAATGGAAAAGCGGAAAAAAGAATATTTTCTCGCGTCTGACCCAGCATTTTTATGAAGTGAATCATGAAGAGAGGGCGGATAACGCCCTGAAAAAGGAGTGATCGACATGTTTTATGGTTTTGGTTATGGTTCTTCCACGCAGTATATCCTGTATCTGCTTGGCATCCTGCTGGCGGTGATCGCGCAGGGCTGGCTGAGCAGCACTTACAGCAAATACCGCGCGGTCGCCAATGCCCGTGGGCTGAGCGGGGCGGAGTGTGCCCGGCATATCCTGCATCGCAATGGCCTGGATCATATCCGGGTGGAAATGAGCAGAGGCGGAACGCTCAGCGATCATTATGACCCGCGCGCCGGGGTGATCCGGCTGTCTGCCGATATTTATCAGGGCACATCGATCGCCAGCCTCAGCGTGGCCGCGCATGAATGCGGCCATGCCATCCAGCACAAGGAAAACTATGCGCCGCTGAAGATCCGGGACACGATGGTGCCAGTGGTCAATCTGGCCAATCAGATCGGCTGGGTGGCGCTGTTTCTGGGGCTGGTGTTGTTTTATCGTTCTTCCACGCTGCTCATGGTCGGCGGCATCATGCTGCTGGTCGTGCTTGCGTTTCAGCTCATTACTTTGCCGGTCGAGCTCAACGCGTCTTCCCGGGCGCTCAAGATCCTGCGCGCGGATGGCATGATCATGGAGCAGGAGCGCCCAATGGCATCGACGATGCTGAAGGCAGCGGCCTTTACTTATGTGGCCAGCGTGCTCTCCACGCTGCTGCAGATCTTGCGTGTCTTTTTGATCGCGGGATCACGAGACCGTCGCAATTAGCGGATAAAGGAGATGAGGATGAGACTTTCTTATGAGGCGCTGAAAAAGGAGATCAGCGAACACAAAGGCAGCTTTGCGGTATATATGCTGCTGCGCGCCTTTGTCGTGCTGACATTGATCTTGCAGCTGCTCAACGGCAATTTCGAAAATGTCTTTCTCTGTCTGCTGACGCTGCTGCTGCTCATCGTGCCGGCGGCCATACAGGTGGAGTTTCACATCGAGCTGCCTACGCTGTTGGAGGTGATCCTGCTCGTATTCATCTTCTGCGCAGAGATCTTAGGCGAGATCAACGCGTTTTATGAGCGGATCCCCATTTGGGATACGGTGCTGCATACCGTAAATGGCTTCGTGGCCGCCGCGATCGGCTTTTCACTGGTCGATCTGATGAATCGCAATGAGCGCATCGCATTTTCGCTTTCGCCGCTGTTCGCGGTGCTGGTCGCGTTTTGCGTCAGCATGACCATCGGTGTGATGTGGGAATTCTTTGAGTTCTTCATGGATCAGGTGTTCCAGCTCGACATGCAGAAGGATACGGTGATCCACTCGTTTTCCTCGGTCATGCTCGATCCTGCCCACAGCAATACGCCGATCCGCCTGGAGGACATCCATGACACCGTGGTCAACGGGACTTCGCTGGGACTGGGCGGTTATCTGGATATCGGCCTGATCGACACGATGCAGGATCTGCTGGTCAACTTCATCGGCGCCGTGCTGTTTTCCTTCTTCGGCTATTTCTGCATGAAATACAAAGACAAAAGAAAACTTCTGAGAAAACTGGTTCCCAGAAGGAAAGAGAAGAATTGAGGATCGTCAGGATGATGATCCTTTTTCCGTATTATAGATATGCAGGATGCCTTTTTCATTGAGCTCCTTGATCAGCAGCAGCGTAGCCGGAAGCAGGAACAGCCCGAGGAAGCCAAAGAAGCGGATGCCCAGATACATGCTCAGCAGCATGAGCAGCGGATGCAGGCCGATCTGTTCGCCGACGATGCGCGGCTCGATGATGTTGCGGATGAGCGTGATGATCAGGTAGACGATGGTCAGGCCGACAGCCAGCTTCACATCTTGCATGAGCAGCGCGATGATGATCCAGGGGATCATGATGCCGCCGGTGCCGAAGACCGGCAGGACATCGAATAACGCGATCAGGAAAGCGATCGTCACGCTGTTGTCGATGCCGAGCACAGAGAGGCCGATGGCCAGCTCGATGAACGTGATGCACATGATCTTGCCATAGCCGATCAGAAACTGCAGGATCGTGTCCTTGATGAAATAGCGGGTCGTCATGACGACCTGCTGCTGCTTTTCATTCAGCTGCAGCAACAGGAAGCGTGTGATCTTGCCATAGTCCATGGCGATGAAAAAGCTGGAGATGATCGCGAAGAAGAACGATACGAGAAAAGAAGGCACGCCCATCGTCACTTGTCCCAGCAGCGAGACCAGATACCCGGATACGGAAGAAATGACGCTGTCCAATGAGGAAGCCAGCTGCGTGAATACATCGCTGAAGTCGTCAAAGGGCAGAAATCCAGCCAGCGCTTGCAGCGAATCGCTCAGGGTCTGCAGCAGCGGCTGTATGTATGTCTGATAAAGCGTGGGGAGCTGACGGAACAAGTCGGCGGCAAACTGCGCGCCTTGATAGAAAAGGACAGCGAGCCCCGCGCCGATGGTCATGTAAAAGACGATGACGGTGAGCACTGCCCATATGCGCTCATGTCCGCCGCTCTTGCGCGCCAGCATGCGGATGAGCGGCTGCAGCAGGAACGCGATCGCAAAGCCGATCAAGAAAGGCATGATCTCATAGATCACATAGCGCAGGAAGATCCATATCAGCCCAGCAACGATCACAAAGTACAGGAAATGAATGATGAACGCGCGTTGTTTTTCGGTCCGGTCCATAGAATCGCCTCTTTTCATCGTGATGATATCATTATATGCGCCTGGCAGGAAAACTTGAATGGACAGATCGGCCCGGCTGTCAGAAATAGCGTTTGCAGAAGAGCACTCGGCCCAGCACGCTTACCGGCAGCTGCTGTGCCTCCTGCGCGGTGAAGACGCGATCGGCCACATCCGGGTTGGCCGCTTTCAGGATGATCCGGTCTTGTTCTTTCCAGAAATGCTTGACCGTGACTTCTTCACCGATCGCCACGACGGCGATGGCGCCGTTTTCCACGCAGTCGCAGCGGCGGACATAGACGAGCGAACCGTCGCTGATCCCGTCCATGACCATGGAATTGCCGCTGATCCGCAGAAAGAAATCACCTTGCTGATATTCTTCGTCACTGACGCTTTCCTCACCCAGGTAGTCGCTTTCCAAAAAAAGGTCATAGCCGGCTTTGACATGACCCAGCACTGGCTGCTTCAGCGTGATCGCTTTGCCCTTGAGCATGGCGCTGACATCAAAGCCGAGCACGGCGCTGACGTTGTGGGCCGTCTCTTCTTGCAAAGAAGTCACTTCGCCGCGCAGCCAGCGGCTGACGGTATTTTCGCTGACATGGAATTGTTTGGCCAGCTGTTCATTGGTCTGATGCGTCTGGTTCTTATACCGGCGGATGAGCTGTTGCAGCTTCATGAGATCACCTCAACTGCATTATAGGAAAAACAAGCCGGAAAGAAAAGGTTTTCCAAAATTTTCATGCAAAAGAATACAAAGTTTTGTTGATTTTGTATTGTCCAGGACTATAATGAGAGCGTAGGAGGGAAAACATGAACAGCGTTTATCTTTGTATCGACCTGAAGACCTTTTATGCTTCAGTGGAATGTGTGCAGCGCGGGCTGGACCCGTTTGCGGCTCCGCTGGTGGTCGCAGACCCATCGCGGGGCAAAGGAGCGATCTGCCTGGCTGTCTCGCCGAAGATGAAAGCGCTGGGCGTGCGCAACCGCTGCCGTATCTTTGAGATCCCCGCATCGATCACTTATATCACGGCCTTGCCCCGCATGGAGCTGTATATGCGCACGGCGGCGGACATCTATGGCATCTATCTTCGCTATGTCGCTCCGGGGGATATCCATGTGTATTCCATCGATGAGGCTTTCCTGGACATCACGCCCTATCTGAAGCTGTATGGCCTGAGCGCCAGGGAGCTGGCGCGGCGCATCATGGCGGATGTGCGGCAGACCACCGGCATCACGGCTACCGCGGGCATCGGCACCAATTTGTATCTGGCCAAAGTGGCGCTGGATCTGATTGCCAAGCATGAGTCGGAGGGCATCGGTGAGCTGGACGAGGCAAGTTATCGCCAGCGGCTCTGGCATCATCAGCCGCTGAGCGACTTCTGGCAAGTGGGCCGCGGCACCACGGCCAGGCTTGCCCGCTATGGCATCTTTGATATGCAGGCGGTGGCCCGCTGTCCCAAGCAGCTGCTCATCGATGAATTCGGCATCGGCGGAGCATACCTGCATGATCATGCCAATGGCATCGAACCGGTGCGTATCGCGGACATCAAGGCCTATCGTCCGTCTGCGCGCTCGATCTCATCCAACCAGATCTTGTTTCATGATTATGATTTTGCGCATGCGCGGCTGGTGATGAGCGAGATGGTGGAGCTCAGCATCCAGCGCCTTGTCGATCAGCATCTGGTCAGCGATGAGATCAGCTTGTCGATCGGCTATTCCCGGGATATCCTCCCGCGTGTGCACCGCAGTGCCCGGCTGGGCATCCGCACAGATGCTTATCCGCTGTTGCTGCGGGAATTCAGGCGGCTGTTCGATGCGTATGTGGACCGCAATGCTCCGATCCGTTCTATCGGCATCGGCTTTCAGCGCGTGAAAGATGAAGCATGGGAAAGTCTGGATCTGTTTACCGATGCCGAAGCAGTCAAGGAAGAGCGGCAGCTCATGCAGGCCATTTCGGCCATTCGCGGAAAATATGGCAAAAACGCAGTATTGCGCGGGATGAATCTGCTTGATCAGGCCACGACACGCAAAAGAAACACGCTGATCGGAGGACATAATGCCCGCTAAGCACGCTGCCAGGGCCCGGCTGTTTCTGCCATTTGACTCTTTGAAGGGCTTTCGGGAATATCTGGCAGAAAAAGAACAGCCACAGGAAAGTAAAAAGATGCTGTCAGAAGATGACTGCGAACGGATCGATCATCTCTTGCGGCAGCTGCGGCCGGGCGACATGGCAGAGGTCATTTGGTATGCAGGCGGACATCATGTCACGCAAAAGGGCATGATCTCCTGCATCGATGTCACACAGCGCACGCTCACCATCGTCAGCACCACGATCCCGATCCCGGACATCGTGGCGATCCGCAAGGAAGAATAACTGTTCAGCGGCTGGTTTTTCTGATAAGGTTAAGGCAGAGGTGATCATCATGGAACTCAGCGCTTCCGCTGTCCGCGCATATCGGCTGCATGCCCATCATCTAGACCATCCTGTCTCGCTGGATGCGGCGGCATTCTGCGGCTTTCAGAACTCTCCGGCCGGCGCTTGGGAAAACGCGGCCTTCTTTCGCACCGGAATGGATAGAGAAGCGCTGCGGCAGGCGCTGGCAGATGGCCGGCTGTTAGAGACATGGAGCTTTCGCGGCGCGCCGGTCGTCTTCCCTCAGGAAGACGCGGACATCTTTCTTGATGCCATGAGAGCGCAGGGTGATGAAGAATGGATCTATACCCATGGCATCATTGGCGTGCTTGCGCATATGGATATGACCTTTGATGAACTGTCAGCACGGCTGATGAAAGAGATGCCTGCGCTGGATCATAAAGAGATCCAGGGCAAAGCGCAGCTTGATCAGTTTCTGGCAAAGCGCATGCAGAGACATATGGATGATACACAGCAGCGGCTGTGGCGCATGCCTTCTCTTTATGATCCCAAAGGGATCCAGACGATGGGCGAAGCGGCCGTATCGTTTCTGCTTCGTCCCTGCGCGCTGTGTGGAAAGATCGTATTCAGCCAGCGCCAGAAAGGCATTCCCTGCTTTACTTCGTTCAATGCCCATGTCGGGCATCCGCTGCTGGTCCGCCCTTTTGCGCAGCGCATGCTCATGCGCCGTTTCCTGCACGCTTATGCCCCGGTCATCTTAAAGCACTTCTGCGCGTGGCTGGGCTGCGGAATGAGCCAAGGCAGACGGCTGTGGAAACAGATCGAACCTGAGCTTGAAGCAGTGCAGGTGCTGGGCAAGACACGTTATGTGCGAAAAGAAGACCTTCCGCTGTTCGTGCAGGCCACAGAAACAGAGGGTATCCGCATCCTTGCCGCGCATGATCCCTATCTGGATGCCCGTGATCACGAGATCTTCGCGCAGCCGGAACATTTTCGTCTCATCTGGCGGACCGTGGCCAATCCTGGCGTCGTCCTGCAGGGCGGACGCGTCATCGGCATATGGCGTTCCCGCCAGAAAGGCAAACAGACGCTTATGCATATCCAGCTGTTTACGCAGCTGAATGATGAGGGAAAGCAGCAGCTTCATCAGCGCGTTCGCCAGTGGGCAGATTTCCAGCAAAAGGAAGTCATCATGCACATCGAGAGATGAAAAAGGACCGCTCGCGGTCCTTTAAAGGTGATGGTCAGAGTGCCGGGGCGCTTTGATGATGCATGGCGGTGATCTGGTCCTGACAATGCGTATATTGTCTGGCAGCCAGGAAAAAGTAACTGAGCCAAAGCACCGTGCTGATGAGGAAGAAGATCATCACGAAGAGGACGATCATCGCAGCCAGCCATTGTGCGCTGCCGAATACGCCAAACCGCTTTTCCACATCATTCACTAAGAAGATGAAAGCTGTCACACACAGCGAAACACAAAGCAGGATCCAGCATGCGTGAAGTTCTTTCCCGTATGTCTGATTTTCTATATGCCGGACCATATTGGTGATCTCAAACGTGAGATACAGCATCAGCACATTGGACAGCACCGGCATGAGCGTCATCGTGATCGTGGAGAAGACGGTGCCGTATATGCCCATGAGCAGATCGGTCACGGTATAAAATGCATAGATGCAAAGAAATGTGCGGATCCTTGACTCATGCCAGACATCATTGAGCTGTGCCATGCCCTACAGGCAAAGCAATGCACCGAGGCAATCTGGCGGCAGATCCAGATAAAATATGCCGCTTTTGATGGTGATATCGACCATGATCAGCAGCATCCCCCAGAAGATTCGTTTCATTAGAACGCTCCTTTCTCCATTCCCTTAAAGATGATGGTATGCTCAAAGAGCAGAGGCGGACTGCTGATGCGAACCAGACGAAAGCGGCTGATGCTCATATTGTCTGGCAGCGAGGAACAGATAGCCGGATACCATCTACGGATATAAGACCAATGGTTTTTAACGTAATGATACATATTCTGGCAAGAAGCATTGCCTCATTATTTTATATATCCTTCCAGTTTTGATAAATATAATAGATTTTCCCGATCATGCACATCGCATGGCAGAAGATGGTGAACCATCTTCGCTCAGGAATGCTCATCAAGAGCAACGAGACAAAGGTGGAAAGTGAAAAACACAGGCTTCCGATGCCAAGCAGTGGATGATGGATCCTCTTTTTCCAGATCCACAACAGGATCAGCGTCATGGGGAAAGAAATGATATAGATCCAGGACAGAAGATTATTTGTATCCATTTGAATGTTTCTCCTTTGATAAAAATAGTTTAGGAATAAAAGAGAATATGGAATTAATGAGAATCATGTTTATCATACTCTTTTCAAATAAGTTTTTGTGTATGCAAATGGAGGTTGAGCGCATTGCAAGGAATTAGGAGGGTAAGGACAGCGAGGGAACGTTTGCTTATAATGGTTCTACGTCTAAATGTACAAATTCCTCTGTTTCCGTAAAGTCTTATGTGTCTAATTGGACGGTGTCAGGCGCCAAGGCGTGGAAGTCTGGTCCTACAGCGTATGCTTCCGCACAGGGAAAGATGAAAAATGTCTTGGGTCAGACGACAAAAACGGTGAATAAACAAGTTTCTCTGACTTGCAGCCCTTCTGGCAAGCTGTCTTGATGAAAAAGCTGTAATGCACACACGCATTACAGCTTTTCTTTTTTTTGAATGGTGACGTGAACGGTGTCGCCGATATCTTTGGCGATGGCGGAGCGGATGCTCTTGGGGATGCCGATGATGTAACAGCTATCGCCGTTATCGTCTTTGACACCCATGTTGACGATGCTGCCTTCATAGGGAACATTATCAAAGGTGGCGTGGACGCTGACTCGTCCGTACCCGAATTCTTTATGGATATCCCAGGGGAAAACAAGGTATGCACCGCCTTTGCGGCTGGCGGGATGGATGGTCGCGTCAAAGGCATAGCGTTTCTTGTTCTCGTGGCGCATGATCTGTCGCAATGGCTTGCCTTTGGCTAGTTCGTCGATGAGCTTGTCCATGATGCGGATATGTCTCATCAGCGGATCCTGGATCGTTTCAATGCGTACGCCGCAGATCGTGCCGGTCACTTTCTGGCTGTCAGGATGGATCGTGGCCTGAGTAAAGAAATCGCGCAGGGTGGTCTGCTGTTTTAAATGTTCTTCCAGCTGCGCTTCGCTGTATCCGCAAAGCCAGCAGATGATCGTCTTGACTTCTTCTTTGCTTCTTCCTTTCTTTTCAGCTTTGGCGACATACAGCGGAAATATGGCGCTCATAGGCATGGCATATATTTTTTCGTTGTTCATCGTAACCTCCTTTTTAGATATTCTAACATGACTTTTGTGGTTTTATGCCCATGGATCAGCGTTTCTGTGTTATGATGAAAAAGGTGATCTCATGAAAATGATCGATGATATGGAAACTGTCTGTCAGCTGCTGAAAGAAAAAGAGATCCTCTATATCCGTGATGGCACGCGTGTCATGTTTTTTGGCATGCGACATGGACAGATTCAGGTGATGAGCGCGCAGGCTCACTATGTGCTGGATCTGCAGACATTTGCCGAAATGTTCGCGGATGCGCAGTTTGCGGTGTGGGAGCGAAGCAGGATCGAAGAGATCAGTGAGGAAAAAGACGCGGAATACTATGGCTGGACCCATAAATGATAGGAGTTGTTGGAGATGAAATATCCGGTGATCTATGTGAGAAATGTGATGGGCGTGCATAAGCACAACAGCATTTCTTATGCGCTGCATATGCGCATCGTGAGCGGAGAGACAGAGGATGAGCTGCGCGCGGCATATCTGAAGAAGCTGCTGTCGCAGCTGTATCATACCGTGGAAGGATTATTTGTCGTCGCGCAGGCACAGATCGTCAAGAATGATGATGATCCATTTATCTTGTTTACGAGCAATCTGGATCAGCGTATGCTGAAGATGCAGCTGCAGACGCTAGCCAATGAACTGGGAGAACGCACGGGCGCTTCGGCGCAGCTGGAATACGCGCTGTTTCGCAGCCTGCTGCTTGTCAAAGACCGGCCGGTCGGGCTGCTCAAGACGGCGAAGGAAGGAGAGCCGGTCCACCAAAGCAACGCGATCGCGGAGCATGCGGTCTTGTTGGGTCCGGATGGCCGCAAGGTGACGACCAATTACTTGATGAGCTATGATGTGTTTGTCCATCGAAGCAAAGCATAAATAAAAACCTGGCATTTCGTATGTCAGGTTTTTGATTATATGAGCGCGGCGAAGCGCGCAGGATGAGATCAGGCACCTTTTATTAGCGATGTTGTCTTAGCTGTTCGCGGGCTTGTGTCGCTTCATTCAGCATGTGCTCCAGCTTGGCGGCGGAGGGCTGTCCTTGCTGCAGCTGCATGTACAAGCGGACAAGGGCCTGCTCATATTGCTGCCAGCTGTCCGGGGCATAGTCTTCTTTGCGCAGCGTATTGCTTTCGGCCATCAGCTGCTGCAGCTGATCGTATCGCTGGAAATAGCGATGTTCATCTTCGATCTCTCTGCTCAGCCGTTCCAGGGTCCAGTTCTGATTGTGTATGGTGCGCATGGCCTTGCGGCTGATGTATGCGTCTTGCTGTTTCATGGCGTCATTGAAGGCGGTAAATTGTTCATCGCTGATCTCGTGCAGGACCATGATCGGGTGTGCAAGTGCCTTCGGTGTGCCTGTCGCATGCGGATCGCCAAACAGGACCTTCAGCGGGACGTTGGTCTGGGCATCGCTGAGAAAATGTGTCTTTAGCTGCAGCGTATCCATGATGCGGCGGATCGGCGCTTCTTTTTGCGTTTCATCGGCTAAATAGATCAGGATCATAAGTTACCTCAGATCTGGCGCAGCAGCCTGGCGCCGGCTTTCTTCATGCAAAGATACAGCACTGCGGTAAGAATGAGCTGAATGATGAGCAAAGCGATGCAGAGCAAAGGCATGGCTTCGGGCCACAGGATGATCGGCGCCGCGAACACGATGGCAAGCACGAAAGAGAGCATCATGCTCAAAAAGCCGTTGAGGTTCTGCTTGACGGCAGACGCCTCTTGTTCCCAGACGAGCTTGGGACGGATGAGGTCGATGAGCACGCCGAACAGATTGGTCATCACGATGCTGAGGAAAGAACCGAGGATGAACAACAGATCGAGCCACAGCGGATAGGCGATGATGAGATGCAGCGGGACGAGCATCAGCCATGTGCAGACGGCAGAGATCAGGATGCCGCATCCGGCCTTGGCCAGCACTTGGATCTGGATCGGCACCGGGATGTATTTCATGAAGAACGCGTTGGTTCCTTCCCGGGAAACTGAGGTCGAGGCGATCATGTTGATGCCGCCCATGAAGCCGCCGGCCGCAAACGCGACGAGCAAGGCGATGGCCCACAGATCTGGCAGGAAACCGATGTCGATCGGCAAGGTGATCTGCGTGCCGATCTCTGAGAATGAGGTGAAGATGATGATCACCATCAGGACCGGCATGATGAGGGCGGTCAGCACACAGTTCATGAAGTATACCGGAGTGCGGAAGAGCATGCGCATCTCCTTGAGCAGGAACGTGGCAAACAGCCCGTGGCGCTGGCCGCGCAGATCGCTGGCGGTGATCTTGCGGTTTCCGGCAGCGGTCTCGCTGCCGCCGATGGCGCCTTTGAAATAGAGGAAACGCGCGCAAAGCAGGAAGACCGCCAGGGCGATCAGGATGATGCCCAGATACAGCAGCAGCTGCAGCAGATCACCGCTGAAGATCGCTGCGGATGCCGCCGGGATGAACGGAAAGAGCGCCGTGCCGACGCGCATCAGCGCGTTGTCGCCTGACAGCAGTGACATGAACATCGCTTCCATGTCGGCGGTATTCATCGAATTCAGCCAGAAAGAGAGGCCGAACGCGAGCACGACGGCGAGGATGCCGCCGATCAGATTGAAGCGATCCCGGTTATTGAAGAAAGGGACAAAGCGCATGATGATCATCGTGAGCAGGCTGCTGAGCACCAGCGGATAGATCGGCGCAGTGAGGAAGATGATCAGAAAGGCGATCAGTCCCAGCGGATGAAAGCCCAGCTGCATGACCATCGTGATATACATCGGCACCATGAACATCGCGGTAAATCCGTATTCATAGATCACGTTGACCACAAACTTGGAGGCGATGATCTGCTGCGGCGTCAAAGGCAGCACGAGCAGGCGGTCGATATCGCGGCTGAAATAGTAAACGCTGGGAATGGTGAAGATCGAAAATAGGAAGATGACGAACGAGGTGCCCATCATCGCGAGATTCACCAGGTAGCCGGGCTGTCCGAGCTTTCCTAAAAAGTCAAAGCCAAAGTAGAAGCCGGCAAACAGCATGCCCAGCAGCGGCAGCAGACAGATCAGCACGACCAGATACAGCAGTGCCTTTTTCCATGTCTTGGTCGTGGCATCGGTCGTGTTGAGCATGCCGCTTTTGAGCTGGATGCGGATGAGGGAGAGCAGCTTATGCATGAGAGATCACCTCGAGGAAGAGCTCTTCCAGGCTCTGATCGCCATGGCCGGCGCGCAGATCGTCCAATGTGCCGAAGTAGATGATCTTGCCATGATTGATGATGGCGATCTTGTCACAGAGCTTTTCGGCCACTTCCAGCACATGTGTGGAGAAGAACACGGTCTTGTCTTTGGCGGCGTGCTCTTTCATCATCTGCTTCAGATGGAAGCTGGACTGCGGGTCGAGGCCGGTCATCGGCTCATCGAGGATCCAGACTTGCGGCTCATGGATGAGCGCACCCATGAGCACGATCTTCTGCCGCATGCCATGGGAGTAAGAGAGGATCTTGTCATTGAGCGCATCGCGCATCTCGAAGGTCTCGGCCAGTGACGCGATGCGCTGCGCGCGCAGGCTGCTTTCCACATCATAGATGTCGCCCATGAAGTTCAGGTATTCGATGCCCTTGAGCCGCAGGAACATGTCCGGGCTGTCGGGAACGAGGCCAAAGCGCCGCTTGGCTTCCAGCGGTTCGCTGCGGATGCTCTTGCCATCGATGAGGATGTCGCCTTCATCAGGTTCCAGCACGCCGCTCATCATCTTGATGGTGGTCGTCTTGCCGGCGCCGTTGGGACCGATGAAGCCAATGATCTCTCCGGTAGGTATGGTCAGGTCGATATGGTCTACGGCAGTCTTATTGCCGAATGTCTTGGTGACATGCTTGATTTCAATCATGATTTTCCTCCGTATTTTTGATGATAGATGAGATAAGAGCCGATGAAGGGCACGGCCGTCATGATGAGGATCAGGATCATCATGAGCGCGCCTTTCAGCGCATCGGGCAGAAAAGGGATGAGCAGGAAGCCGAAACCGCATGCGAACCAGCAGCGTCCGCCGATACGGTGCGTCCGATTCCAGATTTCTTCATCCGCCAGCGCCCATGGGGTCTTGATGCCGGCAAAGAAATTCTGCCTGAACAGCGGCATGTAGTTGCCCAGCACGATGAACACGATGCCCAGCGCCATCGGAATGAGAAAGGCAGGGGACAGTGCCTCACTTCGGCTCGCGGCGCCCAGCGTGATCAGGAAAAACGCGAGCATCATCACATCGAGCATGCCGAACATGATGACATATGCTTTCTCGAAACGGCGGTAATTGGCGCGGTGCGGATCGATGCGCGGCAAAGCGATCCCCAGGACATTGATGCCTGCGGTGATGGCGAAGACTACGGCCAGAAAGACATTTTTGTCGGTGTAGTCATCCGCCTTTCCGCTCAGATCCCAGTGAATGGGCATCTGCGCAGGCAGGAAGTCATAGGTCAGCAGCGTGGCCGCGGTCAGGATGAGCAGGGAAATGATCCCCATCAGAATGATCTTTTTCATTTCATCGTCCTCCTGAGGTGAGGGAAGAGATCCATCCGATGATCTCGTCCATCACACTTGTGTTTAATTCGTAGTAAATGTATTTTCCTTCCTTTTCGTCCAGTACCAGTCCGGCATCCTTCAGGACAGAGAGATGATGCGAAATGGTCGCGGCAGACATCTCAAAATGTGAGGCGATCTCTCCCGCGTTTCGCTTGCCTGTCTTTAACAGATCCAGGATCGCTCTGCGTGTGGGATCCGAAAGGGCCTTGAATGTCTTCTGGAACACGACATCACTCCCTTCAGCCCTTGCACTCAGTATATCACTGCGGCGGTATTCGTCAATCACATTTCGATGAATTTCGAAATGTTTGACAGAAAAAGGCATTGCCTTCTTCAGTGTGACAGGGCGTACATGCAGATGGCGGCCGCGACCGCGACATTGAGCGATTCAAATTGTGCCATCTCAATATATACTGACGCATCGCTCTTGGCAATCAACGCTTCTTCGACGCCCTGGCCTTCGTTGCCGAAGATGAGCGCAAAACGCGTCGGCGTCTTGAGCTGAGCCAGCGGCAGCGAATCATGGTGCAGCGCGGTCGCGTAGATGCTTGCCCCCTGTGCGCGCAGCCGGGCAATTGCCGCATGCAGATCCTCCTGCACACAGTTCATGTGGAACAGTGCGCCTTGGGTAGAGCGGATGACCTTTTCATTATAGAGATCCGCGCAGCCAGGCGACAGGATGATGTCATCAAAGCCAAAGGCATGCGCGGTGCGCAAGATGGTGCCGACATTGCCGGGATCCTGGATATGATCGAGCATGATGCAGCGCGATGGGGCAGAGACAGTACGCAGGGGCATATGACAAAGCGCCGCGATGTCGCTGCCGGAGATGCTGTCTGTGAGCTTGCGCATGACTGGTTCGCTGAGCGTGCAGATCGGAACATCGAAAGCCGGATGCGGCTGATCTTGCAGCACGAAAAGCAGGTCGATGAGGCCGGCACGCTGCGCTTCTTCGATCAGATGCATGCCTTCGATCAGGAACATGCCCGCTTGCTCGCGGTGCTTTTTCTGATGCAGGCGGCACCATTCCTTTACCTTTGGATTGTGCACTGATGTGATTTCCATGAGATCCCTCCATCCTCTTTCATCAGTATAGCGGATTTGACGGAAAAAAGAAACCATGAGAAAATTCTTGAAACACGCATTTTTACGGGCTATAATCCCGTTTTCGACAGTTATAGAAAAATGAAATGAGCGCAAAGCCCTTGATACAG
>ERZ1643246.1081-NODE-1081-length-31012-cov-30.936557_pt1 | contig 31012 bp, 19 predicted proteins | sample MGYA00579265_ERZ1643246 | MGnify/ENA primary metagenome ERZ1643246 (study PRJEB29033, sample SAMEA4952261) | chicken gut metagenome | biome: Broiler Chicken; feature: Gastrointestinal Tract; material: Caecum | place: Ireland | collected 2018 | study: Broiler...
GACCGAGGACACTAAGATCAAAGCAGTCAAAAATCGCAGATACATACAGTTTCCCGCTGGCTCTACGTTTTCATACGGCCTGTGCAGTAAATGCACAGGCCTGGCCGAACTGCAACTATCTCTATAACAGTTCAGCCAGCCGGTCATCTTCTTCCGATGACCGGCTGGCTGAATTTTTTCAATGGCAAAGAAAAGAAAGCAGACTTACTCCAGCGCCTCATACACCCGCAGAATCTCACCGACGCTCCAGGCCTGCGCAAAGCATCCCCTGGAGACCGTCGGATTTTCCCCGTCATAAATCTCCGGAAGCTGGCCGACGCAGCCCTCACGCAGCGCGCTCTCCATCACTTCCAGCCGGCGGCGCACCGTCTCTTTTGCCTCTTTCGAGTTGTCATGCACTTTCAGGTAAGCCAGATAATATGCGCCCAGCGGGAAGACCCAGACGGTTCCCTGATGGTAGGCCAGGTCCCGCTCCAGCTGTTCTCCGCCGTAATATGGATGGAATTCTTCGTCCTCCGGCGCCAGCGTGCGCAGGCCGTACGGCGTGTACAGTTTTTCCCATACGGTCTGCACCACTTTTTCTTCCTGCTCCCGGGTCAGCATCGTAAAAGGCATCGAAACCGCCCAGATCTGGTTGCAGCGGATCTGACGGTCGCTCTTTGTCCCGGAAACCACATCTTTCAGATATCCTTCCTCTTCCAGCCAGAACTGCTCCGAAAAGCTCTTTTTTACCTGCTCCGCCAGCGCCACGTAATCCTGTCCGTCTGCAGACGACATGCTTCCGGAAAACTGTTCCATAATCCTCAGCGCATTATACCAGTAGGCATTGATCTCCACCGGCTTTCCGTGACGCGGTGTCGGAAGAATTTCTCCCACACGGACGTCCATCCAGGTGACCTGATCCAGCCCCTCCCCGGCCATGATCAGACCGTCCGCGTCCATATGGATTCCAAAATCCGTTCCTTTCCGGTAATGTTCCACGATCCGCTCCATCACCGGCCACATTTCCCCGACGAATGCCTGGTCGCCGCTTTTCTGCACATAAAGCCAGACGCTGTTGATAAACAGAAGCGCCGCATCCACAGTGTTGTACATCGGTTCTTTTCCGCCTTCCGGAAAAAGGTTCGGCATCAGACCATCTTTCTCATAGGCCGCAAAAGTCCGCAGAATGCTCTTCGCGGTTTCATACCGCCGCACAGAAATGCAGCACCCTGCCATCGCGATCATGGTATCCCGTCCCCAGTCTTCAAAAAACGGAAAGCCTGCCAGAATCGTGTCCGCGCCTGTAGACTCCCGGCTGGAAATGAACTGGCCGGCGCTTTTTGCCAGCATCCTTGCCGTCGGATCGGAAAATCCCGCCGTTTCCGCCAGCATCCGCCGCTCCCTGCACAGCAGATCCCGGATCCTCTCAAACCGGCCGGAGGAAACGTTCTGCTCCGGGAACCCTTTGGCTGTCCGGGCGGCCGTCTGTTCTGTTCCGGGAATCTCCCGCTTCAGCGAATAGATCAGTTCGACGGTCCGGCTGGCTCCGGCCGGAACCAACGCGGAAAACTGGTGGAGAGCAATCGTGCGTCCTCTCTCTCTCCTTCCGTCGCAGACGTCATAGGCGTAACGGCAGATTTCTCCCTTCGGATATATCCTGGATTCCGTTGCATTGCTCTCAAAATACAGACGCACATGTTGTGAGACAACCGCAGACTCCGTCCCCGTTTCCACAGAAAACCTCTGTGCGGGATCCAGATCCTGCCCTTTGGGCACGAACTGATAGCGGGGTATGATTTCCAGCTTCCAGTCTCTTCCGCTCTGGTTGTCCAGCTCATACCACACGGCCACTGTGTTTGCTCCCGGCTCCATGACGACGCTCCTGACTATCTCCACACCGCCTGCATGGAAGCGCCACTTGGGATAATCCTCAAAGGAAAATTCGCTCAGATACCGGTATCCGTCTTCGTCCTCCTGTCCTTCCAGACTCTGTGTGGACAGCCAGTAACCCGGCATCCCCTCCGCGGTCAGCCTTTCCGAAAGCCTGTGCACCAGGTTCCACCGGACATTCGGCGCTTTCAGGCTCGCCATCAGAAGCGCGTGATCATTTCTTGTGACGGAATTTACGGCGGTACAGGAAGAAAATCCTCCCAGGCCGTTGGTCAGAAGCCAGCAGTTTTCCTCCCCCCGCTCCTGTGTCTTAAAATCATTCTTTCCATAGATGAATTTCATGTCTGTCATCGATTTTCCTTTCCGGATTTTTTCAAGCACCGCCGCCGATACGCCGTCCACAGTGACGGAATCTTCCCTGGCCGGTTCCTTTCTTTCCCAGCAATGACTGTCCGCCCCCTTTACCAGCCAATGCCAGTCCCCTGCGGGAAGCTCCACGCGGACCGGGTTCTCTGTACGGTTGTATACCACAAAAAGCTCTTCCCAGCCATCACAGTCTCTGAAGCGCATATCCGGGGCAGCCGGGCGATTGTCCATCCGGAAGCAGACCACTCCCGGGCGTGTCTCCGACCACAGCAGACGGTCCGACGCCCGCCCGGATTTGTCACAGAGCCCCGGCAGCCGCTTTCTGAGAGCGATCAGCCCCCGGTAATACGCTGTCAGATCCTCGTTTTCCCAGGCGCGCGTCCAGTCCAGACGATTGACGGAGATCGGCGAACAGTAGCTGTCCTCCAGCCCTTCCTTCGTCCTTCCGAATTCCTCGCCGGAGAGGAAGAACAGATGCCCCTGGCAGGTCATATAAATGGCCGCGGCCAGCCGGTACGCCTTCCGGAATTCCTGACTTTCCGTATGATAGCCGCCTTCCGGATGCAGAGTGTCCGCAAGTTTGTCCCACAGGGTCAGATTGTCATGGGCGGAAACATATGTGATGATCTGCGAGGGAGCCTGCGCCAGCGCGGCGCTTCCGGGCGCACACCAGGCAGTCACTCCACGGAGGATGTCGTTTTCCAATCCCTCTCCTCCATTGACAAATCCCGGCTGGTTCCGCTCAAACACATGTCCTTTGACCGCGTCGCGGGTATTGTCGCAGAACACTCCGATCCTGGGATTCAGCCTGCGGATGTTTTCCTTATTGGCCGGATAACTTCCCGGCTCCATGCGCGACGCCCGCGCGGACCAGGGTTCGCCGTAGATCAGCTTCTCCCCTTCTCCGAACTCCCGGTCCAGCGCCTCCTGAATCCGGTTCATCAGATCCGTATCCAGCAGCCCCATCAGGTCAAACCGGAATCCGTCCATATGGTATTCCCGCGCCCAGTACAGCACAGAATCCAGGATATATTTCCCGCACATGGGCCGTTCGCTGGCAACGTCGTTTCCGCAGTCGGAACCATTGCACCAGGTCCCGTCCTCCTCTGTCCGGTAATAGTAGCCCGGCACCGTCCGTTCCAGCCAGGAATCCTTCCGGTAAGTGTGATTGTAAACCACATCCATAATCACACGAAATCCGTTCCTGTGCAGATTCTGTACCATTTCCTTGCATTCCCGGACACGCACTTCCCCGTGATACGGGTCAGAGGAATAAAACCCTTCCGGAATCCAGTAATTCACCGGATCATATCCCCAGTTGAACTGTTCCTTCGGTCCGGTCTCATCCACCGACCCGAAATCATAGACGGGCATCAGCTGAATATGCGACACCCCAAGCTTCTGCAGATACCGCATGCCGGTAGGATGAATCCCATCACCGTTCAGCGTCGTGTCCTCCACGCCAAACGCCCGGTAGGTTCCCCGAACCTCTTCCGGAAATCCGCCGGCCGGATCCCAGGAATACTCCCTGACATTCAGTTCGTAAATCACATCCTCCGATCCCTGTTCCGGCGCCCTGTCTTCCTCCCAGCCTTCCGGGTCCGTCAGCTCCGGGCGCAGAACCATACTGCGCGCCCCATTGGCGCCGCAGGCCCGGGCATAGGGATCCGCCGTACGCGTCAGGTCCTCCCCCCGCTGAATTTCATAGTCATAATATACCCCGTTCAGATCTTCCGGAAACAGTCCCGACCAGACGCCGTTTTCTTCCGGGCGCATGGCTTCCCGGCGAAAGGCTTCCGTTCTCTCGTTCCCGTTTCGGTACAGATTCAGAAAAACCCCCTCTGCCCCGGGACTCCACAGCTTGAAAACTGTCTTCTCCCCGTCGCAGAAGGCCCCCAGATCATTTCCTCCATAATAACAATTTCTCAAAGATGATTCCAACATAAGTCTGATTCCTTTATCCGCCGGTAACCTCCGTCAGCCTTTCACAGCTCCTGACAGTCCGTCCACATAGAATCTCTGCAGACACAGGAACAGGATCGCAATCGGGATGGAGATCAGCACGGCTCCTGCCGCGAAACTGGTGTACCAGCCGTCAATATATTCCTTTTCAAGCATTTTCCACAGACCGATCGCCACGGTATACTGATCCGCATTTGCACGGCAGATAACCTTTGCGAAGATGAAATCCAGCCACGGTCCCATAAAAGACGTAAGGATGGTGTAGATGATGATCGGCTTGCTCAGCGGGATTGTAATTCTTGTGAAAATTCTCCAGCGGGTGCATCCGTCGATCAGCGCCGCCTCATCGATTTCCTTCGGAATCGTGTCAAAGAATCCTTTGGAAATCTGGAAGGACAGAGCCGCGCCTCCGGAATAGCACAGAACCAGAGCCACACGAATCAGGGAACCCTCCGTCAGCCCCACCGCTTTCAGGATGAAGTACACGGCGATCATGGACATGAAAGACGGGAACAGGCCCAGGATCATGGCCATGTTCATGTACGGTTTTCTCATCTTGAATTTCAGTCTGGACAGACAGTATGAGGCAGACAGCACATAAAACGCTGACAGGATACAGGAAAAGATCGCGATGATCAGTGTATTCATGAACATCTGCGGGAAGTTCAGAATAGAAGTATCCGTAAACAGCTTGATATAGTTATCCAGCGTATAGCTCTGCGGCAGGAAGGTGGACACGTAAGAACCCTTCTCCGCACGGAAGCTGGTCAGGATGACCCAGAGGATCGGGAACACCCAGATAAATGCCAGAACCGCCAGCAGACAGTGAATAGCAATATTCTTGATTTTTTTCGTCGTTTTGTGGCTCATGCTTAAAATCCTCCCTCTTCCTTATAGGATTTGCTGTTCCGGTATGTGAAGAGCGCTCCGACCGCAAGGATCACGAAGGTCAGAATACCGATGACCGCGCCTACGTTATAATACTGCTTGTCCACGGTCAGCTTGTACAGCCAGGTAACCAGCAGGTCCGTGCTTCCCGCGGTGGACGAAAGATTCGTCACCGGGTCGCCGCCGGACAGCAGGTAGATCACATTGAAGTTATTCACGTTTCCTGTAAATGTCGAGATCAGATACGGTGTGGTCACATACAGCATATAAGGAAGCGTAATTTTAAAGAAGCTCTGGAACGCGTTGGCTCCGTCCACTTTCGCCGCTTCGTAAAGTTCCGCCGGAATGTTCTGGAGAACGCCGGTCAGCTGCAGCAGAGTATACGGCACGCCAACCCAGATATTGATCACGATTACCGTCACACGCGCCCAGGTGGGATCCGTAAAGAACGGAAGACTGGCGTCCGGACCGATCAGACCAATGTTTCTCAGCAGTACGTTGACCGCGCCTTCCGGCTGCAGCATGGTACGCATAATCAGCAGAGATACGAACATCGGAACCGCGCAGGAAAGCACAAAGCAGAAACGCCAGAAGCCTTTTGCCTTTGTCTCTTTCCGGTTGATGATCAGAGACAGAATCATTCCGCAGATATAGTTGGAGAACGTCGCAAAAAACGCCCATACGATTGTCCAGATCAGAACCGACCAAAAGGTGCTGCCCAGAACGCTGCTGGAGTCAAACAGGGTCTTGAAGTTGTCCAGTCCCACCCAGTCAAACAGTACCAGGTGATTGTCGATCAGGCTGTAGTTGGTGAACGCCATACAGATCATGAACGCCAGCGGCAGCACCGTCAGCGCGAAAATAAAGAACAGAGGCGGCGTCATCAGAAGCTTGTGAAGATTTTCGTCCAGAAGCGACTTCAGGTCTTCCGCAAACGTGTTGACATGCTTTCCCTGCTTTGCCAGACATTCCGCCTTATACGCGCTCTTCAGGGAACCTCTCCATATGTAAACCATCAGCAACGTCACAAAAATGGTGGCTACTCCGTAGAGAAGAATCGTAATGGACTGATCTCCCTGCGTATACAGATAAACCTGCTGCGCCTCATCCCAGTATTCCTGCTGCTCTACCGTTCCCAGGGAACCGAGCATATACAGGCAGTGCAGTCCGGTCATGATCATAAACACAATATATGCCGCTTCCGCCGCCAGATACAGAAGACCTTTGATCCTCTGTCCGTGGACAAAGCTTCCAAGTCCCATCACGAACATGGAAAGCTTTGTCTCCGGAGCGCCTTTCGTAAGCGCTGCGGTACAGGTATACGGCGTATCAAACTCACTTGCTTTTCGTTTCCTTCCAAACATGTTTCACCCTCCCCATATCAGATACCGTCGCTGTTCATCGCGGTATTCATATCCTTTGTCATCTGTTCCGCATTGTCATGGGTCACGCTTCCATTGCGGATTCCTTTTCCGAGATTCTCCACCGGTACCCAGCAGTTATTCATCTGCGGAACGATCGGCTGAAGAATCGACGTGCGGTCAAAGGTATCGTTCTGGGCGAACACCACAGGATCCGACGCGATGGATTCGTCTTTCAGAAGCTCCGTATTGCACGGAACGACGTTGAGCAGCTCGTAATGCAGCTGCTGCGCTTCCGCGGAGGCAAGGTAGATTGCCAGCTCCACTGCCTGCACCATATATTTGCTGTGTGCATTTACGCCGACTGCCTTGGAACCGCCGTAAGCCTTCATCTGTACTTCTTTTCCGTTCAGGTTGAACGTCGGGAGCGCCGCAACGCCCATGTTGTCTCCGAGGATCTCTTCGATCGCTGCCGCATCCCAGGAGCCGGTGAACATTGCGTTAATGCTGCCGTCGCGAAGTCCGGCGATACCGGAACCGTCCGCATCAATTTTGAAGTTCGGATTCTGATTCAGGTCGATCAGATAATTGGTCACCTCCACGGCGTTCTCCCCGCCGAAATCAACGCCGGCCTCCTCGTCAAAGCCGTCCTCGCCGAACAGGGTACAGCCGTTGCCCACATAAAACGCGGGAAGGTACCAGGAGTTTGTAAACGGGAAGGAAACCACGCCCTTCTCAAGCATCGTATCCAGGCTCTTCACATCCTCCTCCGAGAAAACACTCTTGTCATAATACATATACCAGATATTGCTGGTATACGGCGCTCCGTAGAGCTCCCCATCCCAGGTCACGGACTGGAGCATCGCCTCGGAGTTGGTGCTTCTGATCTCCTCCGCATACTTTCCGCCGAATTTTGCTCCCGCGTTTGCGTTGGTCAGCGTGGTCAGCGCGTTGTTCGCGTAGAAAAATACGTCGGCGCTGGCCGTGGGATCCTGTGCAACCTGCGTTGCGGCGCTGGCCTCGTCCGCTACGCCGTAGACAAACGTAATGTCCCATTCCGGATGCATCTCGGCAAAGTTCTCACAGCAGGTCTGCAGCCACTCGCCGCTGTCCTTGGACTGGTCGTTGGACGGTGACCAGACCATCAGGCGGACCTCCTCCTTGCCGCCGGAGGACTGGCACCCTCCGAAGACTGATGCGGCAAGTATGCCCGCCATCAGCAATGCAATTCGCTTTTTCATACCTCTTCTTCCTTTCCGGCGCCACCAGAAAACCGCCTATCCTCCCGTCGTCCGTCAACAGCCACTGTGTCTGATGCGCAGACCTGTCTCAACTGCCATTGGCTTCCTGGATTTCTGCCATTTCTTTATTTTTGTTTCGCTTAGTTTAGTTGTTTTTAATATATTCCCGTTTCTTTTATTAGTCAAGCTGTTTTTTGTTGAATATGATAAGTTTTAGCAGTTGTTACAATTTCATTCACCGCATTTTGGCTATTTTGTTTTCCGAAATTTTACGAAACATTCGTGGAACCCCACGGGAAATTTATTGATTCCCGGCGCTATGTAGTATATAATAAAGGAAGTATTTGACTCTTTTTTCGGAGTTTCGAAACTTTTTTCTCTTTTGATAAAAGGAAGTGAAGTCTATGACAACAATCGCCGATATAGGAAAAAGGCTCGGTGTCTCCAAAAGTACCGTCTCCAAGGCGCTGAACAACGCGCCGGATATCAGCGAAAATCTGAGAAAAACAATTGTGGAAACCGCCGTCGAAATGGGATATTCCAAACTCCGGCAGAACAGAAAGGAGGCGAAAAAGCTCTGCATCCTGATTGAAAATATGGATTATACCAACGAGCTGCATTTCGGCTATCATATTATCGTCGGATTCCGGCAGCTGGCGGAACCCTCCGGCTATCAGGTGGACGTCGTTCCTCTGGACAACGAGATGCAGCGCGCAACGGGTTTTGACGCGTTCATGCTTCAGCACCATTATCTCGGAGCATTCATTCTCGGCATGTCCCTCAATGACCCCTGGATGAATGATCTGCAGGCCAGCCGCACCCCTGCCGTTCTGTACGACAACTATGTGCCGGAAAATCCCACAACCTGCTATGTGGGCATCGACAATTCCGAAGGCATGAATCTTGCAGTAAAACATCTGAAAAGCCTGGGGCACCGGAACATCGGCTATCTCAGCACCTCTCTCGGCTCCTATATTACCCAGGTGCGTCACCGGGCGTTTTTCAGCGCCCTGAAAAAAAACGGACTGAAATCCGATCCCCGGCTGGCCGGAATCTCCTATTACGTCTCCGAATGCGTCCGGCGGAATGTTCCAAAGCTGCTGGATCAGGGCGTCACCGCAATCATCTGCTGCCATGACCAGATGGCAAACGCCGCAATGGTCCAGTGCCGGGAAGCAGGGATAAAGATCCCGGAGGACGTCAGCATTGTAGGCTTCGACGATCTCCCCATGTGCGCCTACACGGAGCCGCCTCTGACAACAGTCCGCCAGGATCAGCTTCTGCTGGGGAAATGCGGCTATCACGCGCTGGAAAGCCTTCTGGACGGTGTTCCTGTGGGAACCCTGCTGCTGCATGCGAGCCTCGTAACGCGCCAGTCCTGCGGAACGGCTGCGCGTCAGAAAGGATAAGGGACGGACGAAACGTCCGCCCCTATCCCTCCAGGCAGGAGAAGCTTGCGGCCTGCCATCCGGTTTTTTTCATCTCCTGAAGGATTCGTTCCACTGCCTCCGGCGTATGTTCCGCATCCGCATGGAACCGTACAATGGTCCCCTTTTTCAGCTGATTCTTCTGCAGCACCAGCTTCACGACCGCATCGGTCCCATACCCCTTCCAGTCCAGGGAATCCGTCTCCCATCCGATCACAGTAAACCCGGCGCTTCTCGCCTGACGAAGAAGTTCGTCGCTGATCTCACCATAAGGGGCCCGGAACAGCAGCTCCTGCCTGACGCCCGCCTGTGTCTGGAGACTCTGCAGCAGTTCTCTGCCCGCCTCCAGCTCTTCCTTTGCTTCCCGTCTGTCCAGAAGACTCATATCTCTGCAGGTCTCTCCCAGAAAGCCCACATCGTTTCCAAGCCGCAGAATCTCCGCCGCCAGTTCCGGATTCGCCCTGGCCCACTCTCCGGTCACAAAAAAAGAGGCGCTGCTCCCATACTGTGTGAAAAGGTTCAGAAGCTCTGAAGCCTGTTTCGTCTCATACGTTACCTCGAAGGTAAAAACAGCCTTCTGTTCTTCTGTCTTCACACTGCATAAGGGCAGCTCCTCTTCCAGTTCCGTTCCGGTCTGCAGCAATCCCCGCTCCTCTGCCGTCCGATAGCACAGAGACAATGCCGCCGCCAGCACAACCGCCAGCAGAAACATTCCTTTCCATCCGCCTCGTCGCATACGTCGTCTCCGTCAAAACGGTCTTATTTATATGTATGTTCCAGTGCGTGTCTGACTTTCCATCGCCACAGTGATACATTTTCATTACAGTCCAGCGGGCTGAACGGTTACACGTTTTCAGATCAGGCCGTAATGCTTCATCGCATATTCCAGGCCGTCCGCCTCCACCGTCCGGGTCACAAATTCCGTATAGGGATCCAACACCGGATCGTGGCTTCCCATCGCCACCGCGTGGGGAACCGCTTCAAACATGGAAAGGTCGTTGCTGCTGTCTCCGAACACGTAAGCGTCCTGTTTTTCCAGACCAAAACGCTGCAGAACCGCTTCGATTCCCGTCGCCTTGGAATATCCCTTCGGAGCAGCCTCAAACAGACCGTTTCTCCGGTCCATCACATCCATATCCGCCGAGAGTCCTGCTGTGATCGCATCCAGATTGCTCAGCGCGTCTGTGTAAAACACAAACTTGTCAAATTCCAGTCCGCTCTGCTCCGCATACCGCTCAAGCCCAAGTCCCATGTTCCGGAAGTAGCGCCGCGTTCCCTCCAGCGCGTCAAACCGGGAATGGCACTCCGGAAGAAAGCAGTCTTCGGTTCCCTCCAGAACCATATCCGCCCAGTTTTCCCTCAGAAGACGCACAATCTCTTCTCCCCGTTTCTGCGGTATGCTGCGTTTCAGGAGCACCTCGTCTCCGAACTGGATATATGTGCCGCACCCGCAGATATAGCCGGAAAACGGCATTCGTTTAAACTCCGCCGGCAGTACGCACCAGGTTCTGCCGGTATTTACAAAGGTAAGGTGTCCCCTCTCCAGAGCCCGTTCCAGAGCTCTTTTCGCACTGACCGGCACCTCGCCGGTAACCTCGCTGAGCAGTGTGCCGTCAATATCAAAAAATAACGCTTTTCTTTTCATCGGTCTGTTTTCCTTTATTATATTTTTTATCCCCGGAACCTGCGGTACCCGGTGGCAAAATCCACCTCGTTGCGCAGTTCTCTGCCTTCCAGAAGCGCCCGGATATTCTCCGCCGCAATCTCCACGATCCGTCTTCTCGTCTCCTCCAGATGAAAATTTCCGGAGATGTGCGGGGTGAGAATCAGATTCGGCGCATCCCAGAGCGGCGATTCCTCAGACAGAGGCTCCTGTTCCGTCACATCCAGACAGGCGCCTGACAGCTGTCCGCTCTTCAGCGCTTCCATCAGCGCTTCCGTCCGGACCAGACTTCCCCGCCCCACGTTGATCAGGATCGCACCCCGTTTCATTCTGCGGATCCGTTCCCCGTCAAACAGGTGATACGTCTCTTTTGTCCCGGGAAGGGAACACGCGACAATATCCGCCTTTCCCAGCTGTTCATCCAGCGCGTCCATCGTATAGACCGCCTCGGCGAACTCCGGCGCAGTGGTTTTGTGCCGCCGTACACCTGCCACCGTGCTTCCCAGCGCGTGCATCTTCCGCCCGAATTCCGTACCGATATCCCCCATTCCCACGACCAGCGTTCTGCTGCCGTAAATGGAAGTCACATTCCCCTCATCCTTCCACTGATGACGTTTCTGATTTTCCCGGTACAGATCCAGCTTCTTGATCAGCATCAGAAGCATTCCGATCATGTGCTCGGAAATCGCCAGGCCATAGGCTCCCGTCGCGTTGCAGAGATGAGCGCCCGACGGCAGGATCCCCGGTTCCAGATATCCGTCCGCTCCCGCGCTGTTCAGCTGCAGCAGCTGAAGCTTTTCCGCCTCCCTGACTTTTTCCGGTGCAAGATTTCCCACGATAATTTCCGCCTGTTTCAGCACTTTCTCCGGCACCTGTCCGGAACCGGCGTGATAAAATTCCAGCTCCGGGGAAACAGACTGCAGAAGCGCCTGGTACTCCTCCGTCAGCGGCATTACGGTTACTACCTGTTTCATATGCTTTCTCCTTTATCTTCTCGATTTTTGCAGCGGATCTTTCGCAACAGTTTCGCCAGGTCTGTGCATTTACTGCACAGACCGTATGAAAACATAGTGCCTGTGGGCATCCGGCCCATCGCGAAGCGATTTTTCATGGCCGGATGCCGGTATCGTTCAGCTGGCTGAACGATACCGATTTTTCACTGTTCCGGCAATACGTTTTCCTCCATGAACTCCCAGAACAGGCGAGCCGTCCTGGAGAGCAGCTCTGGCTTCTGGCAGATCATTACGATCCGGGAAGACAGACTGGCCTCCCGGAGCACCCGAACCTCCATCTGCGCTCTTGTGGCCGCGGAGACCGCTGAAGCCGGGAGGATTCCGATTCCGAGGCCGCCGCCGGCCAGCGCCAGCGTCGCCTGGGCGGTATCCGTACAACACCGGATTTCCGGAAACAGCCCCTCCGCCTCAAATCCCGCCCGAAGGATCTGCTCCCACCGCCGGTACAGAATCAGCGGTTTTCCTTCCAGTTCCCGCAGGGTGATGGCTCTGTCCGGAGGACGCGGGGCGTTCCCGCCGTCAAAAAAATCCGGCATTCCCACCGCCATCAGAGACTCTTCTCCCAGAACCTTCTGCCCGATATCCCGGGCGGAAAACGGCGTCCGGACCACCGCCAGATCCAGCTGTCCGGTACGCACCTGCTCCAGAAGCTGATAAGTGTTCGCGCTGTAAATTTCATAGCGGATCTCAGGATACGTTCCGGCAAACGCGGTAAGCCATCTGGTAAAAATCCCCTCCTGCACCGACGACACCACACCGATCTGCAGAGTCCCCGCCACGCCGCTGTCAAAATCCCGCATCTCCTTTGCCGCCGCATCGCACATTCCCAAAATCACAGCCGCTTTCTGGTAGAAATGTTTTCCCGCCTCCGTCACCTGGAGCCTCCGTCCCTTTCTCTGAAAGAGGCTGCAGTTCAGCTCTTTCTCCAGCAGTTTCAGCTGCGCCGTCAGCGGGGGCTGCGTCATATTCAGTTTTTCCGCCGCCGCGGTCACTGTCTTCTCCTCCACAACCGTGACGAAATAGCGAAGCTGACGAAGTTCCATAGATATCTCCCGCAGATACGGCTCCCGGAATCTCTCAGAGAAACAGGGACAGCCGTCCTGTTTTTTCATTTATATCTGTTTCGTATAATTATACTATAAAACAAATATTTTTCAAATGAATATTTTTTCTATATACTGGTAAAAAAGTTGTAGTAAATGCACAGATCTGGCTGAACGGTAACAAGTTGTAACCGTATGCAGTAAGATGAACTGTCACGTGCAAAAAGAAGTACGGCCGGAAGATCGGCGGCCGGACATCACAGGGAGGAAAACATTGTGAAGTATTTGAAGGTCTATCTGAAAAATTACAGGACAGACAGTATTCTCGCGCCGTTGTTCAAGATGCTCGAGGCTACCTTTGATCTTATGGTTCCGATTGTGGTAGCCCGCATTATCAACGTGGGCATCGTCAACCGGGACATTGGGTATATTCTCCGATGCTGCGGGATTCTGATTCTCATGGCGCTGGTCGGTCTGGTCTGCAGCTTTACCGCCCAGTATTTTGCGGCAAAAGCGGCGATCGGAAGCACCACTGGTCTGCGTCATATGCTGTTCGAACACATCCAGACCCTCGGCTTTTCCGAGATGGACACCATCGGAACCAGCACGCTGATCACCCGTATGACCAGCGACCTGAATCAGGTGCAGAGCGGACTGAACCTGTTTCTCCGTCTGTTCCTGCGCAGTCCATTCATCGTCTTCGGGGCAATGATCATGGCATTTTCCATCGACGTGCAGATGGCTCTGATTTTTGTTGTCGTCATTCCAGTGCTGTCGGTGATTGTCTTCGGCATTATGCGCTGGACCGCTCCCCGCTACAAAAAGATCCAGTCCCGTCTGGACGGCGTAACCAAATCCACAAGGGAAAATCTTTCCGGCGTCCGCGTCATCCGCGCGTTCGGCAGGGAAGAATCGGAGGTAAAACAGTTTTCCGAGGCCAATGATTCCCTGGTGGATCTGCAGCTTCATGTGGGCCGTATCTCCGCACTGATGAATCCACTGACCTATGTGGTGGTAAACATCGGAATCATCGCAATCCTGTATGCAGGCGCGGACAAGGTAAACAGCGGCGTGCTGCTGAGCGGAGGAATCGTCGCTCTCGTAAACTATATGAACCAGATCCTGGTGGAACTGGTCAAGCTGGCAAACCTGATCGTCAGCATCAGCCGTGCGCTGGCCAGTCTCTCCCGTGTGGAACAGGTTCTGGACACAAAGACAGCCATGACCTTTCCGGAAAAACACATGGCGGCAGACGGAAGCCGCCCGGAACACCAGGCCTCCTGTCCAGACGACGAGGCGGTGCGTTTTGACCGTGTGAGCCTGATTTACGCCGGAGCGGGAGCGGAAAGCCTTACCGACATTTCTTTCAGCGCCCGGAAGGGACAGACCATCGGCGTCATCGGAGGCACCGGAAGCGGAAAATCCAGCCTGGTCAGCCTGATTCCGCGGTTTTATGACGCCACCTCCGGACAGGTATCCCTGATGGGACAGCCGATTCAGACCTGGGACCGGGAGTCCCTCCGCAGCAGGGTTTCCATCGTCATGCAGAAAGCCCAGCTGTTTGCCGGAACGATCCGTTCCAACCTTCTCTGGGGAAATCCCGACGCCACGGACGAGGAGCTCTGGGAGGCGCTGAAAACCGCCCAGGCCGACGACTTTGTCCGTGAAAAAAGCGCAGGTCTGGACGAGCCGGTGGAACAGGGCGGACGGAATCTCTCCGGCGGCCAGCGGCAGAGACTGACCATCGCCCGCGCCCTTGTCCGGAAGCCGGAGATCCTGATCCTCGACGACAGCGCCAGCGCTCTGGACTACGCGACGGACGCCGCTCTGCGCAAAGCGCTGCGTGCTCTTCCCGGTGACGTTACCGTATTTATCGTATCCCAGCGAACCTCCAGCCTGCAGCACGCGGATCAGATTCTAGTGCTGGACGACGGCCGGCTGGTGGGATACGGAACCCACAGGGAACTGCTGGACGCCTGTGGCACATACCGTGAAATTTATGAAAGCCAGTTTCAGAAAGGAGATGCAAGACAATGAAGCAGACCGATACCAGATCATCGGAAAAACAGAAACGGCAGCAGACGCTGAAGCGTGTGCTGCGTTATATCCGTCCCTACGGATTCTTTGTTTTCTTCAGCCTTCTCTGTTCCGCCGTCAGCGTCGCGGCACAGCTGATCGTTCCGGTCTACTGCGGCGACGCCATTGACGCGATGATCGGCAGGGGGCAGGTAGACTTTGCCTCCGTACTGCGGATCGCAGCGGCGATTGCCATCGTCACGGCCATCTCCGCCGCGGCCCAGTGGATCCTGGCGGCATGCAATAACCGGGTAACCTTCTGCGTCTCCCGGGATCTGAGAAATTCGGCCATCCGAAAGATCCAGAAGCTGCCCCTCTCCTATCTGGATGCCCATCCCTCAGGGGATCTGGTCAGCCGCGTCATCGCCGACGTGGATACCTTCGCCGACGGGCTTCTCATGGGCTTCACCCAGCTGTTCAGCGGCGTGCTGACGATTCTCGGAACCCTCGGAATCATGCTGTATCTGAACCTTACGATCACGCTTGTGGTTGTGGTTCTGACACCTTTAAGCCTCTTTACCGCCGGTTTTATCGCAAAGCGCACCTACCGCTATTTCCGGGAGCAGACCGTTGTGCGGGGTCAGCAGACCGCGCTGATCAACGAGCTGATCGAAGGCCAGAAGGTCGTACAGGCGTTCAGCCACGAAACCCAGAGCCTGGAGGATTTTGACCGGATCAACGACCGGCTGGGAGCGGTCAGCCTGAAAGCCACCTTCTTCTCCAGCCTTACCAACCCCAGCACCCGTATGGTCAACAATATCGTCTACGCGGCGGTGGGACTGATCAGCGCTCTCTATACCGTCTCCGGAGGAATCACCGTGGGGCAGCTGAGCGTCTTTCTCAGCTATGCCAGCCAGTACGCGAAACCGTTCAACGAGATCTCCGGCGTCGTCACAGAGCTCCAGAATGCCCTCGCCTGCGCCGCCCGCATCTTCGATCTGATGGATGAACAGGATCAGATTCCCGAGGCGGAGCACGCCGTGGCTTTCTCCAGCCATGGCCATGTGGCGCTGAAGGACGTGGCCTTCCGCTATGTGCCGGACAAGCCCCTGATCGAGAATTTCTCCCTGGACGTCAGACCCGGACAGAGAATCGCAATCGTCGGGCCCACCGGCTGCGGAAAGACAACGCTGATCAATCTCCTGATGCGCTTTTACGATGTGGACAGCGGAAAGATCGAGATGGACGGAACAGACATCCGCCAGATGACACGCCATTCCCTGCGGGGCAATTACGGAATGGTGCTCCAGGATACCTGGCTGAAAGCGGGAACCATCCGGGAAAACATTGCCTACGGCAAACCGGACGCCACCGAGGAAGAAATCATCGAAGCGGCCAGAGCGGCCCATGCCCACAGCTTTATCCGGCGTCTGCCGAACGGATATGACACCGTGATCACCGAAAACGGCGGAAATATCAGCCAGGGGCAGAAGCAGCTTCTGTGCATCGCCCGCGTCATGCTGTGCCTTCCGCCGATGCTGATTCTGGACGAGGCGACCAGCAGCATTGATACCCGGACGGAGATCCGCATCCAGGCAGCCTTTGCCCGGATGATGGAAGGACGGACAAGCTTTATTGTGGCCCACCGCCTTTCCACCATCCGCGAGGCGGATACGATCCTCGTCATGAAGGACGGACACATCATCGAACAGGGCGACCACGACGAGTTGATGCGCCGCAACGGATTCTACACCCGGCTGTACAACAGTCAGTTCGAGGAGTCAAAAACCCCGCAGCAAGCTACGGGGCATCAAACTTGTAGCGCAGCAGAGCTGCGAGGTTTTTGACCCTCGCGGCAGGTCTGCACTTCGTTTCGGTCGGTGCTAACCGTGTGCCACCGGCACACAGCACCGCCAAATGGACATGCAAGCATGTCCGCTTGGCTCGTTGCTCGCGGGAATAAAAAGACAATTGGAAGAACTCACTCAGAGAAAACCGCGGACAGACCGACAGCCTGTCCGCGGTTTTCTCATATCAGGAGAATGACCGGATCCGTTTTTATAAAATTTCATACACTCTGGCTTCGTATTTTTCCAGGGTCCGAACGCCGGCTGCACTGGCTTCGTCTGCGAAGAGATCGTTCACCGGCTGCTTCAGAGTGATAGCGGCCGGAGTGTTTCCATAATTCAGCACGAAAAGATAACGGACGCCGCCTTTTTCGCGCACTGCGATTTCACAGCTTTCCGGCACCTGAATGATATTCCGGTACGGATCGATGACACCGAGCTTTTCCAGGAAAACTTCCGCGGTCTTTTCCGTAAATGCGCCGCCGAAATAATAGGCCTGTCCTTTTCCGTACGGGTGACGGATCAGGGCCGGCGTGCCCGCATAGTAGCTGGAGGTATAGACGCCGACGGTCTCCGCTCCTTCCTCCGGCGCCAGCAGATCGCTGAACACCGCCGCTTCCATCACGGTTCCGTCCCAGTCGACAGTCACTTTTCCGCCCTCGGCCGGGGAAATCATTGTGTATTCCGGAATATCCATTCCGGTGACTTCCTTCAGCATTCCCGGCAGCTTGTCCATCACGCACTGGCCCCGCGCATCCTTATAGCCGCTGCGGCATCCGACCACAAGAGTGCCTCCGTTTCTTACGTATTCCTCCAGAATCGTCTTTTTCTGTTCCGTCATGATTGTCGCATGAGGATAGAACAGAACCTGATAACCTGCCAGTTCCTCCGCGTCCGCCACATGATCCAGATAACAGTAGTCAAAAGGCGTATGGGTCAGCTGACATGCCTCGAACAGCGCCTTCTGGCTGGCTTTTTCCACTCTTTCATGCCATACGTCAAGCTGGGCGTCAAAGATATTGTCATAGTCTTTCAGAATTCCCACCCGGGCTTCATATCTTGCGCCGGCAGCCCTCTGAATCTTCTTCAGCTTTTCTGCCACGGAATGTACCTCCGCAAGACGGCGGTTGTCTCTTCCCGAATAATCCAGAATGCCGTGCCAGTAGATCTCAGTTCCCATCGTCGCCGTTCGCCAGCGGAAATAGCTGACATAATCCGCCCCATGGGCAATGCTCTGCATGGTCCAAAGCGTCAGCTGTCCCGGCTCAGGCGTCGGCGCCTCCATGCGCGTGTTCCATCCGTTGGCACCGGACTGCTGCTCCATGATTCCGAACACCGGTGAGATTGCACGGGTTTCCGCCAGGTTCCGGCTCCATTTCCGGTCCCTGATCCGATCCTCTTTCTGATAGCCGTCCAGGCAGTAAGCAAAGTTCGGATAGGAATCGTAAGTCATAAAGTCAAGACTTTCCTCGCACATACGATGGTTGTCCAGATTCCCGAACAGGCCGTTGGTCGTGATAAAGTCGCCGGGCTTGATGTATTTTCTCAGAATATCGCTCTGCATCTTTGCAAACCGGCAGCAGCTGTCGGAGATAAACCGAAAATAGTCCAGCACTTCGTGGGGATTGGTCGAATCGCTGCATGTGGTTCTCGGCACATAGACTTCCTCCCAGTCTGTGTATGTCTGATTCCAGAAAACCGTTCCCCAGGCCTCGTTCAGCTGTTCCAGCGTCCTGTATTTCTTTTTCAGAAACTCCCGAAAAGCCAGCGTATCGCTCTCAGAATAAAATTCACTCAACTCGCAGTTCAGTTCATTGTCAATCTGCCAGCCGATCACCGATGTCCGGCCTGCATAGTGGGAAGCCGCCTTCTCCACGATTCTCCGGCTCAGCTCCTGATAGACCGGCGAATTGTAATTATAATGGCGCCGCGCCCCATGGCGGTAGAGAACGCCGTCCTTGCGGGCGTTGAGAACCTCCGGGTACTTGGTTGTCAGCCATGCCGGCGGCGTTGCCGTCGGCGTTCCGAAAATCACCTGCATGCCCATCCGGTCGGTCAGATCAAGGAAACGGTCGAAGAAGCTGTAATCAAACTCCCCCTCCCTGGGCTCAATCTTGTTCCAGGCAAATTCGGCAATGCGGATGGTACGGATTCCGTTTTCCAGCATCCGTGTCAGATCCTCCTCCCAGAGTTCTTCTTTCCAGTGCTCCGGATAATAGCAGGTTCCCAGCGTAATACTCTCTCCATTCAGAAGTTTCATTCTAACATCCTCCTTGTCTCTTATTTTTCTGTAACTGTTCCGTTGTCCGAACTGTTACCAGATATTTCGTTCGCTTTCTTTCTATTATATAATTTCTGCAGACGCGGGTCAAATACAGAATCTGCGGATATACGGCGGCATCTTTGGACCGCCATAAGTTTTTAAAAATTTTTGTTGTGCATTTTTATGCAATACGTTACAATGAAAAAGCATGTTTTTAAATAGCAATGGTTATATTTATGAAGGAGGAGATACGATATGTCACTGAAAAACAAGAAGGAGAAGAAGGATCCGGTGAAACGGGATTTCACCAGGCTGAAAACTCCTCATACTTATGCAATCATCTTTTTTGCCGTGGTTGTCTGCTGGATTCTCACCTTTCTGATTCCGGCGGGAAAATTCAGCACTCATACGATCGAATATACGGACGCCAACGGCGAGACGGCCACAAGAACCGTCCTGATGGCAGACACCTTCCGCTACAGCTATCCGCTGGATACTGATTTTACCGCGGAGGCCCTCGCAGAGATCCGCGGAGATGAAAGCCTTATGGAAGAGCTGGAGGTTGACCCGGAGGCGCTGGACGCTCTTCTGAAGACAGATTCCTCAGCGTGGACCCAGGAAGATCTGGACGCTGTGGGGCTGAGCGACGACGAAATGTACGCCCGGTACGGGGAAGCATTCTATGACACCAGCTGTAAGCTTCACAAAACCGCAGGCATCTGGGGAACGGAAGACTTCGGCGGCTTCGGATTTCTGAACTACGTTTTCGAAGGTCTGGTGACCGGAGACCGCTCCGGTTCCGCAGTGGGAATCTGCGCGCTGATCCTGGTGGTCGGAGGCGCTTTCGGCATCATCATGAAAACAGGTGCGATCGACGCAGGCATCTATGCATTTATCAGGACCGCGAAAGGACTGGAGCGTCTGGCGCTTCCTCTGTTCTTTCTCCTGTTCTCCCTCGGCGGCGCCACCTTCGGAATGGCAGAGGAGTGTATTCCTTTTGCCATGATCATGGTACCCTTTGTCATCGCCCTGGGCTACGATTCCATCGTGGCGGTAACGGTAACCTATGTGGCTTCCCAGGTAGGAAACGCGGTCTCCTGGATGAGTCCGTTCTCCGTGGCTGTGGCGCAGGGAATCGCAGGCGTCCCGGTACTTTCCGGCGCCACGTTCCGTCTGATCATGTGGTTTGTCGTCACTGTGGCTTCCGCAGGCTTTATGATGGTGTACGCGGAGCGGATCCGCCGGAACCCGCAGAGTTCTGTGGTATACGAGGGAGACGCCTATTTCCGTGACCGTCTGGACTCCGTCCCGGAGGAAAAGAGAGAATTCAGCCTGGGACATAAACTGATTCTTCTGGAAATGCTGGCCGTCCTGATCTGGATTATCTGGGGCGTTACGCAGAAAGGCTTTTATATCCCGGAGATTGCCTCCCAGTTCTTCGTCATGGGATTTGCCGCCGGCGTTACGGCGATTCTTTTCCGCCTGAACGGGATGACGATCAACGGCATGGCCTCCGCGTTTCAGTCTGGTGTTTCCGATCTTGCCGGCACGGCGGTTGTCGTCGGTATGGCGAAAGGAATTCTTCTGGTTCTGGGCGGTTCCGATGCAGATGCTCCCTCCACACTGAACACTGTTCTGTACGGGATCGGTACCATTCTGGAAGGCGTGCCCGCGTTTATCGGCGCATGGGCCATGTACATCTTCCAGAGCCTGTTCAACCTGGTGGTTACCTCCAATTCCGGACAGGCCGCTCTGACCATGCCGATTATGGCGCCGCTCTCCGATCTGGTGGGCGTGCCCCGTCAGATCGCCGTCCTTGCGTTCCAGCTGGGCGCCGGCTTCGTGGACGCCTTTACTCCGGTATCCGCCAGCCTGATCGGCGTTCTCGGCGTTGCAAGAATTGAATGGGGAAAATGGGCGAAATTCCAGATCAAAATGCAGGCCTTTTTCTTCCTGATGGGAACTCTTATCATTGGAATCGCTGTGGCGATACATCTGCAGTAACGCCGGCAGCGCATCGAAAGAACACAATCTCCCGTGACAGAAAAGCGCACGGAATGAAAGAAAGAAGGAACAGATATGTCAATGGCAACTCTTATCCGACAGGCAAACGTGTACCAGCCTGAATACGCCGGTGTGAAGGACGTCCTTTTGCTCGGCGGAAAAATCGCCGCAATCGGAGAAAATCTGAAGGCCGATTTCGGCGGATGCGTGGACGTGCTGGAAATCCAGGCGGAAGGAATGGCAGCGGTTCCCGGCTTCATCGACAGCCATGAACACATTCTGGGCGGAGGCGGCGAAGGCGGCTTCCACACCAGAACGCCGGAAGCATCCCTGGGGGATCTCATCCTCAACGGGATCACCACCGTAATCGGATGCATCGGCACCGACGGCGTCGGACGGGATATGGCCGCACTCCTTGCCAAAGCTCACGCCCTGGAAAACGAAGGAATCACAACCTATGCCTATACCGGTTCCTACCAGATTCCCGTTCAGACCCTGACCGGAAGTCTGAGAAAAGACATCATGATGCTGGACAAAGTCATCGGCGTCGGCGAAATTGCAATTTCCGACCACCGCTCCTCCCAGCCCACCTTTGAAGAATTTGCCCGGGTAGCGGCCGACGCCCGGGTAGCAGGAATGCTTTCCGGAAAAGCGGGGATCGTAAACGTTCATCTCGGCGACAGCCCGCGCAAAATCGATCTGATCCAGCGGGTCATCCACGAAACCGAGATTCCTGCTTCCCAGTTCCTGCCCACCCACGTGAATCGCAACACGGCCCTTTTCGACGCCTGCCTGGAATTCGCGAAAGAAGGAGGGACCATTGATTTTACCGGCAACGAAGACATCGATGCCTGGGAAGCCATCTCCGACGAAGTCCGCGTCTGCAAGGGGATCCGCCGTCTCCTGGACCTGGGCGTCCCAAGCGACCGCTTCACCATCTCATCCGACGGCCAGGGAAGCCTCCCTGTCTTTGATGAAAACGGCAACTATCAGGGGCTCGGAATCGGAAAAGCCTCCTGCCTTCTGAAAGAGATCCGGGAATGCGTTCAGACTGAAGGGATTCCTCTGGAAATCGCCCTGAAAGGGATCACATCCAATCCCGCTTCCATCCTGAAGCTGGGCGCCAAAGGCCGCCTGCAGCCCGGCTTTGACGCCGATCTTTGCCTTCTGACCGCGGACACGCTGGCGCTGGACACTGTGATCGCAAAAGGCCGGTGCATGGTCCTGCATGGAAAGCAGAAAGTATTCGGCACCTTCGAAGCCGCCGGAGCATAACTTCTGCATCACTTCAGACGGCGGAACGGTTAAGGCGCCGTTCCCCTCTCATCACCGCATAAAGCGGCCCGGGACGGCGCGCATTTCTCTGCGCGCCGCTCCGGGCCGCTTTATCTTTTCGTTTTTATCGGTACAGATATATCTCCCTGCGTCTGCTCAGCCTGCTGAACCGGCAGTAATAAATAATAAAGGCAATCGACGACAGGATCCACGACAGCGGATAGCAGAACGCCGCTCCTATAATCGTCGGCACATGGGGCAGTCCGAACATAATCCAGAGCACCCGGACACTGCAGATTCCCACGCCTGCGATCAGCATCGGCATCCAGGCATCCCCGACGCCGCGAAGCGCGCCGGAGAAGATCTCAATCACAATATACGTGAGAAACGTAGGTACCATAAAATGCAGCAGCTGGCTTCCGATCTCCCGGACGGCAGCGTCCGACGTAAACAATGACATCAGCAGATCTCCGCCCAGCAGCAGAACCACATCCATAATCAGAGTCATCACAACAGCAAGTCCCATGCAGACCCGTACGCCCTGGTGAACACGTTCCGTCTTTCCCGCTCCGTAATTCTGCCCGATAAAGGTAGTCGCGGAAATTCCCAGCGCCGTCACCATCATCCAGAACAGGCCGTCCACCTTCCCGTAGGCCGCCCAGGCAGCCACGCTGTCCGTTCCCAGACCGTTGACGCCGGTCTGAACGATCACATTTGAGATCGAATACATGGCCGACTCCAGTCCTGCCGGAAAGCCGATCCGGATAATCCGTCTCAGCATAATCCCGTCAATTCTCAGCTTCTTCCACTCCAGCCGGTACATGTCGTCGGTTTTCATCAATGTGCGGAGCACCAGAACCGCGCTGATAAACTGCGAAAGAATCGTCGCAATTCCCGCGCCTGCCACGCCCATATGGAAGCCTGCCACAAACAGAACGTCCAGGATAATGTTGGCAAAACAGCAGACAATCAGATAGTACAGAGGTCTGCGCGAATCGCCTACCGCCCGCAGAATGCCGGCGCCCATATTGTAAAGCAGGTTCGGCACGGTACCTATAAAATAAATCCTGATATACAGAACCGCGTAGTCGATGACATCCTCCGGCGTCTGCATCAGCGCCAGCATCGGCCGGGAAAGCACGATGCCGAACACCATCAGCCCGACACCTGCCGCAATGGAAAACGCCACGGAGGTATGTACCGCCCAGTGAACCTTGTCCTTTTTCTTTCCTCCGTAAAACTGCGCTATGATAACCGTCGCACCGCTTGCCAGACCTGTGAAAAATCCGATCAGCAGATTGATCAGCGTGCCGGTGGTTCCTCCCACCGCCGCCAGAGCCTGCTTCCCGACAAAATGGCCGACAATCATCGCGTCAGCCGTATTGTAGAGCTGCTGAAAAAAAGTCCCGAACAGAATCGGAAAGAAAAAGATCAGCAGCTGCTTCCAGATCACACCTTCTGTGATCTGGTTTGTTTTCTGATTTTCCCCTTCTTTTACCTTTGTCTTCTCACGCATCACTTCACCTGTATGTTTTTCTTCCTGAGAAATTCCGCCAAAAATTCTGTCAGCCGCTCCATCTCTTCCCTGGTTCCGATGGTGATCCGCAGATAGTTGCTGATTCTCGGCTTGTCAAAATACCGCACAAAAATATGCGCGCCGCGAAGCGCCTCAAACAGCTCTTTGGCCGGGATCTCCGGGTGGGACGCAAAAATAAAATTCGCTTTGGAATCGTTGAACAGAAAACCAAGTGCTCTCAGCTTTTCCTTTGTCCATTCCCGGATCTCCATCACTGCATGAACCGTTTTCTGAAAGTATTCCTCGTCGGCGACCGCGGCCGTTCCCGCCGCAATCACCGCCTGGCTCATGGTATAGGAATTAAACGAATATTTCACATCGTTCAGGCAGGAGATCAGCGCCTCGCTGCCGATGGCAAATCCAATCCGCATGCCTGCCAGCGAACGGGATTTTGAAAATGTCTGGACTACCAGCAGATTGTCATATTGTTCCACCAACGGCAAGGCAGACTTCGCTCCGAAATCCACGTAGGCCTCGTCCACAATTACCACAACGTCCGGATTCTCCCGGACGATCTGTTCCACAGCGTCCGGATCCAGCTCCAGCCCGGTGGGCGCGTTGGGATTCGGGAAAATCACCCCTCCGTTGGGACGGTTCGCTGCAAAATAGTCTTCCGGACAGATCTCAAACCTCTCGTTCAGCGGAATCTGTACATAAGGAATGCGGAACAGTTCCGCCCACACATCGTAAAAAGAATAGGTGATATCCGGAAACAGAACCGGCTTCTCCGAATTGAAAAACGTCAGAAACGACATTGCCAGCACATCGTCGGAACCTACGCCGACAAACACCTGCTCCGGTTTCACCCCGTACCGGTCCGCCAGCGCCCTGACCAGTTCTGTCGCCGCCGGATCCGGATACTTTTTCAGATGTTCCGCCTCCAGACGCTCCAGCGCCAGCTTCACTCCCGGCGCAGGGGGATACGGATTTTCATTTGTGTTCAGTTTGATAATGTTTTCTTCCTTCGGCTGCTCCCCCGGTACGTAGGGCACAACCTTCCGGACATTCTTTTCCCAGCCTCTCATCGCTTGATCGCTCCTTTCTGCCAGCCATTCTGCCGGGCCTGCATGTTTCTTTATACTATTTCATCCACGGCAGCTCCCGCCCGTCAGGCGTCTGCCTTCTCTCCGGCTCAGTGTCTCTTTCTCCAGGTGGAAGGTGAGAACAGAATCAGCATCGGAAACAGCTCCAGCCTTCCCGCCAGCATGTCAAAGGTAAGCACCAGCTTGGACAGCGGACTGTACTCCGAAAAATTCCCCATCGGCCCGACCTTGTCCATACCGGGACCGATATTGTTGAAGGTCGTCGCCACCGCCGAAAAGTTTGTCTCCAGCGAAAACTCATCCATACTGATCACAAGCAGCGAAAATGCAAAGATCGTCATATAGACGGTCAGAAATACATTGATGGAACGGAGCACCTCGTGTTCCACAGGCCGCTTGTCAAAATGAATCTGTTTGACGCTTCTCGGATGCACGATGGACATCATCTCTTTCTTCACTGTCTTCAGCAGAATCAGCACTCTGGACACTTTGATGCCGCCGCCGGTGGATCCGGCGCAGGCGCCGATAAACATCAGAAGCAGAAGAATCGTCTTGGAAAACTCCGGCCACAGGTTAAAGTCCGTCGTCGCATATCCCGTCGTCGTGATAATGGACCCGACCTGAAACGCCGCGTGGCGGACGGTTTCTCCCAGCGTATCATAGACGCCCTGGATATCTACCGTGATCGCCGCAATCGCCGCAAGGATCACCAGAAAATAGGCGCGCACCTCCTGGGACAGCGCCGCCGCCTTGAATTTCCGGCACAGAATCAGGTAGTAAAAGTTAAAATTCACACCGAACAGGATCATTCCTATGGTCAGAATCCACTGCTGTACCGGCGTGTAAGTTCCGCATCCGCTGTTCAGAATTGAAAATCCTCCGGTGCCCGCCGCTCCGAAAGACAGCGTCAGCGACTCAAACAACGTCATTCCGCTGAGCAGCAACGAAAGAATCAGAACAATCGTCATCACGATGTAGATCTGGTAAAGAATTTTTGCCGTTCCCCGCACTCTGGGCACAAATTTTGACACAGAGGGGCCGGGACTCTCAGCCTTCATCAGATTCATCACGGAACCACCCTTCATCGGCAGAATTGCCAGAATAAACACCAGCACGCCCATGCCGCCGATCCAGTGGGAAAAGCTTCTCCAGAACAGACTTGCATGGGAGAGCGCCTCCACATCCGTCAGAATCGAAGAACCTGTCGTCGTAAATCCCGACACAATTTCAAACAACGCATCCACAAAAAAAGGAATTTCCCCGGTCACCATAAACGGCAGACACCCGAACACACTGAGCGCTACCCATCCCAGGGCAACCGCAACATATCCGTCTTTCGGATAAAGCTCCATATCCTCCGGCTTCCGCCGTGACAGCAGGAAACCTGCTCCCACGCAGAACAGTCCGCACAGAAGATAAGCAAGCGCTTCCCGTTCCCGGTACAGCGCGCCGGTAATCGCCGGAAACGCCATCAGAATTCCTTCTGTCTTCAACACCCAGCTGATTACATACCGAAGCATCTTTCTATTCATAATCTACTCCTCGCACCTTCCCATATGATATGGTCATCGTTCCGTCAGATCTGTGCATTCCCTGCAGCAGTTCAGTCAGCCGAACCGTTGCCATTCACTGCACAGACCGTATTTTTCAAATAGCAAGCAGCAGTTCGGCCGGATGGCAGCCGCCCGGTCTGCGGAACGGCTGCGCCAAATGAACTGCTGCATCCTTTTCTGACGGCCGGCGCAGCAAATGCGCAGGCCTGCTGAATCATTGCCATTCTCTTACTGCTCTGCCAGAATATCCTCGATATTCTGCAGACCGGTATGCGTCGTGACAACAATCACCGAATCTCCCTGCTGGAAGTAATCCTGACCTCCGGGGATGATGATTTTTCCTTTTCTGCTGATGCACGCCACCAGAACGTCTTTCCTGGTCTGCATATTCTCCAGCTTGATTTTCTGCAGCGCACAGTCCTCATGTATAATAAACTCCAGCGCCTCTACCCTGTCGTCCATCAGCTTGTACAGCGTTTCCACATTGCTTCCGATGGAGTTTTTCATCGCGCGCACATACTGAAGAATATTCTCTGCGGTAATGTATTTCGGATAGATCAGGCTGTCCAGATCCAGACTGTGAATCACATCGTTGAAGCTCAGATGGTTCAACTTTGTCACCACCTTGGAGGAAACCTTATTCTTTGCATACAGAGAAAGAATGATGTTTTCCTCATCCATATCCGTGCAGGCAACAAACGCCTCCATATCGTCTATATTTTCTTCCCTCAGCAGATCCTGATCGCTTCCGTCTCCGCAGATGATCATCGCGCTCGGAAGCAGATCGCTGAGTTCTTCACATCTCTGCTTGTTCTTCTCGATGATCGTCACCTTGATTCCCATATGTACCAGAATGCAGGTCAGATAATATGTAATCTCTCCTCCCCCGACAATCATTGCGCTGTGGACCTGATTGGTCTTTACGCCGATTTTCCGGAAAAACTCGGCGGCCTTTTTCAGCGTCACCAGAATCGACAGACTGTCTCCTGCGTCGATCCTGTAATTTCCGTCCGGAATCACCACCTGTCCCTGTTTCTCCGCTACGCAGATCAGAAGATCCGCATGGGTGGCCGACACGTCCTTCAGCTGCTTCCCCACAAGGACTGAGTTCGCCGGAACCTTGAACCGGAGCATCTCGACTCTTCCCTTGGAGAAGCTGTCGATCTCAATCGCCGTCGGGAAACGCAGCAGACGCGCGATCTCCTGCGCCGCCGCGAACTCCGGATTGATAATCATCGAAAGCCCCAGCTCTCTCCGGATAAATTCCTTTTCCTTCCGGTAGACTGAATTCCGCACACGGGCGATGGTATGGCACCTGCCAGCCTGTCTCGCCACAACACAGCAGAGCAGATTCAGTTCGTCGCTCCTGGATACCGCGATGAGAAGATCCGCATGCTCGATATCCGCCTCCTGCAGCGTGTTGTAGCTCGCTCCGTTTCCCACGACTCCCATAACGTCATACAGGCCCGTGATATTCCGGATCACGTCGCTGTCCTTGTCCACAACGGTTACGTTGTTGTCCTCCTGGCTCAGCTGTGCAGCCAACGCTGTTCCTACTTTTCCACAGCCAACAATGATAATCTGCATTTTCTTTTACCGGCAGGTTCTGCTCATAGGAAGCCCTGCCGGCATCCTCCTTTGATGATAAAATTGGGCAGCCCTTCTGCTCATTCCAGAAGAAGTGTGTCTGAAGATCCATGTTGCAGATTTTCAGACACACTCTGATAGGTTAAAAAATTATATCATATTTTAGTGAAGAGAGGAATAGTTTTTATGTAAAATCTATATGAGATAGGAACGGTTCAAACATGAACGATCAGAAACGCGAAAATCTTCTGAATCTTGCCCTGGACGCCACCGATGCAGAACGGGCTGCTTCCTCCTCACTGGGCACCGGATACGATTTTTCCACCGGCACCTGGGAGGTGATCGTGCGCTATCAGGGAGATATTTCTTTTCTGGAAGAAAGCGGCGTCCGCATCACCTATCTTCTCTTTCAGTACGCCATCCTGCTTCTTCCGGAACAGCTGATGGACGACGTCACAAACCTCCCGCAGATCACCTACATGGAAAAACCAAAACGCCTGTTCTTCGCCGATTTCGCCGGCAGAAGCATCTCCTGTATCCATTCTCTGCAGGAAGGCCCCCGGGGACTCTTCGGAGACGGCACGCTCCTTGCCTGCATCGACTCCGGCGTGGACTATACGCATCCCGCCTTCCGCAATGCCGACGGTTCCTCCCGGCTTCTTGCGCTCTGGGATCAGACAATCCCCGGCAGTCCTCCGGAAGGCTATCCCCTGGGAACCCTGTACACCCGACAGCAGATCAACGAGGCGCTGAACGCTGCTGACAGTGCGGAGCGAAACCGGATGGTTCCCTCCCGTGACACCAGCGGCCACGGAACGGCGGTTCTCGGCATCGCTGCCGGAGGCGGCGGCAGCGAACGGGGAGGCGGGGAAGACAGTCTGTACCGGGGCGTCGCCCCGAAAGCGGCGCTGCTCGCCGTAAAGCTCAGCTCCTCCGGAGAAAATGCCTTTCCCCGGACCACCCAGCTGATGATGGCTCTGGATTACTGTATCCGCACCGCGCTGTTTCTCCAGAAACCCATCGCAATCAATCTCAGCTTCGGAAATAATTACGGCTCCCACAGCGGAACCTCTCTTCTGGAAACCTACCTGAACCAGGCCGCGGGGCTTGGCCGGACCGCAGTCTGTATCGGTTCCGGAAACGAAGGAAGTTCCGGCCGCCATGCCGGCGGAATTCTGTCCGACTCGGAGACAAAACCGGTTGAATTTTCCGTCGGTCCATACGAGTCCTCCATGAGTCTTCAGATCTGGAAATCTTATACGGATGATATCGATATCGTTGTGGTTCACCCGGACGGCACGCGAATCGGTCCTCTGCAGTCGGTGCTCGGCACCGTACGTTTCCGTGTCCGCGGCACAGAACTGCTGTTTTATTACGGCATGCCGTCGCCTCACAGCCAGGCCCAGGAAATTTATCTGGATCTGATCCCTGTTTCCGGACAGCCCGCGGTGGACAGCGGAATCTGGACCGTCGAACTGCATGCCAGAAGAATTGTGACCGGGCGGTACGACCTGTGGCTGCCGGGATTTGCGGGGGCGGAGACACGGTTTTTCCTGCCCGATCCGGAAACGACGCTGACCATTCCTTCCACGGCACGGTATGGGATTACCGTCGGCGCTTATGAGCCCCGGCTCCAGACGTATGCGGATTTTTCCGGCCGGGGCTATACGAGGCTGCTGCAGGAGATCAAACCGGATCTGTGCGCTCCCGGCGTCAATATCACCGCGCCGGCAGTCGGAGGCGGATACAGATCATTTACCGGCACCTCGTTTGCGGTCCCTTTTGTGACTGGAAGCGCAGCGCTGATGATGGAGTGGGGAATTGTCCGTGGAAATGACCCATTTCTGTACGGGGAGAAGCTGAAGGCGTTTCTGATCCGCGGGGCGCGGCAGCTGCCGTCGGAGAAAACATATCCCAATCCGCGGCTGGGATTCGGAGTCCTCTGCCTGAAAGACAGCCTGCCAATTGGATGAGGGGGGGACGGAAACCCCGCAGGGCGCAGGCGGCAGGGCGGGGAGGGATTTCAGAATCCGTGCTCACTCCGGCGTTCGGACAAAGCCAGGGAGGCTGTTCGCCCGCAGTCGCAAGCACTGGATTTCTGAAATCCTGCCCCGCCCTGCCGCCTGCGCCCTGCGGGGTTTCCTGGTTGTGGCGGCGGGTATTGTGGAGGCGGGTATTCGGTCTGTCGGAAAGAGGTTGCAGAGACTGTTCAGGCAGAGGCGTTTGTTCTTGTATGGAGATGGACAGTTGTGGAAGGTCGGATTGACTTATGGAGAGGCGGCTTTTCAGAGAACGTATGCTGTGGCGGTTCTGCTGGATGAACTGTAACTGGCACCGGTAAGGGATTGGCATTTACAGGATATGGTTTTGACTGCGGGACGGTTGCCGAATTGTGCAGACCGTGCTGAATTCTCTTAAGGGAGGCGTGGTTCCCAGAATCGGCCTGCCCTATATCACAGTGGGAAGAAAAAGTGAGATCGCGGCCCTGCTGCACGATGTGGAAATTATCTCGGAGGGAGGCGCGTCCTTTCGTTTCATCGTGGGGCGGTACGGCTCCGGCAAGAGTTTCCTGATCCAGACCATCCGCAATTACGTCATGGACAGAGGATTTCTTGTGGCCGACGCGGATCTCTCGCCGGAACGAAGGCTGCAGGGCACAAAAGGCCAGGGTCTGGCAACCTACCGTGAGCTGATCAGCAACCTCTCATCAAAGACAAAGCCGGAGGGCGGAGCCCTGACGCTGGTGCTGGACCGGTGGATCAGCAGCGTTCAGACGGCCGCGGTACAGGAGACCGGAATGGAGCCAGGCGATCCCGGCCTTACAAAGGCTGTGGACCGGAAAATCTACGAGGTCACTTCCGCAGTCAGCGAACTGGTGCACGGGTTCGAATTTGCAAGACTTCTTTCCCTGTACTACCATGCCTATGTGGACGGAAACGACGATATGAAAATGAAGATCGTGCGCTGGTTCCGCGGAGAATACACACTGAAGCGGGAGGCGAAGGAGGATCT
>ERZ1643246.1084-NODE-1084-length-30999-cov-12.255946_pt1 | contig 30999 bp, 29 predicted proteins | sample MGYA00579265_ERZ1643246 | MGnify/ENA primary metagenome ERZ1643246 (study PRJEB29033, sample SAMEA4952261) | chicken gut metagenome | biome: Broiler Chicken; feature: Gastrointestinal Tract; material: Caecum | place: Ireland | collected 2018 | study: Broiler...
TCTGGGCAGGGTCCTGCCGCCGGCCATGATGGGACTGCTGGTGGTGTACTGCCTGCGGAACGTCTCCTGGCTGTCCGACCCCCACGGAGCGCCGGAGCTGATCGCCATCGCGGCGGTGACGGCGCTGCACACGTGGAAGCGCAACGTGCTGCTGTCCATCGCCGGGGGCACTGTGCTGTATATGGTGCTGGTGCAGGCGGTGTTCGTCTGAGAAATGATGCCGGCCAGGCGGAAGCCCGGCCGGTATTTTTCCGCGCCGTGGGAGCCTCGCTGTTTCTGATTCGTAACGATTTGTTGCGAAATTGAGGGGATTTTTGGAAAACATCCGGGTATGCTGGACTTACAGTACGGAGAGCAGAACGGCATGACCAGGATCTGGAAAGCGAGGTGCCGAACATGAGGCGATTTCTTCTCTGCGGGGTGCTGATGATACTGCTGGCCGGCTGCGGCGCGGCTGGGGAACAGACGCCGGAGGAAGTCCCGGAAGAGGTTCTGGAGGGAGAGACAGAGTCCCTCTCCGGCGAGGCGCTGGTATCCTCCGCCATGGAGACGTATGCCGCGATCACAAAGGACCTGACCTTCACTCTGGATGTGACGGCGGAGGACGCCGAGCCCCTCACCCTCTCCATCACCCCGGAGAGCGCCTGGAATGTGGCGGGGCAGGAGAACCTGTTCCCCGACAGCTACCAGTGGGAGCCGTCCTCGGCCAGCACCTTTGGCGTGCAGTGGACCGATATGGAGAACAGAGGACTGTGCTTCACCATGACCGCCCCGGACGGGGAGACCACCCTGCGGTGCTGTACCGGCGGAGACGCGGTGATGTGGAACGTGGACGGGGAGGCCCACTACGCCCAGGTGACGGCCGTGGAGGACGGGGGCCCCGGCCTGGGGGACCTGCTGCGGGGGATCGCTGAGGACGCCCTGCGGGAGATGGCGTTTTCCGCCCCCACGGTGGACGAGGCAGAGACGGACTACGAGGCCATCGCCTGGCAGCTGAACGAGGCCATGGCGGAGAACATCCGCAGCGTGCCGGACTGGGTCACCTGGAAGCCCCTGGACTTCCAGGCCAGCGGCGCCAGCGTGTTTGACGCCTACTACGGGGAGCCGGAGAACTTCTGCGCCGGGATGGGCTTCCGGCTGCTGGTGGATGACCCGTATGGAGAGAAGGCCAACAGCTGGCAGGCGGGCGCTGGGCTGGGAGAGCCGGACGCGGACGGGTATTACGGCTATGGCGGTGCGGTCAGCATCCGGAGGAACACGGACGGCGACTGGTCCTGCGACGGCCTGGCCACCGGGGGAAGCTCTGTGGATCTGCCCCTGTCCGCCCCCGGAGCGGAGGCACCTCTTTCCGAGCTGGCGGACGCCTTCTTCCTGACGGAGGGGGAGAGCCACGACTGGCTGGTGCCCTGCTACATCCTGGAACACCCGGCGGAGGACATGGCGGCCCTGCCCGCCCTGCTGGACCAGCGGACAGAGGAAGAGGCCCGGGAGCTGTGCGGCGTCCTGGGAGACTGCCTGCGGACCGCCGATTACTGGGACTGGACGCTGGAGACGCTGGCGGCGGCCCTTGGAAGCTATGGGGCGTATCTGAACGCATAGATCTGCCAATTGCGGCATAAACTGGGACTGCGGCTTTTGCCGCAGTCCTTTTTGCGCTTTGGGAGGCGGACATGGGAAAGAGGCTGTTCTACTGGGAGTTGGCAGGGGCCCTATTTACAGCGGCCCTTGGGACACTGCTGCATTTTACGTATGGCTGGAGCGGCGGATGGACCCCGGCAGCAGCCTTTTCCGCTGTCAACGAGTCCACATGGGAACATATGAAGCTGCTGTTTTTTCCCATGTTTCTGACCTCTGTGGTCCAGCTGTGCTGCCTGGGACGGACGTATCCCAACTTCCTGGCGGTGCGGGGCGTCAGCACGCTGGCGGGGACCGCGCTGATCCCGGTGCTGTTCTATACCTACACCGGAGTTGTGGGACGTCACGTGATGTGGGCGGACATCGCGGTGTTCTATCTGTCCGTCCTGGGGGCCTTTGCCCTGGACTTCCGGCTGCTGCGGCGGGGGCGGTTCACCTCGCTCTGGCAGCAGCTTCTGGGGCTGGTGATCCTGTGGGGCCTGGCCTTCCTCTTTGTGTTCTGCACGTTCCACCCGCCGGGGCTGGCACTGTGGCAGGACCCGGTGACATTGGGATACGGTCCTCTCCGGTGAGAAGCAGGCACCTCTTCCTGGGAAGAGGTGCCTGTTTGTTGATGGGGATTTTACAACCGTACCGTTGACCGGGGTCTCCGGGAGGGGTATAATATCTTCATCGATTCGATGAATCAGAACAGGAGGCCGCGCAGATGGAGACCACAAAGCGAAAGAGTACAGCGCCTTTTTACGCCGCCGCGGTGGTGTGGCTGGCCTATGCGCTGGTATTCCCCCTGTATGAGCCGCTGCACTATGCCCTGGCGGCCGGCGCGGCCATCCTGGCGTTTCTTGCGGCGACCGCCCTGTGCCGGGCCGACGCCGCAGGTGAGGCGGCCGGCGTGGAGGAGAAGAAGGAGTCTGTGAAGGAGCAGATCTCCACCGGCAACCCGGAGCTGGACAGGATGATCCGGGACGGGGCGCTGGCCATCCGGGAGATGAAGCGGCTGGACGAGAACATCGCCGACCCGGGCATCTCCGCCGATATCGTGCGGCTGGAGCAGGTCAGCGCCAAAATTTTTGAAGAGGTGAAGGCGCACCCGGAGAAGCTGCCCCAGATCCGGCGGTTCCTGGACTACTATCTGCCCACCACCCTGAAGCTGCTGAACGCCTATGACCGGATGAGCGGCACCGGCGTCTCCGGGGAGAACATCGACACCACCCTTGCCAAGGTGGAGGGGATGATGCGGACCATCACGGCGGCCTTTGAAAAGCAGCTGGACAGCCTGTACGGCGCAGAGGCCCTGGACATCTCCACGGACATCACCGTGCTGGAGAATATGATGGCCCGGGAAGGTCTGACGGAGGACCCGCTGAAGGCGGAGACCAAAAAGACGGAAGAGGACGGGAACGGCATCCAGCTGGAGCTGTGAGGAGGGACTGCCATGAAGAGAGAAAAGAGACAGCCCAAGCCGGGTTTCTGCCTGGTTTCCGCCGTGGTATGGGCGTTGATGGCTGTGGTATGGGGCCGGGAAGCCATGGTGTGGCAGAACGCCTTCCGCCTGGGACTGGTGGAGGCCTCCGGCGTCTGGCTCCGGTGGGGGCTGGCTGCCCTCTCGGTGTGCCTGGCCGCCGCGTGGTGTGTCTACTGGATCAGAGGCCGGAGACAGTGCCGGGAGGATCCCGGCACCGCCGGGGCTCCGAAGGAAAAAGACGGAGAACTTGAATAAACGGAGGAACATACAATGGCTGACGAGAAGAGCATGATGCCCGAGCTGACCCTGAATCCTGACCAGACGGACGACATCCCCCAGCTGACCCTGGACCCGGTGGCCCCCGCCACCCCGGCCACGCCCGCTCCGGAGCCGGCCAAGCCGGAGGTGACGCCGGTGCAGATGGACGAGAACCTGCTGAACGAGGCGGAGAAGCAGGCAGTGGAGGCGTTTTCCAGGAAGATCGACCTGACAGACTCCAACCTGATCCTCCAGTACGGCGCGGCGGCCCAGAAGAATGTGGCCAGCTTTTCGGAGAATGCCCTGAACTCCGTGCGCACCAAGGACCTGGGAGAAGTGGGCAAGTCCCTCTCCGACCTGGTGGTGGAGCTGAAGGGCTTCGGCGAGGAAGAGGAGAAGAAGGGCTTCTTCGGCCTCTTCAAGAAGGCCGGCAGCAAGCTGGAGGCCATGAAGGCCCAGTACGCCAAGGTGGAGACCAACGTGGACAAGATCGCCCGGGAGCTGGAGCAGCACCAGGTGACGCTGCTGAAGGACGTGGCCATGCTGGACCAGATGTACGAGCTGAACCTGAAGTATTACAAGGAGCTCACCATGTACATCCTGGCGGGCAAGAAAAAGCTGGAGGATGTGCGGGCCAATGAGCTGCCCGCCCTGAAGGCCAAGGCGGAGCAGTCCGGCGCTCAGGAGGACGCCCAGGCCTACAACGACAAGGTCCAGATGTGCGAGCGGTTCGAGAAGAAGCTCCACGACCTGGAGCTGACCCGGATGATCTCCGTGCAGATGGGCCCCCAGACCCGGCTGCTGCAGAACAATGACACCCTGATGGTGGAGAAGATCCAGTCCTCCCTGGTGAACACCATCCCCCTGTGGAAGAGCCAGATGGTGCTGGCCCTGGGCCTGGAGCACAGCCGTCAGGCCACTGCCGCCCAGAGCGCCGTCACCGAGGTGACCAATGACCTGCTGAAGAAGAACGCCGACATGCTGAAGATGGGCACGGTGGAGACCGCCAAGGAGGCGGAGCGGAGCATCGTGGACATCGAGACGCTGCAGCACACCAACCAGCAGCTGATCTCCACCCTGGATGAGGTGATGAACATCCAGCGGGAGGGCGCCCAGAAGCGCAAGGCCGCTGAACAGGAGCTGGGCCGCATCGAGGGAGAGCTGAAGCAGAAGCTGCTGGAATTGCGGGGCTGAACAGCGGCAGACAACTCCGACGGCCCAGCTCCAGGGGCCCCCGTCGGAGCCCAGCGCAGCGGGTCCGATGGGGAAAGGCGGAGCAAGGGAGCGGGCGCAGTTTTCGCCGTTAGGCGGAAACGGAGTAGAGCGGACTTTGCGACGCCGCGGGCCGCATCGAGGGAGAGCTGAAGCAGAAGCTGCTGGAATTGCGGAATTAAAGGGGAAGCAGGCTCCCCCTTTGCCCGCAAGGGGCACGCCGCATCCGTAAAGCGGCAAAGCCGCTAACGGTTGCGCAGTAGAACCCCCACCACCAGTCTGCGGACTGGTGAACGCGCCCAAGGCGCTTGGGTCAAAGTATTTTCGGCAGGTACAGAAGGTGAATTGTCCCGCAGGGGCAAGAGAGGCCGCCCTGGGGCGCGTCCTGCCGAAAATGATTTCATTTTTTTGATCTGCCGGGGGCAGATCAACCGGGAAAACCCGGAGGGTTTTCCCTGGCCCCTTTCTCCGACTGGGGAAAGGGGGAGAGAGGACATACGCTTATGAAATTCTTTCAGAAACGGGCCGTGGCGGTGGTGGTGCTGATCCTGGCCATCGTGGCCGGGGTGGCCATCGGGCAGGCAAAAAAGCCGGACACCGGCGCTGAGGCGTCTACCGCCATCGTGGGGTCCTATACGTATGTATACGACTATGCCGGGGTGCTGACAGATGAGACCATGGAGCATATCGACGCCATGAACGCCTCCCTGTTTGCACAGACCGGAGCCCAGATCCTGGTGGATGTGGTGAATTCCACCGGCGGTGCGGACATCATGGAATACGCCACGGACCTGGGGAATACCTACGGCGTGGGCTCCGCGGAGCGGAACAATGGTGTGGTGATGCTGCTGGCCCTGGACAACGTCTCCCAAAGCGGCCTGATGGGCGACTACTGCGTGGTGGTGGGGACCGGGCTGGAGGCGTATGCGGACGATTTTGTCAGCCTGCAGTCCTATTATCTGGAGAGCGATTTTGCCGCCGGAGACTACGATGCGGGCGTGCGTGCGGCCTTTGACGCATTCATCGACTGGTTCGCGGATCACTACGGTGTCACCATCCGGGAGGGATATATCCCCGCAGTGCGGGAGACCTACTCCAGCGGCAGCGGGTACTATACGGAGACTCGCGGCTATGTGGCCCCGGCTGTCGCTTCCCTGGTGAGCGGCGTGGTGGTGCTGCTGGTGGTGTTATTTGCACTGTGGGTGATCCTGGACGGCATCCGGTACAGACGTTACCGCCGGCGGTACCTGCGGCCCGGCATGGGGCGGCCCACAGTGCTGTACTACCCCATCTTCTGGGGACGGCCCCGGCGGCCCAGAGCACCGCGCCCTCCGCGACCCCCGCGCCGTCCGCCCACTGGCGGCGGCTCCTTCGGCGGCAGCCGGGGCGGAATGTTTGGCGGAGGCTCCTTTGGCGGCGCCGGCGGCCGGCGGGGGAGCTTCGGCGGCGGCAGCTTCCGGGGAGGCGGCGGCCGGCGGGGCGGCTTCGGCGGCGGCAGTTTCCGGGGAGGCGGCGGTCGGCGGGGTGGTTCCTTCCGGGGCGGCCGCAGATAAAAACGACAAAAAAACCACGTCTCAGATCGGGACGTGGTTTTTTGTGCCTGTTCGGCAGTCCGCTGCCTGCCGAACAGACGCCTTACACATTTTCTGCACAGAGGATGGACATTTGACCGTCCTGGCGGCTGGCCGGCGGGAGCTGTCCGCGGCGGAGAGCGTCCCGCAGCAGGAAGGGCGGCAGATAGCCCTGCTGCCGAAAATCCTGGGGAATGGTGAAATCCACGCTTCCCTCCAGCAGAAGCCTGCGGACGCTTTCGTTGATGTCGTGGCAGATCACCCGCAGCTGGCCCTGCCGTCCGGCGGCCCGCACGGCCTCCACACAGCCTGAAACATGGAGGTTGGCCAGGTAAATGCCGGCCAGGTCGGGATGGCGCTCCAGCGTTTCTGCCACCACGCGATACGTGGTCTGATAGTCGTTGAAGGTCTCGGCAGTCAGGATCTGTTCTGCCGGAAAGCCCCGCTCTGCCATCCGCGCCAGAAAGCCGTTCAGCCGCTGACAGTGTCCGTCGAAACGGCGGTTGCCAACGGTGGCCAGGACCAGGCCGCCGGGCCGGACACAGCGGCTCATCAGCTCACCGGCCATCCGCCCTGCCCGATAGAGGTCCTGCCCCACAAAGCAGAGCCGCCGGCTTTTCGGCAGATCGGAGTTGAAGGTGACGCAGGGGATACCGGCATCCGCCAGTTCCTCCACCCGCCTGCAGATGGAAGGGTCGTTGAGGGCGCAGATGGAGAGCCCTTCCGCCCCCTCCCGGACCATCTCATCCAGCAGCTCCACAGACTCCTGGGGCAGCTCCGTCCGGCAGCGGCGCTGGAGGATCCGCACATGCTGCGGCGCCAGCTCCTGCTCCGCCTGTCGGATGCCCTCCTGGACCTCTTCCTGAAACTGGCCGGTCCAGTTGGGCAGCAGGATCCCCAGTGTCAGCGGGCGGACAGCGCCGTCCTGCTCCCGGCGGTATGCCTCCCGGGGGGAGATATAGCCGGTCTCGGCCACGGCGGCCTCCACCCGAGCCCGCACAGCCTCGCTGACATAGGAGCGGTGGTTCAGGACCCGGTCAACGGTCCCCCGGGATACCCCCGCCATCTCGGCGATCTGCTGGATGGTCACCCGTTTCCCCATGCTGATGCGTCCTCCTTTTGCAACAGGATCTCTGTGCATTGCACAGGATGCCTCTATTGTATCGGAGGGGGAAGGCTTTGTCAATCTGGAAAAAACAGCCTTTGATTTCCGGCAAAGTGACGATTTTTGCGCAAATGGCGGAAGGGGACTTGACTTTTTGAGGAACATGCGGCAGAATGTGTGCAAAGCACATAATCTGTGCACTGCCTTTTTAACTGGAAAGGATGCGTCACCATGAAGTTTCAAAAATCGGCGTGTATCGAGCCCATGTATGGGGAACTGCCGTTTCTGGAGCGGTTTCAGGCTGCCAGAGCAGACGGCTTCGACTATGTGGAGTTCTGGAGCTGGACGGACAAGGATCTCCGTGCGGTGAGAGCCGCGGCGGAGGATGCGGGGATCGGGATCTCCGGGTTCAACGGGGATGCGGAGCTGTCGCTGATCGATCCCGGTCAGAAGCAGGCCTATCTGGATTTCCTGAAGCGTTCTGTCGACGCCGCTCTGCAGGTGGGCGCCCGCTCTGTCACCATCCACTCCAACGGACTGGGGGACGGCGGAGTGGTCCTGAACAGCTACCCGGAGCTTTCGGACACCGTGAAGCTCTGCACCATGTTCGATACGCTCCACGCCTGTGCGGAGCTGGCCGAGTCCTCCGGCATCCGCATGCACCTGGAGCCCCTGAACATCACCACGGATCACGCGGGCAACTTTCTCACCACAACCCGGATGGCCGCGGAGATGACCCGGCTCATCGGCTCCCCCATGCTGAAGGTCCTGTACGACGTCTACCACATGCAGCTCAATGAGGGGAGCCTCTGCGACAACATCCGCACTTACGGCGACCAGTTCGGCCACATCCACGTGGCCGATGCGCCCGGCCGCCACGAGCCCGGTACCGGGGAGATCCGCTATCCCCGGATCCTCCAGTGCCTGGAAGAGATCGGGTATCAGGGGCTCGTGGGGTTCGAGCTGATCCCCGCCGTCTCCACCGCCCAGGCGGTAAAGGCCATCGGGCTGCTGTAAGATCGTCCGGCAGCCGCAGATACAATCGAAAGGAAGGAAACGCATGGAACGCTTTCAGATCGGCATCATCGGCGCCGGCCGCATCGGCCGGGTCCACGCGGAAAACATCGCCAAATTCGTGCCCCAGATGGAGATCAAAACGGTGGCGGACCCCTATATGAGCCCGGAGGCCGAGGAATTCCTCAGGGGCCTGCGGATCCCCAACCTGAGCCGGGACGCGGAGGACATCCTCCGGGACCCGGAGATCCGGGCCGTCATCGTCTGCTCTCCCACCGACTGGCACGCGGAATACGTCATCCGGGCGGCAAAGGCCGGCAAGCACGTTTTTGTGGAAAAGCCCATCGACTACCGGCTGGAGCGGGTGCACGAGGCCATCGACGCGGCCAGGGCCGCCGGCGTCAAGCTGCAGGTGGGCTTCAACCGCCGCTTTGACCGGCATCACCACGCCGTCTATGAGGCCGTTCGCTCCGGCAGGGTCGGCAAGGTGAACCTGGTGAAGATCAGTTCCCGGGACCCGGAGCCCCCCGCCATCGACTATGTGAAGGTCTCCGGCGGCATCTTCTACGACATGATGGTCCACGACTTTGACATGGCCCGCTTCCTGGCCGGGTCCGAGGTGACGGAGGTCTTCGCATACGGCGCCGTGCTGGTGGATCCGGCCATCGGCGAGGCCGGGGATGTGGACACCGCCGTGGTGACGCTGAAGTTCGCCAACGGCGCCATGGGCGTCATCGACAACAGCCGCAGGGCGGTGTACGGCTACGACCAGCGGGTGGAGGTCTTCGGCTCCGAGGGCGCGGTGATGGACGTCAACGACACGCCCACCAACGCTGTGTACTACGGGGCGGACGGCTCCGTTGCCAGCCCCTGCTACAAGATCATGTGGGACCGGTACACCGGGGCCTTTGCCGCAGAGCAGCAGGCCTTCGCTGAGGCGGTCCTGAACGACACGGAGCCTCTGGTCACCGGAGAGGACGGGCTCTATCCCATCCTGATCGCCGCGGCGGCCACCAAGTCGCTGAAAGAGGGCCGGCCGGTCAAGCTCAGCGAGATCGAAGCGATTTGAATGCCGGAACAGGATGCGCCCCACAGGCATCTGCCTGTGGGGCGCATTTTTTTGGATCTGCGGCGCGGGCCTTGGACAGAGGGACGGGCCTCACAGCGTCAGAGAAGGGGCGGCATAGGTCCGGCCGGCCAGCTCCTGATCCAGCATATACAGGCCCTTGGGATCGGAGCCGAAGAGCTGCATCTTCTTGATCAGGTCGGAGGCATTGGTCTCCTCCTCCCCCTGCTCTTTCACGAACCAGTCCAAAAACTGCATGGTGCGGAAATCCCGGTCCGCATAGGCAGCCTCATAGATGGTATGGATCAGAGAGGTGACATACTGCTCGTGGGCCAGGCCGGCCTCCAGGGGGTCCATATTGCTCTTCAGCCGGGCATCCGGCTTTGCAATGGCCTCCAGCGTTACAGGCACATCGTTGTTCTGCAGATACTGGAGCATGAGCATGGCGTGGTCCCGCTCCTCCTGGGCCTGGACCTTGTACCAGTTGGCAAAGCCGGCGAGGCCCTGCTCCACATAGAAATTTGAAAACTGGAGATACAGGTAGGCGGAGTAAAATTCCTTGTTGATCTGGTCGTTGATCAGTTGTGAGACTTGTTCCTTCAGCATAACAGAGGCGTCCTTTCCATACACAGTTTCAGACAGGAGCTGTCCTGCCTAACGATTATAGCACGGTCCTGCTGAAAAGCAACGGGAGAAGCAAAAAACAGGTAGACGCGGCGAGGGGGGGTGTGCTACAATGGGCGTGCCGCAGAGCGGACAAAAAAGCTTAGCAAAATCCAAACGAATGGGTGCGGCCCTTGACAGAACCATAGCGGCATCCATGCTATAATGGGCCTGCTGCCGAAAAGGGCAGAGGGAACGATTGAAGTTAGAAGAGGGATCACTGTGTTTTTTCGCAGAAAACATCAAATGACGCCGGCCCGGATCATCCTGATCGGATTTGCCCTGCTGATCCTGGCCGGAGCGCTGCTGCTGACGCTGCCCATCTCCACCCGGGACGGGCAGGGGGCTTCCTTTTTTGACGCGCTGTTCACCGCAACCTCCGCCACCTGTGTCACTGGCCTGGTGGTGCAGGACACGTCGCTGTACTGGTCCGGATTCGGCCAGGCGGTGATCATTCTGCTGATCCAGATCGGCGGCATGGGCGTGGTGACGGTGGCTGTGGCCATTTCCATGCTGGCGGGCCGGCGGATCGGCCTGAAGGAGCGCTGGGTGATGCAGGAGTCCATCTCTGCGCCCCAGGTGGGCGGGATCGTCCGGCGGACCCGGTTCATCCTGACGGCCATGCTGCTGCTGGAGGGAGCTGGTGCCGTGCTGCTGGCCCTGCGGTTCTGCCCGGAGATGGGGCTGCGGGGCATCTGGTACGCCGTGTTCCACGCCATCTCCTCCTTCTGCAACGCCGGATTCGACCTGATGGGCGCAGAGGCCGGAGCGCCCTATGTCTCTCTCACCGGGCATGTGGGCGATCCTCTGGTGAACCTCACGGTGATGGGGCTGATCGTGGTGGGCGGCATCGGCTTTCTCACCTGGGGCGATGTGCGGGAACACAAGTGGCATCTGCGGTCCTACTGCCTGCAGAGCAAGCTGGTGCTGGTGACGACGGCGCTGCTGATCCTGCTGCCGGCCCTGTTCTTCCTGTGCTATGAGTTCCGGCTGCCCCAGTGGGAGGGGATGACGCTGGGAGAGAAGGTCCTGGCATCCCTGTTTCAGTCTGTGACCCCCAGAACGGCAGGGTACAACACGGTGGACCTGACTCAGCTGACAGAGTCCTCTCAGCTGGTCATGATCCTGCTGATGCTGATCGGCGGGGCGCCGGGATCCACTGCCGGCGGCTTCAAGGTGACCACGGCCGCGGTGTTTTTCCTGGCTGCCCGGGCGGTGTTCCGCCGGCGGGAGGATCTGCAGTCCTTCGGGCGCCGTCTGCCGGTGGAGACGCTGCGCAGCGCGTCTGCCATCCTCCTGATGTACGTGGGGCTGTTCCTGCTGGGCGGGATGGCGATCTCCTGCGTGGAGGGCGTGCCCCTGCTGGCGGCACTGTTTGAGACGGCCTCAGCCATCGGTACGGTGGGCCTGACCCTGGGCCTGACGCCGGAGCTGGAGGGCATCTCCCGGATGATCCTGATCTTTTTGATGTATTTTGGACGAGTGGGCGGACTGACGCTGATCTACGCGGTCCTGCCGGACAGCGCGGCCGTTCCGGCGCAGATGCCCCAGGAACGGATCAATGTGGGATGAGCAGGACGGCTGACACAAAGCCTGCACAAGGAAAGGATGAGAACGGTGAAATCAGTATTGCTGATCGGATTGGGGCGCTTTGGCCGCCACATGGCAGCCAAGCTGCAGGAGCTGCACCATGAGGTGCTTGCCGTGGACAAGGATGAGGAGCGGGTCAATGACGCATTGCCGCTGGTGACCCATGCCCAGATCGGGGACAGCACCAGCGAGGCGTTTATCGCCTCCCTGGGGGTGCGGAATTTTGACATGTGCGTGGTGGCGATCGGTGATGATTTCCAGAGCTCTCTGGAGACGACGGCGCTGCTGAAGGAGCAGGGGGCGCGGTATGTCCTGTCCCGGGCCGCCCGGGATGTCCACGCCAAGTTCCTGCTGCGGAACGGGGCGGATGATGTCGTCTATCCGGAGCGGGAATCTGCCAGCTGGGCAGCGGTGCGCTACAGCTCTGACCATATTTTCGACTATGTCCAGCTGACGCCGGACCACTCCATCTATGAGACGGCGGTGCCGCCTGCCTGGATCGGAAAGACCATCGGTCAGCTCGGCGTGCGGCAGCGGCACAACATCAACATCCTGGCCACCAAGCAGGGGGAGGAGCTGACGCCGATCCCCGGCGGTGAATACTGCTTCCGGGGAGATGAGACCATCCTGATCCTGGGAGACAACCGGGACGTCCAGAAGTTCCTGCACTTTTGACCCTGGCGGGGATACGCTGCATTATGCGGAAAAAGACAAGATACCGGCTGATATGACCGGTATCTTGTCTTTTTTTCAGGGCTCCGTCTGCTCTGTATGGAGCAGGCGGAGCTTCCGCTCTGCGGAGACCATGCTCTGCTCGTAGCGGTCGATCTTCTGGTTCAGCAGATCCAGGGAGGCCTGCATCTCTTCCATCCGGGCCACCAGCTGGTCCCGCTGCTCCATCAGCAGGGCCTTGCGGGCGCCGATGGTGGCGTCTCCCTGCCGGAACAGATCCACATATTCGATCAGCGCCTCGATCTGGACCCCGGCGGCACGCATGCACTTCATCAGCTGGATCCAGCCGCAGGACTCCTCGCCGTAGTTCCGGACGCCGCCCTTGGTGCGGGGCACCGGGGGGATCAGTCCGATCCGCTCATAGTAGCGGAGCGTGTCGGCTGAAATGCCGTATGCTCTGCTCACTTCCGCAATGGTCATGGCCGGAGACTCCTCACTGGGCGGCCTGGGCCGCTTCGTTGACACACCGCAGGGCGTTCAGGCTGCGGGGATAGCCGATGTAGGGCAGGCACTGGGAGATGATCTGGATCAGGAAGGCCTTGTCGTTGCCGATCTTCAGATTGGCGCCGGCGTGGCTGACGAGCTGAGGCTCACAGCCGCCCTGGGCGGCCAGGAAGCAGAAGGTGATCATCTCCCGCTGCCGGTAGTCCAGCCCCTTGCGGGTGTAGTAGTCACCGAAGCAGTTGTCTGCCAGCCAGCGGTTGATGTGGCGGCTCTCTTCCGGGCCGCTGTCCTGGAAGCCCCGCATCCCCTCGCCGAAGATGTCCACCTGGGCCTGGTTGCCGGCGGTGAGCCGGGTCTCCGCCGTGGTAGTGGATCCGGGGGCCAGCGGCAGGGAGACGCCCTGTTCCTGCAGGACCTGATTCGCCGCATCAAAGAAGGGGCGCACCCGGCCCAGCCCCAGATAGGCCACAGCCTGGTACAAAACCTCCTTCGCCTGGGCGGGAGTCACGCCGGCCCGCAGCGCGGCAGGCAGCTGCTCCCGGTATTCCGACACGCCCTGACAGCCCAGCAGTGCGGCGAGAACGGCCATCATCCGGGTCTGCTCATCCAGGCTGCCCTGGTCCACAACTTCGCCCAGAGCGAAGTTGGTGAAGAGCTCCATGAATTCCGGGTCCGAATCCCACAGGGGGGACGGGTCCCCCGGGAACAGACGGGACAGATTTTCTTTGGCAGATGCGGAAAGTGCCATGCTGAAAGCCTCCTTTGCGCCGGTGCGGCGATGTCTTTTGATAACTCTACTTTAACACTTGGAGCCGACTCCAAGTCAAGCTCTTTTTGAAATGATACAATCAGGAATTAATCAATGATATTATACAAAGAGGATATCACTGACCACAGCTGGGAGAAGGGCCGCATCAAGTTCCAGATGCCGGCGCCCTGGAAGCCGTACTCCGTGATCAGGGCCAGGCGGGCGGAGAGGCTGCGGGCATCTTCGAACCAGACCTCGTGGACCGTGCCGTCCACGGCGGTGTAGTGGAAGAAGGGGGCCTGGGCCGTTTCGTCGTACTGAATGGCGACATCGTGCTCGATGGCCAGCTCGATGGCCCGCTGGTTGGAGATGGAGGGCGCCCGGGTAACGCCCTGAACAAAGGGCAGGGGCCAGTCATAGCCGTAGTTGGAGAGGCCCAGAAAGATCTTCTCCGGCGGGATCTCCGTCACCGCGTAGTCCAGCACGGCCCGCACATTTGGCAGGGGGGACACCGCCATGGGCGGACCCGCGGTGTAGCCCCACTCATAGGTCATCAGGAGCACGCCGTCTACAGCGGCACCCACGGCGGCGTAGTCGTGGCCTTCATACAGGAGCCCTGCCTGTCCGGCGGAGGTCTTGGGCGCCAGGGCGGCCCAGAGGAAGAACCCCTGAGAGTTGAGAAGCCGCCGCAGCCGGGACAGGAAGGCGGCATAGGCCGCCGCCAGCTGGCCGGGGAGGAACTCGAAGTCCACGTCCAGGCCGGCGTAGCCCCGGCGGCGGAGCGTCTGCTGGACCTGAGCGATCAAGCTGTCCTGCACGGCGGTATCCGTCAGCACCAGAGTGGCCCGCTGGGTGTCGAACTGACCGGTCTCTGTCAGGGTGGAAAGGTGCATCACCGGCCGGACGCCCCGCTGCCGCGCGGCGGAGAGCAGTGCATCATCCTCCAGCTGGAGCAGGTCGCCTTCGGCGGTGATGCCGTAGGTGAAGGGCGCCAGGTAGGTGAGATAGGGGAGCTCCGCATCCAGCAGGGACTGGTCGATGTAGGGATAGGCGTAGCCGTTGAAGGCGGCGGAGGACGTGGGGGCGCCGAAATAGGAGATCACCAGGACCTGTCCGGGCCGAAGCGCAGTCTGGCCGCCGAGGGGCCAGTTGTTCTGCCAGAGACGGCGGACCGTGGTGCCGTAGGCTTCCGCGATGGAGGCCAGGGTCTCTCCGGCCCGGACGGCGTGGACCTGGCGGGGAAAGCGGACCACAAGGGTCTGCCCCACCGCCAGGGCACCGCTGGGGGGCACGGCGTTGTCCGCGGCCAGGCGGGCGGGGTCGACGCCGTAGGATGCTGCGATGGAGCCGACGGTCTCGCCGGCTTGGACCACATGGATCGTCATGCTGGACATCACCTCCGGAAGAGCCTATTCGGAAAGGTGCATGAATATACTATACGACCCGCAGCCAAGCCGGATATCACTTGGCGATATGACGGACGTCAGCTTTTTTCGATAACTGAAATTTAGGGAAAAGTTCCATATTTGAACAGATTGCCACAAAATGGACCGTCAGATTTGTGAATTATTTTCTTCCGGTTTGCAGGGATCCAAGCCGCTGGACAGTTGACAGCCCGCCAATATCCCGTTAAAATATTCTCAGTGATTGTGTGGTTTTTAACGATCAAGGGGAAACGGATGTGCTGAACAAGCGTGCGCGATCCACCGGAGGGCGGAATCCCATCAACTTGTTCGGCCGATTTTTTTGTATGCGGCAAAGGGGGCAATGAGGTGTTCCTGCTGTTTTTTCTGCTGTGGCTGCTGCTCTCCGGGGGCGTGAGCCTGCACGCCTGCCTGTGGGGGCTGGCGGTCTCGGCTCTGCTCACCTGGTTCTGCCGGCGGGTGCTGGGATATGACTGGCGGATCTTCTGCGGCCGCCCGGCGCGGATCTGGGCACTGATCCGCTATTTTGCCCATCTGGTGGCAGAGATGCTGAAGGCGGGCCTGATGGTCATGAAGATCATCTACGTCCATCCGAAGAAGATCACGCCCAAGCTGGTGTGGTTCCGGACGCCCCTGCAGACGGACCGGCACAAGGCGATGCTGTCGGATTCCATCACACTGACGGCGGGGACCATCACCGTGCGGTCCCAGGACGGACGGCTGCTGGTGCATGCCTTGGATGCGCCGCTGGCGGAGGGGATCGAGGACACCGCGTTCCAGCAGCAGCTGGAGAAGATGGAGGGCACCCAATGGAGACGGTGACGACCTGGATCTTGAATATCGGCGCTGTGGTGCTGGCCCTGCTGATCCTGGCCACGCTGGTGCGCGCGGTCCTGGGGCCCCGGTTCACAGACCGCATCGTGGCGGTGAACGTGATCGGCACGCTGGTGATCGCGGAGCTGATGGTGCTGTCCGTCCGGCTGCGGGCGGACTATCTGGTGGACATCGCCCTGGTGTTCGCCCTGCTGAGCTTTTTGTCCGTGGTGGTGGCGTTCCAGCTGGTGATGAGCCGCCAGAAAAACAAGCGCCGGGAGGAGAAGCAGGAGGGAACTGCCCATGATTGAGCATCTTGCGACGGGAGCGGGGCTGGCCTTCTTCCTGTTCGGCCTGTTCGTGTTTTTCTCTGCTGTCCTGGGGCTGTTCCGGTTCGACTATGTGCTCAACCGGATGCACGCGGCCGCAGTGGGGGATTCCCTTGGGATCTTCTGCGTGCTGATCGGTCTGATGCTGCTGCACGGCTGGTCCCTGTCTGCGGCAAAGACACTGCTGATCTTCGTGTTCCTGTGGCTGACCAGCCCTGTGGCCAGCCACCTGGTGGCGGAGATGGAAGTGGCGACGGTCCCGGATATCCATAAGGAATGTGAGGTGGAGGAGCGATGATCGTACTGGAATACATCCTGCTGATCGGACTGATCGTCTGCGCCGTTGCGGCGCCGCTGTGCAAGCGGCTGCTGGCGGCGGTGATCGTCTACATGGCCTTTTCCCTGATGATGGCCGTGCTGTGGAGCCTGCTGCAGAGTCCGGATCTGGCCATCACGGAGGCGGCTGTGGGCGCCGGCGTCACCAGCATCCTCTTCTTCCTGACTCTGAAAAAGGTGCATGCACTGAAGGGGACGCACGATGAGTAAGAAGATCGACGAGACATCCGGCTGGCTGCAGCGCTTTGCGGCCTGGGTGGACGGTGACCGGGAGCCGCCGGACCGGACGCTGCTGGTGATGGAGCGGAGGCCCCACCGGGACTTCCGCCCGACAGAGGAGGAGTTCGAGCGGCGGGAAAAGGACCGGCTGCGGAAATTCTTCAACTGGTATCCCATCGCGGCCACCGTGATCTGTGTGGTCATGGCGGCGATCCTGCTGACGACGGTCATGAACATGCCCGGCTTCGGTGACGAGGACAACCCCATCAACAACGAGGTGTCCGAGCGGTATCTGGAGCACGGCGCGGAGGAGACCGGCTCAGAGAACGTCGTGACGGCCATGATCATCGGCTACCGGGGCTTTGACACCCTGGGAGAGAGCTGTGTGCTGTTTCTGGCCGTGGCTGCGGTGATGATCCTGCTGCTGCGGGATGAAAAGAACACCACCGGCCGGGAGCTGCACCAGCTGGAGCGGGAGGAGGCCGGCGCGCGGGAGCATGCGGACCTGATCCTGCAGCAGGTGGCCAAGGTGCTGACCCCGTTCATCTTCCTGTTCGCCATCTATGTGCTGCTGAACGGAGAGACCTCTCCCGGAGGCGGGTTTTCCGGCGGGACGATCCTGGGCGCAGGTGTGATCCTGTTTTCCGCCGCCTTTGGCGTGCAGCGCACACAGCGGTTCATGAACCGGCGGACCTACAGCGTGGTGCGGACGTTTGGCCTGATGCTGTACGCGGTGCTGTACGGGATCTATATCTTCATCGGGGCCAATGGGCTGCCGAACCATCTGGCCGGCATGATCCTGCTGATCGACCTGGCGGTGGGACTGGTGGTGGCCTGCACCATGTATGGCTTTTATGCCCTGTTTTCCCGGGGCGAGATCTGAGAGAGGAGGAGAGAGATGCTGTCGGATATCATCCAGAACCGGTACGCAGTCACGGCGGTCATCCTGTTCGGGATCGGCTTTACGAACCTGATGCTGCAGCAGAACCTCCTGCGGAAGGTGATCGGATTCAATATCATGGACTCCGCCATCTTCATGCTGCTGGCCTCTCTGGGCTATATCGAGGGAGGCGTGGCGCCCATCGTGGGGGATCGCGGCTTTGATCCGCTGTACATCAATCCCATTCCCAGCGGCCTGGTGCTGACCGGCATCGTGGTGTCCGTCTCCATCACGGCGTTCTCTCTGGCTTTGATCCAGCGGATCTACCGCCGCTACGGCACGATCGAGATGCGGGAACTGCTGGACCGGGCGAAGAAGGAGGACGACTGATGCGGCCGTTTATAGAGAATTTTCCCTTCTTCTCCATCTTCCTGGCCATTTTGGCAGGCATCCTCACGGCCACCATCCGCAGCGGCCGGGCCGCATACTGGGTCACCATCGGAGTCTGTGCGGCCTCTGCAGTGCTGAATGCGTTCGTGCTGGAGTACACCTACCTGGGAGATCTGAGCTTTACGTATACCATGGGCCGCTTTCTCGCCCCCTACGGCAACGCCATCAAGTGCGGGCCGCTGCAGGCGCTGCTGACCACCGTGTTTTCCCTGGTGATGGGGACCTCCCTGGCTGGAGGACGGCGGGATCTCTTTCAGGATATCCTGCCGCAAAAGCAGAGGCTCTATTTCGTCATGGTCAATATGATCCTGGCGTCTTTGCTGGCGCTGACCTATACCAATGACGCCTTCACCGGGTATGTGTTCATCGAGATCAGCACGATCGCCGCCTGCGCCCTGGTGATGGCCAAGGACAACGGCCCCAACCTGATCGCCACCATCCGGTATCTCTTTATGAGCCTGGTGGGGTCCGGCCTGTTTCTGATCGGGCTGACGGTCCTGAACAGCATCACCGGCTATCTGCTGATGCCGTCCCTGTCGGAGGCGGTGGAGGGGCTGAAGGTCACCGGAGACTATGCGATCCCGCTGACAGTGTCGGTCGGCCTCATCACAGCGGGGCTGGGCGTCAAAAGCGCCATGTTCCCCTTCCATCTGTGGCTGCCGGACGCTCACGGCGGTGCCACCACGGCGTCCTCCGCGATCCTGTCCGGCCTGGTGCTGAAGGGATACATCGTGCTGTTGCTGCTGATGATCCTGCGGGTGTTCTCCCTGGAGCTGATCGTGGAGCTGGGAGCTGCCGATGTGATCCTGGCCTTCGGCGTGCTGGGAATGATCTTCGGGTCCCTGGCCGCCATGCGGGAAAGCCACATCAAACGGATGCTGGCCTATTCCTCCGTGGCGCAGATCGGGTACATCTTCATGGGGATCGGACTGGGGACCGTAGAGGGGCTGGTGGCCTCCTGCTTCCACATCCTGGTCCACGCCTGCTGCAAGCCGCTGCTGTTCCTGTGCGCCGGCAGGCTCTCTGCTGTCAGCGGCCACCACAAGAGCCTGAAAAATCTGCGGGGCAGTGCCTACCGGGACGTGGGGGCGGGTCTCGGCTTTACGGTGGGGGCCCTGTCCATGATCGGTATCCCGCTGTTCGGCGGTTTCGTCTCCAAGCTGTATTTCGCCAACGCGTCCCTGCCCACCGGCATGACGGCCATGACGCTGCTGACCATCGCCCTGTCCACTGTGCTGAACGCCCTGTACTACGTGCCGGCGCTGCTGGCCATCTGGGTGAAGCCGCCGGCGGAGGACGAGGCGGCAGTTCTGGCTGATGTCCACGCAGGGGAACTGGCCTTTGACCAGGCCTTCACGGCGGCGGATATCCTGCTGGTCGCTGCGATCTTTGTGCTGGGCATTTTCTACCACCCCATCACCGATGTGATCGAGGCGGGTGTCCGGCTGATCTGAGTTTGTTTGTGTTTGTAAGGGAGTACGCCCATGCTGTTGCTGCTGCCTATCCTGGTGCCGCTGATCGGCGGGATCTTTGTGTTCCGGCAGAAAAATGAAATATACCGAGACTGGCTGGTGGTGACACTGATCGTGACCACCGCCGTGCTGGTGCTGGCAAACTGCACGATGCCCACGCAGCGGCTGTGGCTGCTGACCATCCAGGGAGAGCTGGGCCTGGTGCTGAACAGCGACTGGCTGTCCAAATTCTTCATGGTGCTGGTGGTGTGCATCTGGGCACCGGTGGTGATCTTCACCAAGCCCTATATCCGCCACACCGGGCGCGGCAACCAATTCATGGGCTTTTACACCATGACGCTGGGTGTCCTGATGGGCCTTGCCCAGGCAGCCAATTTCGTGACCATGTACATGTTCTTTGAGATGATGTCCCTGATCACGGTGCCGCTGGTACTGCACAACGCCACGCCGGCAGCGCGACGTGCGGGCTTCAAGTACCTGGGCTACTCGGTGTTCGGCGCCGGCATGGCACTGGCGGGCTATTTCTTCATCGCCTATTACCTGACCGTGCCGGACTTCCAGCCCGGCGGGGCCATCGACCTGACCCGGGCGGCGGAGCACCGGCCCATGCTGCTGGTGGTGTACTGCCTGATGATCGTGGGCTTCGGCGCCAAGGCGGGCATGATGCCCATGCAGTCCTGGCTGCCGGCGGCCCACCCGGTGGCACCGGCGCCGGCCTCCGCCGTGCTCTCCGGCGTCATCACCAAGGGCGGCATCATTGCGGTGATCCGGGTGACCTACTACATGTTCGGGCCGGAGTTCCTGGCGGGCAGCTGGCCCCAGTATGTGCTGCTGACACTGGCGCTGGCCACCGTTTTTGTGGGGTCCATGCTGGCCTATCGGGAAAAGCAGCTGAAGCGGCGGCTGGCATACTCCACGGTGAGCCAGGTGTCCTATGTGCTGTTCGGCCTGATGCTGCTGACGGAGGAGGGCGTCCAGGCGTCTCTGCTGCAGCTGGTCTTTCACGCGCTGGCAAAGGATACCCTCTTCCTGGCGGCGGGCGCTGTCATTTTCTCCACCAATCTGACGCGGGTGGACCAGCTGCGGGGCATCGGCCGGCGGATGCCGGTGACCATGTGGTGCTTTACACTGGCCTCCCTGTCTCTGATCGGCATCCCGCCGCTGGCGGGCTTTGTCAGCAAATGGTATCTGCTGGACGCGGGGCTGGAGGCGCCGCTGCAGGCATTCGGCATTGCCGGCCTGGTGGTGCTGGTGGTATCCGCCCTGCTGACGGCGGGGTACCTGCTGCCCATTGTGACCAATGGCTTTTTCCCGGGGCGGGACTTTATCACGGAGCGGCGGGAGGTGGGTCCGGAGATGACCTGGCCCATGATCGCCTTCTGCGCGGCGCTGGTGCTGCTGGGCCTGCTGCCGGGGACAGCCATCCACTGGCTGGGCCTGCTGGCTGCCAGATGGTTCTGATCCTGTGTGACGACTGAGAGGGGAGGTGTGCCTGTGAACCGCTTTTTAACGCTGCCCATTCTGCTGCCCATGCTGCTGGGGATCGGGCTGCTGATCCTGCAGCCGAAGAGCCGCAAGGTGCGCAGCCGCTACGTCATGGCATCGTCCTTGGTGACGTCGGCATTGTCTCTGGCCTGTGTCATCCTGACCTATCTGCATGACAGCGATTTTCTGGCCTGTATCCTGGTGAGCTTCAGCGAGGTGTTTTCCATCTCCCTGCGGATCGACGGTGCGTCCATCGTCTACGGCAGCATCGTATCTGTCCTGTGGCCGCTGGTGACGGCGTATTCTCTGGATTACATGTCCCACGAGGGGCACGAGAACCGCTTCTTCGCCTTCTGGCTGGTGGCCTACGGCGTGGTGCTGGGGATCGCCTATTCGGAGGACTTCCTGTCGCTCTACTTTTTCTACGAGGCGCTGACGCTGACGACGCTGCCGCTGGTGATGCACGCCATGGATGAAAAGGCCCGCTATGCCGGCCGCAAATACCTGGTATATTCCATCACCGGTGCCGCCTTTGCCTTCATCGGCATGGTCTTTCTGCTCAACTACGGGGTGGGTCATCTGAACTTTCAATACGGGGGGATCCTGGACAAGGGCCTGGCGGCCGGAAACGAAGAGGCGCTGCGGCTGGCCTTTGTGGCGGCCTTCTTCGGCTTCGGCGTGAAGGCGGCCATCTTCCCCTTCCACGGCTGGCTGCCGGACGCCTCTGTGGCGCCCACGCCGGTCTCCGCCCTGCTGCATGCGGTGGCGGTGGTGAAGGCCGGTGCGTTTGCCGTGCTGCGGCTGATCTACTACGGCTTCGGGGCGGATTTCCTGCGGGGGAGCTGGGCCCAGACCGTGGTGATGACGGCCACCATCGTGACCATCGTCTATGGATCCGCCCGGGCGCTGCGGACGCCTCATCTGAAGCGGCGGCTGGCATTTTCCACGGTGAGCAATCTGTCCTACATCCTGTTCGCCCTGACGCTGATGACGCCGGGCGGCATCGTGGGCGGGATGACCCACATGGTCTATCACGCCTTCACCAAGATCACCATGTTCTGCTGTGCCGGTGCCATCATCGTCAAGAGCGGCAGGGAGTATATCTATGAGCTGGAGGACTTCGGCCGGGCGATGCCCATCGTCTTTGCCACCTTCACCGTGTCCTCCTTTGCGCTGATCGGCGTGCCGCCGCTGGGCGGCTTTGCCGGGAAATGGATGATCGCAGAGGCGGCAGTGGCATCCCAGAATCCGCTGGCCTATGCGGGCATCGGGGCACTGATCCTGTCTACGCTGCTGACGACGCTGTACATGCTGTCCATCGTGGTGCGGGCCTATTTCCCGGTGGGCGAGCTGGACCGGGCGGCGCTGGAGCGGGTGCATGACCCTGCCCCCTCTATGTGGGTGCCGCTGGCACTGCTGACAGCGGCAGGCGTGGCACTGGCGCTTTGCTCCAACAGTGTGATCGGCTTTTTGTGGACCGCGGTGCAGCGGGTCTGGTAAGGAGGACGCATGGAAAAGGCATTGCTGCTGTTCTTGGTGCTGTTTCCGCTCCTGGCCTCTGCCTGGGTGTATCCGCTGCGGCGGCGGAGCCGGGAATACCGGAATCGGCTGATCCAGATCGTGCCGCTGGTGGAGCTGGCGGCGGCTCTGCTGCTGTTGCTGTGGCCGGAGGCCAGTCTGGAGCTGCCCGGGGTCTGCGGCTTCGGCCTGCGGTTCCAGGCCGGGAGCCTTCACGGACTGCTGGCCCTGGTGAGCGCCTTCCTCTGGGCTGGCACGGGACTGAACTGTCCCAGCTATTTTGCATCCGCAGACGGGTGCAATCGCTTTTACTTCTTCTGGCTCCTGACGCTGGGGGCCCTGATGGGCGTCTTTCTGGCGGCGGATCTGTTTACGCTGTTCGTGTTTTTTGAGATGATGTCCTTCACCTCCTATGTCTGGGTGGCACAGAATGAGACGGAGGAGGCGCTCCGGGCCGGACAGACGTATCTGGCGGTGGCGGTGATCGGCGGCATGGCGCTGCTGGCGGGGCTGGTCCTGCTGAAGCATCTGCTGGGGACGCTGGCGTTTGACGCCATGGCGGACGCCGTCGCCAGCCTGCCCCCGGAGAAGATGAGCGCGCTGTATGCGGCGGGGGGCTGTGCCCTGGCGGGCTTCGGCGCCAAGGCGGGTATGTTCCCGCTGCACATCTGGCTGCCAAAGGCCCATCCGGTGGCGCCGGCGCCGGCGTCGGCGCTGCTGTCCGGCATCTTGACCAAGAGCGGGATCTTCGGGGTTCTCATCCTGTCCCGGTACTTGTTCTGGGCAGACCTTCCCTGGAACACGGTGGTGCTGGCCCTGGGCGTGGTGACGATGGTGCTGGGAGCAGTGCTGGCCCTGTTTTCCATTGACCTGAAGCGGACGCTGGCCTGCTCCTCCATGTCTCAGATCGGCTTCATTCTGGTGGGGGTTGCCATGCAGGGATTCCTGACCGGGGAGAATGCCCTGGCGGCCTGGGGCACGGTGCTGCACATGCTGAATCACAGCCTGATCAAGCTGGTGCTGTTCGTTTCGGCCGGCGTGGTGTATCTCGGCACGCATTCCCTGAATCTCAATGACATCCGGGGCTGGGGCCGGAACAAACCGGTGCTGAAGGTCCTGTTCTTTATCGGGGCGGCCTCCATTGCCGGTGTGCCGGGCTTTTCCGGATATGTCAGCAAGACGCTGCTGCACGAGAGCATCGTAGAGTATGTGCATGTGCTGGAGCACGCCGGGATGTCCACCGGCTGGTTCACGGCAGTGGAGTGGCTGTTCCTCTTCTCCGGCGGACTGACGGCTGCTTATATGACAAAGCTGTTCGTGGCCATCTTCCTGTCCAACCGGGCCATCGGCCAGCGGCTGCCGGTCAGGGGCTATCTGGCCCCGGGTACGCTGGTGGCACTGTCTGCGGGCGCTGCGCTGCTGCTGTTCCTGGGCCTGACGCCGGGGATGTCCATGGAGCCGCTCGCCCAATGGGCGGCGCAGTTCCTGCGGGCGGACGCCGGACACAGCGTCCACTACTTCACGGCGGTGAATCTGCAGGGGGCGCTGATCTCCCTGGGGATCGGTGCGGCAGTCTATCTGCTGGTGGTGCGGGGCCTGCTGATGCGGCAGGAGCCGGAGGGTGTGGTCTATCTGGACCGGTGGCCCCGGCGGCTGGATCTGGAAAACCTGGTCTATCGGCCGGTGCTTTCGGCGCTCACGTTTGTGGGAGCACTGTGTGCCCGGGTGGCGGCATCGGTGGGCGACTGGCTGGTGCTACTGGGGGAGAAGATCCTCTTTACCAAGGCACCCGGCATCTTTGTGCCCAAGCACGATGAGAATTTCGGCACATACGGCCGCAAGCCCCGGCACTTCCTGACAGAGGAGACCTTCTCCTTTGACCTGATGCTGGCGGGCGGCGGACTGATCGTCCTGCTGCTGTACCTGCTGCTGTAGAGATCCGGCGGCGCAAAACAAAACCGGGACCCCCGGAAAGGCAACGCCTTCCGGGGGTCCCGCAGCATTTTCGGGAAACGGGGAGGCTGCTTCCCGAGCTGAGAAGGTGCTCAAGACCGGCCCCGCAGCAGGGCTCCGGCGCCCCGCCGAAGACTTGGGCCGGGCGTCTGCGCTCCGTCACACAAAGGACAGCACCCGCACAGCTTGCGGTCATACCGGCCCCGGAGACTGGAGCGGAGGAATGGTCCCCGGTGATCGCCCCGAACCCGCCTTGGGAAAGATCCGGGGGAATACCCTTGCACTGGCCGCGGCCGGTCCGCAGAGAAAAAGACGTCCCGCAGATGCGGGACGTCTTTTTTGGATCCGTATCGGAAGGCTTATGCCTTCAGGCGGGAAGCGCGCTTGCTGCCATACCAGCAGATGATGGCCACATAAGCGACGGCGGCGCAGACACCGATGATGTAAGCGGGCGTCCAGGGAATGTGGAAACCGATCTGAGCGTTGGCGATGTAGGTGACGCAGATGAAGGTGTAGAAGGCACCGGGGATCAGCGGCACCCAGACAAACTTGGCCTTCTTGTTCTCAAACATCCACACGGAGATGGCCAGGAAGGCAAACAGGGACAGCGTCTGGTTGGACCAGGCGAAGTAGCGCCACAGGGTGTTGAAGCCGTCGCTGTTGAACTTGGCCCACACGATGATGGCAGCCACCAGCACGAAGATGGGCACAGCCAGGGAGAGGCGCTTGCCGTTGTTGGACTGATCCATGTGGAAGGACTCAGAAACGGTCAGGCGCAGGGCACGCAGAGCGGTATCGCCGGAGGTGACGGGCAGGATGATGACGCCCAGCAGAGCGATGATGCCGCCCACAGGGCCCAGGATGTCCTTGCAGACCACGCCGATGGTACCGGTAGCCAGAGAGGCATTGGCCTCCTGCAGGCCCAGGTTGTAGACGCCCATGGCGCCGGCAGCCCAAACCATGGCGATGAAGCCCTCCAGGATCATCATCCAATAGAAGGTGGTGCGGCCCTGCCGCTCGCTCTTCATGGTACGGGTGATGATGGCGGTCTGGGTGGAGTGGAAGCCGGACAGAATGCCGCAGGCCACGGTCACGAAGAACACGGGGAGGAAGTGGCCCTCAGCAAAATAAGCACCATAGTCAAAATACTGGCTGGTCCAGGAATCCCACACGTTCAGCAGGGGATAGCCCTTGACAAAGATGCCGATGAACACGCCGACGGCGGAGAACAGCAGGATGGCGCCGAAGACGGGATAGATCCGGCCGATGATGGCATCGATGGGGAACACGGTGGCGATCAGGTAATAGACGAAGATGACACCGTAGATAATCCAGGTGGTGTAATCAGTAGCCTGGCCAGAGAAGCCGAAGACCTGCGTGGCGGCAATGTCGCCGGGGGTGTAGACGAACACGGCGCCCACCAGCAGCAGCAGCACGCACAGGAAGATGTTGTAGATGGTGAAGACGCCCTTGTTGGAGTACTTGCGGATCATGGTGGGCATCTGGGTACCGCCGTCACGCAGGCAGATCATGCCGGAGAAATAGTCGTGCATGGCGCCGCCGATGACGTTGCCGATGGGGATGGTGATGAACGCGATGGGCCCGAACAGGATGCCCTGGATGGGTCCGAGGATGGGGCCGGTGCCTGCGATGTTCAGCAGGTTGATCAGGCTGTTCTTCCAGCAGCGCATGGGCACATAGTCCACACCGTCCTGCTTGGAGTAGGCCGGGGTCTCACGGTCGTCCGGACCGAAGACCTTCTCGCAGAACTTGCCGTACAGCGCCGCGCCGACGAACAAGATCACGAGGCCGATCAGGAAAGTTGCCATATAGAAACACACACTCCTTTTTGCCCAGTGGCCTGGGCTGATTCTGGCTTTATCATAGCACTGTAGAAAGAAGTTGTAAACAATTTATTCATAATTATAAAGATTTTGTTAATAACGTAAAGAAATGAGTGAAAAATTCGTTTAACCTATTCAACATAGTTCACGAAAAATTTGGAGGAAGAAGGCTGGAGGGCAGAAAAACAGCCCGCCGCAAACCGCGGCGGGCTGTTTTTCAATATTGGGGCTTGATGATCGGAAGGGATCAGGCCTTTCTCAGGCGGGACACACGCTTGCTGCCGTACCAGAGGATGACGGCCACATAAGCCACGGCGGCGCACACGCCGATCACGTAGGCGGGTGTCCAGGGGATATGGAAGCCGATCTCGGCGTTGGCAATGAAGGTCGTGCAGATGAAGGTGTAGAAGGCACCGGGGATCAGCGGCATCCACACGAACTGCTTCTTGCCGTTCTCGAACATCCACACGGAGATGGCCAGGAAGGCAAACAGGGACAGCGTCTGGTTGGACCAGGCGAAATAACGCCACAGGATGTTGAAGCCCTCGCTGTTGAACTTGGCCCACACGATGATGACAGCCACCAGCACGAACACGGGAGCGGCCAGAGAGAGGCGCTTGGCGTTGGAGGACTGATCCAGCTTGAAGGACTCAGACAGCGTCAGGCGCAGGGCGCGCAGAGCGGTATCGCCGGAGGTGACGGGCAGAACGATGACGCCCAGCAGAGCGATGATGCCGCCCACAGGGCCCAGGATGTCCTTGCAGACCACGCCGATGGTACCGGTAGCCAGAGAGGCATTGGCCTCCTGCAGGCCCAGGTTGTAGACGCCCATGGCGCCGGCAGCCCAAACCATGGCGATGAAGCCCTCCAGGATCATCATCCAATAGAAGGTGGTGCGGCCCTGCCGCTCGCTCTTCATGGTACGGGTGATGATGGCGGTCTGGGTGGAGTGGAAGCCGGACAGAATGCCGCAGGCCACGGTCACGAAGAACACGGGGAAGAAGTGGCCGCCGGCAAAATAAGCACCATAGTCAAAATACTGGCTGGTCCAGGAATCCCACAGGTTCAGCAGGGGATAGTTGTGAGCGAAGATACCGATGAACACGCCGACGGCGGAGAACATCAGAATGGCACCGAAGATGGGATAGATCCGGCCGATGATGGCGTCGATGGGGAACACGGTGGCGACCAGGTAATACAGGAAGATGACACCGTAGATGACCCAGGTGGACACGGAGGTGGGCAGGCCGTCGAAGCCGAAGACCTGGGTGGCGGCAATGTCGCCGGGGGTGTAGACGAACACGGCGCCCACCAGCAGCAGCAGCACGCACAGGAAGATGTTGTAGATGGTGAAGACGCCCTTGTTGGAGTACTTGCGGATCATGGTGGGCATCTGGGTACCGCCGTCACGCAGGCAGATCATGCCGGAGAAATAGTCGTGCATGGCGCCGCCGATGACGTTGCCGATGGGGATGGTGATGAACGCGATGGGCCCGAACAGGATGCCCTGGATGGGTCCGAGGATGGGGCCGGTGCCTGCGATGTTCAGCAGGTTGATCAGGCTGTTCTTCCAGCAGCGCATGGGCACATAGTCCACACCGTCCTGCTTGGAGTAGGCCGGGGTCTCACGGTCGTCCGGACCGAAGACCTTCTCGCAGAACTTGCCGTACAGCGCCGCGCCGACGAACAGGATCACGAGGCCGATTGCAAATGTTGCCATTAAACACACACTCCTTTTTCTGGTGCCCGCAGTTCTCGCCCCAATTCGAAAACGAGCGGACCTCTGGCTATAAGAATAGCAGATTTTAGGCTCTGTGTACGTTAAAAAATGGTTCACAGAGATTAAGATTTTGCTAAGAAAAAAAGAGTACGTTGTAAAGACGGCGCTTGGGTTTGGGGGTGAATGTATAAAAAGGGCATGAAAGCAGTTTCTTTTTCCTGCTTTCACGCCCTGTTTTCCGATGCGGAGATGCTCAGCTGCCCTCGGCCATCCGGTAGCCCACGCCCATTTCCGTGAAGAGATACTCCGGCTCGGCGGGGTTCTTTTCGATCTTCCTGCGGATGTTGGCCATGTTGACCCGGAGGATCTGGTTGTCGCCGCTGGCCCGGGGGCCCCACAGCTCCTTGATGATGAAGTCATAGGTGAGGACCTTGCCGGCGTATTTGCCCAGCAGCGCCACGATGCGGAACTCGCTGAGGGTGAGATGGACGTTTTCGCCCCGGACCCGGACCTGATGCTTGTTGTAGTCGATCACAAGGTCCCCGACGGTATATGTGCCGTTGCGGGCAATCTCATCATTGCCGGAGACGGTGCGGGTGTGGCGGATGGCGGTGCGGACCCGGGCCAGCAGCTCATCCGTGCCAAAGGGCTTGGTGAGGTAGTCATCGGCCCCAAGGTCCAGGGCGGCCACCTTGTCCCGTTCGTGGGAACGGGCGGAGACCACCACGACAGGCAGGCTGGTCCAGCTGCGCAGGCTGCGGAGAATGTCCAGCCCATCCATATCCGGCAGGCCCAGGTCCAGAATGATCAGGTCCGGACAGTGGGAGGAGATCATGGAGAGGGCCTCCTCGCCCGTCTGGGCCTGCATGGCTTCATAGCCGTTGTTGTTCAGCACTGTGCAGATGAAGTGTGAAATGCTTTTTTCATCTTCAATCACCAGGATCTTTTCGCGGATCATCATGGCTGTGGTTCCTCCTTTGAAAGCGGCAGACGGAAGGTGAATTCCGCGCCGGACTTTGTATTATGCGCTTCCATTGTGCCGCCGTGGGCACGGATGATGGCCTGGCACACCGAGAGGCCAAGGCCCATATTCCGCTTCCCGTCCCCGGGCGCGGGCTCCGTGCGGTCCAGTGTGCCGTCGAACAGGCCGTGCAGCTTCTGCGGCGGGATGCCGCGGCCGTCGTCCTGCACGGAGAAGCAGGCCCACTGCCCGTCCCGCCGGGCAGAAAGGGAAATGCGGGAAGTGGTCTCCCCGTGGAAGACGGCGTTTTCCAGCAGATTGGAGAGGACCTGCACGATCAGGATCGGGTCCATGGGGACCATCAGCACATCGTCGGGCACATGGACCTCCACCGAGACGGAGGGGAATCGCTTGCGGAATTTGCCCGCAGCTTCGCCCAGAACTTCCTCCACGGCTTCCGCTTCCTTGGAGATCTTTGCCTGGTCGTTGCCGATCCGGGTGATCGAGAGCAGGTTTTCCACCACGCGGATCAGCCACTGGGCATCATCCCGCACGTCTGTCAGAAGGGCGCGCTGCTCCTCCTGGGAGAGGGCGGGATTGTCCAGCACGGTGGAGGTGGCGCCGATGATAGACGTCAGGGGCGTGCGGATATCATGGGACACGGAGCGGAGCAGGTCCGCCCGCATTTTGACTTTTTCGTTTTCCATCCGGAGGCGGTCCTGCTCCTTGCTGTTAGTGGTGAGGGCGCTGGTGACCAGAGAGACCACCAGGAAGGTGAAAATGGTCAGCGGATACCCGGATATGGTGAAGTTGAACGCCATGTAGGGGTATGTAAACACATAGTTGACACCGATGACGCCCAGGACCGCGGCGATCAGTCCGAAGAGGTAACCGTTGGTGAAGCGGGAGATCAGCAGGACAGCCAGCACATAGACCGGAGAGGCGAACCCGTCTGTGGTATCGGCCATTTCGTGGAGCAGATAACAGACGCCGGTGGCGCAGAGAAAGATGGCGGCTGAGACCAGAAGATCCCGCCAGGAGAAGGAAAAAATATGGCTCGGTTTGGGTGACTTGAACTTCAACGTGCCAGGACCTCCCTTACACAATCCATATAAATGTTATTTTATTATAGCAGAAGCGGGCGTTAAGATTCCACTAAGAATCGTTAAAGGGCCTGAACAAATCGATGGGAAATTTTGAAAAAAGAGCCAGAAAACAGGGCGGATTTTGTAAAAATGAACAAAGCGGGGGAGAAAAGCGGGCCTCCAGGGACAGATGCGCCGTAAAGCGGCGGAACGGAAAAATATCGTGCGGGAGAGAAAAAACTTCCGCACCGGACAAAAAAATCGGACGGTGGTGCCTGAAAACGTGCAACTTTCAGCAGGCGGCGCGTATTAGCGAGAAGAACGAGAGGAGGTGGCGGATCTGTGAAGGAAAAGGACGGCCGGACCGGGGCGTTCTGCAGGAGATACCTTCAGTGCATGGATCCGGAGCTGGCTGCTGCGGCCGCCGGATGCGGTGACGGATACAGGATGCTGGAGAGAAAAAACGTAAGCAGGCGGCTGGAGCAGATGCGGGAGGCGGCAGCCGGGCAGGTGTGCCGGGAGGACGCCGTCCGGCGGCTGGCCCAGCTGGCCTTCGGCCGGGTGAACGACGCGGCGAGGCTGGCCCTGCACAGCGGCGAGGCGGACCTGGAGACGCTGGACCTGTCCGCCGTGGCGGAGCTGAAGGTGACGGACAAGGGCGGCGTGGAGATCAAGCTCATCGACCGCATCCGGGCCCTGGAGGCCCTGTGCGGCCTGCTGAGCGAGGAAAAGGCGGAGGGCGCCGGAGAGCTGTACCGGGTGCTGACGGACGCCGCCGGGGAGGAAGGAGCGTGGGACGACGGCTGAGATCATGCGGTTTTCCCCCAAGCAGCGGAAGGTGCTGACCTGGTGGTGCCGCCCCGGGAACTGGGAGGCCATCATCTGCGACGGGGCCGTCCGCAGCGGCAAGACCTTTTCCATGGGGCTGTCCTTCTTCCTGTGGGCGATGGCTCGCTTTGACGGGCGGCAGCTGGGGCTGTGCGGCAAGACCATCACCTCCCTGCGGC
>ERZ1643246.1087-NODE-1087-length-30910-cov-10.208297_pt1 | contig 30910 bp, 27 predicted proteins | sample MGYA00579265_ERZ1643246 | MGnify/ENA primary metagenome ERZ1643246 (study PRJEB29033, sample SAMEA4952261) | chicken gut metagenome | biome: Broiler Chicken; feature: Gastrointestinal Tract; material: Caecum | place: Ireland | collected 2018 | study: Broiler...
TCCGATGAACGCTCCCACAAGGACAATGGCCATCAGAAAGATGTTGTCCCATCGGCGGGCAAGGAGATCGAGGAAGAAAAGCGGCAAGTTCCCTCGGGACAGCCCGCATATAAGCGCACGAAAGCGGAGATCGACGCCGACGCGCGCACAGAGTGGGATCGTCACTATAAATACCTCCGTGACGCAGCGCAGGCAAAAGCGGACGCCAACAGGGAACGGGCGGAAAGCGACGGTGAGTATACCCGCGTACATAGAGAGATCCGCGGTCTGGAGCCTGCGATCGAGCGATCCAGACACGACGGAGCGATGGAAACGGCGGAGCAACTTGCACAGCGGCGTAAGGCGCTGAAAGTGCAGGAAGCCCGTATTTTGTCGCGCCTTGGATTGACGGCGGCAGACTTGGAGCCGAAGTGGAACTGCCCGATCTGTCATGATACGGGATTCCGCATAAAGGACGGAAAGATGTGTGATTGCTGGCGACCGCCGAGGAGGTCGTCATGATGAGCAGAGAAGGAGCCTGCGGGGAACTGAACAGGAAATAAAAGCGTGGCGCGACCGCGCTTTTCATCGTGAATCGAGCCGATAAAAAACAGCCCTTGCATCGAGACGATGCGGGGGCTGTTTCTTTTGCCCGGAAACGGTAATTATTTTGGCACCGTCGGGGGTTCAAAAGTACCGGAAAGCGGTGTCAAAAATACGACAGTATCTACAATAATATATAAGCTGATATTGATAAAGTATCCGCGGCGAGCCTTGGGGAAAGGCTCTGATGCCGCGGGAGCGCGAAGCGCAGGAAGGCGGAAGCCGCCCGAGGGCGGCTTGTATTGATAACAGTTCGCGGGCAAGCCCGCGAGTTCGGAAGCCGCCTTCCGGCGTCTTGTGATTTAACCAGGGCGCGGGCAAGCCCGCGCATGCGGATAGACGAATGTGCGCGCTCGACGGCTCTTGCCGAGATCCTGGATCCAGGAAGGCGGGAGGGGAGAACGGGCGAAGGGAACCTCCCCCGCGCGCCACCGTGGGGCAATGCCGCCCGGCGAGGGGGGACAGGAGAGCCGCCCGTCCGTTCCGGAGGAGGGCGCTGACGCGCGACGTCGCCGTTCCGGAGAGCCTCTGCGCGCACATAAAATCCCCGCGAAAGAGATTGACCTCTTTGCGGGGAGTGGTATAATCATTGCAGGCAACAAGTATGCTTTTCCAAAGGATTTTTGATAAAAAGATGAAAGGGGGAAATTGGGGGCAATGTCTGAAAGGCAGTCATTTCAATGTAAAAAACAGGCAAAACCTTTCGATTTTGCCTGTTTTTTTGGTGCACTTTCAGGGACTCGAACCCTGGGCCCATTGATTAAGAGTCAATTGCTCTACCAACTGAGCTAAAAGTGCATATATGCGGATAGTCCGCAACGGGCTCTGCAGAGCCGCTTTTGTCGAGGTGGTGGTCCATCCGAGATTCGAACTCGGGACACCTTGATTAAAAGTCAAGTGCTCTGCCAACTGAGCTAATGGGCCGCGTGGCTGGGGTGGCTGGATTTGAACCAACGAATGCCGGAATCAAAATCCGGTGCCTTAACCTCTTGGCGACACCCCATTAATAACAAAGTGGGGCGGGCGACGAGAATCGAACTCACGACCTCCAGGGCCACAATCTGGCGCTCTAACCAACTGAGCTACACCCGCCATATATTGGTGCGCCTGAAGAGATTCGAACTCCTGACACACGGCTTAGAAGGCCGTTGCTCTATCCTACTGAGCTACAAGCGCATGAGCTTTACGCCTTTTCACGCAAGCGACGCACTTTGCTTGTTTCGAAAATGGAGCGGGTGATGGGAATCGGACCCACGCGACCAGCTTGGAAGGCTGGGATTCTACCATTGAACTACACCCGCATTCGTCAGCGCTCGTATATACTACCAAAAATAAAAAAGAAAGTCAAATGTTTTTTTTCGATTTTTCGGACTTTTTTTATAAAATTACATATTTTTTGTCGAGCAGATCTAAGATGGCGCAAAGAAGCGGTTTTAAGAGCGTGCTAAAATTGTCCGCAGAGGAAAGTGGGGGGCGAAAACGCGCGAAAGATGGATAAAGGATGCAGAAAAAATCGGAGGGGTTAAGGTGCATTGGGAACGGGGGCTGCAGGATGACAAGGGCGGACAAGGAAAATGGTTGAATCTGAGGAACCAATATAACAGAGTGACCTTGGCGAAGAAGTAAAGACTCTTTTGGGCGAATCGGTAAATGTTCGTTGAGGATTGAGACCTGCAGGAAGTGGATTTATCTCGTGAGGAAGAAGTCTTTAGAAATTGCAAATTTTAATCTTGTTTCTGTCAACTTTGATCATTTTTGATTTTTGCATGATTTCAGGCGACTATTTACGAACTTTACGCAGAGATTGTGGTATAATATAGATGTACAAAGTACATATGGGAAAAAATAGACAGGAATTTGATTAAAAGGCGAATATGAAGACCTTATTTGTCTCCGACCTCGACGGAACACTTCTGACAAGGGAAGAGCGTCTTTCCGAATATAGCCTGGAACATCTCAATGCGCTTTTGGCGCGGGGTGTAAATTTTACGTATGCGACTGCCCGTTCGGTAGGAAGTGCCATGCGTGCCTTGCAGGGGCTGAACATATCGATGCCGGCTGTTTATTATAACGGCGGGCTTGTGTACGATCGGACAACGGGTAAAACGCTGAAGTACAGTTGTTTTGAAGATTCTCTCAAAGCGTACGTTCTTTCGGTTCTGGAGAGTTTCGGGATTATGCCGTTTGTTTACAGCGCGACGGAAAAAAGGGAGAACGTTGTCTGGCGTTTGGGAAAGGAATCGTTCGGGATGAAGCGGTATCTGAATCGCAGACAGGGAGATTGCCGCCTGCTTGTGGCGAATACCGATGCGGAGCTCCTGACGGGATATGTGTTTTATTTCAAATGCATTGGTCCCAAGGAGCAAATTGAACAGGCATGGAACGTTCTGAAATATGATCCGCGGGTTATTTGTATTTTTCATCAGGAGATGTACCAGAACGACTTCTGGATGGAGATTTCGCCGCGTGACGCGACCAAGGCGAATGCCGTTGCATTTCTCAAAGAGCATTTAGGATATGACAGGCTCGTTTGTTTTGGCGACACATCCAATGATTCCGATATGTTTGACGTCTGCGATGAAAAATATGCAGTAAAAAATGCGGATGACTGGCTCAAGGAAAAGGCGACGGGCGTTATCGGGTACTGTGAGGAAGACGGCGTTGCCAAGTGGATGGACGAGAACGCATTCAGGAGATAATCACCAGATCAGAAAGATTCCGCGAAATCCGAGATAGAAGCAGTATACATTGACGACGGCAAGCAGGGGAAGCGCAAGCATCAGGATACAGCTTTCGAGGCGGTATTTGAGGAAGAACATTGTTGCATATACGGCGATAGCGCCTCCGAGCACGCCTGCGAGCAGCAATTTCCCGTCTCCGTCGCCTTCTTTGATTTCGCCCGAGGCGCAGCGGTTGCGCTGTGTGCGTAAAAGACGGAAAGCGTAAAAGTTCACGGCCAAAATATAGGTTGATAAAAGAATTGTCAGAAAGATCATACTGCCAGCAGTATGTGCGAAATGATAAGGAATAATTTTTTTCAGGCGGAGAAGAGATTATGAAAGAAAAGAAAAGAGCGTATGTAAGCGTCTACAACAAAGACCGCATTGTCGAATTCTGCCAATATCTTGTGGAATACGGCTACGAGATCATTGCGACGGAAGGAACTTGCAAAGTACTCCGTGATGCGGGGATTGCAGCGCTCTCGGCGCACGAGCTCACGGGGTATCCCGAACCGCTCGGCGGAAAGATCCGCGCCATGCATCCTGCCGTCTATTCCGGAATCATTGCAAACCAGCTTTCGCCCGCGCAGCTCAAGGAACTCAGCCGCGCCAAGGCAAAGGTGTTTCCCATCGAGCTCGTTGTAATCAATCTCTATCCTTTCCGCGAGGACATGGAGGCAGGGGTTCCCTTTGAGGAGGCTGCTACTCACATCGACGTGGGCGGCGTTGCTCTGCTGGATGCGGCGGCGCGCAACTTCATGCATACCGTCGCTGTCTGCGATCCAGACGACTATGACCGCGTTCTGTGCGATCTTGCGGCGGGCGTGATCGCTGAGGATGAGCGCAAATATCTTATGTATAAGGCGTTTTCCTATACGGCGTCCTACGATGCGCTCGTGGCGCAATACCTTTCCTATAGCCTGAAGATCTCTTTTCCCAAGACGCTCACCGTTACGTACGAAAAGACGCAGGATATGCTCTATGGGGAAAACCCGCATCAGCGTGCCGCAGTTTATCGCGAGCCGCTTTTGAAGGAAGGTTCGATCGCGCGGGCTCGTCAGCTGGCGGGAGCCGCGCTCACATATAACAATATTCATGACGCCAACGCGGCGCTTGAACTCATCAAGGAGTTTGACAGTCCTGCCGTGGTGGCCTGTAAGCATGCCGTTCCCTGCAGTGCCGGGACGGGGAACGATCTCTATGAGGCGTTTGAGCGTGCGGCAAGCGCCGATCCGCTCAAGTTCCGCGGCGGAATCCTTGCCATCAACGGGGTTGTGGATGCGCGCATTGCGGCGCGTTTCCGCGATATGGGTGCGGAAGCGGTCGTGGCGGTCGGTTTCACGCCCGAAGCGATGGCAGAGCTGCGCTTCAACAAGGCGCTCATTCTGCTTGAGATGCCCGATATCCGCAGTAAGGTGCAGTTCTCGACGTTTGACATGAAGAAGATCTATGGCGGATTGCTTGTGCAGACGTACGATACTTCTTTATTGGAGAATTCGGTATGCGTGACGGCGCGCAAGCCAAGCGAAGAGGAGATGCGTGCGCTTGAATTCAACTATAAGGTCGCCAAGCATGCGCATTCGAGCGCGGTTGTTGTCGGAACGGAATTTGAGACATGCGGGATCGGCACCGGGCAGACCAACCGCATGCTGGCGCTTCGTTTTGCGTTTGTTCTGGCGGGAGAGCGTACAAAGGGCGCTGTTCTTGCATCGGACGCAGGGCTTCTGACGCTTGAAAGCCTGGAGGAATGCAGGGAGGCGGGAATCACCGCCATTGTTCAGACGGGCATTCCCGACAGTAAGATCATCCGTCTGTGCGATAAGTACGGGATTGCCGTGCTCTGTTCGGAAGAACGTCATTTTAAGGCCTGATATGCAATCGCTTCTGGAATTATACAAGATCGGCAGAGGGCCTTCGAGCTCGCACACGATGGGCCCCGAACGCGCTGCCCGTGATTTTCTGATGCGGTACCCTGCTGCGGCGGGGTACCGCGTCGTGTTGTACGGTTCTCTCGCACGCACGGGAGAGGGGCATCTCACGGACCGCGCACTGCTCAGCGTACTGCCTGAAGACAGAACAAAGGTCGAGTTTGATCTGTCCGAACTTCCGCTTTTACACCCCAATACGCTTACGATTTCTGCTCTTGACGCGGCAGGCGGGGAAATAGGAAAAGTAACGTATCTTTCGGTAGGCGGCGGAACCGTCCGTGAGGCAGGCGCTCCTGTGCAAGCGGCGGACGAAGTATATCCGTTCAAGGATTTTGCGCAGATCCGCGACTATTGCGAACGGGAAAAAATCGGACTCGGAGATGTTCCGTTCCGATTTGAGCGCGCGGGATTTGACAGCTATCTTGCAAAGATCTGGGAAAGCATGAGAAAGACGGTTGAGTGCGGGCTTTCTCGAGAGGGCTACCTTCCGGGTGCGCTTCACATAGAGCGAAAGGCGCCCACGTTGTACCGATCTTTTTGCAGGGACAAAGGGGACGAGAAACGCCTTATCTGCAGCTATGCGTATGCAACGGCGGAGGAGAACGCAAGCGGTGGTACGATTGTCACGGCGCCCACCTGCGGGGCAAGCGGCGTTCTGCCGGCAGTTCTCATGTATCTGCAGTATAAACATTCCGTCTCGGACGAGACGATCTTCCGCGCTCTTGCGGCGGCGGGTATGGTGGGAAACGTTGTCAAGACAAACGCATCGGTGAGCGGTGCGGAGGCGGGGTGCCAGGCGGAGATCGGCACGGCTACCAGCATGGCGGCTGCGGCAGTGTGTACGGTGTTCGGACAATCTCTTGAGACGACGGAATATGCCGCCGAGATCGCTCTTGAACATCAGCTCGGTCTTACTTGCGATCCCGTAGGCGGCTATGTCCAGATCCCGTGTATCGAACGAAACGCCGTCGCGGCGCTTCGAGCACTGGACAGCGCCGATCTTGCGGATGTCCTTTCGGGAACGAGAAAGATCTCGTTTGACCTCATTGTCAGGACGATGTACGAAACGGGAAAAGACCTCGATGCGCGCTATCGCGAGACGAGCGAGGGCGGCCTTGCAACCGGCTACAGGATCTGCTGATCTCTTTCTGAATACAGGAAAAAATGCGTCATATCGACGGTGATACTGGCATAAATCAAAAAATCAGAACAAAAGGAAAAAAGAGCATAAAAAAAGGACCTGCGGGTCCTTTTTTCCATTTCATATATTATTTGCGTTTCAAACGTCCTTCGTTTTTGAAAAAATGCCTTTGAGGTGTTTTCGTGTCTTTAGAAAAACAAACAAGCCGCCCGCCTGTCTTTGGACGAATAAATTGAGGATTGTTGTTTATAAATTATTTCCCGCCAAACGCACTCCGACTGTTATGCATATGATTCGGATTGAAGGATAATCAAACTCATGCATTTATGGGTGATGTATTATTGGTGCGGAGAATTTTGGCGCGTTCAACGATTTTTTTCAGGAACTTTTTCTGGGACGTTCGCGTTCTGCTTGGGTGGTGTAGGGTTCAAGTGCCTGAGCGAGCTGATCAGGGCAGGAAGTATTCTGTCTGCAACGAATGCCTTTGAGCAGGGCGACAACCTCATCGGGAGTTTTACCTTCAACAAGACGGCTGATGCCCTGAAGATTTCCACTGCATCCGCCGATGAATTTGACGTTGTGAACCTTATGATTTTCGTCAATATCGAAGATAATCTGTTTGGAGCAAGTTCCTTTTGTAGAATAAGTGACCATAATGTTACCTCTTTTTCCTGTACTTCAATCTACCAGCGTCTCATAGACGACAGAGTAGAGGTCGGACGCCTTGTCCTCCCATTTTTTGTAGATGGTATTGGCGGTTTTTTTATCGGGTACGACGAACTTGAGTTCCAGCATGGGTTGAACGGCCGCCAGGATTTTCAGATTGACGGTGTAGGTGCCGTCCTTATTGAGATAGTAATCCGCCTTGCATTCCTGGCGCATGCGGAACTTTGCGCCGTTGAGTTTGATATAGCGGGAAATTTCCTCCCGAGCGCTTTTGGGAATGCTGATATAGTAATTGGCGAGGGCCTCTCTTCCTTCCGTCGTGATGGTATAGAGGGGGTCGTCGCCGCTCGGAATATCGCAGATAAAGCCGTCCTTCTTCAGCTTGTGGATGAGCACGGTGCAATCCATATAGTTGAGCCAATCGTTGGACGATGTGCACATATCTACAAGCGTCCGTTCCGAGAGGGGACTCTCCATTTTGTCGAAGACGAAGAGCAATATGAGTTTGTTGACCGAAGTTTCACCTTTGACCTGCATGACGCGTCATCCTTATCTGTGGTTATATCCGCTTTTTTGTAGAACAAATGAGCCGCTCTCATAGTGCGAGCGGCTCATCTTGTCCGATCGTAGAATTTACTTCGCGAATTTGGAAAGTTTGGAAATGATGTCTTCGCAGTTGTCGCTGTAGATTTCCACAGTGAGGGGCTGAGAGAGGTCGAGGCTGAAGATTCCGAGGATGGACTTTGCATCGACGACATATTTTCCGCTCTTAAGCAGGATTTCGCAATCGCAGTTCTGCGTGATTGCAACGAACTCCTTTACGCGCTGTGCCATTTCGAGAGAGATTGTCATGGATTTCATGTAGGTAGCCCTCCAAATTATTTCATCTCATATATTATACCTAAATCCGCAAATAAAATCAAGATATTTCCGAAAAATTTCTTTAACTATTTTTTCTTTTATGATATAATATTGTAAAAGCGAGGGATTTTCGGGAGGACGCACCATGGAAACGGCGGATAAAACAGATAAATTAGAACAAATTCAGCGTTTTTTGTCCATTTGTGACGAACTTGTCACGGGATCTTATATGAACGCGGAGGGGAAGATTTCCGAAGCACTCAAAAATATTGCAGGATGCAGGGAGCTCACCAATCTTTTTGCGGCGGTGACGGACGGGTATGACTATCCGGCGGCCAAGCGAGCCTATCTTCGTCCGCGCACAAGCGCGGGACCCACGGGACGAGTCGGGGCGTATCTTCCTTCCGAGCGGCAGGATATTCTTGCGTTCGTATTCTGTCTCTTTGTCGAGATCGATGCCGGGACCATTCACATGAACGATCTGCTTTTGCGCTATTTTTATGTGGACGGGAGTTATACGGCGAGCTACTCCGTGTTTGCGGGGCGAATGATCAAGCCGTTCCGCGACATCGTGCGCGAGTGCTTTCCCGAATGCGGAAAGCGCGGACAGATTGCGGTGCAGCGGAAGAAGCGCGAGGAATCGCTCTCCGCATTTGCTCAGGCGCTTCCCGTTGAACGCAGTCGTGTCATGAGCAGAGACCTGCGCGAGGAGGAGCGCTCGGCGGGAGAGGAGATCTTTTCCGAACTTGCAGCGGCTGCCGCACGCAGAGATGTCCCAGAAGTGCGCGCGCTTCTGGCGGGCTATCGGTATTTTCTGCGCTATATCGGCGCCGAGAGTGAAGAGAGTAACGCGCTCTTTGCACTTGCCCAGAACCTTTAAACGGATGTAAGGAAATAGATTTGAGTAAATATAAGACATGTCAGCAGACATAGAATGAAGTCTGAAAAGAAAGGGGAAAAGGAGGATATTATGCAGCTTGAGGAAAAGACAGTCAGGAAAAATTATATTTACCGCGGAAAGATCATCAATGTGCGCTGTGACGATGCGGAACTTCCGAACGGGCGTCCCTGCCGCAGAGAGATCGTCGAACATCCGGGCGGAGCGTGCGTTCTGTGCGTGAAGGACGGAAAAGTTGCGCTCGTGAAGCAGTTCCGCTATGCGTACGGGGAGGCAATCTATGAGATCCCCGCGGGGAAACTCAACGAAGGAGAGGACCCCATGCTCGCAGCCGAGCGCGAGCTCGGAGAGGAGACGGGCATGATTGCCGACGAGCTTGTCCTGCGCTTCGTGCTCTATCCGACGCCCGGATACACCAATGAGAAAATTTTTATTTATGAGGCGCTCGGCGTGCGTGAGGGGAAACAGCATCTTGACGAAGGGGAGTTCCTCAATGTGGAGTTTGTCCCCATTGAAGACGCTCTTGAAATGGTGGAAAACGGTGCGATCTGCGACGCCAAGACCATTGTTGCATTGCAGCGTTACGCGCTCAAGCATAAGATGAGTACCTCCTGAAGATGTCATTTATATTCGCAGGAAAGATAGACGCAACAGAAAAATACGAACGCCCGCAAAAGCGGGCGTTCGTCCTTTCATCCGATCGGAAAACAGGAAAGAGGCTCAGCAGCCGCAGCCGTCGTCCGAACCGCATACGCTGTTGACGAGGTTTTGCAGCGTACCGTTCTTGCACATGCAGTAAGCGAGAGCGACAAGAATGGGCCAGCCGCAGCCCTTGAACGCATTCGAAGAGAAGACGTTCCCGCACGTTCCGAGAATGAGCAGGATGATAAGGATCCAGAGACAGCGATTGCCGCCAAAACAGCAATTCATAGTTTTTCCTCCTATAGCTTTCCCGCAAACGGGCGTTTGGCGGGAGATCGCCGCAGAGTATGTAACGTTTGTTTTCTGCGGCCCTTTGTTATATAGTATGACTCATGCGGAAAATGTGTTCGCAAAAGGCGAAAAGTCCTGCTCAGGGTGAATTTTGAGCGAATTGCTTTCATTTAGTTGCCAAAATGCAAGGGTTTTGGTATAATAAAAGACGATTCCACCTTATCGGCGGAACGGTACGCTTGCGGCCGTATCCGCTTCGGAGGAACAAAATACATTTTTTCTACGGATACCCGCAAGGGATCCGATGGAGGCAAACATGAAAAAACAGAAGTTCTTTTCGGCAAAGAACGTGGCGTATCTCGCCGTTCTTCTTGCACTTGTCATTGTCTTGCAGGTCTTTGCAAGCATGATTCCCGTCGGGGGAGCACAGCTCAATTTCTCGCTCATTCCCATCGTCCTCGGGGCGATTCTGCTTGGACCTGCGGGGGGCGCGTTTCTCGGGTTTGCGTGCGGCGTCGTTGTCCTGATTCAGGTCATCACGCTGCCCACAGTTCCCTTTTATGCGGTCATCTGGACATACAGTCCGGTCGTAACGACGTTTACCTGTATCCTCAAAACGACGGTCGCAGGGCTGGTGGCAGGGTTCGTCTATCGCGCCATTGCCAAAAAGAACACGCTCGCGGCAGTTTTTACGGCGTCTGCGCTCGTGCCTGTCATCAATACGGCACTCTTTATTTTAGGCTGCCTGTGCATGAACGGCGCCATTACGGGACACATGGATATGAACGGCATGAATCTGCTGGTATTCATCCTTGTCGGGCTTGTGACGTTCAACTTCTTTATTGAACTTGCGCTCAATCTGGTCATTGCTCCCGCCATTCACAGAGTTGTGCTTTTGGTGGAGCACACTGTCACGGGGCGCAAGAAAACGGCGGATCAAGTGTCGGATGAGGCGCCGCTTTCAGAGGAGAGCGAAACGGAGGAACACGATGATCATTTGCATTGACATCGGCAATTCCAATATCAAATACGCGATCTATGACGGAGGGGAGTGCAGAATTTCCTTCCGCGTCTCGACCGATCTCAAGCGTACGTCGGACGAATACGGTGCGCAGCTCATTGAAATGCTGCACATCAATCATATTTCTGTCAAGGAGATCCGCGGCGGGATCATTTCTTCCGTCGTTCCGTCTCTCGACTATACGATTGAGCATATGCTGTATATCTATGTGCATATTGTACCCAAGCAGATTGCTCCCGGTCTGAAAACGGGACTTAAAATGCGTGCGGACAATGCGCACGAAGTGGGAGCGGACCGCATTGTCAACAATGTTGCCGCCATCCGCAAATACGGCTACGGAAAACCCATGATCGTCATCGATTTCGGTACGGCGACCACATTCAACATTTTGAATGCGGAAGGGGAATTTATCGGAGGCGTGATCTCTCCGGGAATCAAGGGCGCATTGGACAGTCTCGTGTCTGGTACGGCGAAGCTGCCCCGTGTAGAGATCGAGGCGCCCAAGAGCGTCATTGCGACGAATACCGTCACCAACATGCAGGCGGGCATTGTGTTCGGATTTGCGGGACTGGTGGAATATATTGTCAAAAAGATCAAGAAGGAACTTAAGACGAGCGATGTCATGACCATAGCGACGGGCGGATTTTCCGAAACGATCGCAAAGGAAACGGGATGCATCGATGTCATAGACAAGATGCTCACGCTTGACGGGCTCAAGTATTTGTATGATCTGAACAGTTCGGAGGAGTCATTATGAAGAAAGTCGGTGTTGCCATTCTCGGGCTTGGCGTTGTGGGCGGCGGGACCTATCAGATCCTGACGGAGCACAGGGAATTTTATCAGCGTACGCAGGAAGTCGATATCGTGGTAGAGAGCGTTTTGGAACTCAACCGCGAACGTGCACGTGCGCTTGGTGTGCCTTCGGAGAAAATTGCTTCCAACATTGCGGAGATCGTTTCCAATCCCGATGTCAACATCGTCGTGGAGGTCATCGGCGGCGTGGATGCCGCGCGCGAATATGTTCTTGCCGCGCTCAATGCGGGCAAGACGGTCGTCACCTCCAACAAGGAACTGTTCTGTAAATATTCGCATGAACTTGAGCGTGCGGCAAAGCGTCAGAATGCGGGTCTCTATTTTGAGGCAAGCTGTGTCGGCGGTGTTCCCATCATCCGCACCCTTTTGGACGGCGTGCAGGCGAACGAAATCAGTTCCATGATGGGGATCATCAACGGCACGACAAACTATATTCTGACGAAGATGACGGAAGAGGGGCGTTCCTATGAGGATTGCCTGAAGGAAGCGCAGCGTCTCGGATACGCTGAAGCCGACCCCACGGCAGACGTTGAGGGCTATGACGCCGCTTACAAGCTCTCCATTCTTTCTTCGCTTGCGTTCCATACCAAAGTTCCCTTCACCAAGATTTACCGCGAGGGTATTTCCAATGTCACCAAAGAAGATATTGCGGACGGGAAAGAACTCGGGTATGTGCTCAAACTCCTTGCGATCGGAAAGCAGTCGGACGCGGGCATCGAGGTGCGCGTGCATCCCACGTTCGTGCGCAAGGGGCATCCGCTTGCGTCCGTGAACGACAGCTTCAATGCTGTTTTCCTGACGGGCGACTCCGTGGGCGACATTATGCTGTACGGCAGGGGCGCTGGTGCGCTTCCTACGGGCAGTGCAATTGTCTCTGACATCATCTATGCCGCAACCCACAGCGAGAACAAGTATTCGACGTTCAAAAATACGGCGGGTGCGGATAAGGACACGAAATTTGTCAGCGATTTCAAGAGCGCTTATTATCTGCGACTCACTGTCGAGGACAAAGCCGGTTTCCTTGCCAAGATCGCGACGGTATTCGGCAAAAACAACATCTCCATTGTTGAACTTATCCAGCGCTCTGCTCCCGAGGACGGAAAAGTGCCGATCGTACTCGTCACGCATGAGACGCACGAGCTCGCTATCCGTAACGCCATTTCTAAGCTCAATTCGATGGAAGGCGTCGTGCACGTGGATACCGTTCTGCGCGTTGTTTCCTGATCAACTGAAAGGGCATTCCAAGACGGGGTTATCCCCGTCTTTTTTCATGTATTGAGCGGCGTTTTTCATGCGCCTCACGATATCTTTTCATGCGCTGCGTCGTGTTTTTTCATTTGCCGTGCGGCATGACGGACGGCTCGTCCGCATACAATAGCGGTATGAAAACAGCAAAATATTTGCGCCGCCACAGAAAACTGATCGGCTTTCTTGCAATTCTTTTATCCATTGCAATGACTGCAGGCGTGTGCCTGTATGCACTTACGCAGACGGCGGCGGGCAGTACGCGGCTTACGATCGTGATCGACGCGGGGCACGGCGGGATCGACGGCGGCGTCGTGGGCAGAACAACGGGAGAAAAGGAGAGCGACATCAATCTTGCTATTTCGCAGCTCTTGCAGGCAGAGTTTGAAGAGGCGGGATTTCTTGTCGTGCAGACGCGTCCGACGCAGGCGGGACTATACGGAAGCGCGACGCAGGGCTATAAAAAACGTGATATGCAGAAGCGTGCCGAGATCATTGAAGCGTCGGCGCCTGCTGCAGTTATCTCCGTTCATCAGAATTTTTTCTCGCTCTCTTCCAGAAGGGGCGCACAGGTTTTTTTCCGCGAGGACAACGCGCTTTCGCATACGCTTGCCTGCGCCATTCAGGCGGCGCTCAACGGTATGCCCGAGTGTGTGCGCCCGAGTGACGCACTCAAGGGGGATTACTACATGCTCAATTGTTCGGACTATCCTTCCGTCATTGTGGAGTGCGGATTTTTGTCCAATCCCGAGGATGAAGCGCTGCTTCTTTCCGAGAATTATCAAAGACGAATCGCGGAGACGATATGTGAAGGAACGCTTGCCTTTCTGGCGGCGGCATCCTCGGCAGAGCCTGCAATGATTTGACAATTTTTGGCGCGCATGGTATACTTTGGAGCATGAGCGAGTATTGCAATACATCCGAATATTTTCTGCGCTATTCCGACTTCGATTTCAAGGACGAGCTTCGACCGTCGGCAGTTCTTGAGATCGCGCAGGAAGCCGCCTGCGCAAGCGCGGACGAGCTCGGCTTCGGCTATGATGACCTTCGGCCGAGGCATCTCGGATTCGTCATCGTCAACAGCTATTGTAAATTTGAGCGTCCTGTCCGTCTCGGGGAGAGCGTTACGGCTCTTACTTGGCCGCTTCCGCCCCGTCACATCTTTTTTGAACGGGACTATCGTCTGCTTGCGGGAGGGGAAGCGGTTGCGGCAATTGCCTCGCGCTGGTGTCTCGTCGATCTTGATACTTTTTCATTGCTGACGCCCGAGCATATCGGGGAGGCGCATGAACGCTGTCCTTACCGCGCCGAAAAAACGACACAGCCGCCGTCATGGAAGATTCCGCACGTCAAAGATGGACGTACTGTCTATGAAATGCAGGTGCGCAACAGCCATTGCGATCACTACCATCACGCCAACAATGCGCGCTATGCGGATTTCTTCTTTGACTGTTTTACGATGGAAGAACTCGCCGCACATCCTGTCGGCGCATTCCAGATCGCCTATGTCAAACAGGCAAAAGAGGGGAGCGTGCTTACACTGGTGCGCGAAGATACAGAGGACGGCGCTCTCTGCGAGGCGCGTTGCGGGGATGAACTCATTGCGCAGTTCCGCGTCTGGTTCGGAGGGGAAACGCTATGAAGGAACAGCCCTTTGTGATACGCTATGTCAGGGCGATGAAACGCTGCATCGTGCTTTTGAGCTGCATTGCCATTCCGGCGATCATGGTCTGCGCCGTGTTTGCCTTTTTGGGATATATCGGGTTTTGGATCGTGACTCCCGTCGCCCTCGTCGCATATCTTGCGCTCTACGGCTGGTACGCGCTTCGTGTGTCGATGGGGACCGTCATCGGTACCGAGGTGACGGATACCGTCGTCCATGTCAAAACAAAGCGCGCAGTCTATACCTATGATGTAAAATCGGGCTGCATTGCCGTGCGTCAAAAGAAAAATTGCTGGATTGCCACTTTCCGCACGCAGACTTCACAGGACAGCTTTATCTTTTATCGTCGGGCGCCGTTTTCGCGGCCGTATGAGACAGCGTTCACGCAGGAAGATATCGACGCGTTTTGGCATGAAAAGTGATTTTCAAAATTGTAAATATACATTGAATATCGCATAAATATTGCATAATTATAAATTTATTCTAAAAATATGCAAAAAATATAAAAAATGTTACGGAAACGGGGGCGCAATCGCTTGACTTGCGCCCCCGTACTATGTATAATGACACATGAAAAATTTCAAGTGAGGAATTTCATTATGGAAAAGAAAATCAAGAAAGTCGTTCTCGCGTACTCGGGCGGACTGGATACCTCGATCATCATCCCGTGGCTGAAAGAGAATTATGATAATTGCGAAGTCATTGCGGTTTCGGGTGACGTCGGACAGGGAACGGAACTGGACGGACTGGAAGAGAAGGCGCTCAAGACGGGTGCGTCCAAGCTCTATGTGCTTGATCTCAAGAAAGAGTTCGTGGAGGATTATATCTTCCCGACTATGCAGGCGGGTGCGGTTTATGAGGATAAATATCTGCTCGGTACGTCCTTTGCGCGTCCTGTGATTGCCAAGGCGATCGTGGACATTGCCAAGAAAGAGGGTGCAGACGCGATCTGCCACGGCTGCACGGGCAAGGGAAACGATCAGGTGCGCTTCGAGCTGACCATCAAGGCATTTGCGCCCGAGATGACCATCATCGCTCCCTGGCGGATCTGGAACATCAAGAGCCGTGAAGAGGAGATCGAGTACGCGGAAGCGCACAACATTCCTCTTAAAATCAACCGTGAGACCAACTATTCCAAGGACAAGAACCTCTGGCACTTGTCGCACGAGGGCCTCGATCTGGAAGAACCTTCCAACGAGCCGTTGTATGAAAAAGAGGGCTTCCTGGAAATGGGAGTTTCGCCTGTCAAGGCGCCCGACAAGGTGAGCTATGTCACCATTCACTTTGAAAAGGGTATTCCCACGGCGGTGGACGGAAAGAAGATGGGTGCGGTCGAGATCGTTGAGACGCTCAACAAGATCGGCGGCGAAAACGGCGTCGGGCTTGCGGACCTCGTTGAGAACCGTCTTGTGGGCATGAAGTCCCGCGGCGTGTACGAGACTCCCGGCGGCACGATTCTTTACGAGGCGCACAGGCTTTTGGAGACGGTCTGCCTCGATAAGGCGACCATGCACTATAAGCAGCTTGTTGCGGTCAAGTTCGGCGAGATGGTATATGACGGTCAGTGGTTCACGCCCCTGCGCGAGGCGCTTTCCGCGTTCGTTTCCAAGACGCAGGAGACCGTGACGGGCGACGTCAAACTGCGCATCTATAAGGGCAACGTCACCAATGCGGGCATCACTTCGCCTTATTCTCTGTACAGCGAGGATATCGCAACGTTCTCGGACGACGGCGGCGCTTATTCGCAGAAGGATGCGGAGGGATTCATCAATCTGTTCGGACTTCCTCTGAAGGTCAAGGCGCTTCTCGATCAGAAGAAGCTCAAATAATCACGGCGCAGGTGCGCAAAACATGATCAAAGTATTTATTGACGGGAGTGCGGGGACAACAGGTCTCCGCATTCGTGGAATGTTGGAAAAACGAGCGGATATCTCGCTCATTACGCTTTCCGAAGCGGCGCGCAAGGAGATATCGGCGCGCAAGGATGCGCTCAATTCCGCAGATGTTGCGTTCTTATGTTTGCCGGACGACGCGGCGCGTGAGGCTGTCTCGCTTGTGGAGAATGGGGATACGATCGTCATTGACGCCTCCACGGCGCACAGGACGTCTCCCGACTGGGCATACGGCTTTCCCGAGCTCTCCGCAAAGCATCGCGCGGCGATCGCGAACGGCAAACGCATTGCAAATCCCGGGTGTTATGCATCGGGATTTATTGCGCTTGTATACCCGTTGATCGCGGCGGGCGTTGCGGCGAAAGACTATCCCTTTGTCTGCCATGCCGTCAGCGGCTATTCGGGTGCGGGCAAAAAGGGGATTGCGGAGTATGAGGCGGCGGACAGACCTTCCTGTTACGATACGCCGCGGCTGTATGCGCTTAGCCAGCAGCACAAGCATCTTCCCGAGATGAAGACAGTCTGCGGACTTTCGCGTACACCCATTTTCAATCCCTATGTCTGCGATTACGATTGCGGCATGACGGTCAATGTTCCGATCTATCCCGATCTGCTTAAAAAGAAGATAAGCGCAGAGGATATGGAGGCGCTTTACCGCACGCATTATGCGGGACAACGCTTTGTAAAAGTCGGAAAGGAGCCGAGCGGCTATATTTCTGCGAACACGCTCAACGGGACGAATGATCTCGAGATCCTTGTCAACGGAAATGACGAGCGTATTTTGCTCACGGCAAGACTTGATAATCTCGGAAAAGGTGCTTCGGGAGCAGCAATTCAGAACATGAATATCGCGCTCGGACTTGACGAAGGCGTTTCATTGTGATATAATGGTAAGGATAAGATTATGCTGAAAGAAATTGCGGGCGGAGTCTGCGCGCCCAAGGGCTTCAAAGCGAACGGAATCCATTGCGGAATCCGCAAGAATAAGATCAAGAAAGATCTTGCGCTCATCGTGTCCGATGTGCGCTGTCATGTTGCGTGCGTCTATACGACCAACCTCGTAAAGGGTGCGCCCATTCTCGTCACGCAGAAAAACGTATCGGACGGCTATGCGCAGGCGGTCATTGTCAACAGCGGCAACGCCAACACCTGCAACGCGGACGGCGTAGAGATCGCCGAAAAGATGTGTTCGCTGGTGGAAACGCATGCGGGGATCCCTGCGGGCGATGTTGTGATTGCCTCGACGGGCGTCATCGGACAGCCGCTCTGCGTGGAACCTATCGCGGCGGGAATGCCCGAACTTGTCAAAGGTCTGGGCGCTAACAGCGATGCGGCGGCGGAAGCCATCATGACGACGGATACCGTCAAAAAGCAGATCTCGTTTTCCTTCATGCTGGACGGAAAGGAGTGTCGGATCGGTGCTATTTGCAAGGGCGTCGGAATGATCTGCCCCAATATGGCAACCATGCTCATGTTCATTACGACCGATGCGGCGATCTCCTCCGAAATGCTGCAAAAGGCGATCTCGGCGGATGTTTTAGACTCGCTCAATATGCTCTCGGTGGACAGAGATACATCCACAAACGATACACTCTGCATCATGTCGAGCGGACTTGCGGGAAATGCGGAGATCACCGAGGAAAATGCGGATTATGCGGCGTTCTGCGATGCACTGCATGCCGTGACGAGCGCAATGTGCAAGAAGCTTGCGGCGGACGGAGAGGGCGCAACAAAACTCATCGAGTGCCGCCTGCAGGGCGCGGGGAGCAAACAGGACGCGCGTCTTGCGGCGAAATCGGTCATCAACTCCAACCTTGTCAAAGCCGCTATGTTCGGCTCGGATGCCAACTGGGGGAGAGTGCTGTGTGCGCTCGGCTATTCGGGGGCTGCGCTTGATCCCGACCGCGTGGATGTTACCTTCCGCTCTGCGGCGGGAGACGTGGAAGTGTGCAAGAACGGACGCGGCGTTGCCTTTTCCGAGGAGCTTGCCAAAAAAGTGCTTTCGGAGAAGGAAATCATCATCGATGTTCATCTCGGAGACGGGACATGCGATGCAACGGCGTGGGGCTGCGATCTCACCTATGACTATGTAAAGATCAACGGAGACTACAGAACGTGATCGGAAAGGAAGAACAGGCGGAATTTCTCCTGGAGGCGATGCCTTACATCGAGAAATACCAAAATAAAATTCTTGTCGTGAAGTACGGCGGCAACGCCATGACGGACGACGAACTCAAACTGCTTGTCATGCGCGACATGACGCTTTTGCGTTTCGTCGGGATTAAAGTTGTGCTTGTCCATGGCGGCGGACCTGAGATCTCCCAGACCATGAAGCGTATGGGGATCGAATCCCGCTTCGTGAACGGACTGCGGTATACGGACGAAGAGACGGCGGAAGTCGTACGCATGGTGCTTGCGGGAAAAGTCAACAAGAGTCTTGTGCATATGCTCGGCGCGATGGGTGCCCGTGCGATCGGAATCTGCGGAATTGACGGAAATCTGCTCAGGTGCAGCAAGGAGAGCGAAGAGCTCGGATTTGTCGGCAAGATCGAACAGGTCAACACCCATATTTTGACAAGCTGCCTGGATGCGGGATATCTTCCCGTTATTTCCACAGTCGGTTATGACGACGAGGGCAATATCTACAATGTCAATGCCGATACGGCGGCATCCGCCATTGCGGGAGCGCTTAAGGCAGAGAGCCTTATTCTGATGACGGACGTGCGCGGGCTTTTGCGTTCGCGCGATGATGAGAACAGTCTGATCAAAAAAGTATATGTTTCGGATATTCCTTCGCTTGTCAAGGAAGGAGTTATTTCCGGAGGGATGATCCCCAAAGTCAATTGCTGCCGCGACGCGATCCGCAACGGTGTGGGACGCGTATTTATCACGGACGGCAGAGTGAAACATTCCATATTGCTCGAGCTTCTCTCGGACGAGGGGCTGGGTACGATGTTCGTAAAAGGTGACTGATTTTTTCAGGCACCCATTTTTACGATTATAAGGAGTATCATGGATTTTCAGCAAATCAAAGAGCTGGACAGCGAATATCTCGCCAAGACGTATGCTCGCTACCCTGTAGCGCTTGTCGGCGGCAAAAATGCAACGCTTTTGGACAGTGAGGGAAAGGAATACATCGACTTTGGCGCGGGGATTGCGGTCAATATCTTCGGTGCCAACGACGAGGAGTGGAAAGCCGCTGTCATCGAACAGCTCGGAAAAATTCAGCACGTCAGCAATTATTATTATGCGGAACCGCAGGTTCGGCTCGCGCAAATGCTCTGCGAGCGGACGGGTGCAAAGCGCGTGTTCTTCTCCAATTCGGGCGGAGAAGCCAACGAGTGCGCACTCAAAGCGGCACGCAAATATTCCTTCATGAAGTACGGAGCGGGCAGAAGCCGCATCGTCTCTTTGAAGAACAGCTTCCACGGGCGTACGCTCTTTACTCTTACGGCAACGGGACAGGACGAGTTCCACAGGTATTTCGGACCCTTTGTTCCCGATGTCTCTTATGCTGCACCCGAGATCGACGATGTCATCCGCGTCGCGGGAAATGATACCTGCGCCGTGATCATCGAGTGCGTGCAGGGGGAAAGCGGCGTCACTGCTTTAAGTCCTTCGTTTGTTTCGGCGCTTTCGCGCTGGTGCACGGAGAATGACGTCCTGCTCATCTGCGACGAGGTCCAGTGCGGCAACGGCCGCTGCGGAACGCTCTATGCCTATGAACAGTACTCGATCAAGCCCGATATCGTCACGACGGCAAAGGGGCTTGCGGGCGGGCTTCCCATCGGGGCATGTCTCTTCTTCGAGCGCGCGCAGGACGCGTTCTCGGCGGGGGATCACGGTTCGACATTCGGCGGAAACCCTGTTTCGTGTGCGGCGGCGGTCAACGTCATCAGCCGAATTACACCCGAATTTTTGCTGGAAGTACAGGGCAAGGCTGCTTATCTTCGGGCAAAGCTCAAGAATTTTGAGGGCGTGACAGAAGTTACGGGGCTTGGCATGATGATCGGCTTGGAGATCGAAAAGGACTCCAAACAGGTCGCGAAAGCCTGCCTTGAAAAGGGACTGCTTGTCCTTACTGCACATCGCCGCCTGCGGCTCGTTCCGCCGCTTACGATTACAAAGACAGAGATGGACGAAGGACTGTCCATCCTCAGGGAGGTACTCAAATGAAGCATCTTTTGAAACTCGCAGATCTCTCGCGTGAGGAGATCCTGTCCATTCTCAATCTTGCCGATCAGCTCAAGTATGAGCGCAAGCAGGGGATTTTTAAGGAATACCTGAAGGGGAAGAAGCTTGGGATGATTTTCCAGAAGTCATCCACCCGCACGCGCGTTTCGTTTGAAGTCGGGATGTATGAGCTCGGCGGCAACGCGCTGTTTTTGTCCAACCGCGACTTGCAGATCGGGCGCGGCGAGCCCGTCGAGGATACCGCGCGCGTGCTTTCGCGCTATCTTGATGCAATCATGATCCGCACATTTTCGCAGCAGGAAGTGGAGGATCTTGCAAAATACGGATCCATTCCGATCATCAACGGTCTGACTGACTATTGTCATCCCTGCCAGGTGCTTGCCGACCTCATGACGATCCGTGAACGCAAGGGTACGTTCAAGGGGCTCAAGATGTGCTTCATCGGAGACGGCAACAACATGGCGAACTCGCTCATGGTAGGTGCCGTCAAGACGGGCATGTCCTTTGCGATTGCCTGCCCCGAGGGATATGAGCCGGATGAGAAACTCATCGCATGGGCAAAGGAAAACGGTTCATTCACCATGACGCGCGACGTAAAAGAAGCGGCTGCGGATGCGGACGTTATCTATACGGATGTATGGGCGTCCATGGGCCAGGAAGAGGAGAAGGCAAAGCGCGAAAAGGCATTTGCTGGATATCAGGTGAATGCCGAAGTGATGGCGGTTGCAAAGCCCGATGCGATGGTACTTCACTGCCTGCCTGCGCATCGCGGTGAGGAGATCACGGCGGATGTCTTTGAAGCACATGCGGATGAGATCTTCGAGGAAGCGGAGAACAGATTACACGCGCAGAAGGCAGTTCTGTGCAAAGTGATGAAATAACCGAGGAGAGCTTATGTACAAAAAAGTCTATCTCACGTTGGAAAACGGCAAAGTGTTTGAAGGGTACTCCTTCGGCGCAGAAAAAGAAGTGATCGGCGAGCTTGTCTTCACGACGGGCATGACGGGATATATTGAGACGCTGACGGACCCGAGTTATTACGGGCAGATCGTCACGCAGACGTTCCCGCTCATCGGAAATTACGGCATGATCCTCTCCGATAAGGAGAGCAAGAAGTGCTGGCTGACCGCGTATGTCGTACGCGAGAAGTGCGATGCGCCCTCCAACTTCCGCTGTGAGATGACGCTGGAAGCGTTTTTGAAGGAGCAGGGGATCCCCGCCGTATTCGGCGTGGATACGCGTGAGCTGACGCGCATCGTGCGTGAAGCGGGCGTCATGAATGCGGCAATCACTTACAAGCCGCTGACCGATCTTACTTCGCTCAAGGAATACCGTGTGAAAGATGCCGTCAAGGCGGTGTCGTCCTGCGCCATGCGCACTTCGGGCGACGAGAACGGTCTGCGCGTCGTGCTCTATGATTTCGGCGCCAAGCAGAATATCGTCCGTGAGCTGGTGGGGCGCGGGTGCTATGTCATGGAGGTGCCCGCAAATACCACTGCGGAAGAGGCGCTTGCGCTCAATCCGGACGGAATCATGCTGACCAACGGCCCCGGAGATCCTGCCGAAAATGTGGAGGTCGTCGAGAACATCAGAAAGCTCATCGGCAAAAAACCGATTTTCGGAATCTGCCTCGGGCATCAGCTGTTTGCGCTTGCCATGGGCGGAGAGACGCGCAAAATGAAGTACGGGCACCGCGGAGCCAACCAGCCTGTCAAAGATCTTGCGACGGGGAAGGTATTTATTTCTTCGCAGAACCACGGCTATGAAGTCGTGAGCGATTCCGTGAAGGGAAGGGGCGAGCTGAGCTTTATCAACGGCAATGACGGCACCTGCGAAGGCGTCGATTATCCGGATGTCAACGCATTCACGGTGCAGTTCCACCCCGAGGCATGCGGCGGGCCTCACGATGCAAATTTCCTGTTCGACCGCTTTATTGCCAATATGCAGAAGGAGAAAAAATATGCCGAAGAGAAGTGACATCAAAAAAGTACTCGTGATCGGGTCGGGTCCCATTGTCATTGGACAGGCGGCGGAATTTGACTACGCGGGCGCACAGGCATGCCGTGTTCTCAAGGACGCGGGCGTCAACGTCGTTCTTTGCAACTCCAACCCCGCGACCATCATGACGGATAAAATGCTCGCGGATGAGATCTATCTGGAACCCCTCACCGAGGACAGCTTAAAGCGTATTATCATCAAGGAACGTCCCGATTCCCTGCTTGCCTCACTCGGCGGACAGACGGGTCTTACGATGGGGTGCAAGCTCGCCAAGGAAGGATTCCTGGATGAGTGGGGTGTCAAGCTGATCGGCACCAAGCTGGATGCCATCGACCGTGCGGAGGACCGCGAGCTTTTCAAAGAGACCATGCAGAAGATCGGTCAGCCCGTCGTTCCTTCAGACATCGCATATACGGTGGACGAGTGTGTCGCGATCGCGGAAAAGCTTGGTTATCCCGTCATCGTGCGCCCTGCATTCACGCTTGGCGGTGCGGGCGGCGGCGTTGCGTATAACGAAGAAGAACTTCGTCTCATCTCGCACAACGGGCTCATGCTTTCGCCCATTACGCAGGTGCTTATCGAAAAGTATATCGGCGGTTGGAAGGAGATCGAGTTCGAGGTGCTGCGCGACAGCGCGGGCAACGTAATAACGGTCTGCTCGATGGAAAACTTTGACCCTGTCGGTATCCATACGGGGGACTCCATCGTCGTTGCGCCCTGCCTGACGCTCTCCGACAAGGAATATCAGATGCTGCGCACGGCATCTCTCAATATTATTACGGAATTGGGAATCGAAGGCGGATGCAACTGCCAGTTTGCTCTTCATCCTGACAGCTTTGAGTACGCCGTTATTGAGGTAAACCCTCGTGTTTCGCGTTCCTCGGCGCTTGCAAGTAAGGCGACGGGCTATCCCATTGCAAAGGTTGCGACCAAGATCGCGCTCGGTTATACGCTGGACGAGATCCGCAACGATGTCACAGGCAAGACCTATGCCTGCTTTGAGCCTGCAATCGATTATGTTGTCGTCAAACTGCCCAAGTGGCCCTTTGATAAGTTCCTGTACGCAAAGCGTGAACTTGGTTCGCGCATGAAGGCGACGGGCGAAGTTATGGCGATCGGCACTTCCTTCGAACAGGCGATCATGAAGGCTGTCCGCGGTGCGGAGATCGGGCTGGATACGCTCAACCATGCCAAATTTGAGCCGATGACGAAGGAGCAGCTCCGCAGTGAGATCGGCAAGATGACAGATGAGCGTCTCTTTGCTGTCTATGCCGCACTCAAGAAGGGCATCAGCGTGGACGAGATCTATTCCGTCACGAAAATCGACGAATGGTTCCTGAGTAAACTCAAAAATCTCGTTGACTTTGAAGGGGAGATCGCAGGTAAAAAGCTGACCCGCGGGCAGTATTTGCATGGCAAGAAGCTTGGGTATCCCGATAAGGCGTTAGCACGTTTTTCGGGAGAAAAGCTCCCCGCACACCGCAGAGCCGTCTTCAAGATGGTCGATACCTGTGCGGCTGAGTTTGCGGCAAAGACACCTTATTTCTACTCGACTTATGACGAGCTCGATCACGACGAAGCAATTCCGTTTGTCAAGAACAGCAAGAAAAAGCGCATTGTCGTCATTGGTTCTGGTCCTATCCGTATCGGACAGGGAATTGAGTTCGATTATTCTTCCGTTCACTGTGTCTGGACGCTCAAAGAGCTCGGTTACGAGGTTGTCATCATCAATAACAACCCCGAGACGGTCTCCACGGACTTCGACACGGCGGACAGACTGTACTTTGAGCCGCTGACGCCCGAGGACGTGCAGAATGTGCTTGACGTAGAAAAGCCGTACGGCGTTGTCATTACGTTTGGCGGACAGACGGCGATCAAGCTGTGCAGCTATCTCGATAAGTCGGGCGCTCGTATTCTCGGTACGAGCGCAGACAGCGTCGATATGGCAGAGGACCGCGAGCGCTTTGATGAACTTCTCGAGCAGTTCCATATTGCCCGCCCGAAGGGACTTACGGTCATGACCAAAGAGGAGGCGATCGCCGCTGCGGAAAAGCTCGGCTATCCCGTTCTTCTTCGTCCTTCCTACGTCATCGGCGGTCAGAACATGACCATTGCCTTCACGGAAAACGACATTTCCCGCTACATGGATGTCATTCTCGCCCAGCACATTGAAAATCCCGTGCTCTGCGATAAATACCTCATGGGCAGCGAGTTGGAAGTGGACGCTATTTCGGACGGTGTGGACGTGCTGATTCCCGGTATCATGCAGCATATCGAGCGCGCAGGCGTGCATTCGGGCGACTCCATCGCAGTCTATCCGCCGTATCATCTGAGCGATGCCATGCTGGAGAAGATCGTGGATATTTCCACAAAACTTGCGCTCTCTTTGAAGACGAAGGGGCTCATCAATATCCAGTATCTCATCTATCAGAACCAGCTCTACGTCATTGAAGTCAATCCGCGTGCGTCGCGTACCATTCCCTATATTTCGAAGGTGACGGGCGTTCCCATGGTAGAGCTTGCGACCAAGATCATGGTCGGGGCAAAGCTCAGAAAACTCGGCTACGGGACGGGGCTCTATCCCAATTCTCCCTATGTTGCCGTCAAGGTGCCTGTGTTCAGCTTTGAAAAGCTCAATGACGTCAACTCTCAGCTCGGACCTGAGATGAAGTCCACGGGTGAGGTGCTTGGAATCGGTAAGACCATCGAGGAAGCGCTCTTCAAGGGACTCGTCTCCGCAGGGTTCAAGATGTGCCATCCTACCAAGGAGAAGCCCGTCGGCGTTTACTTTACTGTCAACGATCAGGACAAGTTTGAGCTCGTCTCGATTGCAAAGAAATTTGCAGACCTTGGCTGTAACCTCTATGCAACGGCAGGAACGGCAAAAGTCATCTCCGAGCTCGGGATCGATGTCACGGTCGTCGATCGTCTCAAGGCGACCAAGCAGGTTTCGGGACTCATGGATGAGGGCAAGATCGACTACATCATCTATACGGGCAAGACGGACGTCGACTCCATCAACGACTACATCGAGCTTCATCACCATGCCATTTTGCTTGGGATTACGGTGCTGACTTCGCTTGATACGGCGAATGCGCTGTGCGATATCATTGCAAGCAAGTTCACTGAGTACAACACGGAACTTGTCGATATCAATAATCTCCGCAAGAGAAAGACGCAGCTGAGCTTCGTCAAGATGCAGTCCTGCGGCAACGACTATATCTATTTTGAAGATCTGGAAGGCAGGATTACCTGTCCTGAATCGCTTGCAGTCAACTTTGTCGACCGTCATTACGGAATCGGCGGAGACGGCATCGTTCTTATCGAAAAATCGGATGTTGCAGATGCCAAGATGCGCATCTTCAACCAGGACGGCAGTGAAGGGCAGATGGCGGGGAATGCCATCCGCTGTGTCGCAAAATACCTCTATGAAAAGGGAATCGTCAAGAATACAGAAATGACGATCGAGACGATGAGCGGTGTGCGTGACGTCAAGGTGTACTCCTTCGGCGGCGTCGTGACCTCTGCAAGTGCCGATCTTGGGACTGTGGAGCTGCGCGGCGAGTGCATCCCGTCTGTCTGGAAGGGCGAGCGCATCGTCAATCAGCCGATGGAGATTGACGGCAAGATGTATCATGTCACGCTTGTCAATCTGGGGAACCCGCACTGCGTCATCTTCTGTGACAAGGTGGACGATGTTCCTGTCGAAACGCTTGGACCGCGCATTGAAAACAGCGAGTACTTCCCTGCAAAGACCAATGTGGAGTTTATCCGCGTCGTCAATGAGAGTACGGTCAAAATGCGCGTCTGGGAGCGCGGCAACGGTGAGACGTGGGCGTGCGGTACGGGTGCGGCTGCCGCGGCGGTCGCCTGCATTCTTAACGGCTTGTGCAAGGCAGATACCGATATCACTGTCAAGGTAAGAGGGGGCGACCTCATTGTAAGGTATAACTCCGCAGATAATCACGTAACTTTGACGGGTAACGTGGAAAAGATCTATGAAGGTACGGTGGAATTCTGATGGCACGTTCCGCATTTTATGAGGAGAGCGCCATCTCCACGCGCGAACGCAAAGAAAGACGCAACTATCTTGTCTTTCATATTGCAAGTATTGTTGTGCTGGTACTGGCAGGGATTCTCGTGTTTTTGTCACTTACGACAATACCGAGCATTTTAGCTGATGAGGAACTCAGCGGAGTTCAGAAGGCGATCAGTATTGTATTTTGGCTGATGCCCATTCTCTCCCTGGTCGGATTTTTCTTTCTTTTCCGTTTCATCAAGCGCAGAAACAACGTGAGCTATGATTACACGTTTGTTGAGGACGAACTGCGCGTTACAAAGGTGTTCAACGGAAAATCGCGCAAGCACATCCGTACATTCAAGGCAGAGCAGATCCTCAAGATCGGATATGTGGACAGTGCCTCCTTTGAAAGAACGATCGCGGGACTTCAGGGGAAGAAGGCGATTCCGCTTACGCCCAATCAGGAGCCTGCGGAGGGAAAGATCTTTATTTACATTTTGTATTCCACTTCTGTAGAAAAGAAGGTCTATGTTTTGGAATGCAGAAAGGAACTTTTGGAGTATCTCGTCTTTGCGACGGGCAGAAGCAAATTTGAAAGCAAATGATCTATCTTGATAATGCAGCGACAACGCGCCCCCTGGATGGGGCGCTTGTGCGTGCACAGCGCTATTTAACGGAATGCTATTATAATCCGTCCGCGCTCTATCACGGCGGAGCAGAGGCGGCGCGTCTTCTTCAGGAGGCGCGCAGCTTTCTCGTTTCGCAGATCGCCGATCCCGCACGCTTTTCCATGATATTCACGTCCTGCGGGTCGGAAGCGGACAACCAGGCGATTTTTTCAGCTGCGCGTCGCGGGAATGCCGTAACAACACTTGGCGAGCATTCGGCAGTTTTTGAAAGTTTCAAAGAGCTGAAAAGTCGCGGAGTGGAACCGCGTTTTGCGCCGCTTCATGCGGACGGCAGCGTGGATGCGGACGCGCTTCTCGATATGGTGGATGAAAAGACGACGCTTGTTTCCGTGATTCATGTTTCCAATGAGACGGGCGCCGTCAACGATATCGCAGAGCTTGCGCGACGCGTCAAGCAGAAAAATCCGCGCACCGTATTCCACAGCGACGGCGTGCAGGCGTTCGGGAAGGTGGATGTCCGCCTTGGAAAAGAAATCGATCTGTATTCGGTCAGCGCGCACAAGATCGGCGCCTTGAAGGGAACGGGCGCTCTGCTACGTAATAAGAATTGCAATGCTGTTTCCGCATATATTCACGGCGGTGGACAGGAGAACGGGCTCAGAAGCGGGACGGAAAACGTATTCGGTATCGCATGTTTCTACTATGCCGCACAGGCGAAGTTTTCTTCTTTTGCAGAGGACGGGGAAAAGATCGCGCATCTTAAAGAGCGGCTTTGGGGGCTCCTTGATAAAGAGATATATACGCGCATTTCTCCCATGGACGGATCGCCCTATATCCTCACAGTGTCCGCGCCCGGAAGGCGGGGCGAAACAATGCAGCGTATGCTTTGGGATATGGGCGTTGCAGTCGGAACGGGCAGTGCCTGCAATTCAAAAAAACCGCACAGCCGTGTGTTGGAGGCGTGCGGGTATCCTGTGAATATTCTTGACGGCGTACTTCGTGTCAGTTTTTGTCCTGAGAATACGGAAGAGGAAACAGAGCGGGCGGCGCAGGCGATGAATGAGGCGGCGCGTTCTTTCGGAGGTTAAAAGGTGGAAAAAGTCATCATTGTCCGCTATGCGGAGATTCATTTAAAGGGAAAGAACCGCGGTTATTTCGAGCGCGTGTTCTGTGTTAATCTGGAAAAGGCATTAAAAGGTCTTCGTCATGAACTGCGCCGCACGAGCGGAAGATACCTTGTCGCGGGATTTCAGGACAGGGATGCCGATGAGATCTGCGAGCGGATCGCGCGCGTATTCGGAGTACATTCCTATTCGCTCGGGTATCGTGTATCAAATGATCTTGACAGCATCTTTGAAGCGGCGAAGATCGTCTCCCCGAGATTGGGCACGTTTAAGGTGGATACGCACCGTGCCGACAAGAAATATCCCATGACGTCTCCCGAGCTGAATGCGGAAATCGGCGCAAAGCTGCTTGAAAAATTCCCTGCGCTCAAAGTGGACGTACGCGAGCCGCAGCATGTCGTGTACCTCGATATCAGGGAAGACGGGTCTGCGCTTGTGTTCGGAAAATTTGAAGAGGGGGCGGGCGGAATGCCTGTCGGCACTTCTTCAAAAGGCGTTCTGCTCATTTCTGGCGGCATCGATTCTCCCGTTGCGGGCTATATGATGGCAAAGCGCGGCATGGAAGTGGAATATCTGCACTTTCATAGTTATCCTTATACAAATGAACAGGCGAAGGATAAAGTCGTCGAACTTGCGCGCATTCTTTCCCGCTATACTGGCGGTACTTCGATCTCTACGGTGAAGGTGACGCATATTCAGGAGGAGATCCACAAAAAATGTGCGGCTGAACTCAACGTTACCTTATTAAGGCGATTTATGTTCCGCATCGCAGAGCGTGTGGCAAAGCGCAAAGGGGCGAAATGCCTCATCACGGGCGAGAGCCTCGGACAGGTTGCGTCTCAGACCATCGAGGGAATTACGTCCTCCAACGCAGTTGTTACGCTTCCCGTGCTTCGTCCCCTGATCGGGTTTGATAAAGAGGAGATCATCATCCGCGCCAAGAAGATCGGCACGTTTGAAACATCCGTTCTTCCCTACGAGGACTGCTGCACCGTATTTCTTCCTGAATTTCCTGCCATCAAGCCCAAGCTCTCCTTTATTGAAGAGGAAGAGGCGAAGCTCGATATAGAAGTGCTCGTCAATGAAGCTCTCGACAGCCTCGAGCGTATTTCGCTGTAATTACTCCCACCAGTGATCGGGAATGTCTCCGCGCTTTTCTATGGTGACGGAGGGGAGGACAACGGGTGTTCCTCTGTGTTCCAGGTACTTCGGAATAACGGTATAGACGTATGTCTCGCCCGCTTTGACGGAATTGTCGCAGATCGTTTTTTGGTATTTTCCATTGTAAATCGTGGTTTTTTTGCCACGATTTTCTCTTATTATCTCATAATCATAGTACTCTGTCTGACATAGTATAATGTTTACAGCGTTGTTTTTGACTTGGATATCGGGCATTTTGATCGAAGGCGAGGAAAATCGAGTGCTTGACTGCATGGGCAGAGCGCAGGTGCGGAAGTATTCCGCAGGATCATTGAGCGGTGGTGCGGCGGGATCGGAGAGCTCTATGACGTGCTCCTGTTCGTACGCTGTTTTATCGTAGTGAAGCTGAGTAACGCCTGCGCATTGCGGGAATGGCGCAGGGGTGCGGCTATTATATAAGGTGCGGCTTATGCGCAGTACTTCATTTGCGGGAAGACCGCCGCCCGAGATATTGGTTGTGCTGTAATCCTCGTTCCCCATCCATACGGCGACGACATGATCTTTTGTATAGGCGATGCAATATGCATCCGTATTTCCTTCATCCGTGCCGGCTGTTCCCGTCTTTGCGCAGATCGGAAAGGGAAGAACTTTCAGACGTTTTGCGGTGCCTTCTTTTGCGGCGGTCTGCAGCATGTCGTTCATGAGCCAGCACACGTCTTCCGAGAAGATTTTTTTCCTTCTGATATTGTGCTCGTAAAGTGTTCTGCCGTTTCCGTCTTTTACGCAAGCAATTGTTTGAGCGGGGGAGTATTCTCCTCCGTCTGCAAAGGTTGCATATCCGTCCGCGAGCTGCAAAAGGGTGAATCCGTCGCGCATTCCGCCGAGGGCAAGGGCGAGCGATTTGTCGGAATTTTCGACTGTAAGTCCCATTCTTTCAAGATACTCGGTTCCTCTGGCAATCCCGAGTTCGTTGAGCAGTTTTACGGCAGGAATGTTGACGCTGCGGGAAAGAGCATATCGGACACTCATATATTCCCCTGAAGCGCCGCCGTAATCATCGGGCGAGTAACCGCCGAAATCTGTCTTTTCGTCGAGGACGGGTGTCGCGGGGCAAATGAGATTTTCTTCAAGGGCAGGCGCGTAGACGAGAAGCGGCTTGATGGTAGATGCGGGGGAGCGCTTCGGCGTTCCGACGGTGGATGAAAGAGCGATAATTGCATTTTTTTCGTTGTCTCTGACGAGTGTGCAGAAATCGGTTTCGTTGTTCGTTTCTTCCAACTCTGCTTGCAGGTTTGGTTCAAAGTAGGTGTAAACTTCCAGCGCACCCCAGTCTCCTGATTTTGCGTCCGGGAAGAGGTCTGCAAGTTCGTTCCATACAAGTCTTATATAGGCGTTTTGAGTCGGCTGGGAGGCGGGTTCTTGCGGGAGCGGCTCCTGAAGT
>ERZ1643246.1088-NODE-1088-length-30900-cov-5.334673_pt1 | contig 30900 bp, 24 predicted proteins | sample MGYA00579265_ERZ1643246 | MGnify/ENA primary metagenome ERZ1643246 (study PRJEB29033, sample SAMEA4952261) | chicken gut metagenome | biome: Broiler Chicken; feature: Gastrointestinal Tract; material: Caecum | place: Ireland | collected 2018 | study: Broiler...
AGATTTTTTATCATTTAAAATACCAATAGTATAATCTTTAACATCACTAACATCCTGAGCTTCATTAGAATTCATAACAACTAAATCAGAAGTATAAGTAACAAACTCTTTATTAATATTATCTAATTGTCCATAAACATAAGCAATAACTAAACCTACAGCAAAACAGATAATAGAGTAAATAACCATAAAACTGATTAAACCAATACGCTTAGAATGTTTTTTCTTCCTTTTTTTAGAAGCAAATCGAACTTTGATAAAAAGTATTAAATCAATAAATATTAAAATACCAATAACAATGTAGCGCAGCACATTCTCAATAGAACTAAGTAAAAAAATCTCATAAATTGCAAAGGCACTAGTAAGTAATGCTAATACTAAAAAAATATATAATACAAATCTAAATTTCCTTTTTCTTTCTCTTGGTTCATTTTCATGTTCATTTCTAGCCATAATTACCTCCCGTATGAAAAATACTCGTCTAGCTTTTATTATTATATCTAAAAATACTTATTTTATCAACCCAATACAAGGAATTAGTAATAAAAAAATGTAATGTAAAATAATGTAAAAATTGTCGAAAAAATAAAAAATTAAAAAGGAAGACAGTAGATATATTGTATAATATAATTGAGAAACTATAAGGAGGGTAAAAGATGAAAAGGAAACTATGGTTCTTAAGTCTAGTAGTACTAGGAATATTATTATATCCAAAAGACACATATGCTTTTTCCCAAGCAAATTATGAATATAAATCTTTATGTGGAAACTTCGAAGTAGCAGGAATGCATACCGATGGAGTAATAGATCCCGTAGGTTGTTTTAATACCTTTGATGAAGCTAAGAATTTTATGAAGAGTAATGGTGCAGATGACTTAGTAGTCTTTGGTAAAGTATCAGGAAAGACTAAAATATTAGATGCTAACGTAGCACTATTAGATTTGAGTGTAAATCCAACAACACTAACTTATTTTTATACAAATAGTAATTTAACAGGTTCATCTTATACATATATGGATACAGGTTCTCTATACGGAGGAGTAGATGGAGCATTACTAGATTCCAGTTACTCTAGTGCCAAAGGAGTTTATACAGCTAAAGTAAAAATAGGTAATTTTACTGGCTGGATATCTCAAGAAGCTTATGAAGTAGTACCAGTAACCTGGGTAAAATCATCCAGTAGTTATACAGTAACCAATGAAAGCATTAAACATAATTATGTTAACAAAATACAAGAGACTTTTACTGGTAGTAAAGGTAGCATCATAGGACCAAAACCAGATATGCTATCACTAGGAACATATTATAGTTATGATGGAAAATATTTCTATACAGATAGAACAACAATGATAAAAGATTATAAAAATGGAAACTATAATAATGCAGTAAACAAGGATAATGAGTATTACAACTATTACATGTACTTATCAAATCACACAAGAACAAGTTATTCAAGTCAAAATATCGATGAATATATTAGAAATAACATGGGAATATCACAAGATGTATATGGAAATGCCAGCAATGGTTCAAACTCAAGACTTTATGGAAAAGGAGTATTTTACTACTATGCACAAGAAAAATATGGAGTAAATGCTATTCTTTCTCTAAGTTTAAGTAGAAATGAAACTTCTCATGGACGAAGTAATCTAGCTATTAACAAAAATAATGGATTTGGACTTAACGCAGTAGATACCTCACCAACAGAATCTGCAAACTGGTATGCATCCTACGCAAGTAGTATCTTAGGATATGCTTCTAAATGGATTACTTATGGATATGCTCATCCAAGGGACTGGCGTTATTTCGGGCCACAATTTGGTGATAAATGGATAGGAATGAATGTAAAATATGCATCTGATACATATTGGAGTGAAAAGATGGCTGCTCAATACTATTCTTTGGATAAAGCAAAAGGACTACAAGACTATAACTTCTATCAATTAGGAGTAGTAACAAGACAAGTAAATGCCATGAGCGATGCCAGTAACAGTTCCAAGTTTGTCTACTCTTATCCAGAAGCAGAAGATGCAGTAGTAATTATAGGAGAAAAACAAGGAGAAGCAGTAGAAGGAAATACTACCTGGTATAAAGTAGTAAGTGATTTAAATATAGATAGTAATTTTAATGAAATAACATCAGGAGACTATAACTGGGATGGTTACGTTTATATTCCAGCAGCCTATGTAAAAAAGATTAATCAAGGTAAAAATGGCTATATTTCTCCAAATGAAGTAACAGAATATCAAGATAAAGATTATGAATACGATTTATATGTAGAAGAGACAACTTTAAAACCAAAAGTAGCGAAGACTATAAAACAAACAGAGTATTACTATGATTCTGCATTAACTGTAAAAAGAGACCAAGTATTATTAAAAGATAGATATGTTATGGTTTATACGGCAGCCTATGATAAAAATGGAGTAGCAGTATCCTACTTAGTAACATCAGACTACTGGTATGATCAAAAACACTGGGTACCAGCAGATAGTATTAGTTTTGTTAGTAGTGATTATGGTAAATTCTCAGTAACAGCAGCGGGTAATCAATATACCTGGGTAAACTCAACAACACAAGATACTAAGGCAACATTAATTAGCGGACAATATCATAATTCTTATGCTCCAATATTAGAAGAGACTGTAGTAGATGGCTATACTTGGTATAAAGTACCAGTAAACCTAAGTGGAACAACAAATGAATTTGGTTGGACTTTAGCGTCTGCACCAAATGTATATGTAGAAAAACTTCATAGTGAAAGTGTAAACACACCACCTGTTATCATTGCAGAAAATAAAACAATCGTACAAGGTACAAAATTTGACTATCGAAAAGATGTATCCGCAACAGATCCAGAAGATGGCGACTTAACAAAAGAAATTGAAGTAGTAGAAGAAACCGTAAAAGTAGATGAACCAGGTACTTATGAAGTAACATACAAAGTAACAGATAAAAATAATCAAACAACAACCAAAACAATTACTGTCACCGTAACAGAAAATAAAAAACCAGTAATAACTGCTGAAGATAAAGAAGTAATTCAAGGTAGAAAATTAGACGAACTAGAAGGTGTAAGTGCAACAGATGAAGAAGATGGTCAAGTAGAAGTAAAAGTAAAAGAAAGTACAGTAAACTTAGAAGAACCTGGTAGTTATACAATTACTTATGAAGCAACGGACTCTTATAATCAAACATCAGAAAAAACAATTACAGTAACAGTCATAAAAGATGAAGCACCAATAATAAATGCCGAAGAAAAAACGATTACACAAGGTACAAAGTTTAATCCTCTAGAAGGCGTTACTGCCGAAGATAAAGAAGATGGAGAAATTAAAGAGATTGAAGTAGTAACAAATGATGTAAAAGAAAATAAAATTGGAGAATATGAAGTTACATATAAAGTAGTAGATAGCTTTAACAATGAAACGAAAAAAACAATTACTGTAACCGTAGTAGAAAACCAAAAACCAGTAATAAATGCTCTAGATAAGACTATCTACTTAAATGAAGAATTTGATCCATTAGAAGATGTAACCGCTATAGATCCAGAAGATGGAAAAATAAAAGATATCGAAGTAATTGAAAATAATGTAAAAACAGAGGAAATAGGAGAGTACAAAGTAATATATCAAGTAGAAGACTCTTTTGGTAATGTAGTAACAAAAGAAATTACAGTAACAGTAGAAGAGAAAAAATTAGAAGAAAGAGAGGGAGAATTCTACTTAGACTCATTTAAGTGGAACACTTCAAAGAAACAATTTACAATTAGTGGTTATATATGATATCAACAATATTAATAAAAAATATGAATTAATATTAAAGGATAAAAACTCTGATAAAGAATACTCTGTAAAAGTAAATGCTTGGACAGAAGATACTCCATATGAATTAGGAGAAGAAAATGGTAATAGTTATAATGATTCATGGTTTAAAGGTAATCTTGATATGAAAGATATTCCAAATGGAGATTATGAACTATATATGAGAGCATCTTCTGATAAATATTATACAGAGCAATTATTTGATAACGTTTTTAACACCGATATGGATAAAAGAGGAGAAGACTCAACTCATGGATATAATTTCAAAGTCCTACAAAAATACAAAGCAAAAGCTGTTGAAGTAAATATTAGAGATGAAATATATACGACATCAAGTGCTCCAACATACAGAAATATGATTAATGACTTTGATACTATTTCTTTCCAAGATAACAAACTATATGTGTTAGGTTATTCTTATAATTATGATGGAACTTATGAAAAAGAAAATGATATTAAACGAACTTTAATACTTGAAAATCAAGAAGATTATAGTCAAGAATATATAGATTTAGGAAGTACTCGAGGTCCATACGAAATTACAGCACAAGATAATAAAGATAAGACCTATGTATGGTATGAAAAATCAATTGATTTAACAGGTTTAGAAAAAGGAACCTATACCCTACAAGTTTATACCAAAACAACAGATGCTGAAGATTATGGAGAAATAACAGATGCTTTTGGAACATTTAAACCCCGAGAAATAAAAATAGGAGAAAAAACTTATCAAATAAGAATCAATAAAGATAAAGAAAATAGAGTAGAACTCATAGTTGAGTAAATGCTCTATTTTTTATTTATATAGAAGTAGTACTCACAAAGATAAAACATATCATGATAGAGATGATAATGCCAGTTATAATATTATGTTTGAAGGATTAAAGAAGTATATGATGGAATTAAAATAGAAAAAGAAAAAACAAAAGAAAAACTATGGTAGCACCTATCATCTATGAAGCAATCACGAAGTAAGGTTACTTAGTCTGTGAAACAGGAAACTTGAAAGGTGACGACCAAGGCGAATTAAGTTCACTTAATTCTTTTGTTCTACAAAAAGTCCGGTTAATAATGAAAAAAGTCCGGTTATAGGCGGACTTTTAATGACTATATTATAAAAAATTCCGGTTAAATAAATAAAATTAGGAGATATAATAGGAATTGACAAAAAACGCTAAAATTGTAAATATAATATAAAACAAGGAGGAACGAATGCGATTAAAAGAATATGAAAAAATAGAAAGCAGTAATATAGACTTTAAGGAAAAAGTAGAAACAAAAAAACCTAAAAGCTGGTTAAAATCAGTATCAGCATTTGCCAATTCAAATGGAGGAATATTATTATTTGGAATAAGAGATATTGATAGAAAAGCCATTGGTTTAAAAAATGTTATTGAAGATTCAGAGATAATATCAAAATTAATAAACTCCAAAATAGAACCTCTTCCTCGATATGAGTTAAAATCCATTCAAGAAAACAAAAAGGATTTTTTGGAATTAAAAATTGGTGACGGGCCAAGAACTCCATATTACTATAATAATGATGGAAGAAAAGAGGCTTTTATTAGGGCGGGGAATGAGTCCATACCTGCTCCAAAACATATTTTAGATAATTTAATACTTAAGGGCAAAAACACAACATACGATGAATTACCGAGTCAGTATGAAACAACAGATGTAAGTTTTACATTATTAAATGCATCATTAAAAAATGAAACTGGAAAAGAAATAAATAAAGATAAAGATTATTTATCTTTAGAGCTTGTTACAAGAGAGGGAAAAGTAACAAATGCAGGATTACTATTATCTGATCAAGGATTACTAAAGCAGTCAAAGATTTTTTGCACGAAGTGGAAAGGTTTAGTAAAAGGTTCTGTAGAAGGAGATGCAATTGATGATAAGGAATATAGTGGCAGTATTATAACATTATTAGAAAATGCTGAGATGTTTATAAAAAATAATTCTCAAATAAGTTGGGAAATAAAGGAAATGAAACGCATTGAAAAAAGTGATTATCCATTACGTGCCATCCGTGAAGCGATAGTTAATGCAATTGTTCATAGAGATTATCAAATAGCGGGATCCGAGATACATATTGATATGTTTGATAATAGACTAGAAATCACATCTCCCGGTGGAATGTTAGATGGTAGTTTTATTCAAAATTTAGATATTACTAAAATATCTTCTATGAGAAGAAATAGAGTGATTTCAGACATATTCAATCGTTTACATTTAATGGAACGTCGAGGAAGTGGATTAACAAGAATAATAGAATCGTATAATGATGTTGATATAAAACCAGAATTTAGTTCGGATGTATCATCTTTTAAAGTAGTTTTTCCCAATAAAGGATATATACAAAAAATTCCGGTTAATGGTGAAAAAAGCCCGGTTACTAGTGGAAATTTTGTTACTGATGAGGATTACTTTATAATAAAATTACATAGAGTATTACCAGAGAATACAAGAAAAAGTACTTATAATCAAGTATATAAAATATTTCAAGAGTTCAAATATAATTATGAGTTTAATCGAGATAATATAGAAAAATTATTACAATTAAAAAAGTCTAGAGCATCTGAAATAATAGCATTATTACTAGATTGTGATTTAATCGAACAAGCAAGTCCCACTAAATATAAATTTAAGAAATAAAAAAATCGTAATTTGAAACGATTTTTTATTTTGCCAATGTAATATTAATAGTATCACATGAACTAAAGGATCCACCTTCAAATCCTCCAACATAACTACCCGGTGTAAATCCTGAAGAGGAATCACCAGAAATATTAACTGTAACACCAGGACATTTACCTGAAACAAAGTTTCTTACTGCATTAGCAGCACCATCAAAACTACCTGTATTATTAAGAATAACATTTTTTAATTCTCCTGAACGGATAGAGCAACTATTACATACTGGCTCTGGATCAGGTGTAGGTGTAGGGCTAGGATTATTATTGGAATTAGAACCAGAACCATTATTACTACTAGAAGAACTATTACTAGAACCGGAATTAGAACTACTAGAATGGCTCTCTTCTCGATATTCCGTTTTTTTACCATTACTTAAGGTAACGGTAATCGTAGTACCATCACTTACAGTACTACCAGCGCTAATAGATTGCTTAATAACAGTATTTTTTTCTTTAGTACTATTTTGCATAACAAAGTTATAATTTAATCCTACTTTCTCTAAAGCATCAATTGCTTCTTTCTTACTCATACCAATAATATCTGGAACTTTTCTTTCTTTACCATCTGAAATAGTAACTAAAATACTATCTCCATTTTTTATAACATCACCTTTTTGATAAGAATAAGAAATAACTTCTCCCTGAGGAACGTCTTCACTGAATTCATGTTTTTCTTCATAAGAAATACCATACTTATCAGCCCAGCTTCTAAACTCTTCCAAAGTTTTAAACTCTCTCATGACCAGACTACCCTTAGAAATAACAACCTTAATCACTGTACCTTGTTCTACCTCATCACCTTTATGATAATTAGCATCAATTACTTGATTTTCTTTAACAGAATCATCATATTGATCACTAAACTCTAATTTTAACTTATTTTCAATAATCCATTCTGTAATTTCTACCATAGTCATTTTTTTCAAATTAGGAACCTTAATACTTTTTCCTTTACTAATGGTAAGAACTAAATGATTCTCACTATTAACAGGAACCATATCACCAGCTTCTATACTCTGATTAGAAACTTTACCACGTTCTATTTTATTAGAAAAATCTCTTTCAATATCATAAGAGATACGATGTTGTTTTAAATAAAAGACTGCTTCAAACTCACTCTTACCAGTTAAATCACTAATAGAAACATCACTATTATCTAATTCTTCACCTAAAGAAAAGGTAAGCTTCATCTCAGCACTACGTTTCATACTACCACTAGCACTTTGTTCAATCACCGTATCTTTCGCTTTATCAGATTCTACGAACTCAACTTCAACATTAGTCAAATAATTATCTTCTACATAACGAATGACACGTTCACTATCCCAACCATCCATATCTGGAACAATAATCTCTTTATCAGGATTAGGTCCCTCACTAACAGCAACTTCTAACTCAGAAATATCTTTAATCTTACTATTACTATCATAGTTTTGAGAAATAATACTATAAGCAGGAACCATATCACTATATTCATAATCCTGCACTAAAGTAACATTATTTTTAGATGCCCAGGAAACGACATCAGTTAAACTCTTACCAGTAAAATCCTCTAAATAACCAAAAGAAGGTATAGTAATAATATTAGTCAAAGTTAAACTTCCAAAAACATTAAATAGTAATAAGAAAAAACTTCCTAAAAACATACTACCTTTTTTTCTATTAGGATTTGTAATACAGATAGATACAAATAAAATAGAAAAAAAGACTAACACAATACTACTGATTAAAGTAGTAAAAAAATTACTATGATTCTGTCCAAAACTTAACGTAATAAAAAAGTAGACCAAACTACTAAGTAATGTCAAAAACAAGAAAAAGTTAAGCACCGGATGCTTTTTTTCTTTACGCAAATTGACACCTCCAACTTTCTCGATTTTAACCTCATCTTTTGGATAAGTTGTATCTTTACTTTTATCATATTTTTGATAATTATTTTTAGAACGATTTTGATATTCTCGTCTTTGATAATTAGTATGATTGGTATTATTATTTTTTTTATAGTTATTATTTTTATAATTCTTCTGTCCCATATTACCACCCTTATAATCTTATATATTTATTATATAATACCAAGAAAAAAATAGAAACAAATTACAAAAACTAGACTGTAAAGTATACAAAAAAAGTAGAGTATGTTAAAATGAATTAAAGGTGAAGTTATGAATACTTGGATAAAAAAGAATTTTAATATCATTTTACTTATTTTTATTTTACTGCAACCAATATTAGATGTAATTACTGGTATTGGAATTCACGTATGGCATACTAATATCACAATAGGAATTATTGTAAGAATGCTTTTTTTAGTATTTATTTTATATAGTGTAGTATTTGTCTATAAACGAAAAAAAAGTCTAATATTTTATGCGATTCTAGTAATTTATGGAATACTTTATATGGCAGGAATGCTTATTTATAAAGATGGAGTAGGACTATTCTCTGAAATACAAGGATTATGCAGAGTATTTTACTTTCCAGTATTATTAATCAGTTTATATAGTATTAAAGATGAAATAAAAATAAGCAAAATGACTTTAATGGTAGTACTAACAACATATTTAGTATGTATCTTAGTACCAAATTGTCTAAATTTAGGATTTAAAACGTATGAAATAACCAAAGCCGGTACCTTAGGATTTTTTAATTCTGCAAATGAAATTAGTGGAATTATATCGATACTAACACCAATCATGATTTTAATACTAGTAAATAAGAAAAAAATATTATTAACGTTAATAATAGGTCTAATCTATTTATATGTGATACTAACAATAGGTACTAAGACTCCTTTATTATCGTTAGGAATTACTATATCCTTTACTTATCTATGGTTTATCCATCAAGAAATAAAATTAAAAAGAGTAAAACGAGTAGCGATAAGCATCATTCTTCTAATAATATTTATAGCAGGAATGATAATAATATTACCAAAAACTAATTTTTATAAAAATATTGAAACACACCTAGAATTTTTAGAAGTAGATAATATTACTGAAGTATTTCAAGATAAAAAACTAATAGATCATTTTATTTTCAGTGAACGTCTAACATTCCTAGAAAACAGATATAAAGATTATAGAGAAGAAAATGGTTATTTACAATTATTCGGTATAGGGTATCTAAAGGATGGAAATGATACCAAAGCAATAGAAATGGACTATTTTGATATTTATTATTCTCATGGCATGGTAGGATTTATTATTTATTTTGGAATATATGGCTATTTCTTTTATCTAATTATGAAAAACAGAAAAAAACTAGACTTCACGCAGTATATGTTATATATCAGTATAGTATTAAGTGTCTTATTATCCTTTATAACAGGACATATTATAACTGCTCCAGCAGTAAGTATTCTATTAATTGTTCTACTTCTATTATTAGAAAAGAACACATATGAAAGGATACTGTTTATAGGAAATGATTTAAATATAGATAGACCATTAGAAAATAAAATAAAGATGATAGATACAAAAAAATATCAAATGGACTTTTTATTAGTAACAAAAAAGATAAAACAAAAAAATAAGTTACAGAGAGAAATAAAAATAATGAAATATGCCAAATCCTCAAGTACTAATAAGATAATACAAACAATATCAAATACACTAAAACTATTTTGGTATCAAATAATAAATTATCAAATGTATGATAAATGTTATTGCTATCAAGAATATGATGAATTAAAAAATACTTTAGGAAAAATATCATCACCTTACTATAATATTTATATAGACAAGACAAATAGAAAAAGAAAAGAATTAATGATAGGATTACCAACAGATAACATAAAACACATCATATTTAAAACAGAAAAAGATAGGAAAGAGTTTTTAAATAATAATCCAGAATTAAAAGAAAAATGTCTACTATTAGAGAATGTATAATGGGAATGAAAGTAGGGAGTAAAATGAAAAAAGAAAAAATATCAATTATTGTTCCATGTTATAACGAAGAAGAATCATTACCAATATTTTATGAAGAGATAACAAAAATTGCTGAAGAGATGAAAAAAGTAGAATTTGAGTTTATTTTCATTAATGATGGAAGTAAAGATAATACATTAAATATTATAAAAGACTTACGAAAAAAAGATGATAGAGTACGTTTTATTTCTTTTTCCAGAAATTTTGGAAAAGAAGGAGGTATGTATGCCGGCTTAGAGTATGCAACAGGGGATTTTGTAGCAATCATGGATGCCGATATGCAAGATCCACCAAGTATGATTAAAGAAATGTATCACGCAATAAAAGAAGAAGGGTATGACTGTGTTGCACTATGTAGTCCAAAACACAAGGATTATGGTTTAGTTAGAAAAATATTTACAAAGTGTTGGTATAAATTAATTGGAAAAATATCATCCACTCCACAAGTACCAGGTGCTAGAGACTTTCGTTTAATGAAAAGAAAAGTAGTAGATGCAATTATTAGTATGAAAGAATATAATCGTTACTCGAAAGGACTATTTAGTTTCGTTGGTTTTAATACAAAATGGATAGAATATGAAGCCCAAGAAAGAGTAGCCGGAAAATCAAAATTTAATTTTTGGAAACTTTTTAAATATGCACTAGAAGGAATGTTAGCATTTTCAACAACACCATTAGTAATATCTGCAATCGTAGGAATGATACTTTGCCTAATCTCTTTTGTAGCAATCCTAATAATTATTGTAAAAACACTAGCATTTGGTGATCCAGTTAGTGGCTGGCCAAGCTTAGCTTGTCTTATTATATTCATGGGAGGACTACAACTATTCTTCTTTGGAATCATGGGAATGTATATGTCCAAATTATACTTAGAAGTAAAAAAAAGACCTATCTATATTGTTAGTGAGACCGAAAAGACAGAGGAGTAGGGTTGTCTAAACAACAAAAAAGAACTATAATAATAATTGATGAAAGTGAGAAAGAATATGAGGAAGATAGGATTTGTTATTGTAAACTATAATGATGCGAAAACTACCATAAGGCTATTAAATCAATTAAAAGAATTTAAAAATATTGATAGTATTGTAGTTGTAGATAACAATTCGACTGATGATTCTTTCGTTCAATTAAAAGAACAGGAAAATGGCAATATTACTATAATTAAAAATAGCGAAAACAAAGGATATGCATCAGGAATGAATACTGGTGCCAGATATCTAATTAATAAGATAGGAAAATGTCACATTATATTTTCTAATTCAGATATTATCATCAAAAATGCCAAAGATTTAAACACTCTTTCATCTGATATTAATAACGAAGTCGCAGTAGCAAGTCCCGTAATAGAAGAGCACGGAAACTTAAATCGAGGTTGGAAAAAAACAACAGCATTTACGGAATCTCTTCTAAACTTACCATATATTAGTCGCTATTTTAAAAAGAAAAAACTATATTATAAAGAGGAACACTATCAAAAAGATAAATCTTATGTTGATGTAGTATCTGGCTGCTTTTTTATGGTAGATAGCGAAGCTTTAGAACAGGTAGATTATTTTGACGAAAACACCTTTCTTTACTATGAAGAATTAATATTTGCAAAAAAATTAGAAAAAGCAGGTAAAAAACTAATAGTTGATAACAGAGTAAAAGTAATACATGATCACTCTGTTACCATAGATAAAAATATAAAAAGAATAAATAAATATAAAATACTAAAGGCTAGTCAAAGATATTATGTAAAAAACTATTTAAAAGGAAATCTATTAGAAATGGCATTATTATATATAACAAATAAATTATCACTTTTTATTTTATATATAAGATGTCTAGGTAGGAGGTAAAAATGAAAGGAATTATTTTAGCTGGAGGAAGTGGAACAAGACTATATCCCATTACAGAAGGGATAAGTAAACAATTAATGCCAATTTATGATAAACCAATGATTTATTATCCACTAGCAACACTAATGACAGCAGGGATTAAAGACATATTGGTAATCACAACAAAAGAAGATCAGGTAGGGTTCCAAAGATTATTAAAAGATGGTGCACAATTTGGAATTAATATTGAGTATACAATTCAGCCCTCTCCAGATGGATTAGCACAAGCATTTTTATTAGGAGAAGAGTTTATCGGTGATGATGAATGTGCTATGATTTTAGGAGATAATATTTTCTATGGAAATGGATTTAATGAAATATTAAATAGAGCAAGAGAAAATGCTAAACAAGGGAAAGCAACCATTTTTGGTAATCAAGTAAAAGATCCTGAACGTTTTGGAATTATGGAGTTAGATGAGAATCATAATGTAATTAGTGTAGAAGAAAAACCAGAGCACCCTAAATCTAACTATGCCATCACAGGACTATATTTCTATCCTAAAGGAGTATCAGAAAAAGCAAAATTAATCAAACCATCAAAAAGAGGAGAATTAGAAATTACTAGTCTAAATGATTTATATTTACAAGAGGCTAACCTAAAGGCAGAGATATTAGGAGAAGGATTTACCTGGTTTGATACTGGTACTTTTGATAGCCAGTTAGATGCATCCAATATGATAAGAACAATTCAAAATAATAAAGATAAAGTAATATGTTGTCCAGAGCAAATTGCTTATAATAGCAATTGGATAACTAAAGATGAATTACAAGAAAGAGCAGAGCAATTAAAGAAAAATAATTATGGAAAATACTTACAAAAAATATTAAAAGAAAAAAGTAGGAGGTAAAAAATGAAGAAAATAGAAACCAATTTATTAGATTGCTATATCATAGAACCAAACAGATTTGGAGATGATAGAGGATATTTTTCTCCATATTTTATTCAAAAGGATTTTGATGAATTAGGATTTGAAAGAGTAGTGCAAGCAAATAGAAGTAAAAGTAGTAAAGGGGTAGTAAGAGGACTTCATTTCCAAAAAGACCCTAAATGTCAAGCTAAAATAGTAGAAGTAATTCAAGGTGCTGCTATTGATGTAGTAGTGGATATTAGAGAAGACTCAGAAACTTATGGAAAATGGACGAGTGTATTGCTAACACCAGATAATAATAGACAATTATATGTACCTCGTGGTTTTGCTCATGGTTTTGTAAGTCTAGAAGATAATACTGTTTTTCATTATTTAATTGACAATGACTATGCCCCTGAATTAGAAGATGGAATTCTTTGGAATGATCCAGATATTGGTATCAACTGGGAAGAAATTTTTAAAGAATATGAAATAGAAAAACCAATTTTATCTGACAAAGACAAAGATAGACCAACTTTAGCAAAATGCAAGACTAGATTTAGGAGAGACAAATAATGAAATATTTAATTACAGGTGTAAAAGGCCAATTAGGATATGATATTACTAGAGAACTAGATAAAAGAGGCGAGAATAATTATTTAGCATTAGACGTTGCAGATATGGATATTACAGATACGGAAAAGGTAATGGAAGTAATTACTGCTTATCAACCTGATGTAATATTCCATTGTGCTGCTTGGACTGCCGTAGATAAAGCAGAAGAGATGGAAGAATCTTGTCAAAAGGTTAATGTTCTAGGAACAAAAAATATAACAGATGCTGCAATCAAAGTAGATGCTAAATTAATTTATCTATCAACAGACTATGTATTTGATGGTACAAAAGAAGGATATTATACAGAAGAAGACAAAGTAAATCCAAAGAGTGTTTACGGGCGTACCAAATATTTAGGAGAAGAAGAAGTAAGAAGAAATAAAAAACACTTTATCGCAAGAATTTCCTGGGTCTTCGGTATCAATGGAAACAACTTCATCAAAACAATGCTAAAATTATCAGAAAATCATGATACTGTAAATGTAGTAGATGACCAAATTGGTTCTCCAACCTACACAGTAGATTTAGCGAAGCTATTAGTAGACATGGCCCAAACAGAAAAATATGGAACATATCATGTAACAAATGAAAACTATTGTAGCTGGGCAGAATTTGCAGAATATATTTTCAAAAGTAACAACAAAGATACCAAAGTAAATAAAGTAACAACAGAAGAGTATTTAAAACTAACAAATACTAACCAAGCATATCGTCCAAGAAACTCAAAATTATCCAAAGAAAAATTAAAACAAGCAGGATTTAATTTATTACCAACTTGGCAAGATGCAACAGATAGATTTTGTAAAGAATTAGAAGAGAAAAGGTAGGAGATATATGAAATTTTTAGTAACAGGTGGAGCAGGATTTATAGGAAGTAATTACTTACATTATGTAGTAAATAAATATGAAAGTGACTACTTCGTATGCCTAGACGCTCTAACGTATGCAGGAAACTATAATAATATAAAAGAGTTAGAAGAAAAGAAAAATTATAAATTTGTTCATGGAGACATCACAGATAGAAACTTTATAAACAATCTATTCGAACAAGAAAAATTTGATGTAGTAGTAAACTTTGCAGCAGAATCTCATGTAGATAATTCTATAAAAAATCCAGAAATCTTTTTAACAACCAATATCATTGGAACAGAAGTATTAATAGATGCATGCCTAAAATATGGAATCAAAAGATATCATCAGGTATCAACAGATGAAGTTTATGGAGATTTACCATTAGATAGACCAGACTTACTATTTACAGAAAATACACCAATCCACACATCAAGTCCTTATTCAACAAGTAAAGCAAGTGCTGACTTATTAGTTATGGCATACCATAGAACATATGGACTACCAGTAACAATCAGTCGTTGCTCTAACAACTATGGACCATACCAATTCCCAGAAAAATTAATACCTGTAGTAATTTCTAAGGCTTTAAAGAATGAGAAAGTACCAGTATATGGAACAGGAGAAAACGTAAGAGACTGGATTCATGTCCATGATCATAATATTGGTGTAGATTTAATTGTAAGAGAAGGTAAGGTTGGAGAAGTCTATAATCTTGGAGGACACTCTGAAAGAAATAACTTAACTATTGTAAAAACAATTCTAAAACAACTAGGGAAAAGTGAAGACTTAATCGAGTTTGTCGCAGATAGAAAAGGTCATGACTTAAGATATGCGATAGATTCTAGCAAAGTAGAAAAAGAATTAGGATGGAGTAGAACTTATACTTTTGAAGAAGGAATAAAAGAAACAATCGACTGGTATGTAAATAACCAAGACTGGATAGAAAACATCCTATCTGGAGAATACAAGAATGCTTATAAAGACTAATTATTAGTCTTTTTTTCGTGATAAAACGCCTTTAAATAGAAATAATTATAAAACTATGTTATACTAAATTAGGCACATATATTGTATACGGAGGATAGTATGGAAAAAAAGAAGAAAAAAGAAAATGAATATGCAATTATTGTAGATGATGTATCAAAAAGATTTAAAATCTATTATGATAAAGCAAGTACATTAAAAGAAAGATTAGTATTTTGGAATAAAACAAAAATAAATTATCATGAAGTACTAAAAAACATTAACTTGAAGATAAAAAAGGGAGAAAGTGTAGCCTTAATAGGAGTAAATGGAAGTGGTAAATCAACGTTATTAAAATTGATGACAAAGATTATCTATCCAACCACTGGTAAAATTACTACCAATGGAAAATTAACTTCACTACTTGAGCTAGGTGCAGGTTTCCATCCTGATTTTACGGGACGTGAAAATATTTATTTTAACGCATCTATCTTTGGCCTAACTGCTGCAGAAATCGATGCGAGAGTACAAGATATTATCGACTTCTCAGAACTAGGAGACTATATTGATACTCCAGTAAGAACGTATTCATCTGGAATGTATATGCGTCTTGCCTTCTCAGTAGCAATCAATGTAGATGCAGAAATATTATTAATCGATGAAATTCTAGCAGTAGGAGATCAACATTTCCAAGATAAGTGCTTCGCCAAATTAAAAGAGTTAAAAAACTCCAATAAGACCATAGTAATTGTAAGTCACAGTCTAGGTCCAGTACAAGAACTATGTGATCGTGGAGTATGGATATATGAAGGACAAGTAAGAGAAGATGGAAAAATCAAAAAAGTAATAGACGATTATTTAAAGGTGTGTGGTTAAAATGTTTAAGGAACTATATAATTACAGACAATTACTAAAAAGTAATGTAAGTAAAGAAATCAGAGGAAAGTACAAAGGATCATTCTTAGGAGTCCTATGGAGCTTTGTAAATCCTTTATTAATGACGTTAGTATACGCCATTGTTTTTCCATTTATCTTAAAATCAACTCAACCTCACTACGTAACCTTCATAGTCATTGCTATACTACCTTGGACCTGGTTTACCTCAGTCATATCTCAAGGTACAAATACGATAGTAGTAAACGGAGGAATTATAAAAAAGGTTTACTTTCCAAGAGAAATATTACCAATATCTATTGTAACCAGTGGACTAATTAATTTCTTAATTTCATGTTTAATTATTGTAATATTTCTAATATGTAGTGGAATTGGATTTTCTTGGAATATTATTTTCTTACCATTAATTGTCTTAACTCAATATATTTTACAACTAGGGCTAATATTTATCACTAGTTCAATAGATGTATACATTAGAGATGCAGAATATATTATTGCTTTTATCGTATCAATGGTATTTTATGGAACACCAATTCTATATTCATCAGATTTATTCCCTGCTAAAGTAAGTTGGTTATTAAACTTAAACCCTTTAACAACCATTATAGAGTCTTATAGAAATATATTCTATTATCAAACGATGCCAAACTTTAAAGCTCTAGGAATTGTATTTTTAGTAAGCTGTTTAATCTTATTTATAGGATATAAAATATTTAAGAAATTAGAAAAAGGTTTTGCAGAGGAGTTATAATATGGCAAAAAAACAAGAAATTAAAATAGCAGGAGTAGTAACTTTATATAATCCAACGGATGAGGATATAAAAAATATTAGTACTTATATTAATGACATAGATCGATTATATATTATAGATAATACAGAAGGAAAAGATAATAAAAAACGTATTCCTAAAAATAAAAAGATAAAATATCAATTTAAAAATGAAAATGTCGGTGTTGCAACAGCTCTAAATCAAGGTGCTAAAATGGCAATCGAAGAAGGTTATAAATATTTATTAACGATGGATCAAGACACAACATTTAAAGATGGTGTCCTAGATAAATTAAAAGAAGTAATAAAAAATACTAACATGGAAAAAATTGCTTTAGTAACACCATGGCACCATACAAGACTATTAGATAAAAAACCAGAAGAAGAATTTGATGACCCGCATGATGTCATGACATCAGGAAATATTATCAACCTAGATATCTTCCAAAAATTAGGAGGATTTAAAGACTGGCTGTTTATTGATGGGATAGATATCGAATTTTGTCTAAATATTCATAAAAACGGCTATAAAATATTAAGAGTAAACTCTGTAGAAATAGATCATAACTTAGGGGATATATTCTATAAAAAAGTAAGAGGTAGATTATTCTTATGTACAAATCATGCCGCTATGAGAAGATATTATATCATGAGAAATTATCATTATATCTTTGATATGTATAAAGATTATGATCCAGGATATTGCTACAGCTTAATTAGTCAAAGACATAATATGATAGGAGTCATATTATTTGAAAAAGACAAAATTAATAAAATAAGAAATTATCTAAAAGGTCTAAGAGATTATAAGAAAGGTATCAAAGGAAAAATGCCAGCTAAGAAATAATATAAAGGAGTAGTCTATGAATAAAAAGGAAGATGTAAAAATAGCAGGAGTGGTTACACTTTATAATCCAACTGATGATGATATAAGCAATATAAATACGTATATAGATGATATAGAAAGACTATATATTGTGGATAATACCGAAGGAAAAGATAACGAGAATCGCATTCCTAAAAATAAAAAGATAAAATGAAAATGTCGGTGTCGCAACAGCTCTAAATATAGGAGCACATCTTGTTATCGAAGAAGGATATAAATATTTATTAACGATGGATCAAGATACCAAATTTAAATCAGGAGTCATGGATAAATTAAAAGAAGCTATCAATAAATTTGATATGTCTAAAATAGGAATTGTAACACCATGGCAAACTACAAAAATGAGATTAAATGAAATCGATGATGAATATGATTATCCTCCCGAAGTAATGACTTCAGGAAACATTCTAAACTTAGATGTCTATCAAGAAGTAGGAGGTTTTAAAGACTGGTTGTTTATTGATGGAGTAGATATCGAATATTGTCTAAATATAAGAAAACATGGCTATAAAATACTAAGAGTAGTCCATGCTAGAATTAATCATGAATTAGGAGATATACAATATAAATACTTCTTAGGAAAAGAATATATCTGCAATAATTATTCTCCAATTAGAAGATATTATATTATGAGAAATAATCATTATATTTTTGATATGTATAAAGACTTTGAGCCAAGTACATGCTGGCGTATCTTAGAACAAAAGCCATCCATGAAAGCAATACTATTATTTGAAAAAGATAAATATAGAAAGCTTAGAAACTACATGAGAGGATTAAGAGATTATAAAAGAGGAATTAAAGGAAAATACCCTTATAAAAATTAATGGAGGTAGTTATGGATTCAAAAAGAGTAAAAGAATTAGCAAAAAAAACAACTCAAACCTTAAAAGAGGAAGGAGTAGTATCATTAACAAAGAAAGGATATAAGTTTGTTTCTTTTAGAGTTGGAAAAATCAACAGAAAATACGATAAGTGCTTTAAAGACATACTATTTATCAATGGTTGTACGCTTCCACATCCACAAAGATATCGCGTAGATCATCAGATAGAACAATTAGAATCATACGGTATTAGTTGCGATAAAGTAGACTATGATAAGTTAACACTAGATAAAGTAAAATATTTTAGGGGATTCGTTTTTTATCGTTGCCCTATACTTCCAGTAATAGAAGAATTTATAAAGGTTGCAAAAGAAAATAATAAAACCTGTTTCTATGATATTGATGATTTAGTTTTTGACTTAGAACATACTAAAATGATAAAATTTTTAGATACTATGTCAAAAGAAGAAAGAGATTTATATAATGATGGAGTAATCAGAATGGGAAAAACTCTAGATTTATGTGAATATGGTATTGCATCAACTACTCGCTTGCAAAAAGAGATGGGAAAACATCTAAAAGAAGTTTATGTAAATAGGAATGTTGCCAGTGAAGAAATGGTTAAATACTCAGAAATTGCCTTAAATGAAGTAAAAAAAGATTCAGATAAGATCGTAATTGGATATTTATCAGGTAGTATTACCCATAATGATGATTTCAAATTAATTATGCCTACCGTTATTAAATTGTTAAAAAAATATGACAATGTATATTTACAAATTGTAGGACTTCTAGACTTACCTGATGAAATGCAAGAAGTAAAAGATAAGGTATTAACATCACCATTTATAGATTGGAAAGAACTACCTAAATTAATAAGATCGATAGACATTAATTTAGCGCCATTAGAAGATACAATTTTTAATGAAGCTAAATCTGAAAATAAATGGACCGAAGCTGCCTTAGTAAAAATACCAACAGTAGCATCTAACGTAGGTGCATTTAAAGATGCTATAGAAAATGGAAAAACAGGACTTTTATGTAACGATGAAAGGGATTGGGAAGAAAGTTTAATAAATTTAATTGAAAATAAAGAAGAACGAGAAAAAATCGCTACTAATGCTTACGAAGAAGTAATGAATAAGCATATTACAACAAAATCCGGATTAGGTGTTGCAAAATTTATAAAAAGTAAATTAAGAAAAAATATTAGCTTTGTTTTACCATCAACCAACGTATCAGGTGGAGTAATGGTTGCCATTAAACACGGATTAATTCTCAAGAAAAAAGGTTATGATGTAACCTTAATCAATATTAATAAAGAAACACGAAAAGTGGATAAATTGTATGAGAATAATGAATATTTATATGTAGTATCAAATTACAGAACAGAAATGCTAATGTATATTGATACTATGGTTGCAACAATGTGGCTAACGTTAGAGTTTGTCCGAAAGTATTTTAATTGTGAACATAAAAAATATTTAGTTCAGAATATGGAAACAGGTTTTTATAAGCATGGAGAATTTGAAAAGAAAAAAGCAAATTCTACATACTGCAATATATTTAATATAGAATATTTAACAATATCAAAATGGTGTCAAAACTGGCTAAAAGAAGATTTTGATACAGAGTGTAAATATGCTCCTAATGGTATTGATTTAAGTATTTTCCCTGTAAGAAAAAGAGAATTTAAAGGAAAAATCAAAATATTAATTGAAGGAAATTGTAAAGATTTTTATAAAAACGTCGATGAGAGTTTTAAAATAACTAATGAATTAGATCGGGATAAATATGAAATACATTATCTATCTTACGAAAAAGAACCAAAAAGCTGGTACAAGGTTGATAAATTTTATCACAAAGTACCTCATGATGAGGTTGGTAAGATTTATAATGAATGTGACATATTGATAAAAACAAGTATCTTAGAAAGCTTTTCTTATCCTCCACTTGAAATGATGGCAACAGGCGGGTTTGTTGTAGCTCTACAAAACGGAGGAAACAAAGAGTATTTGAAAGATATGGAAAATGCATTAATTTATGAACAAGGAAACATTAAGGAAGCTATAGAAAAAATAGAGTTGTTAGAAAAAGATAAAAAATTAAGAGAAAAATTAAGAGAAAATGGATTAAAAACAGCCCAAGAAAGAGATTGGAATAAAATAGAAGATAAAATTATGAAATTGTACGAATAGGAGGTAGCTATGAACATAAAAGACCATAAAATTTGTTTAGCAATTATCATACTATTTGTAATAGTAATTTTAAATATACCACTAAAATAAAAACTAACAAATATCTAGATGTTATTAATTTAAAAAGTTATAGTAATATCGAAAGTAAAAATATATAAGCATGGAGGAGAAGGAATGAAGAGATATATTAATAAAGTAAACATAATACTAATAAGTTTATTATTAATTTCTGAAATCTTATTACTATTAAATTATATTTTAGACTTTCAAACACCAATAGAATATAATACTGGTATAAGTGATAATGTAACTAAGAACTTAAAAAAAGGCGATATAATAGAAATTACCACCACTTCAAAAGTAAATAATTTAGAAGCATTACAAATAGAAATAGTTGCAACCGCAGATAATGCTAACGTAGAAGATTTATTTGAACCAGGAGATGGATTTGTCAGTATATATGATGAAAAAAATAAATTAATTTATTATAGTGATCTACAAGAAATTAAAGTTTTTGATAACCACGAATTATATTTAAAGTTTGATAAAATTAAAGATAGTAATAATAAGAAGTATAGAATAGTAATGGAAATAAATAGAAACTTAAATCATAAACTTTTCAAATTAAGAAAGACTCCAGAAGATGGCAAGTTTGATAGTGCAAAGATAAATGGAGAAAATTTAAAAGAAGATATTTCGATAGTTCAATATGGAACAGCTAAGACAGAATTTTATAGAGTATTTTTCATGATAGTAATTTTTATTTTATTCTTTATATTTTGCAGATATAATTTAAAAAATAATGAAGTTCTAAAAAAGAAATTACTGAAAAATAAAAAAATATTTATTGTAGAATTTATTTGTTCATTAATTGCCAGTTTTTCTTATCTGATTTTCAAGTATCAATCTTATTATTGTGGACAAACAGATTTGATATTTTATGGAGCTTTTGCCCTAGCAACATTAATAATATTAGCAATTTTAGGAACTTTTTTAGGTGATAAAAAACTAAAAAGAGAAGATTTATTTTTACTTATTGGAATACCAATTAGTATATTATATTTAGTATTCATTTTACCTTTAAATGTTCCAGATGAATTTTATCATTATAGAGTGTCTACTAAAATATCTATGCTTAAACTTTTTAATTCGGACATTATGATACCTGACAACTTAGAAGTATTTAATTTGTATAGTTTATTTAATAAAAACTTAAGCTATGACAATTTAACGGAAAGCATTGCTGGAGATTATCATCCAATACTATATATATTTTCTGGATTTGGCATCTTGCTTTCAAAAATACTTCATCTAAATCCAATGATAGGATTTTATATGGGACGATGTGCCAATTTGATAGTATTCTTAGTTGTTGGATATTATACAGTAAAAAAATTACCAATGGGAAAATTCTTAATGATAATTTATTTATTAAATCCAATGTTTTTACAACAAGCAGCATCTTTTTCAGCTGATGCACTAACCAATATCTCCAGTATGTTCTTTATTGCCTATGTTTTATATATAAGATACGATAAAAAAGAAGTTGAAACAAAAGATTTTCTATGCTTAGTTATTAGTTTTCTTTATGTATTAGTAGGAAAATATGCATATTTCTTATTGGGTCTATTGCTTATACTAATATGGAAAGAATTAAAAAATTATTGGAAAAAGAACAAAAGAGTATTTTTAATAATTACAGCGGTTATATTATTTGTTGGACTTAGTTGGCTAATTTTTACAAGAGTTGGTGCCAAAGAAGTAACAGATGTTTTATCATATAATAAACCACAATCTAATGAATCTAAGTTAATACATATATTAAAAAATCCAATATATATGTTACCAATATATATTAACAATTTCCTTGTGAATGGTAATTCTTATATTATTACATTTCTAGGAGGATATCTTGGTGCGTTAAATATATATATAACACCAATATATACACTTATCTATGTTGTAATATTATCTCTATCTATATTTATGGATCAAGAAAAATATGAAGCTGATAAGAAAATGAAAATAATTAATACAATTATATTCATATTAACATTTCACATTGTACTTGCTGGTTTATACCTAAATTGGGGCGTAATAACAGATATAGTAATTCAAGGTGTCCAAGGAAGATACTTTATTCCAATTGTGATTTTAGTATTATTATTAGCAACAAGAAAAAGGAATTGGACTTTAAAAAATGTTGAGTTTCCTATATTAGTGATTTTATTAATAAATAATATTTTAATTATAAGAGATGTAATAACTTATTTTTTAATTTAATGAGGTGGAAAAATGAAAAAAGTGTTATTAATAATACCAGCGTATAATGAAGAAGAAAATATATTAAAGACCTATCAAAAAGTAATGGATTATAACAAAAAAGAAAATACACATTATGATGTAATTGTAATCAATGACTGCTCAAAAGATGAAACTAGTAAAATATGTCATGATAACAATATTCCAGTAATCGATTTAATTCACAATTTAGGTATTGGAGGAGCAGTACAAACTGGTTATAAATATGCTTATGAAAATAATTATGATATTGCTGTTCAATTTGATGGAGACGGACAACATGATGTAAGATATGTAGAAAAAATTATTAAACCAATCATAAATAAAGAAGCAGACTTAGTAATCGGTTCTAGATTTGTAGAAGATATTAAAACATTTAAATCAACATTTGCAAGAAGAGTAGGAATTAAAATTATCTCTTGTTTCATGAAGTTTGCAACACATAAAAAAATACATGATACAACATCAGGTTTTAGAGCTTGTTCCAAAGAATTAATTTATGACTTTTCACTATCTTATCCTAGTGAATATCCAGAACCAGTTACAACAGCAGAAGTGTTGAAAAAGAAATATAAAGTAAAAGAAGTTGCAGTAGAGATGAATGAAAGAGAAGCAGGAGTATCCTCCATTAGAGCATGGAAAAATATCTACTATATGCTAAACGTATGCCTAGCTTTATTAGCAGTAAAAATAAGGAGGTATAAAAGATGTCAATAAGTTTATCAATTACCCTAATTGGCGTAGGATTATTTTTAATGTTACTAACAACTTATGTATTAAAAAAAGGAAGAATTCCAGAGAAATATTCTCTTCTTTGGTATGCCTTTTCTCTAATCATCCTCCTAGTAGCAATATTCCCTAATTTATTTTCCTATATTTCAGATGGACTAGGATTTCAAGTAATGTCTAACTTAATTACAGCTATTATTCTTGGAACGTTAATTATATTGACAATGGCCTTAACTATAATGATTGCTGGTCAAAAGAAAAAAACCACCTTACTAATCCAAGAACTTTCTTTGTTAAAAAGTAAAATAAAAGAGTTGGAGGAAAAAGAAAATGATAAGTAAACATATGATAGGAAGACTAGGAAATCAAATGTTTCAATATGCAACAATTCGTGCTTTTCAAGAAAAATATCGTAAAAACGATGAGATTTTATTAGACTTTAGTGAAGTTTATCAAAGAGCAAACGAAGGATATAGTGAAGAATTAAGAAATTTTAATGTAAAACCATTTAAAATAGGTAAAATGAAATTAAGTTTTCCACAAAAAATGGCAAATCTAAAACTAAATATGATAAAGTTTTATTATTTAAAAAAAGATCCAAAAAACTATGCAAAAAAAATGTATGAAGTAGAAAAAAAATTACAACCTAAAATGAATAAAAAAGGATTATATAGTTTTAGACTAGGTTATTATGATTTTAAGGATTGTAATTGCGAAAATTGTTGCTTTTTTGGGACCTTTGAATCAGCAAAATACTTTGATGATATAAAAGATATTTTAATGGAAGAGTTTACTCCAAAATATGGGATACTAGAGCACAACAAAGAGTTATATAAAGAAATAGAAAAAACAGAGTCAGTGTGTGTAACAATTAGAAGAGGAGATTTTGTGTCTGTACCAGAAAATAGAAAAAACTTATACGTATGTACACCAGAATACTTTGAAAACGCTATTAAATTAATGCAAAAAAAAGTACCAAAAGCAAAATTTTTCGTATTCTCAGATGATGTAGAATGGTGCAAAAATAATATGAATTTTCCAAAGGGAACAATGTATGAATCAGGAACAGATCCAGTCTGGGAAAAGTTAAGATTAATGTATTCATGTAAACACTACATTATCTCAAACAGTACTTTTAGTTATTGGGCACAGTATTTATCAAGAAATGATAAAAAAATAGTAATTGCTCCAAAAAGATGGGGAAATAATTTATATAAACATGATGATGAATTAATCGACATCTATCAAGATGATTGGACACTAATCGATAATTAAGAAAGGTAAAGTATGAAAAATAGTAAAAAAGTATCTATCATTGTTCCAGTATACAATGCAGAAAAGTTCATTGATAAATGTATCCAAAGCTTAATAAATCAAACATATCAAAATATAGAAATAATATTGTCAAATGATGGTAGCAAAGATAACTCTCTAAAAAAGATAAAAGATTGGGAAAAAAAGTATCCAGATAAAATAAAATGTGAATCTCACAAAAATCAAGGAGTAGGAATGACTAGAAACAAAGGAATAGCTCTAGCAACAGGAGACTATTTGACATTTGTTGACTCTGATGATTATCTAGATGATAATTTTATAGAAACTTTAGTGAATAATATAGATGATTGTGATATTATTGTAAGTGGCTACAAAAGAGTAACAGAAGATGGAAAATTACTATTTGAAAGATTAATTGGAAAAACTTCCTGGGCACCATATCGCCAATTAGTAATCTGGGCAAAATTATATAAAACAGAATTAATAAAGAACAACAATATTAGTTTTAATAAATTAAAGACAGCAGAAGATGTTGTGTTTTCTATGACCACATATTCAAAGACAAAAAAAATTAAAACAATAAAATATGCTGGTTACAATAATGTAGAAAATTTCTCATCATTAACACATGATGATAAAGTAAGAGCAGAAAATAATGTTGTTGAAATATTAACACTGGTTAGTAAACCAATAGATCAAGATAAAAAATACAAAGAACAAAACAAGAAGTTATTAAACTACTTATATCTAAAGTTCGTAGCAGCTTATTTAATAGATAAAGCCAAAGTATTAAATAAAAAAGAATTACAAGCATATAACAAAGAAGTAATGAACTTCTTAGATAATAAATATAAAGAAAACAATTGGAAAATTTCTTTTTGTTACCAAAAAGATGAACCATTCTTTGTAAATATCTCAATAAATATAATAGTTCTATGTAAAAAAATAAGAATAACAAACATGTTGATTTGGTTTTTAAATAAATTTTATTATAAAGGAAAAAAGAAGTGATAAGATGGAAAAAGTAACAATCATAATACCAGTTTATAATGCAGAAAAAACAGTTTCTAAATGTATAGACAGTATCTTAAATCAAACAAATAAAAACTATCAAGTATTATTAATCAATGATGGTAGTAAAGATAACTCTTTAAAAGTAATAAAAGAATATGAAAAAAAATATCCTAAACAGATAAAAGTAATATCTAAGGAAAATGAAGGAGTTGTCGCAACAAGAAATTTAGGAATTGAATTATGTAATACAAAATATATCATGTTTATAGACAATGATGATTATATTGATAAAGATTATGTAGATAAATTTCTATCGGCTATAGTTGAAAGAAAAGATAAAATGGTATTAGGTGGATATAGAAGGACTACCAAAGACAAAATACTTTGCGAAGTAACACCTCAAAATGATTTATGGTCTAAATACAGAATTATTACTCCCTGGGCAAGAATCTATGATTGTGATTTCTTAAAAAAAGAAAAAATCAAGTATAAGCCAATTAGTATAGGGGAAGATATTTATTTCAATATGTCATTGTATGCTAAAACAGATAATATTTCATCAATCCCTTATATAGGATATAACTGGTTTTATAATACCGAAAGTGTATCTAACACTACTCATAAAGGATTAAACAAGGTAGTAAGTTTAATTGAGTTGTTAAACGAAGTAAAAAAAATAAATAAAAAAAAGAATGAAGACCCACTTATACAATATTTCTATTATAAACAAGTCGTATGGTATCTATTATATTCTGGTAGAAAAGCTACCAAAGAAGAATTTTTACAAGAATATCAAAATCTAAATAACTGGCTAAAAGAAAACAATATTAAATTACGTCTACCATTTACATCAACAAAAATAAAAAGTGAGACAATAAAAACTAAGTTAATTATTTCCATTTTCCATTGGATAGAAAAACTACATTTAATGAAATTATTTGCTAGTGTATATTGTGGAGGTGATAAGAATGTCTAAAGAATTACATACCTTTGTTGTTTTAGCCTATAAAGAATCTAGTTTATTAGAAGAATGTATTAAATCAGTACTAAATCAAACAACAAAAACGAATGTTGTACTCGCAACATCAACACCTAATGATTTTATCGCAAAACTAGCAAAAAAATACAACTTAGAAATAAAAGTTAATAAAGGAAAAAAAGGTATTGGTTATGACTTTGATTTTGCTAGTAATTGCGTAAACTCAGAACTAGTAACGATAGCACATCAAGATGATATCTATGATAAAACTTACGCAGAAGAGGTAATAAAATACTACAAGAAATATCCAAAGGCAACCATTCTTTTTACAGATTATTATGAAATTAGAAATAATGAAAAAGTGATGACAAATACCAATCTAAAAATAAAAAGAATCTTATTATTTCCCTTAAGAATAAAGTTTTTTTGTAATAGAAACTTTATAAAAAGGTGTGCTTTAAGACTAGGAAATGCTATCTGTTGTCCAGCCGTAACTTTCGTAACAAGCAATACTCCAAAAGAAAAATTTGCCTGTGACTTAAAATGTAATATCGACTGGTATTGCTGGGAAAGACTATCAAAGAAACAAGGATATTTCATTTTTATACCAAAAAAAATCATGGGACATAGAATCCATGAAGAATCCACAACAACAGAAATTATTGGAGAAAGAATTCGTACTAAAGAAGACTACTTAATGTTATGTAAATTTTGGCCAAAAAAAATAGCCAAATTCATTAATAAATTTTATGTAAAAGCAGAAAACAGTAATAAAAGCTAGTAGGTGGTGATATTTTGCGTACAAAAAATAGTATTTACAATATATTATCTAATTTATTTATTGTTTTATTTCAAACAATCATGTTGTTTGTAGTTAGAACTTATTTCATAAAAATACTAGGACAAGAAAACTTAGGATTAAGTGGACTATTTACTAATATTTTAAATATTTTATCAGTAACAGAACTAGGGATTGGAACAATAATAAGTTTTAGTCTATATAAACCACTCAGTGAAAAAGATACAAAAAAAATAAATGCCTTAATGAATTTCTATAAGAAGTTCTATTATCTAGCAGGAATCATAATTATTGTTTTAGGAATATTAATTATTCCATTTTTACCATTTTTTGTAAAAGACTATAGTGCAAACAATGTATATGTAATATATTTATTATATTTAATAAATACAGCTTTTATTTACTTTGTTGCTTATAAAGAAATATTAATATTATCAGACCAAAAAAATTATAAACTAACAAATATTAACTTCTTCTTTATGTTAGCAATGTATTTATTACAAATCTTTGTATTGGTAAAATTTAAAAGTTTTGTACTATATCTAGTAGTACAATTCATAATAACTCTACTACAAAAAAAATTTATCAATATATATATCACAAAATCTTATCCAGAAGTAGATTTTAAATCAAAAAATAAATTAGATAAAAAAACATTTAAAGAAATAAAAGATAACTTAAAATGTCTATTCTTTAATAAAGTAGGGGAATTACTTATTTTTTGTACGGATAATCTTCTAATATCTTCACTAGTAAATTTAGTGTCTGTAGGAATTTATTCCAACTATTCCTCAATTATTACCATTACTAGAACCTTAATAAATAGCATCTACACAGCAGTAACGGCTAGTTTTGGAGATTTTGCTTTAAAAGCAGATGGAGAAAGTAAGAAAGTAATTTTTGAAATTATGGATTTTGTACGTTTTCTATTATATGGGATTTGTACAATAGGATTTTTCTTATTAATTAACTATTTTATTACCTTATGGATAGGTAAAGATTATGTATTTAATGCAGTAATTACTTTTATTATTTGTTTAAACTTCTATCTCATGGGAACCCAGGTATCCCTAGATGTGATAAAACAAGCAATCGGATTTTTCAAAAAAGACCGTTTTATTACTTTAATACAAGCAGTATTTAATTTAGTGCTATCTATTATCTTAGGACTAAAGTATGGAATTATTGGAATATTAATCGCAACATCAATCAGTTATATTATTTTACCATGTTGGAATAAACCATATTTAATTTATAAATATATCTTTAATTCCTCTGTAAAAAAATATTATGTAAGAGAGTTATTAAATATTATTGTTTTAGTAATAATAGGTGTCATATCTTATTATGCAATAGGAATGATAAATATTCCAATTTCTATTATAGGATTCATTGTAGATACCATTATCGTAACCTTAATATTTACAATTATAATATCTATCTTCTATTTCAAAACAAAAGAGTATAAATTTCTATTGAATTTTGTCATAGAAAGAGTAAAAGGAATAATGAATAGAAAGGGGGCACCTGCAAATGAATAAAAAAAGATTCTATTATATATTATTAGTAATATTGTCTTGCTTTCTAATAACGAATGTAAAAGCTTTTGAATTAGAATTGGACGGGCTACAGAGAAATCTACCTACACAAAAAGGAATAGGATTAACACCCGTGATTAAGTATCAAGCGCATGTTGGAGGAATAGGTTGGCAAAATTATGTGGATACTGATGAAGTAGCAGGAACTACAGGTCAAGGAAGAGCCTTAGAAGCTATAAAAATCAATGTAGAAAGTCTAGGTGGAACCTCTGGAAGTATTGAATATCAAGCACATGTTTCAGGGATAGGCTGGCAGAATTATGTAGGAACGAATGAAACTGCAGGAACCACAGGTCAAGGGAGATCTTTAGAAGCTATAAAAATCAGGTTAACAGGAGAACTAGCTAGCAAGTATGATATATACTATCGAGTACATGTTTCAGGGATAGGCTGGTTAGACTGGGCATCCAATGATCAAATTGCGGGAACCGTAGGATATGGAAAAAACTTAGAGGCAATAGAAATAAAATTAGTAGAAAAGGGACAACCAGCACCAGGAAATACCACAACACCAAATATGATAAAACCAATTACAATTAGGTATCAAGCACATGTTTCGGGAATAGGTTGGCAAGACTATATGGAAAATGGAGCCCTAGCTGGTTCGAATAATTACACAAACTCTTTAGAAGCATTGAAGATGCAAATAGCGTGTCAAGGAGATATCACAGGAAGCATCGAATATCAAGCACACATTTCAGGGATAGGTTGGCAGAATTATGTAGGAACAAATGAAACGGCAGGAACCACAGGTCAGGGAAGAGCCTTAGAAGCGATAAAAGTCAGGTTAACAGGAGAACTAGCTACCAAGTATGATATATATTACCATGTATATGTAGAAAATGCCGGCTGGTTAGATTGGGCAACCAATGATCAAATTTCTGGAACCGTAGGATATGGAAATTCTCTAAAAGCAATAGAAATAAAATTAGTAGAAAAAGGACAACCAGCACCAGGAGATACTGAGAAACCAAATATGATAAAACCAATTACAATTAGGTATCAAGCACATGTTTCGGGAATA
>ERZ1643246.1090-NODE-1090-length-30816-cov-9.139267_pt1 | contig 30816 bp, 24 predicted proteins | sample MGYA00579265_ERZ1643246 | MGnify/ENA primary metagenome ERZ1643246 (study PRJEB29033, sample SAMEA4952261) | chicken gut metagenome | biome: Broiler Chicken; feature: Gastrointestinal Tract; material: Caecum | place: Ireland | collected 2018 | study: Broiler...
ACAGGCTGGATGGAAAAACTCCGCTGGAAGCCGCCCGCACTCCGAATATGGACCGTCTTGCAAAGTCCGCGGAGATCGGAATGGTGCGCACGGTGCCGGCGGGAATGGCACCGGGAAGTGATACGGCTAATCTGTCCGTAATCGGGTATGATCCGAAGAAGTACTATTCCGGGCGTTCTCCCCTGGAGGCGTTAAGCATCGGGGCGGAGATGAAGAAAGACGATGTATCTTTCCGCTGTAATCTCGTTACTTTGTCAGAGGACGAAGAACAGTATGAAGACCATACTATATTAGATCACAGTTCCGGTGAGATCAGCACGGAGGATGCTGCCGTCCTGATCGAGGCCCTAAAAGATGAGTTTGCACACGGCAGTGCGTCAGAACGGCCCTGTTATGCGCCAGGATATACATTTTATGTGGGAACAAGCTATCGGCATCTGCTGATCCAGAATGAAGGTAAAGTAGTAGAACTGACAGCTCCTCATGATATTCTGACAAAGCGGATCGGAGATTATCTGCCGTCAGATCCGGTATTGCGGGATATGATGGTGAGAAGCTATGATGTCCTGAAAGACCATCCCATTAATGTAAAGCGCCGTGCAGAAGGAAAAAATCCCGCAAACTCTGCATGGTTCTGGGGAGCGGGGACACGGCCTGCACTCACTTCCTTCGAGGAGAAGAACGGCGTTAAAGGAGCTATGATCTCCGCGGTCGATCTGCTGAAAGGAATCGCAGTAGGAGCCGGAATGCACAATATTATCGTAGAGGGCGCCAATGGCGGCCTGCATACCAATTACAGGGGAAAAGGGCAGGCAGCGGTAAAGGCGCTGACGGAAGACGGATTTGATTTTGTCTATGTACATATCGAGGCTCCCGATGAGATGGGACATCAGGGAAGCGCTGAAGACAAAATCAGTGCGATTGAGTATATCGATGATCAGGTGATCGGTCCTGTAACAGAAGCACTTAAAAATTCCGGTACGGATTTCAGGATGCTCGTCATGCCGGATCATCCGACACCGGTGTGTGTGCGTACCCATACTTCCGATCCTGTGCCGTATATGATCTATGACAGTACAGATCCGGCAGATGGGAAAGAAAGTTACAATGAGAAGACCGGAAGAGAGACAGGAATTTTTGTGGAAAAGGGGTATACTCTGATCGATCATCTGCTTAAAAAACAGTAAAACCGTAAGAAACATTCAGCCGCAATACAGGCTTGCCGGACGGCACTGTATTGCGGCTGAATTTTACTCTCTATAGGTTAGAAAATCTTTTGATTTGTTGATAAGAACGGAAAATTAGGATAGTATAAGACCATATATGTAACCGGAGGTAAAAACAAATGATACGAAAAATGACAGAGAAAGACAGAGAGATATATATAAGGATGGCCGAAGAATTTTACGATTCGGATGCAGTACTTCATCCCATTCCCCATGAAAACTTTGAGAAGACGGCGGATGAGGCGCTGCGATCCGATGCATATGCCGAGATTTATCTGCTTGAATATGAGGGCGAGACAGCCGGATACGGACTGACGGCAAGAACATTTTCGCAGGAGGCAGGAGGCCAGGTACTCTGGATAGAGGAACTCTATATCAGGGAAGCTTTCCGCTCCAGGGGATTGGGCAGGGAATTTTTCTCTTATATAGAAGAAAAGAACAGAGGGCAGATCGCACGGCTCCGGCTCGAAGTAGAAGAGGAGAATATAAGGGCAATATCTTTATATGAGAGACTGGGATACAAAGTCCTTGACTATAGACAGATGGTAAAGGAGTTTAAATGAATACGTGTATACAATTCGACACAATTTCTTTGAATACGCCATTGCATGTTACTGTACAACAATGCTATAATTCATAGTAGCGTATTTTGCCATTCGGGCAGAAGAAGAATTGTGAGTAGGTGACTGATTTGAAGAATAAGATCAAACGTTTTGCCAAAGGAGATTTCCATATCCCGCAGCCGGAAATTATCTTTCCGGAGACACGGATTATCATGCGTGTCGGCGAGGGAGAAAAATACAGAGGTAGTTTCTCACTCCAGAATCAGGGAGAAGGTACAATCAGGGGACTTGTATATCCCTCTTCTTACCGCGTACACTGTGATGAGCAGGGTTTTGATTCCAACCCGGTCAATATTTATTATACATATGACGGAACAGGACTGGTACCCGGACACGTAGAGCACGGAAAGTTTACGATTGTCTGTAACGGCGGAGAGTTCGACATCGCCTTTACGGCAATTATCGAGAAGCCTTTTGTAATGACAAATTACGGCAAGGTGCAGAGTCTTGAAGATTTTAAAAAGCTGTCATTCCGGGACGGGGCCGAGGCGGTTAAACTGTTCCGCTCGAGAGATTTCTATGAGATCCTGAAATATGAAGATAAAAGGATACAGGCTCTCTATGATAATATGCGCCGGTGGGAACTGGATCAGCAGGCGCTTGAGGAATTTCTTGTGGGCTGCAAGCAGAAAGAAAAGATCTTTCTGACACTGGAGGAGGAGAGCCGTGCTTTTATCTCCCTGACAGAACCACGCAAGGAGACGTTTGCAATCAAGAAGAACACGTGGGGATATCTGGAAATTGACGTCAGGACAGAGGGTGACTTCCTGTATGTGGAACATACACGCATTACAACGGAAGAGTTTATCGGAAATTCTTACCGCCTTGAGTATTTCCTTGACACGGAGAAGCTGCACAGAGGCAGCAATTTCGGCCGGATTATTCTTGAGACGCCGTATGAGACACTGACTTATGAAGTGGTAGTCGAGAAAGATATCGTCAGAGATGAAGAGCGCCGGGCCAACGACCGAGAGTTCGCGGGCATTATAAAGAATTATCTGAAATACGAAGCAGGAAAGATGCAGCTTGCGGACTGGGTGGACGAAGCGGTCAGAAGAATTACCCATCTGCGGGAAATGGATGAGAACAACGAATTCTATCTTCTTGCCCATGCTCATATCTGCCTGATCGGCGGAAGGAACGACGAGGCAAAACAACTGCTTGAATCATATAATTACAACCGTTTTGCAATCGGAAAAGATGTGGAATTAAGCTCTTATTACCTCTATCTGACGACGCTGCTGTCGAACGATACGATCGGACAGCGCAAGGTTGCCGAAGAACTTTCAAGGTCATTCATGAAACATCCGGACAGCTGGAAGATTCTCTGTATGCTTGTGGAAGTGGATTCAGAATATAAAATATACAGCGAGAGGCTGCGGGCGCTGGAAAAGCAGTTTTATGAGGACAAGTCCCACAGTATCTGGTTCTATCTGCAGGCGTTCCGGTGTTTCAGGGACAAGAGCTCGTCCCTGAAGAAACTCGGAAAGTTTGAAGTTCAGGTGCTGCTTTTTGCAGTGAAATACAAGCTTATGACAAGAGAGCTGGCTCTCTATACAGCAAATCTTGCCAGCCAGATGAAAGTGTTTGACAGACATCTCTACGATGTTCTTGTCCAGGCTTATGCTATGTATAATGAGTCTATGATTCTGACTGCAATCTGTACACTTCTGATCAAAGGAAACTGCGTGGAAAGCTGTTTCTTTAAGTGGTATGAGAAGGCGGTGGAGAGTGAACTTAAGATTGCACAGCTTTATGAGTACTATATGGCGACCGTTCGTCCGGAACTGTTCCATAAACCGCTTCCGAGGTCCGTATATCTGTATTTTATGCATGGTAATAATCTGGATTATCACAAATGTGCTTTCCTCTACTCAAATCTTATTACATATGAGGATGAATCCAGTGAGATTTATGCACATTACAGGGATGAGATGGAGGCGTTTGCATGGAATCAGCTTGACCGCCGCAATGTGAACGAACAGCTTCGGATTATTTACAAAAGATTTGTTGTGGAATCCGCAATGAATACAGAGAGGGTAAAAGCGCTCTATGACGTGTGCCATGCGTACTGGATTACAACGAAAGTACGGAATATGAAATATATCCATGTTATTGCGGAGGACGGCACAATTACACAGAAAGCGCCGTATACGGAGCATGGGGCGATGGTATTCCTGTATGCAAAGACGGACCGGCTTGTCTGGGAATCAAAAGACGGCAGACATTATACCGATTCAATTCCGTATGAGAGCAAGCGGCTTTTCTATGAGCTTCGATATATGGATATGTGCAGAAAATATCTTAACAGTCTGCGCAGGAACCGTGAGGAGGAACAGAAACAGGAGCTGACTCTTGAAGTCGTACAGGAAAACGGTCTCGAAAATTATCCCGAGGAGGAAATATTCAGCCTGTGCAGCAGGACAATCAGAGAGAATAATTATGAAAATGATGATTTTCTCACCTATGTCTGCTTTGACCTGTTTAAGAAACAGCAGTATGATAAAGTGATTCTGACTTATCTTGCCAATTATTACTGCGGCGCTACGTCAGATATGAAACTGCTCTGGCGGGAGGCGAGAGACTACGAAATTCACACGCACAAGCTGGCAGAGCGGATACTGACCCAGATGCTCTTTTCCGAGGAACTTTTTCAGGAAGCACAGATTTTTGAGCAGTATTATGCAGAAGGCGCATATTTCAGGCTTCAGCAGGCATACCTCACCTATGTGTCCAGAGAGTATGTGGTGGAAGAGCGGAAGATCGGCCGCAGCGTCATTGACATTATCTGCCGGGAGTACGAAAAAGGCGAGGAAACAGGGGATATCTGTAAAATTGCCGTATTGAAATACTATTCCAAGAGAGAATATAATGCGCAGACGCGCAAGACATTAAAGAAGTTCCTGCAGGAGCTCTGCGGCAAGCAGATTTATTTTCCGTTTTTCCTTTCCTATGAGAAAGAGTGGCTGATTGAACTGCAGCTTTGGGATAAGACGCTGATCGAATACAAAGGGCAGAAGGGAAGCAGGGTCATGCTTTATTATCAGCTTCAGAAAAACGGACAGGAACAGACAGACTACTCCACGGAGGTTCTCACTCCTATGTATGAGAATCTCTATGTCAAGAAGTTTGTGCTGTTTGCCAACGAAAAGCTGAAATATTATTTTAAAGAGACGATAGACGGCAATTCTTACCGCAGCGATAAAGAAACTTGTGTGCGGGATAGCGAGCCCGGAGAACAGGGACGCTACGGACGCCTTAACGATATCCTTATGGAGAAAAATGATAAGGAAAGAAAGAGAAAGATGCAGGCGTATGCGCTGGAAGATGCGGTAGCGGCCCATATGTTCACACAGGAATAAGGAGGTTGTCTTTGTAACATGGGACAGGGCAGTATCATTGGTTATGAGATAAATGAAAAGACGTGCCAGATCAGTTTTTATAACGACCAGAATCTGGAACCGGATACACTGGAGGTGGATTCCGATAATTACCAGATCCCTCTTATTATAGGAAAACTGAGGGATACATGGGCGTACGGGAAGGAGGCCAAAAGGCTTGTCTCCATCAAGGAAGGATTCACAGTTACAAGACTTCTGAGCAAAAGCCTTGCGGGAGACAGGATCGAGTTCGGTGAGGAGACATATGATGCGGTCTGGCTGCTATCCCGGTTTATTCAGATGTCCCTTCAGCCGTTCCCGGTAATTGAAGGAATTGTTTTTACTGTTCCGGAGCTTACGGAGGAAATGGCGCAGATGCTCCGCGGGATTGCGGTGCGTATGGGGATTGATAAGCGGCATATTTTTATACAGGATTATAAAGAGAGCTTCTGCAATTATCTTTTTTATCAGCCTAAGGAATTATGGCAGTATGACGCGGCTCTCTTCTGCTGTGACCGTAATGAGATCCGTGCGTATATGCTGCGGCGTCTCCGTCCCGGTCTTGACGGCGGAAAGACGACTTTTGTCACAGTTGATGAGGTGGCCAGCGCACATATGAAAGAACTGGCTATGGTCTATCCGGTTCTAAATGAAGATAAGGCAAAAGAAGCGGATGCCATGTTTTGTAAATTTATTGAGAGCGTATTCGATAAGCGGATCGTGTCCTCCGTATTCCTGACAGGAGAAGGATTTGAGAACAACTGGTATCCGAAAGCGCTCCGTGTGCTGTGCAACGGAAGAAGGGCGTTTATCGGGAACAACCTTTACAGTAAAGGAGCGTGCTATACGGCATACAGAAAGCTTTTCATGCATATAGAGAATCCGGTTTATCTTTCCGAGGACAAGCTGACGGATCAGATCACCGTCAATATGCGTGTGGACGGAAAGGAAATGTGGTATCCGATCGTATCATGGGGGGCTCACTGGTATGAGTCAAATAACCAGTGGGAGGTGCTCTGTGAGGATATGGAGGAGATTGAGTTTCATATCGAATCACTGATCCAGGGCAGCGTGAGGACAGAAAAAATCTCTCTTGCCCAGCTGCCGAAGCGCCCGGAATATTCGATCCGGCTGCAGCTGGAGACGGCGTTCCTTGACCGCAAGACGTGCAGGATTACCGTGAGGGACGCAGGGTTCGGAGACTTTTTCCCGGCGACGGATTTCTACGCCGAGAAGACGATACATTTAGGAGGCAATGATGGGAAATTTAATTCTTTGTCATGACAGACATGCTGTACATCCCTATGAGATTACAAGAATACACTGCCGTATTTTCACGATCGAAGAGCTGTGCTACTATCTGTGCAACAATCTGTATCTGATCGATTATACGATTATGAATGTACAGCTCTGTGACTGGCTGGAGGAAGAGCTGGGTATGGACCGGCTTGCATCGGATTTGAGAGACGTGCTCCGTCTGCGCGGATCAGTGGAAAAGTTTGTACTGACAATCCTGAAAGCATCAAAAATCTATCGCGAGCCGGAGATGATCCGCATCCAGAATGTTCTTGAGCACCTGAAGAATCAGAAGGACATCGAACGGCAGAAATATAAAGGGGACAACCTTCTGGAAAGCGGGGAAGTGGAGGAAGCGATTCTCGTTTATCAGGCAATTCTTAATCAGGAAAAAGACGAGACCGTGGATGACAAGTTTTACGGCAGGATTTATGCGGGGCTGGGCGCTGCATACGGGAGACTCTTTTTATATCAGGAGGCGGCGCGTATGTATGACAGAGCATATCAGATCTGTCAGGACAAGGCACTTATCAAACCATACCTCTATGCTTCGTATAAATATATGTCTCTTGAGGAATACCATATTCTTATTACAAAGCAGGATGACTATATGGAGATCAACGCGCAGATGCGCCGTGAGATCGATGAGATACGAAAGGATATGCCTGATGAGACAGACCCTGACCTTATAGAGAAATGGAAGCGGCAGCACAGAAGAAATCATTCATAAGGCGTTTATTTATCCCCCCGGCAAAGCAGGATTTGACAGGGGGATATCATTATGATAGAATACAACGGTAACTTTACCGTGGTGCAGTGACTCATTGGTAGAGAAAAAAAGTAAAACCGGAGATATCCGGTGATGGAGGTAATTATGAAAAGAAGAGTATTGAGCGTATTACTTTGTGCGGGTATGGCAGTCTCCCTGCTGGCGGGATGCGGATCCGGAAATAGCGACAATGGCAGTGAGAGCGAGAGCGATAAGGCATATGTTCAGGACAAGGGAACCCTTGTGGTGGGCATTACCAATTTCGAGCCCATGGATTACAAAGACGAGAGCGGTGAGTGGATCGGATTTGATGCGGATCTTGCCAGAGAGTTCGCGGAAAGTCTCGGCGTTGATGCTGAGTTTGTGGAGATCGACTGGGATAACAAGATTATGGAACTTGAAGGAAAAACAATAGACTGCGTGTGGAACGGCATGACGCTCACACCGGAGGTTACAAGTTCTATGGAATGCACGGATGCTTACCTTAACAACGCACAGGTTGTTGTAGTTCCCAAAGAGGTGGCAGACCAGTACCAGGATGAGGAAAGCCTTGTGGATCTGAACTTTGCGGCTGAGGCAGGAAGCGCCGGAGAAGAGGAACTTGAGGCGAGAGAGCTGAACGTTACACCGGTAACGGCACAGGCGGATGCGCTGATGGAGGTTGCAGCAGGGACATCTGATGCGGCTGTAATTGATCTGCTTATGGCAGCAGCTATGATTGGTGACGGAACAAGCTATGCAGATCTTACATATACGGTACACTTAAACAACGAAGAGTACGGCGTAGGCTTCAGACAGGGTTCTGATCTGGCAGAAGAGCTGAATGATTTCTTTGCATCCTGCTATGAGGACGGAAGCATACAGGAACTGGCAGAGACATATGGAGTGCAGGCTGCGCTGATTCAGGAGTAAAGAAGACTAGAATACGGACGGAGTTGTGTTATGATATTTTCAGAACAGTTTCCTATTGTTGTAAATGCACTAAACGGGGGATTTCTGCAGACGCTGAAGCTGTTTTTTGTGACGCTTCTGGGTGCAATTCCTCTGGGACTGATCATCTCTTTCGGATCAATGTCCCGGTTTAAACCACTGAGTTACTTTACAAAGATCATTGTATGGATCATCAGAGGAACCCCTCTGATGATCCAGCTTTTGATCATATATTTTATGCCCGGTCTGGTAGGCGAAAATAATATATGGGGCGGCGGTGAGAGCGGAAGGTTCATGGCGGCTTCTGTCGCATTTATCTTCAATTATTCCTGCTATTTCTCGGAGATCTACCGGGGTGGAATCCAGGGTGTGCCAAAAGGTCAGGAAGAGGCTGGACTTGTGCTCGGTATGACGAAGAGCCAGATTTTCTTCAAGGTCAAGCTGCTGCAGATGATTAAGAGGATCGTGCCTCCTATGTCCAACGAGATTATTACGCTTGTGAAGGATACGTCACTTTCCCGTATTATTGCGCTTCAGGAGGTTATCTGGGCGGGCCAGTCATTTATGAAAGGCAATATGGGGATTGCCGGCGTGATCTGGCCGCTGTTTTTCACAGCTGTATACTATCTGATCTTTAACGGCATTCTGACGGTTCTTCTGGGACGTCTGGAGAGAAAACTGGAATATTTCAGATAGGAGGCGTGAAATATGGCAATTTTGGAAGTACAGCATATAAGTAAAAATTTTGGGAATACAGAAGTGTTAAAGGACATCAGCTTTTCGCTGGAAAAGGGCAAGGTACTGTCAATGATCGGATCTTCGGGAAGCGGAAAAACGACGCTGCTCCGGTGCCTGAATTTCCTGGAGCGTCCGGACGGCGGAGTGATCCGTGTGAATGGCGAGACACTGTTTGATTCCGCCAATCCGCAGACGCGACAGGAGAGTGAGATTCGCAGAAAACGGCTTCATTTCGGGCTTGTATTTCAGTCGTTTAATCTTTTCCCGCAGTATACGGCTCTTCAGAATGTGATGTTGGCCAAAGAGCTTCTTGAGAAAGAAAAGCCGGACTATAAAGCGAGGAAAAAAGAGATCCATGAACAGATTGAGCAGGAAGCGAAGTCTCTTCTGGATCAGATGGGGCTTTCCGACAGGATCAATAATTATCCTCATCAGCTTTCGGGAGGACAGTGCCAGCGTGTCGCGATCGCGAGGGCGCTTGCCTTAAAGCCGGATATCCTCTGCTTTGACGAGCCCACATCCGCTCTCGATCCGGAACTTACAGGGGAAGTGCTCAAGGTAATTAAAGGTCTTGCGGATCAGGAGACGACGATGATTATCGTTACACATGAGATGGCATTTGCAAGGGATGTTTCAAGTCAGGTGATTTTCATGGATGACGGGTGCATTCTTGAGTGCGGAACCCCGGAAGAAGTATTTGAAAATCCGAAGGAAGAGCGTACAAAGCAATTTTTGTCACGTTATACAAATGGCTGACACACAGTGCGGGAATTATATACAAAATCGATAAATTACAGCACATATATTAGACAAACTTATAAAAAGTCCGGAGATAAAATAATGAACCGGAGAGATACAGGGCAGGGGGGAATGTTGATTTTCCACCTGCCTTATATTATAATCGAGTTTGCAATAAGGAGTGAAATTAAATGGATAATTTTGAAAGAGTCACTACAGGGCTTGGCGAGGAATGCGGAGTCTTCGGGGCTTACGATATGGACGGGCGCGATGTGGCGCCGTCGATTTATTACGGACTGTTTGCACTGCAGCACAGGGGGCAGGAGAGCTGTGGTATTGCAGTGACTGATACAAAAGGACAGCGGAGAGTTCTCTCAAGGAAAGGACTGGGCCATGTAAATGATGTGTTCGATGAAGAAACTCTTTCTGAGCTTAAGGGCAATCTGGGCGTCGGCCACGTACGCTATTCTACTGCGGGAGGAACCAGGGTAGAGAATGCGCAGCCTCTTGTGATTAATTATGTGAAAGGGACACTGGCCATTGCCCACAACGGGAATCTTGTCAATGCTATTGAGTTGAGAAGAGAACTGGAGTATACGGGCGCGATCTTTCAGACGACGATTGATTCTGAGGTGATCGCATATCATATAGCCAGAGAACGTCTGAATACGAGAACTGCGGAAGAAGCTGTGAAAAACGCCATGAAAAAGATCAGAGGAGCCTATGCCCTCGTTGTAAACAGCCCCCGCAAGATGATCGGCGCGAGGGATCCGTTCGGACTGAAGCCTCTGTGTATCGGAAAAAGGGACAATACGTATTTCCTTGCTTCAGAGAGCTGTGCGATTACGGCGGTAGATGCCGAGTTTGTCAGGGATGTAAAGCCGGGCGAGATCGTGACCATCACACACGACGGAATTGCATCTGATATGAGTATGGCAATTGAGGATGAGAAACAGGCAAGATGCATTTTTGAGTATATTTATTTTGCCCGTACGGACAGCACGATTGACGGTGTGAATGTATATCACTCCCGGATCCTGGCAGGGAAAGCGCTGGCAGAGTCTTATCCTGTAGAGGCGGATCTTGTGGTGGGAGTGCCGGATTCCGGACTGGTGGCGGCAAAGGGCTACTCCGAGTATTCAGGAATCCCCTATGGTATGGCGTTCCATAAGAACAGCTATGTGGGACGCACATTTATCAAGCCGAAACAAAGCGACCGTGAGTCCAGCGTTAAGATCAAGCTGAATGTAATTCCCGAAGTAGTCAGGGGGAAAAGAATCGTTATGGTGGATGATTCTATCGTGAGAGGCACGACCTGCGCCAATATTATCAGGATGCTGAAAAACGCGGGTGCGACAGAAGTGCACGTCAGAATCAGTTCGCCGCCGTTTCTGCATCCGTGTTATTTCGGGACAGACGTTCCGTCTGACGACCAGCTGATCGCACATTCGCATACCCCGGAGCAGATCCGTCAGATGATCGGCGCTGATTCTCTCGGGTATATGGAGATCGGCAAGCTGAAAAATATGGTCGGAGAATTAAAGTTCTGTGATGCATGCTTTACCGGCAGATATCCCATGGAGGTTCCAAACGAAGATATCAGCCATGCTTTCGAGTAGAACGATACAGCAGAGTGCTGCTGTGTTATAAATTAAGAAAAGGAGAACAAAATTATGTCAAATGACCGCTATGTAAGCCCGCTTTCAGAGCGCTACGCAAGTAAGGAGATGCAGTACATCTTTTCACCGGACAAGAAGTTCCGTACATGGAGAAAACTCTGGATTGCCCTGGCGGAAACAGAGAAAGAACTGGGACTCAACATTACGGATGAGCAGATTGAAGAGCTGAAAAGCCACGCGGATGATATCAATTATGATGTGGCGAAAGAGCGTGAAAAAGTTGTCCGCCATGACGTTATGTCCCATGTCTATGCGTACGGCGTGCAGTGCCCGAAGGCAAAAGGTATCATCCATCTCGGTGCAACATCCTGTTATGTCGGTGACAATACGGATATTATTATAATGTCTGAAGCACTGAAACTGGTGAGAAAGAAACTGATCAATGTAATTGCGGAGCTTGCAAAATTTGCAGATGCGCAGAAGAGCCAGCCGACTCTGGCATTTACCCATTTCCAGCCGGCCCAGCCGACGACAGTAGGAAAACGCGCAACTCTGTGGATGCAGGAGTTCGAGATGGATCTGGAGGATCTGGATTATGTGCTGGGAAGCCTGAAGCTGCTGGGTTCCAAAGGAACTACTGGAACACAGGCAAGCTTTCTTGAGCTTTTTGACGGGGATCAGGAGAAAATTGACAAAATCGATCCGATGATTGCCGAAAAGATGGGATTCAAGGCGTGTTATCCGGTATCCGGACAGACATACTCAAGAAAAGTAGATACGAGAGTTCTGAATGTGCTCGCGGGAATCGCTGCAAGCGCCCACAAGTTCTCCAACGATATCCGTCTCCTTCAGCATCTGAAAGAGATCGAGGAGCCGTTCGAGAAGACCCAGATCGGTTCTTCAGCTATGGCATATAAGAGAAATCCTATGAGAAGCGAGCGGATAGCATCTCTGTCACGCTATGTGATGATCGATGCGCTTAATCCGGCGGTTACATCGGCGACACAGTGGTTCGAACGTACACTGGATGATTCCGCGAACAAGCGTCTGAGCGTTCCGGAGGGATTCCTTGCCATTGACGGTATTCTGGATCTGTGTCTGAACGTTGTAGACGGCCTTGTAGTATATCCGAAAGTGATCGAAAAACATCTTATGGCGGAGCTTCCGTTTATGGCTACAGAGAATATTATGATGGACGCTGTGAAAGCCGGCGGCGACAGACAGGAGCTGCACGAGCGTATCCGTGAACTTTCCATGGAGGCCGGAAGAAATGTAAAAGAAAAAGGACTGGATAATAATCTACTCGAACTGATCGCGGCAGATCCGGCATTTAACTTAAGTCTCGAAGATCTTCAGAAGACGATGGATCCGTCAAGATATGTGGGCCGTGCAAAAGAACAGGTTGAGGCATATCTGAAAAACGTGATTAATCCGCTTCTTGAAGAAAACAAAGATGTTCTTGGAATGACGGCGCAGATAAATGTCTGACCGCCTGTGCTGAAAGTTATAATACAGAAAAATGCAAAGGAATGTTGCGAATGATTGCGGCATTCCTTTTTCTCTGATATCGTATTTTCTGGCAAAATAAGTGGAAATATTTTCCATATGTGTTGTGGTGATGAAAGGACAGGGATGAAAATGGAATGGTGCGGGACACTTTACAGTGAAAGATTTTCAGCGGCGGCTGCAGCCAGAACGGCTAAAGTACTGATCGTATTTCTGGCATTGCTGGTTATGGCTGCAGGTGTATGTAACGGCAGAATGCCGGCTGTGTCTGACCGGATGGCGGATTCGGTACCGGCCGCGGGGACTTCGGCGTGGGAAGCAGGAACAGGAATGTCTGAAGCTGCGGATCTGACCTGGCTTCTTACTCGTATGCCGTCGAATCTGACGGATGTGAATGAGGCAGAAGCGGCGGTGCCGGTGTGTGTAAATGGACCGGCGGCAGATGTGACTTCAGATGCAGAGTCAATTAAAAAAGAAGAGACTCACCCGGTAATCATGCCAGAAGACATTATGAATACCGCAGCCGGATCGTCGGCAGCCCTGCCTTCCGGTACTGCGGGAAACACGATATCCGCTGGCATAGAGAACGCTGCGGAACCTGATACCGGCACGGGCGTGTATGAGGAAGAAGATCCGTCAGCGGTAATACCTCCGGAAAGTCCGTCCGGAGCACCGGTAACGGAAGTGGTGAACGGCTTTCTTGTCAATGAGTCGGGGCTGATTTACGGAATCGCTGATCCCGATCTTATTGTGACTGACGGATATATGGAACTGCCGTCTGAGGGGTGTTCGGGGATTGCCGCGGGTACATTTGCAGCGGGCTTCCCGGATGTGCGGGAGATCTGGATTCCGTCCAATATTACATATTTTGAGGAAGGGGCATTTACGGGGCTTACTAATATGGAGTGGTATGAGATGGAGACTTCAGGAGATTGCTATACTGAAGAAGGAGTGCTCTTTTCGGAAAACGGATCGTGCATTCTTGCCTTTCCGGCGGGAAGAACCGGAACTTATAAAGTCCCTTCCCATGTTGTGCGTTTCGCCTCCGGGGCATTTGACAGCGCACATCTGGAAGCAGTAGATGCGACAGCCTGCTCTCTTACGGACACATCGGGAATTCCGGAAGGGATCGCTCTGCTCGTCAGAGAAACGCCATAGGATTGTTGAAGAATCCTCTGAATTGTTTTATAATATCGGTATATTACAGAAACATGGTCTGCTGACGTTTGCAGCAGCAGAAGGGAGGGAACTTCATGAGAGAAAAAAATTTGCTTCAGATTTTGAGAGAGAGCAGTTATACTGTGGTTTTAAGCGGTGCAGGGCTGATGGCCGAGAGCGGGTATCCGCTTCTGCGCGACGGGCAGGAATCCTATGACATTGAAGAAGAGTACGGATACTCCTTCGAGGAGATATTCAGCAGTGCTTTTTATTCAGCCAGAAAGGAACTGTTTTTCCGCTTCTATAAAGAAGTAATTCTGAAGGCAGCAGAAGTTCCCCCGGGAAAGGGATTCCTAGCGCTCAAGGCTCTGCAGGATTACGGGCTTATCGATTCGATTATAACCCGGCGTATTGCAGGGCTTGAGGACAGGGTCGGATGCAGAAATGTTCTGAATATGAAAGGCACAGTGTTTGATAACGTGTGTCCCGGCTGCGGAAAGAGATATCCGGTCGAGTATATGAAGGCGGCAAAAGGTGTACCGCTCTGTGAAAAGTGTATGACGGCTATCCGCCCTCAGGTATGTCTGTTTGGTGAGATGATAAATAATACTGTTATGACACGGGCTGCAGAGGAAGTGGAAAAGGCGGATGTACTGCTGGTGCTTGGGGCCAATCTGACGACGCCGCTGTGCAGTCAGCTGATTCAGTATTATACCGGGCCGAATCTGATTCTGGTTACGGAGACGGAACATTATTCGGATCAGAGAGCGGATATTGTGATCCGCGGACGGAGCGATGAATTCCTTGCCAGCATGGTATCTGAATATAAGAAAGAAAAACATTAAAGACTGAAATTGGAGAGAAAAAATGAGCAACCGAGTAAGAACAAGATTCGCACCCAGCCCGACAGGCCGGATGCACGTGGGTAACTTAAGAACAGCACTTTACGCGTATCTGATCGCGAAACACGAGGGAGGGGATTTTATTCTCCGAGTGGAGGATACAGATCAGGAGCGCTACGTGGAGGGCGCCACGGATATTATATACAGAACACTGGCAAAGACCGGCCTGATTCATGACGAAGGACCGGATAAGGACGGCGGTTACGGCCCTTATATCCAGAGTGAGAGACAGGCTGAGGGTATTTACCTGAAATATGCAAAACAGCTTGTGGAGCAGGGCGACGCTTACTACTGTTTTTGTGACAAAGAGCGTCTGGAGTCTTTAAAGACGTCAGTCTCTGAGGACGGAACAGACATTGTCGTATATGACAAGCACTGCCTCGGGCTGAGCCGTGAAGAGGTGGAGGCAAATCTGGCGGCAGGGAAGCCCTGGGTAATCCGTCTGAATGTGCCCAATGAAGGCGTGACTACATTCCATGATGAAATATACGGGGATATTACAGTTCCAAATGCAGAGCTGGACGACATGATACTGATTAAATCAGACGGTTTTCCAACATATAATTTTGCCAATGTGGTGGATGACCATTTGATGGGAATCACTCATGTTGTGAGAGGAAACGAGTATCTGGCTTCTGCACCGAAATATAACCGTCTCTATGATGCGTTCGGATGGGAAGTGCCCGTGTATGTCCACTGTCCTCTTATCACTGACGAGAACCATAAGAAGCTGAGCAAAAGAAGCGGACATTCCTCATATGAAGATCTGATTGATCAGGGATTTGTTTCGGAAGCTGTCGTCAATTATGTGGCTCTTCTCGGATGGTGTCCGTCAGACAACCGAGAGATCTTTTCTCTCGAAGAACTGGTAAAAGAATTTGATTACCGTCATATGAGCAAATCACCGGCTGTGTTTGATACAACGAAGCTGAAATGGATGAACGGGGAATACCTAAAAGCAATGGATTTCGACAGGTTTTACGAGATGGCCGAGCCGTATATAAGAAAGACAGTTACAAAGGATTATGATCTTAAGAAGATTGCGGCGCTCGTCAAAACAAGAATAGAGATATTCCCGGATATAAATGAGCAGATTGATTTTATCGAGGAACTTCCGGATTATGACTGTGAGCTCTACAGACATAAGAAGATGAAGACAGATCCGGAGAAAGGACTGGCTCTGCTCGAGGAAGTTCTTCCCCTTCTCGAGGCGCAGGAGGATTTCAGCAATGACGCCCTCTTTGAGATGCTGAAAGGATTTGCGGGAGAAAAAGGCTATAAAATCGGATATGTGATGTGGCCTCTTAGAACAGCTGTTTCAGGAAAGCAGAGTACGCCGGGAGGCGCAACAGAACTGATGGAAGTGTTCGGAAAAGAAGAGTCCATTCGCAGAATTCGCAGAGGAATCGAGAAATTACATGAAATTTAATGAAATGCAGCAAAAAGCGGTCATTCACGGAAGCGGGCCCTGTCAGGTACTGGCAGGGCCCGGTTCCGGTAAGACGCTTACAATCGTAAACAGGATATGTTATCTGATTGAGAAATGCGGCGTAAGACCGGAGGAAATTCTGGTTGTAACATTTACCCGCTATGCCGCCGCTGAGATGAAAACAAGACTGAATGCCCTGATGGGGCATAAAAGTATTCCCGTGACAGCCGGCACCTTTCACGGGATTTATTATGGAATACTGAAGTGGGCGTACAGGATGGACAGCCGCAATATACTTTCGGAAGAGGAAAAATACCAGATCCTCAGAGAAGTTGTATCCAGGCAGGAACTTGAAGTGTTTGACGAGGAGGATTTTCTGCAGGATATAGCGGAAGAGATAGGAAAGATCAAGAACAACAGGCTGTCGTTGGATGAATTTGTGTCGGCAAAGGTAAACGCGGACGCATTCAGGGACATATACAGAGCCTATGAAGAGAGAAGGAAATCTCTCAGAAAAATAGATTTCGATGATATGCTTGTTGTGTGCTATGAACTGTTTGCATCAAGGCCGGACGTACTGGAGCTGTGGCAGAAGAAATTCAGGTATATTCTGGTGGACGAATTTCAGGATATTAACCGGGTACAGTATGATGTGATCCGTATGCTTGCGCTTCCGGAAAACAACCTTTACGTTGTGGGTGATGACGACCAGGCAATCTACGGGTTCCGCGGGGCTGACTCCGAGCTTATGTTTCAGTTTTTAAAGGATTATCCGGATGCCAGACAGATTACACTCGGGAAAAATTACCGCTCGACCGGCAATATCGTCAGAAATTCCCTGAAAGTAATCAGTCACAACCGAAGACGGTTTTACAAAGACCTGACGGCGGTGAAAGACAGGGGGAAATGTCTGCATATCCAGGAATTAAAAGATCCGGCCGAGGAAGCCGGCTATGTGGCGGATGAGATTGAAAAATGCATAGACTCGGGCGCTGCACCGGAAGAAACGGCAGTACTGTTCCGTATACATACGGATGCAAGACCTGTGGTTGAGGAGCTGATCGAACGGCATATCCCGTTTCAGATGAAGGAACATCTTCCTAATATATACAATCACTTCATAGCGAAAGATATTCAGGCATATATGAGGCTTGCACTGGGAAAAAGAGAGAGAAGAGACTTTCTTCAGGTAATGAACCGTCCGAAACGATACATTGGTCGGGACAGTCTGGCGGGAAGGAAAGTTTCGTTTGAGGAGATCAGGAAATTTTACTGTGACAAAGACTGGATGATGGACAGGGTCGACCAGTTTGAGTGGGACGTAAAAATGCTGGCGAAAATGGCTCCGTATGCGGGAATTCAATACATCCGGAAAAGGATCGGATATGATGACTTTATCAAAGACTATGCGTATACGCACCATACGGAACGTTCGGATCTGAATGAAATTATTGCCGAACTGGAAGAGTCGGCAAAACAGTATGCCTCCATTGAAGAGTGGTTCCGCCATATTGAGGATTATACGGAAATGCTCAGAATGAAAGAGCAGCAGAAGAGCATGAAACAGGAAGGCGTCCGCCTTATGACCCTGCACGCTGCAAAAGGTCTTGAGTTTGATTCTGTTTTCCTTATTGAGGCAAATGAAGGTCAGATCCCTTATAAGAAGGCAAAGACAGACAGGGAAACAGAAGAAGAGAGACGGCTGTTTTATGTCGGAATGACAAGAGCAAGGGAACAGCTTACAGTCTGTTATGTGAAAATAAAAAACGGGAAAGCGTCTGAGCCGTCCCGTTTTGTGGATGAACTGCTGGAGGACAGCTGAAACGGTTTATTCCATAACAGCCTTACTCTATATCATCAAGGTCGATATCCCCGAAATCCTGTTCTTCCATCCAGTCGTTGAATGCCTCGGAGACCCGGTCAAATTCTTCGTCTTCCATGATATTTTCAAGACCGGGTTCCTCCCCTTCTCCATTGTCGATAAGGCGGTAGAGATAGATCTGCCCGTCTTCATTTTGCCCTTCGTCATTTAATGGCAGAAGAGCAATATACTGTCTTCCGTCCGTCTCAAAGATAGTAAGGACATCACATTCAAGTTCTTCATCATTGTCCAGTGTCAGTGTTACTGTAAGTGACTCGTTTTCGTTCATATATAATTTCTCCTTTGATATAGCGTGCCGTTCCGGCATTTATGTACCATGATGGTATCAGATCACAGGTTAAAAAGCAAGCTGCAATCTATTGACATTCCCCTGAAACACGGTAGAATGAAAGTGGAAAGCACGATGAAACACAAGATCAGGAGGAATACGCAGTGAAGAAAAAGAATATTTTACTTATCCTGATGACCTTATTTGCAGTATGTTTTATATCAGGATGTAAGCAGAACGTAGGCACTCCTGAGGATAATGCTGTGGTGGAAGAGACGGAAAATGATGAAGATGAGACCGGCGGCCATGTGTACGGATTCAGCGGAGCAGATCTGTCAGATCCTTTTTATGAGGTCCTCAAAGAATCTGTCAGCTCCATGGTTGAGGAAGAAGAAAGCCGTATGCTTGTAAGGGATGCCGGAGGGGATCCGGGGCTTCAGAACACACAGATTCAGGAACTGATTCATGAAGGGGTAGAGGCAGTGTTTCTCTGCCCGGCAGATCCGGTAGCAGTTACACCTGCTCTGGAGGCCCTTCACGAGGCGGATATCCCGGTCATAAATCTTTATGTGCGCACAGAGTCTGCAGATCTTGCCAAGGCTTTTATAGGAGCGGACGATTATAATGCCGGAAAAGTGTGCGGAGAGGATCTGATCAGCAGACAGCCTGAAGGAGGTTCACTGGTTATTGTGGACCGGCCGGAATCCCCGGCGATAAATGAACGTATCACCGGCTTTGAAGAGGCGGTCGCAGGAGGCGGATTTGAAGTTGAAAGAATTGACGTGGGGGATGATTACGGTTTGATTGCAGGACAGCTGAAAGCGGTTATGAGGGAAAAACCGCAGATTAAAGCAATTATGTGCGGGGACGATCATATGGCGAAGCAGGTTCTGGATACTTTGAAAGAAGAAGACAGAGATGACATTCTGGTATACAGTGTAGGTGGTTCGCCTGAGATAAAAAACGCACTGGCGGATCTCTCCAGCCCAATGACCGGAGTAGGAGCGGTCTCTCCGATTAATATGGGAAAGACGGCTGCAAAGACAGCTGCAGCGATACTGGAAGGCGGTGTTTATGAACAGGAAACTTATACAGAAACATTTTATATCAGTAAAGAAAATGTTAATATGTATGGAACAGACGGCTGGCAGTGAGAAAGGAACGGAATATGAAAAAAATATCAGGAAGACCGCAGCCCTTTGGTACGGTTGTTAAGGGAAGAAAAGTGAATTTTGCGGTGCAGGTTCCCGCAGGGAAGAAATGTGAGCTTTTGCTTTACAGGGAGGGCCGTAAACATCCGGAGTGTACATTCGATATGCCCGAAAACGAGGGAATCGGGGAAGTACGGTTTATTGCAGTGGAAGATATAGACGCAGATAAGTACGAATACAATTTCAGGATTGACGGTCAGGTCAGCCTTGATCCCTATGTAAGAGAGGTTGCCGGGAAGAAATTATTCGGAAGGAAACGTGAACTTCAGGAACATGAGATCCGCGGAAAGCTTGTATCGCCGGAGTATGACTGGGAGAACGATGAAAGGCTGCATCTGCCATGGAATGAAGTTGTGGCCTACAGTCTGCACGTCAGAGGGTTCACAAAGCATACCTCATCCAAGATCCCCCACAAAGGGACTTATCTCGGGGTCATAGAGAAGATTCCTTATCTGAAAGAGCTGGGAATTAACCAGATACAGTGTATGCCGGTCTATGAGTTTGATGAATGCGCAAAAACAAAGATTAATTACTGGGGATACGGACCGGCTTATTATTTTGCGCCCAAAGAGGCTTATGCAGCGGGAACTTCCGCAGTACACGAACTGAAAGATATGGTGAAAGAGTGTCACAGGGCAGGAATTGAAGTCGTGCTGGAAATGCCATTTACGCAGGAAGTGCCGCCTCAGACAGCTCTGGAGTGTCTCCGTTTTTATATGCTGGAGTATCATGTGGACGGATTTGTTGTAAATCCCTACTCTGTTCCGTGGAAAATGCTCTGTGCGGATCCGTTGCTCAAGGATATCAAGCTGATGCGCAAAGATGATGCTTTCCAGAATATTATGCGCCGTTTCCTGAAAGGCGATGAGAATATGATCAATGATGTCATCTGGGCCCTCAGCCATCATTCGGCAACGGACGGAAAGTGCAATTATATTACTGCTCAGACAGGTTTTACGCTCTGGGATCTTGTATCCTATGACTGCAAGCACAACGAGGCCAATGGAGAGAACAATACCGACGGTCCGGACTTTAATTTCAGCTGGAACTGCGGAGCGGAAGGCCCGAGCCGCAAAAAAGCAGTTATGGCGCTCAGAAAGAATCAGGTGAGAAATGCATTCCAGCTGCTGCTTCTGGCGCAGGGGACGCCGTGTATCCTGGCAGGAGATGAGTTCTACAACAGTCAGAAAGGCAATAATAATGTATACTGTCAGGATAATGAGACCGGGTGGGTTGACTGGACGAAACTGAAGACAGACAATACACTTTTTAACTATGTAAAAGAGCTGATTGCGTTCCGGAAGAATCATCCGTGTCTGCATCGGGCAGAAGAACTGAAAGGGCTGGACCGCACTGCGTGCGGTATGCCGGATGTGTCTTATCACGGGGAAAATGCATGGCAGGTGAAGTCGGAAGTGTACAGCAGACAGCTCGGCGTGTTATATGCGGGGGAAGATCTGGGGGATACGGAGTGTTTCACAGCATATAATATGCATTGGCTGCCCCACGAATACGCGCTCCCGTCTCCGGGGAAGGAGAAAAGGTGGTGCCTTGCCGCAGATACAGAGGGCGGATTCAAGGAAACTCCCGTACCTGTAGAAGACCAGAAGAAGATAGAACTGAAAGAGCGCAGTATCACTGTTCTGGTAAGCGGGAAGCTGCCTGAACAGCCGAAGAAAAGCGCATCCCGGTCCAGAGCAAAAAAATCATCAGGAAAAGGCGGCGTTCAGGAAAAATGATAAAAGCACTGGCACATTTTGAGACTATAACTAAACATAAGATTCTCGTTATGAAGGAGTGCTTCCGTGTAGGACTGTACCGGCAGGGACTTCTTCATGACCTGTCGAAGTACAGCCCCACGGAATTTCTCGTGGGGTGTAAATATTATCAGGGTACCCGCAGCCCCAATAATGCAGAACGCGAAGAGAAAGGCTATTCGTCTGCATGGCTCCACCACAAGGGGAGAAATAAGCATCATTATGAATACTGGATCGATTACAGTCTGGAAGGAGAACGGATGCTGGCGGGGATGAAGATGCCGGTTCGGTATGTGGTGGAGATGTTCCTTGACAGAATTGCAGCAAGCAAGGTTTACAAAGGAGAGAAATACCGGGACAGCGATCCGTTGGAATATTATTTGAACGGAAAGGCGGGAGAGCTTATGCATCCGGAGACAAGGACTCTTCTTGAAAAACTGCTCCATATGCTTGCAGAGCAGGGGGAGGAGAAGACCTACCGGTATATCAGGAAAAATGTTTTAAGAAAACGTGCGGGAAGGCACTTGATAAAAAAGAGGCGGTTATATGTTACTTTATATCGTCCGTCACGGTGAAACGGACTGGAACAAGAGACACAAAGTACAGGGCAGGACTGATATCCCGCTGAATGACTACGGAAGAAGGCTCGCAGAGGAGACTGCCGAGGGAATGCATGATATCCCGTTTGACCTTGCGTACACCAGTCCGCTGCTGAGGGCAAAAGAAACGGCACAGATTATACTGAGAGACCGGAATATTCCGCTCTGTGAGGATGAGCGTCTTCAGGAGATCAGTTTTGGAAGTTATGAAGGACTTTTCTGCGGCGGCGAACAGGCCGATGAGAAAAGTGAGGAGTTCAATCGGTTTTTTAACGATACCGCGAATTATATTCCTCCGGCAGACGGGGAAACGATTTCCCAGCTCTATGAGCGGACAGGTGATTTCCTGAGAGAAATGGAAGGAAGAAAAGACCTTGCGGAAAAAAATATTCTTGTATCTACACACGGAGCAGCCATGACATCTCTTTTAAACCGGATCAGAGGTAATCTTTCGACAGAACATTTCTGGAAGGATGAAGTGCCGCCGAACTGTTCGGTAACTCTGGTGGAGATAAAGGATGGAAAAGCAGAAATCTTAAAAGAAGGCATGATCTTTTACAAAGAGAAAGTAAAAAAATGGAAGACGGTGTGATATAATAGAAGAAAAGCAAAAAGGCTGGTGAGACTATGAAACTGACTTTTATCGGAGCAGCCCATGAGGTGACGGGAAGCTGCCATTTTCTGCAGGCAGCGGGCAAAAATATTCTGATCGACTGCGGCATGGAGCAGGGACCGGATTTATATGAGAATCCGGGGCTGCCTGTACCGGAGACGGATATTGATTATGTGTTTCTGACCCACGCCCATATTGATCATTCGGGAATGATTCCAAAACTGGTAAAGAACGGCTTTAAAGGACAGATTTTTGCCACTTTTGCCACTGTGGATCTGTGCAATATTATGCTTCGGGACAGTGCGCATATTCAGGAATTTGAGGCAGAATGGCGGAACAGAAAAGGAAGAAGGGCCGGCAAACCGGAATATGAGCCGGTATATGTAATGCAGGATGCCCTCGATGCTATCGAACTTCTTGTGCCATGCCAGTATGGTGAGAGGATTTCCATCTGTGACGGTATTGCCATACGTTTTACTGATGTGGGGCATTTGCTCGGTTCGGCAAGCATCGAAGTGTGGGCCACAGAAGGCAATGTGACGAAGAAGATTGTCTTCTCGGGCGATGTGGGCAACCTGGATCAGCCTATTATTAAGGATCCGCATTACACACATTCCGCAGATTACATTGTTATGGAATCCACATACGGAGACCGTATCCACACGGCAGAGAAACCGGATTATCTCGGAGAATTTACGAGAATTATAAAAGAAACCTTCGACCGGGGCGGAAATGTCGTGATTCCTTCTTTTGCAGTCGGAAGAACACAGGAAATGCTTTATTTTATCAGAGAAATCAAGGAGAAGAATCTTATGCCCGGATATCCGGATTTCGAGGTGTATCTGGACAGTCCGCTTGCAATCGAGGCTACAAAGGTATTCAGCATGAATATGAGGGACTGCTTTGACGAGGAGGCAATGAAGCTTGTGAATGCAGGAATTAATCCTCTTGTTTTTCCGGGACTTCACACATCCACGACAAGCGATGATTCCAAGATGATCAACTTTATTGAGAAGCCGAAGGTTATCATATCTGCATCGGGAATGTGTGATGCGGGGCGTATACGCCATCACCTGAAACACAATCTCTGGCGTCCGGAGTGTACGATCCTGTTCGTCGGATATCAGGCCAACGGCACACTCGGACGGAGACTCCTGGAGGGGGAAAAGAATGTGAAGCTTTTCGGAGAACCTATAGAAGTACACGCAAGGATCGAGAGCCTTCACGGGATCAGCGGCCATGCGGATATGAACGGACTGCTCAAATGGGTTGGGGAATTCCGCTCGCCGATTGAGAGAGTCTTCGTAGTACACGGAGAAGATGCGGTGACAGATAAATTTGCAGAGACTGTCCATGAACAGTTCGGATACAGCACATGGGCTCCCTATCCCTGCTGTGAAGTCGACCTTCTGACCAACGAGATTATAAACGAAGGAGTCAGAATTCCGATTAAGGCTAAGAAACCGGCACAGCGCAGAGCGGATTCAGCATTCGAGCGACTGCTGGCAGCAGGAAAACATCTGCTTGACGTAATTAATAAAAATGAAGGCCTATCGAATAAAGATAAGGCTAAATTTGAATCGCAGATTAATAATCTTGCGGATAAATGGGAGCCGGACGATTGATCCTGCGCGGTTTCCATACGCTTAACAGCGGTTTTGTCAAGGACTAAAAGTTTATAAAATTTTCCGGCTTTCGGAATATCTTATCCGTCAGGTGAGAATCATTCTAAGTATAAATTGCTTAGGAGGATTCTTGCCATGATGGTGAACAAGGTTGAACTGTGCGGAGTGAATACATCGAAGCTGCCGCTTTTGAAGGAGGAAGAGAAGAAGGAACTTTTTGAAAAGATTAAAGCCGGGGATGAAGAAGCGCGGGAGACATATATTAAAGGCAATTTAAGACTGGTTCTGAGCGTGATCAAACGTTTTGAAGGAAGCAGTGAAAATGCGGACGATCTGTTTCAGATCGGCTGCGTGGGCCTGATGAAGGCGGTGGATCATTTTGATCCGTCAAGAATGGTAAAGTTTTCAACATATGCAGTTCCGATGATTATCGGAGAGATACGCCGTTACCTCAGAGACAATAGTCCGATCCGCGTCAGCAGATCGCTGCGTGATACGGCATATAAAGCAATCTATGCGAAAGAGGGATATATCCGTCAGTACATGAAGGAACCGACAGTACAGGAGATTGCCGATGAGATCGGAATTGCCAAAGAAGATGTTGTATTTGCACTGGATGCCATACAGAGCCCCATGAGCCTTCAGGAGCCTGTGTACAGCGATGGCGGAGATACACTTTATGTGATGGATCAGGTGAGCGACAAGAAGAACAAAGAAGAAAACTGGGTGGAAGAACTCTCACTTGAGGCGGCTATGGAGCGTCTCAATGAGCGGGAGAGGTATATTATCACCCTGCGTTTCTTTGAGGGAAAGACCCAGATGGAGGTGGCAGAGCAGATTCATATCTCTCAGGCGCAGGTCAGCCGTCTGGAAAAAAACGCCTTAAAGACCATGCGCCGGTACCTTCTCGGAGAGTAACGGGGATTATTGACTACTTAAGAAAAATGTAAGAGAGGAAGAAAAACCATGTATAAAGCCTGTATATTTGATCTGGACGGAACTTTAACCGATACGCTGGAATCACTTGCTTATTCCGTGAATGAGACAATGAAAGAGATGGGGATGCCGCAGATTACGACAGAACAGTGCAGAGAGTTTGTGGGAAACGGCGCAAAAGTACTGATCGAAAAGACGCTGAAGGCATCGGGAGATGAGAAACTGACAAGATTTGACGAGGCATATGAAACGTATCTCCGTATATTTGACAAGTGCTGTACTTACCGTGTAAAGCCGTATCCCGGTATTCCGGAAATGTTGAAAGAAATGAAGGCACAGGGTTTAAAGCTCGGGGTCCTCTCTAACAAGCCGGATCGTCAGGCTGTCCATGTTGTGGAGGAGATATTCGGGAAAAACATCTTCGACCATATACAGGGGCAAAAAGACGGGGTGCCGAGAAAACCGGACCCGACCGCTGTACTGTCCATTGCGGCTGAATTCGGAAGTGATCCTTCAGAAACACTTTATATCGGGGATTCGGAGGTGGACGGCGCGACCGGAAAGGCGGCCGGCATGGATACGGTGCTTGTTACGTGGGGATTTCGTTCCAGATATGTATTGGAGGCTGCAGAGCCATACCGGATTGTGGACTCGACAGATGAAATACTAATGACTATAAAGGAAAAGGGATAAAATATGAGTGATTACAGTGAAGTATGTCTGAAGACTTTTTTAAAAGACCAGGGGAAACTTTTTGATGAGCCGGTTGCCGGCACTTTAGAGGAAGCCGAAGCATTTCTTGAGGACTGTATGGCGGTGGTTGTTGATTCTCTGGATGAGGTAAGGGAATATTTTGAAGAAGAGGGCGTGGATATGGATGGTCTGGATCATGATGAGCTGGAAGGGGTATCCGAAGTGTTCCCGCTCCCGGACGGTAAATATCTGATCGTAGAGGGATGAAAGACTCAGCAGACTCAAACAATATCGGAGAAAAGCCGCAGTTTATCTGACTGCGGCTTTTTCAACGGCTTCACGGATCGCATCCAGAATCATCCGGGATGTATATGGTGTGTCCTCCGGCAGTGCAATATCGTCAAGCGACTGTGTCTCATAGATCTGTTCGGCAATGTCCTCTATGGCAGGCTGAATGAGCGGAAACATGGCAGTCACCGTCTCGTCAATATTGGAAAACCGAATGGAGTTGATCCGGGATTCATCGACCGTCACTTCTACCTCAAGATTTGTGTTGTTCAGCGTAAGTGCAGAGGTATAGATGCCCGGTGTGTACCGTTTTCCGGTGTCTGTCTGATCTGTACTTCCGTCTGGCCGGAACATGATGACAAGAAGGACGACCAGTACAACTGCCAGCGCCGCAAAGATGGCGGTGTATATGATCTCTTTCATGTGCAGGACAACGATTTTAGTTCTGGAACCCATAGAGTTACCTCCCCGATAAAATTGGCTGCCGGTATACGGCGGTCCGCTTTTTATTAAGTGTATGACCGGAAACAGGAAAATATTCACGGCTTTTGCGTGACAAAGATGGGCGGATACTGTAAAATAGCTATGCGGCAGGCTTCCGGCAGCCTTATGTACTGCAGGATCCTGTGAAATGAAGAAGACAGATACAGAACATGGAGGTCAAAAGAGTATGTTTATTATAGCAGGACTCGGAAACCCGGACAGACAGTATGAGGGTACGAGACATAATGTGGGATTCGATGTAATAGACAGACTTTCGGATAAATACAATATACCGGTAGATGCCAGAAAGCACAGGGCACTTGTCGGAAAGGGAGTTATCGAAGGACAGAAAGTGATACTTGCCAAGCCCCAGACATATATGAATTTAAGCGGGGAAAGTATACGGAGTCTGGTGGATTATTACAAGATTGATGAAGAGCATGAACTCATCGTCATATATGATGACATTAATCTGGGTGTGGGACAATTGCGCATCCGGGAAAAAGGAAGTGCCGGAGGGCATAACGGTATTAAAAATATTATTGCCCATCTTGGAACACAGGTATTTCCGAGAATCCGGGTCGGAGTAGGAGAAAAGCCGGCCAGATATGATCTTGCCGATTATGTGCTTGGACATTTTTCAAAAGCAGAACAGGAACTTATGGATGAGGGGTATGATCATGCTGTACGGGCAGCAGGCATGATTCTCTCAGGACGGATCGGCGATGCAATGAGCGAGTTTAACCGCAGGAAGAAAGCAGAGCCGTAATAACGACGGAATACCGGCTGGATTGCAGAAAAAGGGGAAAAGGATATGCAGGCTTTACTTGCTCCGCTGGCAGAGCTGGCGGATTATCAGGATATATTAAAGGACAGGAAGAAAGAGCGTGGTTTCATACAGATTTCCGGCTGTGTGGGATCCCAGAAAACACATCTGATGTATGCTTTGGGCGATGGCTTTGAATACAGAGTCATCGTTTTTTCCAGTGAGGAAAAGGCGAAGAAGGCATATGAAGAGTACCGTATTTTTACGGAAGAAGTGTACTTGTATCCTGCGAGGGATCTGCTTTTCTACTACGCCGATATCAAAGGCAGGCAGCTGACAGACAAGCGCATGAGTGTACTGCGGGCTCTGCTGGAGAAAGAAGACGGAAAGAGCATTACAGTGATCACAACGATGGATGCATTTCTGGACGGGCTGGCCGGCCCGGAACAGTTTAAGGAGCAGAAAATCAGTCTGGCAGGCGGAGATGAGATTGATCTGTCCGAACTGGAGAGGAGCCTGACGGACATGGGCTATGAGAGGGAAAGTCAGATCGAGGGCCCGGGACAGTTCGCCGTCCGAGGAGGTATTATGGATGTATACCCGCTCACGGAAGATCTGCCGGTCAGGATAGAACTCTGGGGAGATGAGATTGACTCTCTGAGAAGCTTTGATGTGGAGAGCCAGCGCTCCGTGGAAAATCTGGAGAGTGTTGTGATTTACCCTGCATCGGAAAACTGGCAGGATACAATGGAGACAGTTCCTTTTCTGGAATATTTCCCGGAAGACAGGACGATTCTGCTTCTCGATGAACCCAAAAGACTTCAGGAGATGGCAGAAGAGGCCGAGCAGGAGTATTTCCGAAGCAGGGAAAACCGTATCGAGTCCGGGATGGAAGAGACTGCGGAAAGCGGACTGACAGTCTATGAGACTCAGGATATTATCAGCAGGATGAACGGATACAGCGGGATTGCCCTTACAACATTGGAATCCAGGTGCGGCGCTTTTCATGTGCGCGGGACATACAGTCTACAGACGAAGAGCGTCAATCCGTATAATAACAGCTTTGAGATGCTCACCCGAGACCTGAAACGCCTGAAGAGAAGCGGGTACAGAGTGGTTCTGCTCTCCGGATCAAGGACGAGAGCAAAGCGCCTCGCCGAAGATCTGAGAGATTATGACCTCAGCAGTTTCTACAGCGAGGATATGGAGCGGGAAGTAAAGCCGGGAGAGATCATGGCGGCGTACGGGTATGCTGCTGAAGGGTACGAGTATCCGATGCTGAAGTTTATGGTCATCTCCGAGTCGGATATTTTCGGACGGAAGAAAAAGAAGAAGCGCCGGAAGAGATATGAAGGGCAGAAAATACAGGATTTTGCCGAACTTAAGCCGGGGGATTACGTGGTGCATGAGAACCACGGAATCGGAATATATAACGGGATTGAGAAAATCGAGGTAGATAAGGTTGTAAAGGATTATTTGAAGATTTCCTATGCTGACGGAGGCGTGCTCTATATTCCTGTTGCTCAGATGGATCTGATTCAGAAATACGCAGGGGCGGATGCAAAGAAGCCCAAGCTGAATAAGCTGGGAACTGTCCAGTGGGGAAAGACTAAGAGTCAGGTCAGAAAAGCGGTTCAGGCTGTCGCGGAAGATCTCGTTAAGCTCTATGCTGTAAGGCAGAGGGCGGAAGGATTTGTCTACGGACCGGACACTGTATGGCAGAAGGAATTTGAGGAGATGTTCCCCTTTGAAGAGACAGAGGATCAGATTCAGGCGATTGAAGATACGAAACACGATATGGAGAGCAGCAAGATCATGGACCGGCTTATCTGCGGGGATGTGGGATACGGTAAAACCGAGATCGCCATCCGGGCGGCATTTAAGGCGGTTCAGGAAGGAAAACAGGTGGTATATCTTGTCCCGACTACGATTCTTGCGCAGCAGCATTACAATACCTTTGTCCAGAGACTGAAAGACTTTCCGGTGCGGATTGATCTTCTCTGCCGTTTCCGGTCATCCTACCAGCAGAAAAAGACAGTGGAGGATCTGAAAAAAGGACTGGTGGATATTGTGATCGGCACACACCGCCTGCTCTCGAAAGATGTGGGCTTTAAAGACCTGGGGCTGTTGATTATAGACGAGGAGCAGCGCTTCGGAGTAGCGCATAAGGAGAAGATCAAAAAACTGAGAGAAAATATTGACGTTCTGACACTGACTGCCACTCCGATCCCGAGAACCCTGCATATGAGCCTGATCGGGATCCGTGATATGAGCGTGCTTGAGGAAGCGCCCCATGACCGTATGCCGATTCAGACTTATGTGATGGAATACAATGACGAGATGGTGCGAGAGGCCATTGAAAGAGAACTCTCACGCGGCGGGCAGGTATATTATGTCTACAACAGAGTAAATGATATTGCCGATGTGGCGGGGCACCTCCAGAAACTGATTCCCGGAGCAAATATATCCTATGCCCACGGGCAGATGAGAGAGAGAGAACTCGAGGATATTATGTATGATTTTATTAACGGTGATATTGACGTACTTGTTTCCACAACGATCATTGAGACCGGACTGGATATTCCGAATGCGAATACAATGATTATTCAGGATGCGGACCGGTTCGGACTCTCCCAGCTCTATCAGCTCAGAGGTCGTGTGGGCCGTTCCAACCGCATGGCTTATGCCTTCCTTCTCTACCGGAGAGATAAGCTTTTAAAAGAGGTGGCGGAAAAACGCCTTGCCGCGATCCGGGAGTTTACAGATCTGGGATCGGGTATTAAGATCGCCATGCGGGATCTTGAGATCAGAGGCGCGGGAAATCTGCTCGGCGAAGCCCAGAGCGGCCACATGGAAGCTGTGGGATATGATATGTACTGCAAGATGCTCAATGAGGCGGTATTGAGGCTCAAGGGAGAAGGAGAGGAAGAAATCTTCACAACGACAATTGATCTCAATGTGGACGCCTATATTCCGGAATCCTATATCAGGAACGAATATCAGAAACTGGATATATACAAGAGAATTGCGGCCATTGAAAATGAAGAAGAGATGGACGATATGACCGAAGAGCTGATCGACCGGTTCGGAGATATCCCGAAAAAGGTACAGCAGCTTCTTCATATAGCAGCTCTCAAAGGCCTTGCGCATTGTGCGTATGTGACGGCTGTGGAACAGAAGGGGGAAGCGATACGCTTTACAATGTACGAGCGTGCTAAGATTGATCCGGGAAAAATTCCGGCTATGATTGCCGGCTATGGAAGAGATCTTGTATTCAGGACAGAGGAGCCGCCGTATTTCCTTTACCGGAAGCTGGGAAAGAGCGGGAAGGATACAGGGGAGAGTGTGCTTGAAACAGTGCGCAGAGTGCTGGAGGATATC
>ERZ1643246.1091-NODE-1091-length-30794-cov-36.074401_pt1 | contig 30794 bp, 27 predicted proteins | sample MGYA00579265_ERZ1643246 | MGnify/ENA primary metagenome ERZ1643246 (study PRJEB29033, sample SAMEA4952261) | chicken gut metagenome | biome: Broiler Chicken; feature: Gastrointestinal Tract; material: Caecum | place: Ireland | collected 2018 | study: Broiler...
ACGATCTGGATCTGCCGTGGGAGAAGCTCGACAAGGCGGAAGAACTGAAGAAATACCTGAACAAATAAATTGTTATAGTAATGAATTCACAGTCCGGAAAACCGGCGGAAAGCCGGCCGGGACTGTGCGCCTGCAGCTTCACGCCGCATCCGCACGCCCCGGCTGCTTTTCCGCCGTTTTTTGCGCCGCCGTATTTATAGAAAATTTATAAATATCCCGGTAACTTAACGGGAAAAAAAGAAACGTGTATGCTATAATTAGAATAAAAGGCATTTACAGTTTTTGCAGTTACTTTTTGTAACAGTTCATCTGACGGAACGGTTACTGCCTTTTATAAGTCAGAGGAAGACAGGACGGAAAACAGTATGAATCGACATAACAGAACAATGAAATTGAGAACAAGGGTGATTATTTCCTTTTTCGTTACAATTTTTGTGCCGATTATCCTCTGCGGCGTCACGTTTTATCTCTTTTCTCAGTACAAAGTCAGAGCAATCGGCGAACAGTACGGAATTGAAAACCCCACATATGAAATGCTTTCCAATAACACATTGATGCTGGATGCCCTGACATCCAGAGAATATAAAGAGCTGTATCTGAAAGCGCAGAACGGCTCGGCGGACCTGGAAAACACGGAGTATCTTTCCAATCTGAACGCGAAGCTTGTGAAAGATTCGTCTTTTCTTGCGGTGAGAAAAGACGACAGGATCTTTTTTAACGGTTCTGATTCCGTAAAGGATGAGGAACTGCTGGATACGCTGCCGGATTACGTGGATTCCGACGCTGAGACGGAGAGCGGTATTTATTTCCACAGCGACGAGCAGGAGATGGTCAAGCAGGTGGATTTTACGTTCTCAGACGGAAGCGACGGGAGTATATTTATTGTAACGCGGACAGATCAGATTTTTCCTCAGATGAGGATCATGTGGCAGGAAATGCTTCTGGCCATCATTCTGATTCTTGTGTTCACCAGTTTTGCACTCAGCTTCTGGCTCTACCGGGGAGTGGTTTCTCCGCTGGAACAGCTGAAAAAGGCGACCCAGAATATCAAAGAAGGAAATCTGGATTTTACGGTGGAAGGAAGCAGCGTCAAGGAGATCAACGATCTGTGCGAGGACTTTGACGAGATGCGCATCCGTCTGAAAGAAAACGCGGAGGAAAAAGTTGAGTTCGACAAGGAGAACAAGGAGCTGATCAGCAATATCTCCCATGACCTGAAAACCCCGATCACCGCAGTCAAAGGGTATGTGGAGGGAATTATGGACGGCGTTGCCAATACGCCTGAGAAGATGGACAAATACATCCGGACGATTTATAACAAGGCAAATGAGATGGATCGTCTGATCAACGAACTGACTTTCTATTCCAAGATCGATACCAACAGGATCCCGTATACTTTTGCGAAGATTCCCATTGCGGACTATTTTGAGGACTGCGTGGAGGAACTGAGTCTTGATCTGGAAGCGCAGGGAGTGGATCTGACCTATTTTAATTATCTTCAGGATGATCCGGTGGTGATCGCGGATGCCGAGCAGCTGAAGAGGGTCATCAACAATATTGTCAGCAATTCCATCAAATATATGGACAAACCACACAAGGTAATCAACATCCGTCTGAGGGACGTGGGAGATTTTGTTCAGGTGGAGATTGAGGATAACGGCAAGGGAATTGCCAACAAAGATCTGGTAAAGATTTTTGACCGTTTCTACCGCACGGACGCTTCCCGGAATTCCACCAGAGGGGGAAGCGGAATCGGCCTTTCCATTGTAAAGAAGATTCTGGAAGATCACGGAGGAAAGGTGTGGGCAACCAGCAAGGAAGGCGTGGGAACAACCATGTACTTTGTACTTAGAAAATATCAGGAGGTACCGATTAATGAGCAAAATACTGATCGTTGAAGATGAAGAGGCCATTGCGGATCTGGAAAAGGATTACCTGGAGCTTTCCGGATTTGAGGTGGAAATTGAGAATCGTGGAGATACAGGACTGGACAAGGCGCTCAACGAAGACTACGATCTGCTGATTCTGGATTTGATGCTGCCGGAGGTGGACGGATTTGAAATCTGCCGTCAGGTAAGGGAAAAGAAGAATATGCCGATCATCATGGTGTCGGCAAAGAAGGATGATATCGACAAAATCCGCGGGCTCGGACTTGGAGCCGACGATTATATTACCAAGCCGTTTTCTCCCAGCGAGATGGTGGCGAGAGTAAAGGCACATCTGGCCCGGTACGACCGGCTGATCGGCAGCGGTCAGAAGACAAACGATGTCATTGAAATCCGCGGAATCAAAATTGACAAGACGGCCCGCAGAGTCTGGGTGAACGGAGAGGAGAAGCAGTTTACGACGAAAGAGTTCGATCTGCTGACGTTTCTTGCGGAAAACCCCAACCATGTGTTTACGAAAGAAGAACTGTTCCGGGAGATCTGGGATATGGAATCCATCGGAGACATTGCAACCGTTACCGTGCATATTAAAAAGATCCGGGAGAAGATCGAGTTCAACACGGCGAAGCCGCAGTATATCGAGACGATCTGGGGCGTCGGATACCGGTTCAAGGCCTGAAAAAAATGAGGACTGTAATAAGAGGATGGGGAAAATATTTTATCTGATAGGAAAGAGTGCATCCGGGAAGGATCACATTTACGAATATCTGGAGAGACAGGAAGAGCTGGAGCTGCATCCGCTGATTCTTTATACGACGCGTCCGATCCGACAGGGAGAGCAGGACGGAAGAGAGTATTTTTTTACCGACGAAAGAAAGCTGGAGGAGCTGCGCAGGGAGCATAAGATTATCGAAGAACGGATGTACCGGACGGTGCACGGCCCGTGGTATTATTTTACTGCTGACGACGGACAGATCTCATTGGAAAAAAACGATTATCTTGGGATCGGTACGCTGGAATCCTATGAAAAGCTGAAGGCCTATTACGGGGAGGAGCACATGTGTTCTCTGTATGTGGAGGTGGAAGACGGAATCCGCCTGGAGCGGGCGCTGAAGCGGGAGAGGAAACAGGAACAGCCGAAGTACGCGGAGATGTGCCGTCGTTTTCTGGCAGACTGCGAGGATTTTTCAGAAGAAAAGATTGAGAAAGCCGGAATCAGGAGAAGATTTTATAATAATGGAACTCTTGAGGAGTGTATTTCCGAAATTCAGAATTTTGTGGAACAAGTAAAAAAATTATGATATAATGGATATCATCGGGCAGGAGGTGATGAGTATGCAGGGATTTAAAGATGTGGCAGGTCACGAGGATATTATCTCCCATCTTCAGAATGCAATAAAAATGAACAAGGTATCCCACGCCTATATTTTCGGCGGGGAGCATGGTTCCGGGAAGAAGCTGCTTGCTTCTTTGTTTGCGATGACGCTTCAGTGCGAGACACAGGGAATCGAGCCATGTATGCAGTGTACGTCCTGCAAAAAAGCACTCAGTAAGAATCACCCGGATATCATTAACGTTACCCACGAAAAACCGAATTCCATCGGGATCGAGGAAATCAGACAGCAGCTGATCGACGATGTTGCGATCCGCCCTTATGAGAGCCGTTATAAGATCTATATCATCAACGATGCACAGAAGATGACGCTGCAGGCGCAGAACGCTCTGCTGAAAACGATCGAGGAGCCTCCGGCTTACGCGATTATTCTTCTGCTTGCGGACAATCCTGATTCTCTTCTTCCGACGATTTCTTCCCGATGTGTTATTTTAAATTTAAAACCGGTCAGTGATAACCTGGTAAAAAGTTATCTGATGGAGAGGATGCATATTCCGGATTATCAGGCGGAGGTGGATGCATCTTTTGCACAGGGAAATATCGGAAAGGCGATCAGAATCGCATCCTCGGAGGAGTACGGGGATGTGATGGAACAGGCGCTGAGACTGGTGAAGTATGCGCAGAATATGCAGCTTTACGAGCTGGTTGAGGCGATCAAAGGGATGACTGCTGAGAAAGACAATATTCAGGATTATCTGGATATTTTTTCCATGTGGTTCCGCGATGTCCTTTTGTTTAAGGCCACGAGAGAAGTCGATTCCCTGGTGTTCAAACAGGAACTCAACGCGATTCGTGAGCGGGCCCAGAAAAGTTCATATGAGGGTCTGGAGCGTATTATTGATGCGATACAGACAGCGGGAGTACGTCTGAGGGCTAATGTTAATTTTGAGCTGACGATGGAGCTTCTGTTCCTCACGATCAAGGAGAATTAAGAATGATAAAAATTATCGGAGTGCGTTTCCGCAATGTGGGAAAAGTATATTATTTTTCACCGAAGAATTTTGACATATGTGTGGGCGATCATGTGATTGTAGAGACAGCCAGAGGCGTGGAATACGGACATGTGGTTCTCGGACCGAAAGAAGTGGAGGATGAGAAAGTAATCCAGCCCCTGAAGGAAGTGATCCGGCTGGCGACGCCGAAAGACGACGCCAGAGAGGAATCCAACCGCAGGAAGGAAAGGGAAGCCTTTGAGATCTGCCAGAAGAAGATCCGCGAGCATGAGCTGGAGATGAAGCTGATCGACGCAGAGTACACCTTCGACAATAACAAAGTGCTTTTTTATTTCACGGCAGACGGGAGAATCGATTTCCGCGAGCTGGTAAAGGATCTGGCTGCAGTATTCAAGACGAGAATTGAGCTGCGGCAGATCGGAGTCAGGGATGAGACAAAGATTCTCGGAGGAATGGGAATCTGCGGGCGGGCGCTGTGCTGCCACACGTATCTGTCTGAGTTTGCGCCGGTTTCCATCAAAATGGCCAAAGAACAGAATCTGTCTCTGAATCCGACGAAAATCTCAGGAGTATGCGGCCGTCTCATGTGCTGTCTGAAAAATGAGCAGGAAACCTATGAGTATCTGAACCGGAAGCTTCCGGGCGTGGGAGATTCCGTGACGACGCCGGAGAATCTGAAGGGCGAGGTGACGTCGGTCAATGTGCTTCGTCAGCTGGTCAAGGTTCTGGTGGACGTCGATGATGAAAAGGAGATCCGTGAATATCCGGTCAGCGAATTGAAATTCCGGCCAAAGCATAAAAAGGAAAAAGGAAAAGACAGGAAAAAGGAAAAGAAAGCAGAAGATCAGCTTTCCGCAGAAGAGAAAAAAGAACTGGAAAAGCTGGAAGAGTGAGAAGGGGATCTGTATCGGTTCCTGTGACTGACTGCCGCAGAACAGAACGCTGCTCTTATTCTGCTGCCGGGCGGTTCCGGCGGCAGAGAGGAGAATCTGTCCTGCGGCTTTTTCGTTTTTTTGTGTGATGGAGGAAAGCAGATGAAGACAGAGAACAACGAAGAAAAAAGACAGAGAGAAGAACTGATCCGGACGGGGGAGCGGCTGGATGATCTGCAGAACGGTTACTGGATGATACAGAATCCGGAGCAGTTCTGCTATGGAATTGACGCGGTATTGCTGGCTTCCTATGCAAGGGTGAAGGAAGGGGAACGGGCGCTGGATTTCTGTACCGGGTCCGGCATTGTGCCGATTCTTCTCAAGGCGAAGACCCGGGGACAGCATTTCACCGGTCTGGAGATTCAGCATGAGAGTGCGGATATGGCCATGAGAAGTGTGAAATATAATCATCTGGAGGAATGGATTGAGATCGTGGAGGGCGATGTCTGCCGGTCGGAGGAATACTTTTCGGCTTCTTCCTTTGACGTTGTCACCTGCAATCCGCCGTATATGACCGGAAACCACGGACTGACCAACGCGAACCGGGCGAAGATGATCGCCAGGCACGAGGTGCTTTGCAGCTTTGAGGATATTGTAAAGGCGGCGGCGAGGGTTCTGAGGCCGGGAGGGCGGTTTTACCTGGTACATCGTCCGTTCCGTCTGGCGGAGATTATCTTCGTCCTGAAGCAGTATCAGCTGGAGCCGAAGCGGATGCAGCTGGTCTGTCCGTTCGCGGACAAGGAGCCGAACCTGGTTCTGCTGGAGGCGGTCAGAGGCGGAAAGCCCCGGATCACTGTGGAAAAGCCGCTGATCGTATATGAGAAACCCGGCGTTTACACGGAAGATATCCGGATCCTTTACGGCGACGGGAGATAGCCGCCGAATATGAAAGAAAAACAGGAGGAAGCTATGGCGGGAAAACTGTATCTGTGTGCGACGCCCATCGGAAATCTGGAGGATATGACCTTCCGGGTCATCCGGACCCTGAAGGAAGTGGATCTGATTGCTGCCGAGGATACGAGAAACAGTATCCGGCTGCTGAATCATTTTGAGATTCATACGCCGATGACCAGCTATCATGAATATAATAAAATCGACAAGGGCCGGTATCTGATCGGACAGCTGCAGGAGGGAAAGAATATCGCGCTGATCACCGATGCGGGGATGCCGGGAATTTCCGACCCGGGAGAAGAACTGGTAAAGATGGCCTATGAAGCCGGCGTGGAAGTGACGTCTCTGCCGGGGGCCTGCGCCTGTGTGACTGCACTGACCCTGTCCGGCCTTTCTACCAGGAGATTCTGTTTTGAGGCGTTTCTGCCTGCGGAAAAGAAGGAGCGGCAGCAGATTCTGAAGGAGCTGCAGACGGAGACCAGAACCATCCTGATTTACGAGGCGCCCCACCGTCTGGTGCGGACGTTGGAGGAGCTCCTGGAAACCCTGGGAAACCGCAGGCTGACTGTGTGCCGGGAACTGACAAAGAAGCATGAGACGGCCTTTCTGACGACATTGCAGGAGGCGGTGGAGCACTACCGGGAGACGGAGCCGAGAGGGGAATGCGTGCTGGTTCTGGAGGGAAGAAGCCGGAAAGAACTGGAGGCGGAAGCCCAGGCCGCCTGGGATCAGATTTCCATCGAAGAGCATATGAAGCGGTACGAGGATCAGGGGATCGACCGGAAGGAAGCGATGAAGCTGGTGGCGAAGGACCGGGGAATGAAAAAGCGGGACGTCTATCAGTATCTTGTGGATCAGAAATAACGTGGCAGCCGTTCCGCCGGCGGAACGGTAACGGGCGGTTTTCTGATGTGTGCAGAGCGTGCGAATGAATTTCTGCAGCGTCTCATAGAATGAAAAAAAGGTTGTGCGTTTTTCTGCGGATCCCGCGGAAAAAGGAAAGGGCGGCCGGAATGAATTATCTTTGGGGCGGAATGCTGATAGCCGGTATTGTTTACGGAGCGCTGACCGGAAATCTGGAGGAGGTAACAAACGGAGCGATCAATGCGTCAAAGGAGGCGGTGACGCTGGCGATCGGTCTGCTTGGTGTGACCGCCATGTGGTCGGGGCTGATGGAAATTGCGTCCGGAGCGGGGATCATTGACTGGATCACGAAAAAGATTCAGCCTTTGCTGCGGTTCCTGTTTCCCCGTGTCCCCGGGGGACATCCGGCGCTGGAGGCGATTTCCGTCAATATGATTGCAAATTTTTTCGGACTGGGCGCGGCTGCGACTCCGGCGGGACTGAAGGCGATGGAAGAACTGGAACGGCTGGAGGATGACCGGAGAAGCGGAAAGGCTTCCGGTCCGGCGAGAAAGAAGGGAATCGCCAGCAATGAGATGTGTACGTTTCTCATTGTAAATATTTCTTCTCTGCAGCTGATTCCCGTCAACGTGATCGCCTACCGGGGGCAGTACGGGAGCGTGAATCCTGTGGCCATTGTCGGGCCTGCGATCGCCGCGACGGCGGTCAGTACCCTGGCGGGAATTCTGTTCTGCAAAATGATGGACCGGAGCGTCTGAGGAGGAGATTCCCGCACAGGAGAGCGTTGAAATTCCCGGGAGAGTGGCATATAATAATAGCTGTGGCAGGCACTATGTTTTCATACGGCCTGTGCAGTAAATGCACAGACCTGGCTGAACTGCAACAATTGAACTGGCGGAACGATTACGGAGGAATGGACAATGAACTGGAAGAAAATATCAGTAAAAGATCTGGACAGAAATGTATTTCGTATGATTGGTGATGAATGGATGCTGGTCACTGCGGAAAAGGACGGGAAGGTCAATACGATGACGGCGTCCTGGGGCGCGATGGGCATCATGTGGGGCAAGACGGTGGCTACCGTGTATCTTCGCCCGCAGAGATATACAAAAGAGTTTGTGGACGCGTCGGAGACTTTTACGCTTTCCTTTTTCGGAGGCGGAGAGAAAAAGGCAATGGGACTGCTCGGCTCTGTTTCGGGAAAAGATCAGCCGGACAAGATTGAAAAGTCAGGCCTTCATGTGACGGAAATCGACGGACATCCGGCATTTGAAGAGGCGTCGCTGGTTCTTGTGTGCAGAAAGCTGTACGTTCAGGAAATGAAGCCGGAGTGTTTCCTTGCGCAGGAAGAGATTGACCGGTGGTATCCGGAGAAGGATTTCCATTTCATGTATATGGCGGAGATTCTGGACGCTTACGCCGCAGAGAAGTAATTACATTGCAGTTCCGAAGGATTAAAGGAGAAAACAATTATGACATTTATTTATCCTGCAATATTCTCCCCGAAAGAGGACGAAAAAGGATATCGTGTAACATTTCCCGATCTGGCATGCTGTGAAACGGAGGGGCCTGATCTGGAGGATGCGCTGGATAACGCATCCGACGCTGCCTACAACTGGATCTGGTCGGAGATGGAAGAGGACGACTGTGATATCCCGGCGGCGAGCTCACCGGATGAGCTGGAGCTGCGGGAGGGTGAATTTATCCGCAATATCATGGTGCGCATCAAGCTTCTCCCGGATAATGACTGACCGTTTCTCTGACAGAGCAGAAAGGAATGCCGCAGCAGTTCAGACGGATGAACTGCTGCGGCATTCTGCGTGTGCGTATACGTTGAGAATCGATTCTGTCATCAGGCTGAGATTTCTTTCCATAGTATCCAGAGGGAGCACCATGTTTTCTGAAAACCATTTCCCGATGTAATAAATAAATCCCCCCAGAATATATTCAAAGATATACTCCACCTCCTGTCTGGGAACGTGCGGACAGCGGGAGTTCAGGATGTCCAGAAGAAAATTTTTGTGGTGCAGCATCAGTTTCTCGATAATATGAGAAGTGCTGTTGCTGTTCAGAAGGAACCGGATCAGGGAGCTGTTTTCTTTGATCGTAAGAAGAATGGACCGGTAATAGGAGGTCATATCATTGACGGAGAGAAGAACTTCCTGAAAACTGGCGATAAATTCGTCTTCAATATGAGAAAAGAGATCGGGAACGTCCTTGAAATAGCGGTAAAATGTTCCCCGGTTCACATCCGCAAGGCGGCAGACATCCGTAACCGTGACGGCGGACAGTTCCTTTTCTTCCAGCAGAGCGAACAGAGCGTTTCTGATTGCTTCCATCGAATATTTCGTTCTTCTGTCCAAAGGCTTTGTACCATTCATGAAAAATTCCCCCATCATGCATATTCTGCAGCAGTTCTGGCTGAGCTGCTGCAATATTTTTAGACATTTCTTTCCCTGAGTGTTGAAAAACAGACAGATCAGAAAAGATTTAACCATTGTATTCTATCTGGTTTTATTATAATATACAAGTGTAAGATATTCAACATGTGTTTAACAAAACAGAAACAATTGGTTACAGTGCAGCCAGGTCTGTGCATTTACTGAACGGATGGCTGCCCAATTGGATCCCATGGAGGAATCATATGGCAGGCTATGTAGAAATGAAGGATGTCACAAAAGTGTACAAAATGGGGGAGGTATCCATCAAAGCGGCGGATGGGATCACTTTTGAGATACAGAAAGGTGAATTTGTGGTTATTGTAGGGCCCAGCGGTGCCGGAAAGACGACAGTACTGAATATTCTCGGAGGAATGGACACCGCCACAGGCGGAAAGGTTTTTGTGGACGGGGAGGATATTACGGCGCTGAAAGGGAAAAAACTGGTGCAGTACCGCCGGGAAGACATTGGCTTTGTGTTTCAGTTTTATAACCTGATGCAGAACCTGACGGCTCTGGAAAATGTGGAGCTGGCTCTTCAGATCTGCAAAGATCCTCTGGACGCCGGGGAGGTGCTGGAGGAAGTCGGGCTGGGGAAGCGCATGAACAACTTTCCCGCTCAGCTCTCCGGAGGAGAACAGCAGCGTGTGGCGATCGCAAGAGCGCTGGCGAAGAATCCGAAGCTTCTGCTCTGCGACGAGCCTACAGGAGCCCTGGATTACGTAACCGGTAAAGCGATTCTGAAACTGCTTCAGGATACCTGCCGGAAAAAAGGAATGACGGTGATCGTTATCACCCACAATACGGCGCTGATGCCGATGGCGGACAGAGTGATACAGATCAGAAACGGAAAAGTGACAGGGATGGAACTGAACGGAAATCCGACGCCGGTGGAACAGATTGAATGGTAAGGTGAGAGAAAATGAAAGCATTTCAACGTGATCTTTTTCGGGAAATCGGCAGAAACAAGGGCCGTTTTCTCTCGGTATTATTTATCGTCATGCTGGGTGCGGCGTTCTTTTCCGGGATCCGTTCCAGCAAAAATGATATGCGGCAGTCGGCGGATACATACTATGACGATATGAATTTTATGGATATCAAGGTCATCAGCACATTGGGACTGACGGAGGATGACCTTGAGGATATGCGGAACACAGACGGTGTGAAAGTCGTCACCGGGGGATACACGGCGGAAGTTCTGAATTCCCAGAGCGATATGGAGTTTGCCCTGAAGGTGATCGGTCTGACGGAGGATGTCAATCAGATCAATCTGACGGAGGGAAGACTGCCGGAAAAGGCCAATGAATGTCTGGCGGATGATCTTTATCTGCAGCAGACCGGATGTGGGATCGGAGACACGGTGACGCTGGAGTCGGGAAGCTCGGAGGATCTTTCGGAAACGTTGAAGGAGGAGACGTACACGATCGTCGGCAGCGGTACGCTCCCCTATTATATGGAAATGGACCGAGGAACCGGAATGGTCGGGGACGGAAGCATGGATGCGTTTCTGGTCGTGCTGCCGGAAGTGTTTGAGCAGAGTGATGTTTATACGGAAGCTTACGTTCAGGTGGAAGGCGCCAGTGAACTGGACAGCTTCAGCACCGAGTATGAACAGAAAATCGCAGATGTGATCGGGCGGCTGGAAGATATCGCCGGCGACGCCTGCGACAGAAGATATGAGACCATTTACCAGGATGGACAGAAGGAGCTTGAGGATGCAAGGCAGGAAGTGACGGATGCAGAGCAGGAGCTCCAGGATGCGCGGGATCAGATTGCGGACGGCGAACAACAGCTTGAGGATGCGAAGACTGCGATTGCAGACGGCGAGCAGGAGCTTCAGGACGGTGAGGAGGAGATTGCTTCCCGGGAACAGCAGATGGCGGACGCAAGGGATCAGATTGCCGCCAACGAGGCGGAACTGAACAGTGGTCAGGCACAGCTTCAGGACGGTGAACGCCAGATCGCCGATGCGGAAGCGATTCTCAATGAGAAGGAGCAGCAGCTGATCAGCGGCAAAGCGGAACTGGAAGCTTCCGCGTCAGAGCTGGAAGCCGGAAGAAGTCAGCTGGAGGAGCAGCAGGCAACTCTGGAAAGCGGCAAAGCGCAGATCCAGGAGCGGATGCAGCAGCTGGAAGCGGCGAAGGCACAGACGGAAGCCTCCGCGCAGGAGCTGGAAGCTTCGAAAACAGAACTGGAAACAAAAACCCAGGAACTGGAAGCCTCGAAAACAGAACTGAAGGCGAAAGCCCAGGAGCTGGAAACCGGAAAAGTACAGCTGGAGGAAGGAAAGACGCAGCTGGAGGCCGGACGTGTGGAGCTGGAGACGAACCGACAGGCAGCAGAGCAGGGACGTGCAGCCCTGGAAGAAGGCCGGCCGGCCTATGAGGCGGCAAAAGCGTCGCTTCAGCAGGCAGAGAGCGGTATGGAGGGACTCCGGGGACAGATTTCCGCAAAGGAGGAAGAGATCCGGAAGATGGAGGAGGAACTGGCTCAGACAGGGCAGGAAACCTCTCCGGAATATGAGGCTCTTCTGGCGGAGAAAGCGCAGCTGGAAACACAGCTTGCAGACCTGGAGACACAGGCGGAAGCAGCGAGAGCAGGCATCTCAGAATTTGAATCCGGAGAAGCGCAGGTTCAGGAGGCGGAGGCCCTGGTTGCAGCCGGTGAACAGAAGCTTGCTGAGACGGAGCAGACGCTGAAAGAACTGGAAGCAGCGCTGCAGAGCGGTGAGGCACAGCTGGAGGAAGGCCGCCGGCAGCTGGCAGATGGCGAGGCGCAGCTGGAAGCAGCCCGCCAGCAGATCAGCGCCGGTGAAGCGCAGCTGGAGGCAGCCCGTCAGCAGATTGCGCACGGCGAGACGCAGCTGGAAGCGGCCCGCCAGCAGACGGCTTTGGGCGAGGCACAGCTGGAAGCGTACCGCCGGCAGATCGCAGACGGCGAGGCACGGATGGAGGCGGCCCGTCGGCAGATTGCGGACGGCGAAGCACAGATCGGTCAGGGACGTCAGGAACTGGAGAGCCAGAAAGCTGTGCTGGAGCAGTCCAGACAGCAGATCGTCAGCGGCACCGCGCAGATTGCCGATGCAAAAAGTCAGCTGGCAGACGGCGAGGCGCAGATTGCCGATGCGAGAAAAACGCTGGAGGATGCCGCCGCGGAACTGGCAGACGGCAGGGCCCAGCTGGAGGAAAAAGAACAGGAACTGGCGGACGCGAAACAGGAATATGAAGACGCCTACGCAAAAGCCCAGCCGGAACTGACAGACGCCCGTCAGCAGATCGCAGACGGGGAGCAGGAGCTGGCGGATCTTGCGGTACCCCAGTGGTATGTGACGGACAGGGATGATATCACTTCCGCAAAAGGGTTTGCTGACGACTCTCAGAGAATTGACAATCTGGGGCAGGTATTTCCTCTGATGTTCTTCCTGGTGGCCGCGCTGATCAGCCTGACGACGATGACGCGTATGGTGGAAGAGCAGAGGCAGCAGATCGGAACGCTGAAGGCGCTGGGATACCGGGACGGAGCCATTGCCCTGCGGTATTTCAGCTATGCGATGATGTCGACGGTGACAGGCGCTGTGATCGGAGTTGTGATTGGTGAGAAACTGTTTCCGTGGGTCATCATGAATGCCTACGGCATGCTGTACCTGGGACTTCCGAAGTATCTGACGCCGCTGAACTTTGAGCAGGGAGCGCTTGCGATCGTGGCCAGCATGGCATGTACCGGCCTCGCAACCCTGTTTGCCTGCAAGCGGGAGCTGAGTGCGAAACCGGCAGAGCTGATGCGGCCGGAACCGCCGAAAAACGGGCGGAGAGTGCTTCTGGAACGGGTGACAATTCTGTGGAAGCATCTGAACTTTACCGGAAAATCAACAATCCGGAATCTGTTCCGGTATAAAAAGCGTTTCTTTATGACGGTCATCGGAATCGGAGGATGTATGGGCCTGATGCTGGTCGGATTCGGACTCCAGGATTCCATTACCGCCATTGCAAAGAATCAGTTTGTGGAACTGTTTACTTATCAGGCGTCTGTGATCGTCAATTCGGACTCTGACGAAGAAAAGACGGCGGTGCTGGAGCAGGCACAGGATTTCGACGGTATGGAACGTACGTTGGAAATGTTTGCCCAGAACGTGGTGCTGACCGCCGGGGATGAGAGCATGGATGCGATCCTCGAGGTGCCCCAGGATGCTTCGATCGTCGATGAATTCTTTACGTTCCGGGACAGAGTCTCAAAGGAAAGCTACGACTTCCCGAAGGACGGAATCGCGGTCAGCGAAAAGACTGCAAAAATGCTTGGAGTTTCCGTGGGAGATACGATCCTGGTGGGTGAGGAGAATGAGGAAGGATTTGAGGTAAAGATTTCGATTATCATCGAGAACTATGTGCAGCACTACATATTCATGGACCCGGCGCTGTACCAGGCGACCTGGGGAGAGGCGCCGGATTACAATCAGATTCTGATGAAATATGAGGATATTTCCGATGAATATGAGGAATCTCTGGGGCAGATGCTGATGAATCAGAGAGGCGTCGTGGGAGTGACGTTTGTGTCCGATCTGGAAGCGGAGATCGATGATATGCTGCAGGCTCTGAACATTGTCATTGTGGTGCTGATTGTCTCGGCAGGTCTTCTGGCCTTCGTGGTGCTGTATAATCTGAACAACATTAATATCACAGAGAGAAAACGGGAGCTGGCGACGCTGAAGGTTCTCGGATTCTACGACATGGAGGTTGCGGAGTATGTCTACCGGGAGAATGTGATCCTGACGATTCTCGGAATTGTGGCCGGTATGGGGATCGGAATGGTATTGCATCAGTATATTATCCAGACGGTAGAGGTGGATATGATGATGTTCGGAAGGACCATCTTTCCGAGAAGTTACCTCTACAGCGGTCTGCTGACCCTGGTATTTTCCATGTTCGTGAACTATATGATGTATTACCGGCTGAAAAAAATCGATATGATCGAGTCGCTGAAGAGCGTGGAATAATGCAGCGCAATGTGACATACAATAAGAAAAAAGGCGGCGTTATTCATCGGTTCTGCAGCAGCCGGGATGTGCCGGCGGAGGTGTGAGGTGCGCGTTCTCGGTCTTGTATCGGATCTGATCATACCGCTTTTGATTTTCTATATTGTAGGAATGGGACTCCTGATGAAAAGAAATGTCTACGGAGATTTCATTCGGGGTGCGAAAGATGGTCTGAAAAGCATTGTATCGATTCTGCCGACGCTGACAGGTCTGATGGTCAGCGTCGGCGTGCTGCGTTCTTCGGGAGCGCTGGATAAGCTCGGGGAAATTCTGGGCCGTGTGATGGAACCTGTGGGTTTTCCTCCGGAGCTCGTTCCACTGGGCGTGGTGCGTCTGTTTTCCAACAGCGCGGCGACAGGGCTTCTTCTGGATCTTTATAAGGAGTACGGAACGGATTCCGTGATCGGCATAGCCGCGTCTCTGATGGCCAGCAGCACGGAGACGGTGTTTTATACGATGTCGGTATATTTTCTGGCGGCGAAGGTGACAAAGACAAGATATACGCTGGCCGGGGCGCTGACGGCGACGGTGACGGGAATCGCTGCAAGCATGTTGCTGGCTTTGTGGATGTAAAAAAAAGCTTGCATTTTACATAGTAGTCTGTTATGATAATAAAAACAATAAAGATTACTATTATCAAAATAGAAAGGTGGAACTGAAAATGAAAAAATACGTTTGTGAACCGTGCGGATATGTTTATGACCCGGAGATTGGAGATCCGGACAGCGGAATTGAACCGGGAACAGCTTTCGAGGATATTCCGGAGGATTGGGTTTGCCCGATCTGCGGAGTCGGAAAGGATATGTTTGTCCCGGAAGAGGACTGAGAAAATATGATGTAACAGTTCAGCGGGCTGAACTGTTACAATATGATGAACGGGCAGGAACCGGAAGCTTCCGGTTCCTGTCCGTTTTGCATTGCGCTGGTCTGGTTATTTATTTTCCGATATACTAGCGATACCGACGATATTGGCGGTTCCGGCGTTCTCTTTTCAAAGTAAGTATCAGTCTGGTCAGAAGCAGAATCAGAACAATCAGAGTCAGAACCGCAAGTACAAAATTGATTTGTCTGATCCGGTCAGAGGTATGAACGCCGGATGGGAGTTCCTTTGTCTGCGCCTCAGAGGAAAGAACCGTGTCCGCTGAGGGCTCCAGAACGGATGCGTCAGCGGAACGGAAGGTTTCTGCAGGGGAGCCTGCAGCTGCGTCGGCAGATGGATGATCCGCCGGAACGGCTTCTGAGTTCTGCGCTGTCTCGGATGCGTATCCGGTGATCGGTGTGACCGTGAGCAGTTCCGGAATATCGGTTTCCGATGTCTCTGCCTGGTAAGCGCCGGGGGATGTCCGGGTATCTGCCGAAGATTCCGGCGAAGCAAAATTCTGTGTTTCTGCCGGGGCTTCTTCCGACAGGGAGGTATCCGGCGTCGGCTGAGGTTCCGGATCTGACAGTGTTTCCTGGTGGGATTCCTGGTTTTCCGGTTCGGAAGGCGTTTCCGCTGTTTCCGGAGCCTGCGGCTGTGTCGGAACTTCCGGTTCCGCCGGGGCTTCCGGTTCTTCGGGAAACTCTGCCGCCGCTTCCCGGCAGACAATCGACGAACCTACCGATGCGCTGGAGGCAGTAATGACAGCAGAGGAACCGTTGGAATACGTCTGCCCGTTGATGGTAAAAACGGCGGCGTCCAGATCCAGTTCATATCCCGGTTCCGTAATCATTGAGATATTCAGAGTGCCTGTCAGTTCTTCCACCGGCGCGTCCAGATCATATAATGTGTATTCCTGGCTTCCGGGAGCTGCCAGAAGAGAAATGGTTACAGGCTTTCCCGTTTCGGAATCCACACAGTCCAGCGTGACATCCTGGTATGCCAGGTGGTCGCTGTTCAGCTGCAGAGTCAGCGACTGCGCCTGATAATGTACAAGATCCAGCGAGATGCTGCCGCCGTCTGTGTTGTCCCCGGAGGGAGTTTCCTCTGCATAAACGGTCTGCGGGGCGGCAGCATACAGACATACGGCAAGAACTGTCAGGACAGACAGAAAAATTTGGCGACTGCGTTTCATAAGACTTCCCTCCTTTGCTTTCCTGCGGTCTGTGCAGTGAATGGGTAACAGTTCAGCAGGCTGAACTGTTATGGCATCCGTCCATGGAAAATTGCTTCGCGATGGGACGGATGCCCACAGGCTCTGCGTTTTCATACGGTCTGTGCAGTGAATGCACAGACCTGGCTGACTGTAACGTAAATGGTGACAGTTCAGCTGACTGAATGATAATGGTACATGCACAGATCCGGCTGAATAACAGCGGTTCATTCTTCATAGGTGAAATATTCTGTTAATTAAAAGAAAATATTATAGTTATTAGTATAATTATATTATATCATTCGAAAATACTAAAATCTATAACTGCGGAAAATATTAATGGAATATTCAAAGACTTGTTATATTTCAGAAGTAAAAAAACGGATACAAAAGCCTGCCGCAGCGCACAGAGATTCAAAGGTACGCCGCGGCAGACTGTCATATCCGTTCTGATCATGTTTTTCATTTATACGAATAGAAAAATTCTTTCAGATTCATCAGGGCTTTTACAAGAACCTGAACCTGATCGTCGTTCAGTTCCCGGAGAGCGGCTTCCACCATTTTTCTGTGAAATTCCTCGTGATGGAAATAGGCCTTCCGTCCTTTTTCCGTCAGTGAGATCAGAACAACCCTCCGATCCTCTGCGCTTCTGGCACGGGAGACGTAGCCTTTTTTCACAAGATTGTTGATGGCGATTGTCAGTGTGCCCACTGTGACCGATAAAGATCTGGCAACAGCGGTCATATTGCGGGGGAGGTCAATTCCAATCGCGGCTATGATGTGCATATCATTGTTTGTGATATCCTGAAATTCTTCTGTGATGATTGCTTTTTCTTCAATATCCATGATTTCGTTGAAAAGGTTCACAAGAAGATCGGAAATCGTATCGTAACTGTCCATGTCAGACACCTCACTTCTATCAGATCCGTTACCTTTGGTATCAGCAGTATTTCTGCTATCAGTATACACGATTCCGAAATATTGCACAATGATTTTTTGAATATCAAAGTAATTCTGGCAACAGTTCAGCCCACTGAACTATTGCTGATTTTAAGCCGCTGTCAGAACAGATACTGCCGGACGATGGAAAACGGGGCCGGACCGATTTCCAGAAGTTTTTCGTGAAATTCTTTCAGGGAGAAATCTTCCTGTTCCTGTTGCTGCATTTCCTGCTTCAGATCCTCGAAGTTCAGGTAGCCCACATAATATTTCAGATAGTTGGCCGGCGTCTCAACGATATACTGGAAAATTTCATCGGCAAGGGCGGAATCGGTGATTCCGAAGGCGGAGAGGAAATGTTCTGTCTGCGCCCGGTTCCATCCGTGATAATGAATGCCGATATCCATCAGGGAATACAGGCACAGATTGACCGAGCGGTTCAGCCACATCAGACGGGCGGCGTCGGCCTGCTCAGGATTGCTTCGGACAGCATATTCATAGGCGTAGGATTCCACATAGGTGGCCCAGCCCTCTATGTAACCGCCGGGAGCGTAAAGATGGCGGATGTACGGAGCGTCGGTAAGGGAAAAGAAAACGGTCTGGTACAGGTGACCGGGGAAACCTTCGTGAGCCAGTGTTGTGTACAGTTCAAGGGATGACATTTCTGAACTGTTGTTGATGTAGATGGAGTTGGGAGAATTGGTATCCACCGGCGGGGTGAGATAAAACGCCGGACTCAGAAAATCCTCCAAAGCTTCATCCACATATTTGATTTCCCAGGAGGTCTGTTCCAGAGAGGGAAAGTCCTCTGTGATTGCGGTTTCCAGATCCTCCAGCATATGCTCCGGCGAGGAAAAATTAAGTTCGGGAGCGGAAAAGGACAGCAGAAGCGACGGATGTTCGGCGGCAATGGCCTGGATTTCCTTCGTGTCCGTGTTCAGCTGCCGGTAAAGACGCTGCTCGATCTCCTCCGGGGATGCGTCCGTGCCCACCTGGCTTCGCAGCAGATACAGATAGTAGTCGGTTCCGTGTTCAAAGCCGGCGAGCCCGCCGGAGTTGGTTCCGCTGCCCATCAGCGCCAGGAGACCTTCGGAGAGCTGCTCATAGGCGGGAAGAACACAGGACTCCATCAGCCGGGTATGGGCTTCGAGACAGGCTTCCCGTTCTTCCTGGCTCAGATCCTCGAACGCAGACAGCTTTTCCTCAAAGACCGTCTGCAGATAATGGGGACTGGAGGCATTGACAAAAGCGCTGCACTGTTTGGCAATTCCATCCACACAGGTGTCATTCATAAAAACACCCAGGCTGGCCTTCTCCTGTTCGAACGCCAGGATTTCCTGAAAATAGCGGGGGAGATCGCTGAGCAGTTTCAGATAATCTGTGATATCCTGTGAGGTGCGGAAGGTATATTCGGCGAGGAGAACCGGCAGCTGGGCCTGTGTGCCAAGGGACGGCCCGAGGACTTCCTGCAGCATATAACAGGAACTGAGAAGCTCCTGATTTTCCAGATCCTGGCGCAGGATATCCAGGGTGATCCGGTTGCCCGTGTTCAGTGCATCCCGGTCAAAACGGTCAAGATCTGCCTTTTCCTCTGCGAGCGCCGACACTTCCTCCTCCGGCTCCGGCAGGCAGACCGTGCCCAGGGAGGCGTCGTAATCGTGAATCCCGGCAAGGGACGGGTCAGACAGCGTATAATGCAGATTGATGGCTGAGGAACAGGCCTCCTGCCGGAAGCGTTCGTCGGCATATTTTTCAAATCTGCGGTTTTCGAAGAGTCCTCCGGCAGGAGTCAGCCAGAGGAACAGAAAGGTGACGAGAGGAATGGAAAGAAACAGAAGGGAAAAAAGAAGTCGCTTTCTGAGTTTAAAGTGTGGCATCATGCCTCTGTCCTTTTCATGCTTTTGTACCAGTTTATGTATGCCTTTTCTGTCCTATGCAAAGGAAAAGAAAAGGTTCGGCTGGCTCCGACGGACGGTTTGTGGTATAATGATTGCGCAAAGCGCAATCCGGCACAATGAAATTGTGCCGCCCCGCTGTGCGGGGATTATACCGGAAATACACGGCTTGGGCCGAAAATGCCGCCTGTGCGGCGGCGCTTTCTGCCCTGCGCTTGTGGTATCAAAGAAAGTTGTCGGTTGGCGGCTGTCCGGAAAACGATGAAATCAGGAACGGATGGCTGCTTTGGGAGGGCAGGCGATGAAAAGATATGGAAAGGGTCTTGCGGTATTGACGGCGGTTGGCGTTCTTTGGATGCTCTCCGGCTGCGAAAACCGGAAGCAGGAAATTCCGATTACAACGGTCAGTCAGAGTACGGAAGATGAAGATCCTGAAGATACCATGGAGGAAAATCTGCCGGGAGAGGGAATTCCTGTCTATGACGTTTCTCTTTCGGATGAACTGAGCAGCTTTGAGTTTGCGGTATGGGGAGTGACCTATCAGCTTCCTCTCACGTATGAGGAATTTATCCGGAATGGATGGAGTTATCAGGGGGACGATCAGGCGTCCGTGAGCCCCCAGTCGTATCTGGAGAATGAGACGTTTACCATGGAGGACAGTGCGGTGACGGTGGACCTTATGAATCCGGAGGCGTCGGAACTGCCGGTCAGCCAGTGTTATATCGCCGGGTTTCATGTGGACGCGGAAACGGAAGAAGGGAAAGCGGTCTATGTGGACCTTCCGGGGAAGATTGTGTTTCAGAATTCTCTGGAGGATGATGTGATTGCGGCCTATGGGGCGCCCAAAGACAGGTATGAACAGGAACAGTATCTGTTTTTGACTTACGAATTCGGTATGAACCGGACGGTGCAGCTGGGATTTGACAATCAGACGGGGCTGTTGATGCAGCTGAATCTGCGGAATCTGAAAAATCCAAACAGAGACACAGAGCTGGAGCATGCGATAAGCGGAAAGACGCCGGAGGTGGAAGCCTATCAGGCTCCGGACGGTCCGGGAACGGATCTGAGCGAGTTTATTGTCTCCTACGACGGTGTTTATTACAGACTTCCGGTACCGGTGGCGGAACTGGTGGACCACGGATGGGAGATCAACCGGAAGGAATCCGACGAAGCGGTAAAAGGTCTGCAGTACGGCTATGTGACGCTGGAAAAGGATGGAAGAAGGCTGTTCGGAAATGTCCGCAACGATTCTTCGGAGGCTGTGACAGTGAACAACTGCTTTATCACGGCGCTGTACGGAGATATGGATACGACGAAGGTGCCGATCACGGTGGCGGGAAATATTACCCTGGGGACGCCGGAAGAAGTATTTCTTGCCGCAGACCTGGGAGAATATAAAAAGACGGAGGATACGGAAAACCAGATGGAAATCTATACGTTTTATGCAGACGGGACAGAAGAAAATTATACGGAAATTTCTGTCGACACTGCACTCGGCCTGGTAAGAGGGATCCGGGTCGTAAAACAGTGAGAAAAGAAAGGAAATGAGAAAAATGGAAAAGCAATATGATCTGATTATCATCGGTTCCGGCCCGGCAGGGCTGGCGGCAGCGATTTACGCACAGCGTGCAAAGCTGGATACCATTATTATTGAAGAAAATTTCGTTAGCGGCGGCCAGGTTGTGACGACTTACGAGGTGGACAATTATCCGGGCCTGCCGGGAATCAGCGGCATGGATCTGGGAACAACCCTGAGAGATCATGCGGAAAAAATGGGCGCAGAGTTTGTGAGGGATAAAGTTCTGGAGCTGAAGCTGGACGGCGACGATAAAGTGGTTGTGGCGAAAAAGGCGGAATATCACACGAAAACTGTTCTGGTGGCGACAGGAGCCAAACACCGGATGCTGGAGGTTCCCGGAGAGAAAGAGCTGTCCGGAATGGGCGTATCCTACTGTGCAACCTGCGACGGTGCGTTTTTTCGCGGAAAGACGGTTGCAGTGGTCGGCGGCGGAGATGTGGCGGTAGAGGACGCGATTTTCCTGGCAAGAGCATGCGAGAAGGTTTATGTCATTCACCGCAGAGACGAACTCCGCGCGGCGAGAAGTCTCCAGGATCGTCTGCTGGCTCTGGATAATGTGGAAATGGTATGGGATACGGTTGTGGATGAGATCAGAGGTGAGAATAAAGTGGAAGCTCTGGCGCTCACCAATAAGAAAACCGGAGAAAAGAAAGAGCTGGCGGTAGACGGAATCTTTATCGCTGTTGGAATTACTCCGAATTCGGAACTGGTCAAAGGAAAGCTGGAGCTGGATGAGCAGGGATACATCAAAGCGCAGGAAGATGGAGTGACAAGTGTAAAAGGCGTCTATGCGGCCGGCGATGTGAGAACAAAACAGCTTCGCCAGATTCTGACCGCGGCATCCGATGGCGCAAACTGCGTGACGTCCGTTCAGAATTATCTGCTGTATTCATAAGAAAAATAAGAAACAAAAGAAGTGCCCGGAAGAGCGAAAGATTTCCTGTAACAGTTCAGTTGGCTGGACGGATACGATTTCTTCGCTCTTCCGGCATTTTTGTATCATACATCCGGCAAGGGGCTGCATGCCTGCACGGGCAGATCCGCGTTACCGTTCAGCCAGGTCTGTGCATTCACTGCACAGACCGTATGAAAACGCAGAGTCTGCGGGCATCCGCCGGGTAACGGACGGGAAGTCAAAGCGGCGTCGGAAGACCGTTAATGGTAAAAATGCACAAAGAAAAGAACAAAAAACCGGCAGGTCGAATGCCGTCGAAAATTTCCCACAACTTGCCCACATCGGAAAGAAAAGTTATCCACAATCCAAACCCTTGAAAATTGCTGAAAAGTAAAGTTATACACGAAGTTATCCACATTGTCCACCAAAAATCACCGATTTTTTCCAGATTTACATAATAAAAAGAAGAACAGGCGTTTTGTTCAGAATGGAGAAAAGAAGATTTTGGAAAAATAAATGTGGAAAAGTCTTGACTTTTTTATAGTCAATAAGCGACATGAATTGACAACAAAAATCAGAAAATTACATACAATTATGCAGTGTAAGAAAATTCTTTTTTACTTGTAATTTTTGTATATATAGAGTAGAATAATAGCAGGAGTTTTAGATAATTTCACCAAAAAAGGAGAGTGGTATTTTGAAGTTTGGAGTATTTTCAGTAAGTATGCCGGAGTATAGTCCGGAGAAATCTATCGAGCTTTTAAAGGAACTGGGGTACGATGGCGTTGAATGGCGTGTTGCGGAGATCAAGAAACCTTATGAACGCTGGGACACCTGTTTCCAGGAAGAAATTCCGGCGCCGTCCGAGGACGATCCGAAAATTCCTTACGAAGGCCGGTATTGGGGAAACAATAAGAGTACGTTGTCTCTCGACAATATCAAAGCGGAAGCACAGAAGGCAAAAGAACTCTGCGACGCTGCGGGTCTTGAAATTTTCGGCCTGACGACCTATCTGGCGGTCGGCGATACGGAAAAGCTGATCAGCGTTATGGAAGCGGCTAATTCCATCGGATGCGGACAGGTGCGCGCAGGTCTGGTTCCGTATGATCCTGAAAAGGCTGAGGCGCCGTATCCGGTGCTGTTTGACCGTATGCGTGAGGATCTGAAGAAACTGGATCCCTATGCGCGTCAGTATGGAGTAAAGGTGGTTCTTGAGATCCATATGGATACGATGATCGCAAGCCCGAGCGCGGCTTACCGTGCGCTGGAAGGCTTCGATCCCAAGTATTTCGGTCTGATCTTTGATCCGGGAAATATGGTAAACGAGGGATTTGAAGAGTATCAGAAGAGCTTTGAGCTGCTGGGCGATTATATCGCACATATTCATGTGAAAAACGGACTGCTTGTTCCGGACGGCGAAGACGATCTGGGCGCGGCAAAATGGAAACGCCAGTGGTGCCCGCTGAAAAAGGGCATGGCGGATCTGAAACGTCTGTTTTCTGTCATGAACAAATTCGGATACGACGGAACCGTTTCGATCGAAGATTTCTCCAACGAAGAGGAGACAAAGGTAAAACTGGAGAACAATCTTGCGTACATGAAAAATATGGCGGAAGCGGTAAAGAAAGAAGCGGAAGCCTGAACGGTTACGTATGTGGAACCGGGGAATCCCCGGGAAAACCATGAGTGAACACCGCTTCGCAGAGGCGGTGCGGAAAACCAAAAAAGAAATCGAAAACCACGGACCAGCCGGTACAGCGTGATTTTGCGCTGTACCGGCTGTTTTTTCCTGTCTTCCGGCAGTCATCGGGTATAAAAGGAAAAAATCAAAAAAACATATGACTTTTTCCATATTTTTGTATGGAATCCGGCAGAGGAATGATTGACAAAGTTTTTATCTGTGACTAAAATAAATGAGAGTATTATTGTCTCAAATCTACCTTGATGACGCGGCGAGTGCGTCAGGAGGAGAAAAGTCTGGAAGTAACCTTTCAAAGCTACCTTGACGCCGATGCAGGTGTGTCAGGAGGAGGAAAAAATGGAAAAGGAATTACCTGAATTAAAGGTATATATGCTGGGCAGGTTTTCCATGATCTATGGGGACCAGGCGATTTCTTTCAAACGGAACACGGCGACGAAAGCGGTAAAGCTGCTGCAGATTCTGCTGCACGAGACCTTCTGCGGAGGCGACCGGTGCGGAATTCCCAGGACGGAGCTGATGGAAGACCTGTTTGGACGGGAAGAACTGTCCAACGTGGCGAACAATCTGCGGGTGACGGTCCACAGACTGAAAAAGATGCTGGCCGAAGCGGGACTGCCGGAATACGACTATGTGAAAATCGAAAACGGATTTTATCGCTGGAACAGCCCGATGCATGTCTATGTGGACGTTGCTGACTTTCTGGATCTGCTTGGACAGGCAGAACAGGAAACGGAGGAACAGCCGAGAATGGAGCTTCTCTACCGGGCGTGCCGTCTGTACCGGGGAGAATTTCTTCCTGCGCTGTCCGGGGAAGACTGGGTGATTATCAACAGCGTCCGGTATAAGGAAATGTATTCGGACGCTCTTGTCAGTGTCTGTGAATATATGAAGAAACAGAGGGACTATGAGACGATTCTGGAACTCACTTCCACAGCGGCGGAAATTTATCCGTTCGACGAATGGCAGTCACTGAAGATTGACGCGCTGATGTCCATGAACCGGTATAAGGAGGCGTATCAGTTTTACGAGGAAACCTCCCGGATGTTTTTCGAGGAGCTTGGCATCACGCCCTCGGAAAAGATGATGAATCAGTTCAGGGAAATGAGTGCCAAGATGAGCCGGAAGTATCAGGCGGCCGGCGAGATCAAAGACGGTCTGAAGGAACCGCAGCATGAGGACGGCGCCTTTTACTGTACGCTGCCCAGCTTCCGCGACGGCTATCGTCTGATCCGGAGAATTATCGAGAGAAACGGCCAGTCGGTCTTTCTGATGGTATGTTCTCTGACCGACGGAAAAGGGAGGCCGCTGGAGAGCCGGGAAAAGCTGGAGGTTCTGTCGGAAAATCTGCATGTGGCAATCAAGGGAAGTCTGCGGAGAGGAGATTCCTTTACCAAATACAGTCCGTCCCAGTTTCTGATCCTTCTGGTAGGCACGAATCAGGAAAACTGTGACATTATTTTCAAAAGAATTCTTGACAGATTTTCGGCGAAGCATAAGTCCTGGCGGCAGAACCTGGAGTATTATGTATCTTCCGTGGCGGATGTGGAAAATGATACTTCGAGGCTGCATTTCCGCAGAAATGAATTCCACTGGAGCTGAACCGATGCGGAGAGTGATTTTACTGACAGGAGCGTGAGAAAATGGGTGGTGTTCGGATTCAGTCAGGGGCGTCGATACCGAATCTGATCAATCTGTGCGTGGACCGGAGCGTCGAGGGAGAGATCAGCGGAAGGATTTATCATTGTTATACAGAAGAACCCTGGAGGTTTGAGAATGTTGTTCAGCTTCTGCGGTATCTGGAGAGATTTTATGATGGAATCCGTTTCCCGGAGGCGTCGGTGATACTGAGAAATTTTGCAGGCAAAGAGCGACAGAAAAAACCGGCAGAGTGGAAAGCCGTTGCAGATAAAAAAGAAATGATGGAGCACCGGGGACAGTGCGCGACTTTTTACGTCTATGTACAATACCGGCAGAACGCCAGCTGGCAGGGAACGCTGGTGTGGAAAGAGAAAGAGCGGGAAGTGGAGTTCCGCAGCGTGCTGGAGATGATTATGCTGGTGGACAATGCGCTGGGAGAATGAACGGCATCCGGCCATGGGGAAAGATGAAGGAGAAATCTGTGGTATGACATTATTAGGAGATCAAATTAATCTCTATGGTTCGAAAGAAAATGCTGCGAGGATATGATCCGGCACAGATTGCAGATGTGCTGGAAGAGGAACCGGAGAAGGTGGAGAAAATCTGCAGGATTCTGAAGGCAGAGGGAATGGAAGTCAGCGACGAGGAAATTTATCGGAAATACCGAGAGGGACAGTAACAGTTCGGCGGGCTGAATTGTAACGTAACACATGTAACAGTTCAACCCACTGAACTGTAACTAACACATATCAAAATAATTCCGGAAGCTTGTTTTTGAAAGCGCAGTATGATAAAATACAGAAAGACCGGAGAATGGTGCGGGGCATTTTCTCTGCTGCATTTTCCTGCCGCATTTCTGCAATTTTTTTACGTGCGTTGGAGCGCGTATCTTTATTCCCGCGAGCAACGAGCCAAGCGGACATGCCTGCATGTCCATTTGGCAACTGCCGCGAGGGTCAAAAACCCCGCAGCTCTGTTGCGCTACACGGTTGATGTCCCGTAGTTTGCTGCGGGGTTTTTGACTTATTCTGAAAGAAGTGTTTGTCCGCCTGGAAGACGGCGCGGGCAGATGGTCCTGGTTCGGATCGAGCCAATATTTCCAACAAAAAGCAAAAAACAAACAGGCAATACTGTTGTCCGGTCACGAAAAAACCATTATAATTGTAGAAAAAGGGAAATGGATCACAGTTCACCAGACGAATTGTTGCGAACACAGAGAGAACATACCGCAGCCGGAATGGGAGGTATGTTTGAGTACAAAAGAAAACACAGAGCAGCTGGAAGACAGGGTAATGAAAACGGCCGCACAGTATTTCGGAGAAGATCTTCTTCCGTATCTCGGCATAAAAGGAAGAATCCGGAGAATTGCGCCTACAGAACATATCCATCTGGAAGCGAGAAGGCTGGAAGAGGATTTCAACTTTGAAATGCAGGACGGCAGTTACAGGCACCTGGAATTTGAAAGCGACCGCATTTCCACGAAGGATCTGCGGAGATTCCGGGAGTATGAGGCGTTTATCGGAATGTCGTTTGACGCCCCTGTCAGTACGATTGTAATCTGTACTGCAAATGTGAAAAAAAGGAAAACGGAGCTTGTAAATGGAGACAGTGTATTTCGAATCCAGGTCATATATCTGAAAGACAGGAATGGCGACAGGATTCTCAGATGGCTGGATAAGCGCAGGGCAAAAGGAAAACCCATCGGCGCAAAGCGGCTGCTGCCGCTGCTGCTGACACCGCTGATGTCCGGGGAACTCCCGCTGGAAGAAAGGATCTGCCGGGGATTGGATCTTCTTCGATGTGAAGAGGCAGGAATCGAAAAAGACACCCGCCGGAAGATGGAGACAATTCTGTATGCGCTTGCAGTAAAGCTGCTGGACGGAAATACGCTGGAAAAAGTAAAGGAGAAGTTTGGTATGACATTATTAGGAGAAATGCTGGTAGCGGATGGAATGCAGAAAGGAAAACAGGAAGGCCGCATTGAAGGAAGAGAAGAAGGCGGGCAGATCAAATTAATCTCTATGGTTCGAAAGAAAATGCTGCGAGGATATGATCCGGCACAGATTGCAGATGTGCTGGAAGAGGAACCGGAGAAGGTGGAGAAAATCTGCAGGATTCTGAAGGCAGAGGGAATGGAAGTCAGCGACGAGGAAATTTATCGGAAATACCGTGAGGATGATTCTGCGAACGAGTGAGGATACATCGCTTACAGTGTAACAGCCCGGCCGGGGGAACTGTTGCCTTACGGCGTCTGTGAAGTTTAAAGAAAAGACGGGAAGAAAAACAGGAGTATGTCAGGATATTTGGCATAGTCCTGTTTTTTTTCGGCAAAAGATCTGTAACCGCTCATGATAAATTGCCGACAACAGTTCAGCCCGCTGAACTGTTACATAAAATGAGCATTACAAAAATAAAAAAACATTGAAAAAAATTAAAAGATGTTAATACCTGTAATGCTTTTTGTAACGCCCTGTCTTTTAAACTATAACTATCATGTGAACACAAATGAAGGAGGCACGAAGAATTGTGGGGGATTCCATTACAAAAAAGCGTGGAACGTTCCTGCTGACGATATACAACCGTCAGAATGCGACCTGGCAGGGAACCGTGACATGGGTAGACAGAAATGAAAAGCAGCAATTCCGCAGTGCTCTGGAATTGATCAAACTAATAGAAAGCGCTTTGGACGAAGCGGAAGGAGGAAGCCATGAAAAGTAAAAGAAGAAGGAGAATATTGGCGGTCGTGCTTTGCATGGTGATAATGCTGAGCAACAGCAGCTTTATCTTCGCATCGGGCGGAACAGAGGATGGAGCGGTTGTTTCTCAGGAGGGCGGCCGGCAGGAGGTTCAGACACAGGCCGAGAGCACACCGTCTGAGACGGGGGTTTCTGTGCAGAGCGAAACGGCCTCGGAAACCCAAACACCTGATCCTGAGGTGACGCCGACTCCGGAAGCAACGCCAACGCCGGAAGCGACGCCGATACCAACGGTGGAACCGACGGCAGTGCCCACACCGACAGAAGCGCCGGAGAATACAACGACGCCGGAAACATCAACGACGCCGCAGCCGACGACAGCGCCGGAAACTGTGACGGACGAGGGTGAGATGACGGAGACGGAAAGCGAGGCGGACAGCCAGCCATCTGCGACGCCGACAGAAACTCCGGTGAAATCCAATGAGGAAATGGAACTGAAACAGGAGTTTAAAGATTCAGACGGAAAGGTCACAGCTACAGTAACTGCGAAAATTCCGGAAGGAGCTTTTGAGTCGGATGCATCGGAAATTACGATGGAGGTAACGGTTCCGGAACAGAAGGATGCAGAGCATATAAAAGAGATGATGGAAGAGGAATTGCCGGAACATTATATGCTTGGAGACTACATACTGTATGACATTCAGTTCAAGGTGAACGGAACTGTAACAGAAGCGAAGCAGCCGATTGTGATCACTTTTGAAGGAAATGGTCTCTCCGTAAAGGATGCGGAGAAAGCAAATGTCTTTCGATTCGATCCGGCGGATCCGGAAGTGGACGGTGATAAAGACGAGCTGATCGGAATCACTCAGAAGAATGAGATGATCAAATACCTTCAGGAATCCGGACAGAGTACAGAGAACATTGATGACTATGACCTTTCGGAAATTACACTGAAGGAAGATGGAACTTCCGATAAGATCCAGATGGAAGGAAGAGCTTCCACGATTTATGGGTGTTATGTGGAATATGAACCGGTGCAGGTTCTTACTTATGAAGACGACCAGGTAACCGTAACCGTCAGTGCAGCAGAGGAAGGAATCATTCCTGCCAATGCCGAACTGAAAGTAGTTCCGATTACCGCAGAAGATACAGAGACAGAAGTACAATACAAAGAGGTGGAAAAGAAGCTTCAGGAAAAAGCGGAAGAAGAGGAATATGATATCGCCGGATTCCTGGCTTACGATATTACCTTTGTGGATGACAAAGGAAACAAGACAGAGCCGGGCGGCGAGGTTAAGGTTTCAATTGATTATAAAGATGCCGCAATTCCCGAGCAGATTTCTGAAGAGGACGCTGCCAGCGCAGAAGTCACTGTACTTCATCTCGAGGAAGATGAGAAAGGTGAGGTGAAGGAAGTCGTCGATATGGCACAGAATGAGAAAGTTGATGTGCTGACGATGACGGAAGAGAAGAAGGTTGAAAAAGTAGAAGTCCGGACGGAAAGTTTTTCAACGTTTACTGTGATATGGACCTTAGACGAACGCAGGAATGAAGACTATAAAATTAGATTAACGTCGCATTATGGATATCTGGATGAAAATGGAGAGTTTATCGGATTAGATTATAATGGAGAAAGACTTCCTGATAAGTGGCAGGATGGCAGAACTGATGCGGAAGATCCTTATAATGGTGGCGATTATTATCTCGATCAGTATGCAGAGTCTATAGTAGATGGAAACACGGAGTATCTTTTTAGTGTAGGTTATATCACAGAGGGTGAGAGCACCCCTTTCAGTACAGACTTTAAGGCAAGCAGAATAAGTGTTAATGACGACGGCGGAAATTATTATTTTTATAGATATGATGGTAATTGGTATAAGGTAGGTGGGCAATTAAGACAGGAAGGTATAAAGTACATTGATATTTACTTTGTATACACAGTTATAGAGGAATTGACAGAAGCTGAGACTGTTGACAGTACAAGCAATGGCATCATTATGCGCATGATAAATATGGATGGTGATGCGGAACAAGAGAACGGTAATTATCGAATATGGACGGATTCAAATGCCAAGATAAATCTTGGTGGCGGATACAACCCAGGAAGTATAAAACAAGGATTATTGCAGTCGGTTTTGGCAGATAACGGGTATCCTGTAACAACAGGACAGAATACACATATTACTAGCAATCAAGGAACTACTGCAACAGTTCAAGATGGTACTCTAAGCCAGAATCTGTCAACGCTGTTTTCCGGAGGTCAAGCAGTAAATCATCTGTTTCGTAAAGATATTTATGATTCAACAGGTTATTACGAGTACAGCAGTTTTGAAAATTATGCGTATTTGGATCGAGAAACTGGAAATTTTATAGTGTATGATCAAATAGGTACGCCAAGTAATAACGGTGGTTCAGGTAATTACTTTTACCAAAGAGGTAATTTTATGCCATACAACAGCATTTCGGCTGACAGGGTGTCCTCAAATAGGAATTTGTACGATGAGTATGGCAACGAACTGGAGGCTGATGATGAAAGATATGGAGAACCCCTTTATCTGACGGACGGAACAGATTATCAGTTCGGAATGTATATGGAAGCAAATTTCATACAGCCCAGAGATGGAGTTGTCCAACAAACGGACGATAATATGCGATTTGAATTTAATGGAGATGATGATTTATGGATTTACATTGATAATGTATTAATCCTGGATATCGGTGGTGTCCATGATGCACATTCGGGCTATATTGATTTTGCAACTGGTGAAGTTGTCATATATGACAGTATAACAAGCGGAACCACCCAGGAAAGAAGGACGACATTATGCGAACTCTTCAGGACAGCAGGGAGAATGCCGGATTCCAGTGAAGTTGTTGCTTGGGATAATGAAAAAGTTGACGATTATTTTACAAGAACGGAAGACGGACATTATATATTCCCGTCTTTGACAGTTGATAGAAGAAAAAATCGCTGTATCCCTTGTATTTACTG